>Ga0209611_10000973_pt1 | contig 46748 bp, 30 predicted proteins | sample S1TSphgellanicum_3_FD_187693 | JGI IMG/M metagenome (GOLD analysis project Ga0209611, IMG submission 187693) | Host-associated microbial communities from peat moss isolated from Minnesota, USA - S1T2_Fc - Sphagnum magellanicum MG (SPAdes) (version 2) | ecosystem: Host-associated > Plants > Peat...
AAAAAGATACCTAAGCTTGGAGGAACCAAATAATAGTAAGGGAAGTGAGAAACAATGCAAGGAGACCCAAGTAGCAAAGGAGATGTACATTGTTGAACAATAATGCAAGAAGACTCAAACAATAAAAGAAGTTGTTCATTGTTGGACAACAACACCAAAAAACTTAAGTAATAACAAGAGTTGTTTGTTTTGAAACAACAATGCAAGAGGACTCAAGCATCAACAAGAAAAATCAGGCCAAAATGCAAAAGGACCTAAACAACAACAATATAAAAAGAGCTGACCAACAACAACAACAACAATGTAAAAGGAGCCAACCAACAACAACACAAAAGGACCGAACAACAATGCAAGAAGACTAAGCAATAACACAAGAGAACCTAAGCAACAACAATGTGAAAGGAGCCAAATAGCAACAACCCAAGAGCACCAAAACCCTATGATTTTTTTCTTTTGAAACCCCACGATATCTAGCTGAGAACCACACTCTACCTTATTTAAATACCCTGTCATGGTATCTTTTTTAAAAAAATTGAAATAAAAAGGCAGGGTATCAAGGGTCTATTCTCACCCCAATGAGATCCTGTGAATCTGAAAGTGAACTCAAATATCATGGTAAGTGATATTCCACAGTTTTCCTAGTGAGAACCGGACTGGGCTCCTGTCCGGTTCTCACTTCATTTCTGACACCCTGCGCAACACTGGTTAGCACAGGGACAGGAACCAATGCAAAAACCTGGGCATCTAGTCACAGTCCATTCAGATTGGTGCACTGGTGGGTGGACAGTTCACAAGGACCCCCAATTTCCAAAGCAGCTTGCTATTGTGTTTGGACTAGCATCCCATGAACACCAGAAGTTTGTAGGACCGGGTCCTATTTGTTGTCCCTTGCTTAGAGAAGAAATCAAATGAAATTGGCTGACTTGGGTGGCAAAGTCTAGGGAAAAAACAACATTCCAAAATCAAGTGAACTGGTATTTTAGGGCCCTCTGGTCTGCCTTGACAGCCCAGCCACCACCTTAGATGGGTTGGTCAAGATGATGATACCTTCAATGGCCAGTTGGTGGAGCATAAAATCACCTCAAATTCGCTAAATGAAATTTTTTTGCTGTAAGGAGGGATGGCCACCAGAACAACTTCCCATTTCCACAAACAAAGATGAATGAATTAAGGGCATTCACAATGTTATAGTATAGCCACTCAAAGACCCATCACATGGAACAGAACTGAGTGCATTGTGCTAGCTTCTAAGGCACAGGACAATCTTAGGCAATACTTATATACTCTCAAAGTCATGAAAAACTACAATCAAAACAGGCTTCTTGGTCCTAATTATTTTGTAACCTTGATAACCTCCACCAAGAATTTTCTAATATCTAGTTGATATTTGGATTCCCAAAGAGCCTTCAAGCTAACTGAGTGGAGGAAAAGCATAACAATGTGATGAAAGCCTGGTACACTTCATTAAAACAAAGCACCCAGCAGCAAAGGGGGGGAAATGGAGGACAAAACCCTCCCTGGGATAACAATGTCATTAACCCCAGCGAAAAGTTTTGATTGACTCTGGGATTGACTTTGGTAGGCTCGCCACTCAATACAATCCTACAAAGGCTAAAAAATTCCTAGAACCACTCCAAAATTAAGATGAGGTTTGAAATTTGAAAGCGGCAGTAGACTTTAGATTTTGAAAAATGGTTAAGAAAGCTCAAGGGTGCAATGGGTCATACCCCCATTCACTTTTAGACTTGGGATTTCTAAGGCAATTTTTGGTGCAAAATTGTGAGGAAAATGTGCTTATTTTAGGAGGCTTATTTTTACACTCAAAAACTGGAGGGCTCCTTTCTGTAATGGATTTCCATTTGTTCCCAAAAAAAAAAAAAAAAAACTCTAGGGCAGCATTAAATTAGGAACATTCAGGGCAAGCACTAAACAGGAGCAATGAATTAAATGACACAGCTTGTTATTGGCCACTTAATAGCAACGCCTCAAAACATGGTGTGAGGCAATGAGCACCATAAAGACTATGGCCCTAAGGTGGCACTGATAGTGGGGCTAGTTCAATTTCTAGCAATCAGGCTACCTATTCCAATTTCATAAAGACCTCTTCAGATTCGTCCGATGTATTTAGAGAGCACATTGCAGAGCATAAAAACTTTGGGGGCGGGGGGGGGAGGCATTTTGAAAAAGGATATAGCTCTTATAGCACAGGCATTTTCCTTTTTCAAAATGCCCCATGCCATGTTGTTGACACTTGAGAGGTACCCACCCCATACTCACCATTTTGGTCTAAATCTGGCAAATTAAGCTTTTTTTTCTCTAATTATGGCGAATTTATCGCCTTTTTTAAAATAAAAAAAGCCTTCGTAAGCCTCCCCCACCCCCCTTTTTTTTCCTTGTCGCCAAGTGGTGAAATTTCGCCAACAAAAAAAACAGGAAGAAAAAAAGCTTAGCAGATATTAACAAAGAGAAATGAGCCCCGGTCTCTTTACGAAGTTAAGGAAAATACAGTTTGCGTTTTCTTCTTGTGTCAGTTGTGATGAAAAGCACATACGTACATACGTGCCTGCCAACCGAACCAGGCTTGTGCACATTGCTCATCGACTACGGCTTGAGACGAGAGAGAGAGAGAGAGCGCGCAAAAGAATCCGTCTGGCTTTTGTTGTCGATCGCTTGCACTTCACGTGCAAATTCTGGCATTCGTCTGAGTGTGGATCGTTATCTCTGGACGTGGATGCTGCTTCATCTGCTGACGGGCCTATCGTGCCTCTGTGAAATCACCCGTTTTTATGATCATGCTGTTGCTCATGTAGCTCCTCAAAAGTATATCATTGCGCAGGTCCGGCTTGCGTCCCTCTCTCTCTCTCAGTGTCCGACACACACAGGCTTTGTTGTCTGCGTCTACAGTTCTAAACTTTAAGGATCTGACCGTCTATGTATTGCATTTTTTTGGTTTTATTTTCCCCTTCATTGTGGAGTTGTGTCAGTGGTTCTCTGTGTTTATTCCGCGAGTAGAGTGCTTCGGGAGGTCTGTTCTGTTTGATTCGGAATTCTGTCCAGCAGGAGGAGGTGGAGGAGGAGGAGGTTCATGTGTTTTTTTCTTCTATCGGTTTGCGGGATTTTCATTGGGATAAACTTGAAGAGAGTGTTGTTGTTGTAGTTGTTGTTGCGGTTTGAAGATTTTTGGCAGATTTTGGTCTCAAAACTGTTGTGTTTGCCGTGGAGCTAATGAAGCGGAAATGTAGAGAGTCAGAGAAGTGCTTTTCCGATTCGTTGTCGTTGTGAAAGAGTAAGTGAGCAACCTGAGACGCGCTCTTTCATCGGCATTCATTGCTGAAGGTGGTTGTGGAAGATGTGAAATATGTAACAGTTCTCAATGCACGTTCTCACATCGCCAGATGAAATGCAGCGAGTACTTGTCGCTTCTTTCTCGTGCGGATTCACACGGCTTTTTTTACTTGTGCAACCGCTTTTCGGGAGATGTTTTGAAGAGTGTGTTTTGTTCTGTCTTTTCCACCATTTTGCTGCTGCTTGGAGCATCGGCGCTCAGTATGTGACTCTGCACTAGAAATCTTGGATGAGGTCCGGCAGTCAAATCCAAGTGAAGTCACTGGAAGACGACTGCTGTGACCCTGAAAAAATGAACAGCTTTCACAGCCATGGAGGAGCCCTGGAACAGTCTAATAAACAAAGTCAAATCGCTCCGTGTTTCTGATTGGCTAGATAGTTTGATCGGTCCGAGTGAGTTGCTGAAGATGCTCTTATGCAGCGAGCTCGTGACCTGCTGCTTCTCACGTTATTTTGTTATGTGTGTGGGGATTCTGTATGAAGGAAAGTGGACATGGATTGTACCTATTTGATCAGGTGAATCTGTCGTGTTTGAGTATTTAACTCTGTTATTGAAACGGGTGTTGCTGTCGATGCAGGGTAACGACTGACTGACTGACTGACCGCAGCACTCCACACGTGAGACCTCAGATGGAAGAAATTGTCTTGTCATGACTTTTTTGTCTCCAAGTTGGCGATTTGAAGCGAAGCGTCTGTTTCCTTGGTGAGCTCGGCTGATATCGTGCGTGAATACAAGAAGCTCTAAGGAAGGAGATTTTGTCTTCTCTGCGCATTTGAGTGACCGCAGTTGAGGTGAGGTTTCATGCGTGTCCAAATTTCATTGAAATGGTAACATTACTGGTTGTCTCCGAGCGAGTTGCATATCTCCTATTGCTGAAGGTCTAAGCAAACTCTTCTTTCCTAAGGTGGCTTCTGATGAAACTCGCTTCAGACAGTTGTTCCTTGAAGTATCCAGATTTACATAGGACATCTGCACATAAAAAAACTGCTCAACTTTTATGAGACAAAATGGATATGTATTCATGACCCTTGTTGTCATTGCACCATGGTTGTGCTGGTTGGATACAGTGCAGAAACACAGCATTTGGACATCATGATGAGAGAAGAGTACTACTGCAGAGATTACCAATTGTTTATGTGAGTGGTGTATGCAAACCATGAACTTTGCAAGGATGCACAGAAATGCTGTGAGTATCTTAACACTCCAAGTATCTTTCAAAATAAACATACCCAACAAAATTGATAGCAACTGGTTCTCTTTGTTGAGGTTGTTTTCCTGTATGCTTGAAGAAAGTATAAATGCTAAAATTCCACTGTGCAGTATTAATGCTTCATGTATTGTAAGATACTTGTTGTTTGTTATTGGGAAGTTCATTGAATGTGAGCTCGTCTTCTATAGCTTATCTTCAACAGTGCAGAATAGTTTGAGATCTACCATGTAGAGTGTGGCATGTAGGACCTTCTAACAGTTAGTACTATGCCCTCCCCTTTGCAAGCTGTAAATGTGTGGATGTGCTTTCTTGTTTGTGTTCTTTTTGTACAGATTATAATGTCCAGATGCATCACTTCACAACAGAAGATTAATGACTTGCAGAAAGGAGACTCAGCTTCAGCCAGTTTCCAGCTTTGAGTCACATGCTAGGGCTCAAGGATGAGGCAGCACACTGTGAAAGACTCTCTGGAAAATAGGAGCACATTTGTGAAAGCCTGGGCTCTGGAATTTCAGGGCAGGGGAGGAGCTGGAGCACTGCTCCAGTGCAGATGTGAGCTTCCAATGAGATATTGCCAGTAAAATGGGTCAGGAGCTTGTAATGACAGACCACAACGTGCTTTGTGAGGCTCTTGGCCACAAAGCAGGTTGAGAGATCAAACCGAGCAGTTCCAACTTCAAAAAGCATTGCAGTGAAGCCCCTGCAGAAGGAGAGGGACTGCACCCCATTTCCACACAACAATACAATGCCCAAGTACACAGTAAGCTCCAGAAAATGTGTCAGTGGGGAGCTTGATTTCTCATCAAAGCCTAGATCTCTGCGGCGATGCATGAGTGGTGAGATGACAGCGGTTCCTCCTACAGCCGAGAATGTGGAGCTCATGGGGAGAGAAGAGAAGAAAACTGTTGAGGTTAGTGCTGCATTTCTTGACTCAGTACCAACTTGTCAATAGTGCTTGCAGAATGTTGAGACATCATTAGACAAGGGGATTTCGTCTGCATGTAATTGCAAACTACCAAAGAAACAGTGGATTTTGCTGTCATACATCTTTCACTGATGTGCAAGATGTCCAGAGTGCTGGGGATATTGAAAGGCTAATTGTGTACATTTTTACCTTTGAATCATCAGAAGGGGCATGGGAGTACCAAAAGGACAGGAGTAACTATGGCAGAGAAGCTTCAGGGTGGGAGAGACTGTCATGCCAAGAGGAGGCCAACAGCCTCTATAGCCTGGGACAGCTTGAACAGGTCCCGGGAAAGCAGTCCGCAGCATGAGCTGGCGGCAATTCCTTTCAAGTGGGAAGAAGCACCAGGGAAGCCCAAGGAAGAGGCCCCGTGCAATGCCCAGACCATTGCTGAGGCGGCAGAGAGGGCCATGGCCAGGAGAATATTGCAAGGGGTGGAGAGAAGCCACAGACGGGAAGTGCTTCTACAGAAGAGGGTGGCAGCTCAGGTTGCAGCAGAAAGCTTGTGTGATCAGGTGGAAGCATCGGCTGAGATTAAAAAACCCCAGGAATTCCAAACTCTAGGAGAAAATTCTCTCCATCGCAGTTTGAAGAGTAGCCGGAGGTTTTATGCTAGGACATCATCAGCCGGGCCACGGAGTAGCACCTTTCAGGGGCTCAGACTAAATGTGGAAGATGGCAGCCATGTCATCTCAGAGGTCGAGACAGAAGCCCACATTGATCTTGTGGCTCCTGCTGCTGCAAAATTCCTGGTGGAAAGCTGTATCTCCCCCCATGGCACTCCTGAGCAAAACCTGACAAGGATTCCTTTCAAGTGGGAGGAAGCTCCAGGTAAGCCCAAGTTTGATGATGCAACTGACACAATGCCCAAGAAGCTTCAGCTACCACCTCGCTTGGTTGCACCACCCACACAAAATGTGGACTCCATATCTCGGGACTTGCAATGTCGATATAGAGAGAGATCAAAGAGTGGCCCACTGCTGGGATACTATCCTCCCATTTTGAGTAGCCATACTTCACCAGCTCGAACCAGACCACAGCAGCAGTCTCACCCTGTTCTGCGCTCTTCCTCACCTTCAAAACGGTCTATCTCCCCTTCCAAAATTCAAGCCCTGGCCAAGCAGCTCTCCTTCAAGGTCTCAAAAACAGATTCAGCCACAAACCAGGGTTCATGTAAGGATGAGCAGTACCAGCAGACTAGAACCCCATCCCCTTCAAAAAGATCAATCTCTCCTTCAAAGATGCAAGCTTTTGCCATGCATCTGTCGCGTAAGGTGTCAGGTGCAAACACAGCAACCCAGGAGAGCTCCTGTGAAGATCAGATGTGGACTCATCGAAATTCTTCACCTTTGAAAAGGTCCATTTCTCCTTCAAAGATTCACGCCCTGGCTAAGCATTTCTCTCAGAAGGTTTTGAATACAGCAGAATGTAATCCATATGAGGATACAAGCCAGCAACCAAGGAATCTTGAGCATAGCACTGCTTCTCGATACCACTCTGGCCCATTGGAGGGATATCTCACCAGAACAAAAGGAGGTGGATATGGTAACTTGTCTTTTGAAAGAAACTTCTTGGGTGCACCATCATTGCTGATCAATAGAGAGCAGGATTACAGTTGGCCAGCAGAACATGAAAAAGCTTCTAGGCATTGGTCTGGGATTATTGGCTATGACTCTCGGGCCATTGAGTCCAGTACTACTTCCTCAAAATGGTTGATTGCACCCTCACTGCAATCTTTCTCTCCATCAAGAATTCCTTCTTTGGCAAAGCAGCTGACAAGGAAGGTGATGCCACCTCAAGAAATTGCAAGCAAGGGTCCAAACTGGCCCATGCAAGCAAAAGGTCTGAGGCACTCATTCCCCACCAGCTATGACTCCAGCCCCTTGGAAAGATACACTGATAAAGCTAAATGTGGATCCACTTTTTCTTTGGAGAGGAGGTCAGAAAACATTTCTTCTGAGGAATGGCTTGACAAGCATCCACAAGGTCTTCAGGATCCCTGGTCACCAACAAGCATTTTTCATGGACCCAATGGAAATAGCCATGTGCCATCAAATTCAGTCCCTTCTTCAGGGTCAGACATTGAGTCGCACACACACATGACCACACCACCTTCCATCACACACTCAAGGTCACAGTCCAATACCTTAAATGAATCTTTTGAGCAATGTCATGAAGAGCATCATAGCCCGACTTCAAGTCACCCCACTCACTGCGATGCAGATGTCTCCCCTGTTGGCTCCCCATATCTGGGCCCTACATCAGCAGACTATGTAGCCCAGGAGTCTGGAGGGCGAGCTGGTTCTGAGGGAGTGAAGGCCATCATTAAGCTCTGTAGGGCAGGATCCACTCGGAGGAAATCTAGGAATCAGCACAGCCCAGAGATATGGGCTCCCACACTCGCAACATATTTTCAGTGTGTGGAGCAGTCAGCCACCACAAGTGGACAGCTCAACACACAAGATGTTCTCAGTGGTAATTTGCCTTCCAAAGACAACAAAACTGAGGATATGGACTCTGAAGGTTCAAGTCCACTGGAGTCTCCAGAAGTGGCAACAAGGTTACCATACACAATGCCATCTGTAATGGAGCAAGAAATGGCTGGAAGAGAACAGTTTGATTCTTCAAGCACTGACTATCCCTCAACAGTAGCTGTGAAGCTTTCACGTGCAATATCTATTTCACGAGGTGAGAATCAGCCCTACAACCACACACTCACACGGGCTGACACAATTCCTGTGGCTTCAGCTCCTGAACACAACAGTGAAGATGGGTACAAATCTCCTGTCTACACAGCAACTTTAGAGCTGTTGTCTCCCTCCACAGAGCTGATCTCAAAGAAGAAGGTTTTGGGGAAACTCAAAAGCATCACCATGCGTTTGGCCTCTGCAAAAATGGACAAAAGGACACAGTTCATTGTGAGTCAATATCTCCTCCTCTTGCTGAGCTTAACCTCATCAAGGATGGAAATCTAAAGTTTGTACAACAGGAAACTGACCACTGTTGAGATGTAATGTATGCTATGTGTGGCATGCATATCATGGAGTTTTGACTTTTCTTTTTCCATGCTGTGCAATTGATGCCGAGCAAATATTACCAAAAACCATATGGGGAAAGACTGAGCTTAAAGTCAAGATAAAAGTTGTCTATATCCCTTACCAATATACCAGCTCAATTGTTGGGTCAGGAGAGCAAGCTTTTCTAGCTGAAACTGATGGATTTTGGTGTGTATACAGGAGCTAATGTGCAAGTCACTAAAGCAAGCACTACACAATTGTGCAAGGCAGTGTTGTCATAGTACTAAATTACAGCTCCGTGAAGACAACCAGTTTCCTCCAACTGAATTCAGCTTTTGCAAGGTAAAACCCCTTCTGTAACATGTTCTGCAATCAGCTCCTTGATTGATAACATATCACATGATCTGTGGTCTTTCTGCTTATTTTGTTGTGGTGTTCCTGTGATCTAACCAATGATTCATGTAGGATTCCATTCCAAACCTGTGATCTCTTTGAGCTTTTTAGGAACTTCAATAGAAATCCCTTGAACTTCCTGTGTGTATGGATCTTTCAATTGCATGAGCTAAAAATTTGTCGCCCTATTGCAGCCAAATTGATGGGTGATGGTGAATTGATAAAATGGCAACATGAAGCTGTGTGGTGGTGGTTTTCTTCCTTGAACCATGGCATCATCCGATTCATGGGGACTCTGACAACACCTCATGCCAGTGGACTTTCAACAATTTTTTATGTTGTCTACACGGCCTCCACAACAGAGATCAATCCACATATAACCACCCAGGCCAATATGTAACTCCAATTCCCATGCAAATTAGGCCAGCATCTACCTAGCAAAAATTACTGGTACCAGTTGCACCACAAACTTGTAATCTTGATTAGTCATTTTTGGTGAAAGATTGAGGTGCTGAACTTAAGTGAGTGTGCCTCTCTTTCCATTTCCACCCATAGAAAATAGAGTGAATGACAGTGAAAACAAGGTCTAGTAGTGGCGACAAGCAGTGTGCATATGGACCCAGCGCCCTCTATAATCAAAGTTTTACTGGCAATGTACACTAGTCAAGAACAACCAAGTGGACAAATCTGATGTGACTCTTATCACCATCTTGTCACAATAGATATATTGTTTTAGCACTTTTGGTCATTCATACAGATTTCTCCCCATTCTTATATCACATTTACTTGCACTTCCTTTCTCCTCTTCTATTTCAAAATCCTATTTCATAACTGACCATTTCTGGTCAGAAGTTAAGACTGTCACACTTTCTTTGGAATGTCATTTCTACATCTGAGCTTGCTGAATTCTTGCCACAAGTTAAGTTACCATTCTGGACAGTACTTAGTTTATTATCTATGATTTTATCTGATGACCAACTGAACAAATGTACTAGTTTATTATCTATAATTCTATCTGATGACCAACTGAACAAATGTACACTTTTCCAGATAGCAGCTGAAGATCTGCAAACACCACAGTTCCTGTTCCCTGCACAATACAGTCTACCAGACTGAGGTTTGCTGTCCAGTATCCGTATCTGAATACAGCTCTGAGAGCATCTCCACTGGTGCTTAGTATGTGACTCCAGACAGTAAAGTTTATTGCGAAAAACTCAAAATGTGCCAGTTTAGCTCAGGAAATTGGTTTTTTTTTGCACCAAATTTGTGCAGCGTGCCGTGGCTGGTAAAGGGCGCAACACCGTTGTGCACCTCCGAAAAAGAGAGTAATAAATTGGACCTTACTGCGGCTCAGTATTTCTGATTGGTCGATCATAATTATTGGTCCAGGTGGTTTGCTTAAAATAGTCCCCATGTATATGCAGTTCCGGTTAAAGTTTTATTGGTGGGGTTGCCAAAAACAAAACAGCTAAACTTAGACATTTAATTTTATTATCCAGAGTGGCATACTAAGCACGGTGGAGATGCTCTGGGTTCAGTGCACACCACAAACCTACTCGAGCTGGAGCAGAGTTCTTTATGGGGGTGAAAAAATTTCAGAGAAGACTTTTGGAAGTCCCTCTTACTGGAAAACAAAATGTCACAAAAACCTAACATGTCGGAAAAATGGCACAGCTGCGGAAAGAGTGTACCTATCCTATTGTGCCATACCTATATTTGGAAATGTGAACATTGCAGCTCCAATTAACACAAGTTTTAGATGGGTTCCAGGACTGTTCTATGGATGAAATCCATAGTTGTAGGAGGACATGGGAACCAATACCTTTGGGGGCACAAGGGGTCAAAGCGGTGCAATCATAGGGACCCCCAAAGGGTGGTCATAAGGGCTCCAAAGGGATGCCATTGAATAGATGATTTGAACTTTTCAAGACATTTTACTCAATTTGTCATCCTGGTGTGATCCTGATTTAAACATTTAATTAAATTTTTTATTGTAATACATTTATAATTGATATGTTTTTTCCTGATTTAAATATTTTAGTTGTTTTAGTTATATTAAATTTATAATTGATATGATTTTTTAATCGACTTCAGTCTAATCTTAAACTAATTTCAACTCAATTATGTCTACATTTGATTGAAATTTTCATGTTATTTGTTGACTGCATCCATCCCATGTCAATTGGTTCTTGGTCCAAATGTAAAATCTTGACCAAATTTTTAATCGAAATGAATTTTAATGAGGCTAAGTCTCGAAGCCAAGTCAACCTCATATTCAGATCTTTCATGTAATTTCATCCATAGCCCTCCCCACATATGCAGGTTTGAACATCAAAATCTTTGGCATTCACAGTAAATCCTTGATCAGGCTGCACTAGTTGTAATCTGAGGATTCAGGAGTTCACATACACAAATAGGGAGGAATTAGTTCATCCAAGAGTAACAATATTTCTTTCTCAATAGGTGTCTCTGTACTTACACACTACAGTCCAAAATGGAAAGTTACTACCGGGATCTCCCTCCTCAAGCTTTTCATGATACCTCAACCTTTATGTCATCCCCACTACTGAGTGCATCCTGATAAAGAGAGCAGTTGTTGGGAAATAGGGTTGAGGGCAAAACTTTGAACAATTCAAGGTACAGAGGAGGCCCTGACACAAATAAAACAACAGAAAGGACACTTTTAGGAAATCTATGATATTGCTTTTTGAAGCTTTCACAGGGTCCTATAATGTCGGTGCCTTGTAGATTTCATAGTTTGTTGAAATCTTCAGAAACATGACAAGCTCACCACAGGAACTAAAAGCTGAAGGCTGATATATGTACAATCTCCACATACACCAAGCCCTCATGAGAGCTTCTTTGATGTCATGAGCTGCAGCACCTCCTGGCCTTTCTTTCTCATTTTGGCCTTAAATTTGGCCTTAGTAATCAAAGTGGCAACTGTGTTGCTGAAGTTGCCAACTGCCATCGTTATCAGCAACAGTCCACAAACCACAGTCTGCTCACCATGCAATGCCACCCAACAGTCAAAAGAAGCACCTTCAGAGTCTTGTAAAGTCGGCAACAGAGTGAGAACAGCCACACAAGAAGTAAACTTCAATCTGATAGTCATGCTGTAAGGAGATACATATTTGTATCTTCAATGCTAGACATACAAAATAAATTTTGTGGGACAAGTGACCTCAAGTTAATGGAACATCTTGATGTAGGATACAGCAGCATGTTGTCCAGCTGGCTGAACTTGTAATATCATCCATGGAGAAAAATCAAAGAGCTTCCAAAAGTAGTCCAGATTTATCCAGGACAGCAAGAATCGAAGTCCAAGATGCAAAACAAAGAAACAATCAAACACCACAAGTATGAGAGGAGCATGCCTGCCATTCAGACTCATCTTCAAGAACTGCGGTCCGCAAAAGCAAGAGCCCGATGAAAAACTGGAAGCCCTGCAAGAATCAGCAACTCCCCTGATAAAGCTTTCAGTAGAGCATAGAATAGTTGGGGAGAGATTGTGGGTTAGGACACTACACAAACTGTCAAGATTGCAAGAAAGGTGCACCTTCTCACTAACAATACAGCCTGAAATCTCACCAAAAGGGGCTCAAACCCTGTTCAATGAGAAATATGTAGGGGAAAGGCAGAAGGCAGATGTAGATGAGAAATATGAGTGCCTCTGATTACAGTGACTGACAAACCTGCAAGGTGAAGAGGAGAGGATAGAAAACCCAAAGTTGCCCTGTCACACCAGCTGTCTCTCCCCACACCACATCCATCCGTCCTGCCTGCAATCATTAATTACATCCCAAGGCAAAGACACATAAGAGTTGTGAAAGCAGCAGGTGTCAGACAATGCCACATAAGCAACTTTCACATTTCAAGTGGTCACCATCTTCCGAGAAGTCACTACATGTTCTCTATGGGCCAGTGTTATGCAGAAAATTCAAGTTGATGAATCAAGTCCTTCCCAAGAACTAATGTTATTTTCATGGATATCACACAGATTGATAATTCTGTCCCTCTCCTTTGGACGCTCCAGTAATGACCTGGGCACTCTGTTGACACAACTGCTTTGGGTGTTCACCCTTGGTATTTTCCCATCACCTCAACATGTTAAGAAACAGAGAAAAGTACCTTCCCAAGGGCAATCCGAGTGTAAAGGCGCTGCCGTTGGTAATGATTTTGAAGTAGCATGGCAACACCCTGCATTACTGCCCACCGCAAAAAGAGCCGCACTCCTTGCTGCCACCAGATACACCACATATGCCATCCATACCCAAAAGAATTCTGCAAGCTTGAGCATCTCCAAAGAATGCTGCTACATCCAACTTGGCTCATACACAAATGGCCAGCATGTACTTGTCTTCTGAACAGTCTGAAATATCAGCCAAATGCATCAAATCTGCTGGACATCGATAACACACCTGCTAAACTACTTTGTCCACATCATTTTCTGTCACTGACAACAAGGGTAAACATACTGTGGGATCCTTAATTTCCACAAAGTCAAAGAGGATTTTGACAATTTTCAGCATTTAAACCAGAACTGCAGTGGGTTTACTTGTTTATGGATGCAACTTGGGTGACCTTGAATCCCCCATGTCAGGCTCACAAGTGCCATAGCCATTGCACAGTAGTGATGGTACACCCACCTGTCAAGAAGCCAATCCAAACATGATGCCCTTTTCTTACAACTATAATCAATGTAAACCTGTTGTTGACCATATTTTCTCTATATTGGCAGGCCATTAGTAAGAAGTTTTCCATAACAGAATACTAGAGGTTCATGGACTAATGACAAGTCACCATGAATATACAGATATAGAATTGAAAAAGTTCTGGAGGCAGCCATCTCCATTACACTTTGCAATGGCCAACAACGGAGAATGGTTCCCGAACTAACAACTTTGCAAAGAGAACAATTCTATTCTGGTTTAAATGGTTCTCTATGGCATGACCACAACTCCAAACTATTGGACCACAGGATGATTGGTTTCCAATGCAGGACATACAGAGGTGGAGATACAGAAAATACAAACTACAAAACCATGAATTTTGTGTTTGCCAAATCAAAACAATGAAGAGTAGATTGAAAACTAACAAGGCTTTAAGGTGCACATACCAAGGTCTGATGTCACTCCCATTAACTCTCAAAATGTTCTCCCGCAGTGCTAAACTAGTGTAAAAAAATAATAGCCATGCCTGCAATGAAGTGAGAAGTTTACAAATTATTGAATAGAAAGAGGAACAAATTGCTTGAACCAGTAGTTGAAAAAGGAGACACACAGCAACAAGAAGTGAACTTTTTTGTAACAAATCCCATGTCATGTCTCCAATACATACCAATTTGTACAAGATATGTATATTTGTGGCTTTTGCTAATACAGGTATGACAGTGTTTCTGCTAATTGATCTCACTCCAAAGGGCTCACCAGGTCTTCTAAACCACTTATGATATGCAGAGAGAAACCCCATAATGGTTTGAGGTACCTAAAAGCAACAAACCTGGTATACTTGAACTGGAAGAGCTGGAAAGCATCCATTCCATACTCGGTTTTGTAATATGAGCAAAATCAAAGGGAAGGCCAGAAACATCACCGCTGTTCTATCCTGATAACACATGCCAACATGTTCTATTTTGCATGTGAGCTAGACTAATGTGCTAAAACATGTTACAGGAATTCTTTGAAGTTCAACCCTAATATAGACCATGTCCCAGTCATCAGCCAGTCATCAGCCAGTCATCAGCTGATCTGTTGAATCAGAAGAGAGCTCTCCCTACCAGCTAAAAATACTTGTTTGATTTTAAAATTGTAAGAGTTTCCACTTAAACAAGAATGGCGTATAGGAAAACCTTTCATCTTCATCAAAGTACTAACATTTTGAATCCAGGGTTTATGTTCATCAAACTCAACTTAACAACACCAGATTAACAAAACCTGATTAGAAGACACTTAACAAAATGAGAAGTAAGAGCTTTGAAATTTACCCTGTAGGCATTATACTCCTCTTTGACCTTATATCGACTGTCTTTCCGTGTTGCACGAACATTTACGGGTCCCAATAATGCCTGGAGGAAGTAACCTGTACACATATCTGTGAATAAAAGATGCCACAAAATAAAAGCAAGAGATACAACTAATTTTCAATGATTGTTGGGGGGAGTGGGGGGACTCATTTAATGCAAAAGAACTTGTGTGTACAAAATGCTAACTCTCCTTCTCACAATACATTCTGAGGGATTGAGCAAAATAGAGTAGCTGAACTATACAAGGATTACTTGAGAGCAATGGGATCTACCATTGTTCTTGGCTGGAAGAAGAAATGCAATATCACCATCGTACATCATAGTCCGTACCTTGTTCAGTTCCTCCTCCAGCTGTGCAAGGCACAAACCTCAAGCTCAAAATTCAAAGAGCCTCCTTATAATGCCAGTCAATTTCAGGTTACACAACTCTTTTGAATACTGAGCACATTACTAACAAGCATCCTCAAGACTCATCACATACATTCCATTGAGAGATGTGCATACTATGGGGAAAAGGAGTCAGCCATACTCATTAAACAGATAGGAAACAATGAATTTCCCCCCAGCACTGATGAAGATACTATACTGAGTATCTTCCTTGGTCAAGTTAATCATAAGAGCAAGAAGAGATTTTCTTCAAGCATTTGGATCAAACAGCTTTTGTATCTCCCGTTCACACTGTGAGTTGAGGAGGATTCCTGAACCTTGCCAAGAATTTCACTATCAAACTGAAATTAGGGTTCTCCATAAACCCTATAACTGAACAGATATGTGTTGGTTTAAATTTCATTCTCATTCTTTACATGCATCCTCTTTTTATTCTAAATACAGTCAAATAGCTCCAAGATTCTGACTGCACACAGGCAGAAAATTAGAAGGACATAACTCACGCTTGTCATACTCAATTTGGTACCAAAAGCATAAGCACAACTGACTGAACCTCCAAACACCATAATCAGCAGATTTAAAAGGCTATTGTCATTTGCAATTACAGATATGGCAAGGGGATTTGAGAATCCCACATCATCCAATTCATATTCTGCCTATAATTCCTTGCGGCACCACTCCACAGTTTTGATAGCCCTGTCTAAATTTGTAATCTACACATAAACAACATCAATCCAGATTATGTGCCCCTGCTCTATGTCTCTCCAGAACAACAATGCAGGGTAAGATTCAACAGAAACGCGAATTACACGATTTATCTGGCAAACATCTTGCAACCCTAGAAACCTAGTCCTAACCCTAAAAACACCATCGGAACTAACCAAGCTGGAAAAATAATAATAATAATAATCTCTCATAGATGAATCTAAAACAATCCTTCCGCGGTTCGAGCTTTCCTGATAATGAGCTTCAAACCACAAAAACATAAAATCAACCAGGAAAAAAAAAACACGGATCCAAAGCATACCAGCTTCCGCATCTGAAAGGGAAGAGAAACAAGGAATGGCTGACCTTTTGAGCGCTTTGGTGAGCGATATCTTCCTTATCAGAGGCAGAGGCGACGACGGATTGGAGATCGTCAACATCGGCAAGAAGCGCCGCGGCCTGATGTGCCAGAGCATCAGCATCGCGCTGCCATTTGGTGTTATGCAAAGACGCCGCATCTCTCAGAGGCTTCCACCGTTCCAGCAGCTGCCCCAACCGATCCTCCACTTCCTTCTGCTTTCCGGCGGCGTCACTAGTAGGAGGAAAAGGAGGAGGAGGAGACCGGGAATCCGCGCCGGGATTACCGGGATCCATCGCTGGCGACTTCACAGTATGCAGCAGCGCAAAGAGATGAGTCAAAGGAGATAGATGCAAACGAAATTCCGCTTGTTTTGCTGTGTGTTGCTGTGTTTTGGTCGTGTCGTCGTCTCTTGTGGCGCATGCTGCTGATGCCTACTTCTCCTGCTCATGTTCCATAGGACTTGTGCATCCACGCAACGTGGCGCGGCTTGACATAACATATGAAATGTGTGCTGTTTTCCAGGGGGGAAATTAGGGGTGATTTCTAGGCCTATGTCTATTTTTAAGATTGGGTTTTGCCCAATTTGCTTCGTGTTTTCACCAATCAGGTGCTTGTGACCCAGTTGAGAACCAATTGATGAAACCCTACCAATTACTACATCTTCTAGTTTTTGTGCCTTGCCATTGGGATGTCATTTTGATGTCATGAATTGGGGTCAAAAGGTTAACTAGTGTAAGTAAAAGCACTCCTACAAATCCCCTAGTGATATATTTGAAGGGCATCTTTTTATGTGTGAATGTGAGCCAGCTCTAACCATTACCCTTTTGCTATGAGGCCTCTTAAGGTTCATTCACACTTGATGTTAAGGACTCTAGTATTGAGTCCCGTAACACCCGGATGCTAGCCATTCAGGACTTATACCTAGTTACCGTGAAAATTTTATCTTAAGCTAACATACACTTAACATTAAGCTATAACTCATTTAACATCGGGTGCCACCTAGGATGCCACCTAGATTTTGATTTAACACTAACTTAACTTCAAGTGTGAATGCACCATTAGTGGCTATATTAAGCTCAAATTAGTTAGATTTGAATTCGGAGCCCCTGATTTAGGCTAATGCATGGGCTATTTGTAATATTTTAGAAATAATTTAAATGGATTTTGGGTCATGATGTATGTATGTTTAGGTTCATGATAGCCTTCACCTTATTCTTTACCCATGGCTGGGGGACATTCCCAAAATGCAGGCCCAGATTCACCTACAACTTCATCCTAGGCACCTTATTATTTTGGGAACGGCCCTACCTTCAAGCTTTACCATACCCTATGTTGTTCCCTCTTCCCATAAAAGAAGACAAGAGAAAAAAAAGAGTAATTGGTTTATATTGAAAGCCGTATATTGCTTATAATTTAGTGTTCCCAAATTTTATTTTATTTTCTTTTCTTTTCGTTTTTCCAACCAAAAAATTGGGAAATTTTTCAAATTTTCTTTCCTAGTTTAAGTTTGACTAATTTTGTTAATTTGGGGGAAATTTTTGCCAATTTTTTTGTATAAGAAAACTGAGGGGAAAAGAAAACCCTTGTTCCCAATAGCAACACAATTGATCCCCGTATGTATATCTATCAACAATAGAAAACTGGTCCAAAGTTATTTGACACATAAATAATTTAAAATTGTCCATGACTACTTTTCTTGGAATATTTTCATATGATTGAAAGCCATCCTCCCACATGAGAACTAGTGCAGACAAGGTTTTTATTTATCCAAAGTTGTTGGAAAGATCCATTCCTAGAAGGGGTAAAGGAGTGTGTTGAAACTTGAAAGATGATTGATCAATAATAGTCAGAGGGGTACATGTCACAACAGGGACTTATACAATTCAGCTCAACATCAGTTACATGCACATAATTCAGCCCTTTTTGGCCTGGCTAAATTTAGTGATCTCCTCAAAAAAAATTCAAAATGACTAGGTAAAAATATGTAGCTTTTTGGTCATTTCTAAATATATATTTTTAAATAATAAAATATGGCCAAATTTCTCCATTGGGTTCTAGCATGTACACCGAAAATGTGAAGGAATCTCAAACTTCTTTTTATTTTCATAGCCTGTTTATAGCCAATTTGGCCAAACTTGATGGTGGATGATTGCCATTTCAGCTACACCACAAAGATGAACACAAAGTCCCTGGGTCACACATTTTACCCAAAAACTATTGTTAGGGGGATGTACATACGTACATACATATGTACATACCATAGATGATTTGTTGTGTTTGATAATAATCCAGTTGGGTCCTATTACTGGGTCCCAGGTAAAAATGAGTGAAGAAGAATACTAAAGATTTTGTGAAGCATTCATTCATAACACTCTTGAAATGTGTTTTGGAAGGGCCTACCAACAAGCATAGATCATATAAATGGCAAGATGAGTATAATGTTGGGTAAGTCATGTGAACCTCATAGGTTCCTTGACACCAATGCATATTCCAATGTTTTTAATATTAGGCCATCCACTTTGTCCTACACCTAACATTAGTCGCCCAAGTGTAATCATACCATGTCTTTAGTAAGGTGCCCATTATATGGAATAGTATCCAAACGGTTATTATTATTATGATTGGCATCAACCCCTCATGTGAAATATTTTCAAATACCCTAGTCTTTTGAACCTTGGTTGTGGGAATATTCCATTTTCAGGTCAAGTACCTCGAGTTGTTGGGAATAATCATTTTACTCAAATGGTTTTAACTTACTGGTTTGGTCCCTTGGTTCAAGCAAACCAAGTTGCAAAGAGAGGAAAAGTTTATATTTATTATTTATTTATTTATTTAGAACTCTTCAATGGTAATACGATGTACGAAGTGGAGTGTAAGACCACCAAAGCATCTAAGAAAGAATATTTTTAAAAGTCAAGGTTATCCCCTACCATGTGAATATTCTCAAGAGAGCCTAGGTCTCTATAGCATATTTGTTTGGCCAAGGATAAAAGCTTCAATTGTTTGTGAATATTCCTCTTAATCAAGGGTCTAAACCTGGAATTAGGAAGAATATTTTCGAAAAGCTTTCTTATCCTTGAACAAAACAATATTCCCATGACCAGTGAGAGTACTCCAAACCAAGGGTTAGGCCAATGATAATAACCCTCTTCTCTATTCCATATAGAGACCCCCCCCTTCTGAGAATATTTCATAGCATGGGTTATGGCCAATGGTAATTGTCTTTTTGTTATTCCATACCAATTTCACTACAATAATGCATTGGTAGTGCCACACATCCACATGCACACATTCCCATGCATGGTTTCAATTTGAAATTTGAAAAATAAATAGTTATTAATTATGTCATGCCATTCAAAACAAGGCCACATGTTTTAGATCTCCAATTACATGTTTATTAAATTATTTGAGCTTTTCCTCTTTTTCATATATAGGCTCAAGTTTGGGAGGATTTGCATGAATCATTTCTTTGAAAATGCACCACACCCATTGAAGACGAGAGATGCCTTGGAGGTGTAAAATTTTGGTTGAAAGTTTATCAAAGATTTACAAGAAGCCTTTTCCAAAAAGTAAGATGTTTGTGAGGTTTTAAAATGTTGGCATTGGGAGGTTCTAAAAGTGGTTTATTAAGGAACTTGAATCATAGATAGTCAAGAAACCATGAACTACCATGATTCCAAAGGTGTTCATGACAAAGGGCATCTCCTTAAGGTATGAATTGCGTAATGTTCTTAACTTGTGAGTTTCATACAATTCATGATATCCAAGTTGTGTTTAAATTCATGAAAATAATACAAATAATGAATAGCATTATTTTCATTGTTTCACAATAATTCAATATGTTCTTGCCAATTTTCAATGTTTTCACTTAAATGACAATATAAGGCTATCAAATTCTTTCATTGTTTTTTTCAAACATTGAGAAAATAAAACAAGGTGGCCATTTCAATTTAACAAATGTCAAATATTGTCAGTATCATCACAATTATTCAAATGGCCATAATTTTTAATGTCACAACCTTAACCTTGTGTACATAAGTTGTGCTCACGATCAAATTTGGGCAAGACAAGAAAAATGGGTCATGAATATGCTCAATGCATGGGAAGGCTCAAACATTTTGAAGTTGAGCAAGAAGTGTGTGAAAGTGCAAAGGGAGAACTCCCATGATTCCCAAGTGCATGCTCAATTTGGATGTACTAAGATCCAGAAGGATGGGGCCCAATCAATCACCATAGGGACCAAAATCCAAGTCCACTTGATCATGATTAATTATAGGGATCACAATTCATTTTGTTTGAAGAAAAAAACTCTAAAATTTTCAAATCATCCAAATGGTGATTGGAATTCAATCCGCACATCTACATAATCTAAGTTATTTTTTTGTTTGACACTAAATTTCAATTGCCCTAACAACTAAAACCCAAGTCCACCCAATTGACTAAAGTTAATGACTCATCACCTCACTATAATAGTTTTGATTTCTTTTGGAACTAAATTTTAATAGCCATATGGATTGCTCAACAAAAGTTCACCTTGTCCATCTAGTTGCAACCCAATTTTTCTTTGTTGAAAACTGAATGTTGATTGTCATAAGAGATTAAGGCCCAATCCATCCAATCACAACAAAAATTTGATTATGATGATCAAATTTTGAAAGCCATTGGGGTAATTACTTTTAACCCTACAAAAAATTATTATATTTACCTAACACGACCTTATGTTGACCTTAAATTGATGTGATGTTAGGTTGTGCCGATGTCAAAATTGACATAATTGACCTAACATGATGTAATTGGCAATGATAACCATATGGAAACTTTATAAATGGTTTTTTTAATGGAACTTATAAAGGTTTTGAATCTACTTTTTTATTTTTATTTCAAATTTGGATCATTTTCAAACTATAATATTAAAAAATTATTTTTTTGTGTGTATGTTACCAAGCATTGACCCTTGTGTTAAAACATTATTATGTCCAAAATAATAATATATTACATATAAAAGTTCTCATTTACAAGTGCATCCATTGTTTATCCACATCCACATTTTTCCACCCACATCATGTTGCCCATAAACCATACAATTAGCAAGAGCAAAATGAGCACCATGTGTTAAATAGGTTTTAAAAACTAACACAATTTTCATAATTATTTTATTTGCAATTTCATTATTTACATTTTTGCATTTTTATGCACATGATATCTTTCCCATTGACCTACCATGGTGGTTTTAAATTATTACAAGGTGTCAACACATGGTGATCATTTTGCGACATGTGTGTTTCATGCATATTTTGCCATGCAACAATCGTTATTTTTAATCCAATAATCATTTTTTAATTAAAATTTTAATTCATTTATCTGATTATTTTAAACATGTATGAAATTAAATTAACATTTTTTTAGTTTTATGGATAAAAATTCATTGACATATTAAGGTAAAACTATGATGAATTAAACATTACCTCCATTTTTTTAACACAAAATAAATTTTGTGAAATTTTGAATGCAATTTTTTTTCTTTGTGACAAAACCTTATAGGGTCAATATTTTTTAATTCACCGTGCCCAATCTCCTTATAACATTTCATAATTATTTTCTTAATGGATTTAAACTCTTCAAAATAGCTATAAAATAATAATAATAATATCACATTTTTGGGGCTCAAATTTAATATTAACAAGGGAAAGATTATTCACAAACCTTTATAAACTTTCTTAAAAACATTCATCATATGTATATTAAGGCCACTAAACATCTTTTCATTTCCAAAACAATTCATGTTGTGACCCTAACTTAGTTCACAACCAGGGTTGAGACATTAAAAAAAATGGGTCCATGAACAAATCCAATATGTGAAATGAAGGAAACATTCTCACACATGAAGTGAAAACATTTTGGGAGTAAAGGGGGGGTTTTTAAGATTTTTGAAATCAACTCCCATTTTAGGAATTGGGATTCCCAAAAAGTTTATAATTTATTCCAAAGGCAATTTGGAAGATCAAATCATCTTTAAATTAAGTGATCTTTACACTACAAAAAACCGTGATTTTTTGAAGGTCCAACTTGACTAGAATGTCCACATTGACCAAAGATAATGGCAATTTTGACTAAACATTGAGGGCATGAAAGACATTACTTACTTTTGATAGAGACAATTGACTAAAATGACCTTTTTGACCATGTGACAAACCAAACATCTAGTCAAAAGGAAGAAAGGTCCATCAAAATGACCAAGGCCTAGTCAAATCAACCATATTCAATGGCTAGGGCTTAATCAAATCAATCGTATTAATTTAACTAATTTAAATTATGAGTTTGTTTGGCTTAGGGTACATATTTAACCTAAGTTCATAACTAGGCTAAACTAAGCATATTACACCTAATAGGTATTTATAAGGTTTAATAGGCTACCTAAATGTTACATTTAACCACATGTAGGTACCTAGGCTTAGTACATTAATTACTTGGTAATTAATAATTAATAATTAATACTTCATAATTTAAAATCAAAATTTCAATTAACCAATTAATTAATTATTCACAAATAAAATGTTAATGAATAACCAATAACTAATTAATCCATCAACTTATTAATTGATTAAAAATTATTATTTTAAATAATAATTGATAATTATTTTCTAATAATAAATCATGACACCCTTTAAACCTTGAACACAAGTGCTTGAAGAACCTTGAACATGTGCTTGAACAATGCCTATGGAATTCAACAAATGTGCACTATTAATAAAAGTGACCAATTTACAAAATCACAAAAAAGAAAAAATCATAGTTGACAAATCCTAGTTTTTGAATATCGTAATGCATCATGGGTAGTGCAATGTGTTTAAAGTTTTCAACAATCAACAAAATGCACATAATCTATAGACTACAAAAGTTATGAATGATAAATTGTGCACTTCAAACTTTAATCTTTTACACTTGCAACTTGTAGCTTGTAGTTCATTCACATGTCTCAACTAACAAATTTTGAAAGGGTTTCATTCCTTGACCTACCAACCTTTCTCAAAATTGTTGTTGGGAGGAAGATCACTAGGAGGAAAAGCTACAACAGCAAGGGGAAGAAGAAGGCATGGGAATCAACAGGGTGGTGGGAATGTGCACAGGTAATAGCTACCATAGTATGTTGTCCCTCCTTGTCACCACCACCACTACCAACAACACCATCACAACAATTGACGAGATCCTATTTGATCCTACATGGATTATTCATGTTGCTTCTGTTGACACCATGGGACATAGCCCATCTGATAGCCTTGGCAACACTATTTGATCTCCTCTAATCTTCACACGCTAGTAAGTAAAAGGCACTTCCAGTTTGGATCTTGAATTGATGGCAATGTCATTTTAGTGATTAAGTCAGCTTGAATTGTCCTACAAGGAGCTAGGGTTTTTATCTAAGGTTTTTTTTAGCTCATATGGGTTTATTGGCAAAGCACCTGACAAATTCAATCACACTAAAACCCACATTCATTCCCTTCCTTGGAAAGAAGAATCGGAAAGGAAAATAAGAACCAGTGCCATTGAGGATTTAGGTCCCTTAAATTTTCTAGATTTTCTTAGCACGATGGGACATATGAAAGCAACCACTCTCTAAAGCAAAAGAGGAGGATAGTGATGACAGCAACACTAGCATCAATAGACAACAAGACAACAAAAGTAAAGAAACTCCGGGAAAATAGGTTTTGTATATTTCTGCTATTCTTTTGTTTAGGTTTTGTTTCGTGGTGGGTCCTTTTTCTTATGTTTTCACTAAGCTTAGAAAGTTTTTTATCACCAAGAATCTAATCATTATATTCAAATTAAGCGCAATAGAAAGTTTCTACTCCACATAGAGAGACTTTGTCATAATCTTGGTTTTTATTAATTCTTGTCACAATATTAGAGAAATAGTGTTGCAACCCCACTTTGAGGGAAGTGTGAGGTCGCGCCTCACACTCCCGAAAATGGGACTTGGAAGTCCTTCGGGACTCCCGAAAATTCAGAACTCAATTGCAGGGGTCAAAACACCTCGCATTGACGTGTTCTTTATACTATTGAAAAGGTCTCGGAGTGCAGATGTCCAAAATGGCCTCGCATGAGCCATTTGGACATCTGCAACACAAGTTATAAGCGAAAGAAGAGTCGGGAGTCAAATTAGCAGTTTGATTCCCAGCCACTAAAAGTCGAGAATTGACCCGATTCCGGTGTGTGCAGGTGGAGTGCAACACATCGTTGAAAAGCTCTCAAAGAGAGCTATAAGTTTGCTTGAGACCTCGTCCCAATTGGAGGTTGGAGCGAGAAGTTATGAATGCCCAAAGTCTTGGGAGTCCAAACCGGAATAGTTTCAGGATTCCACTTTGGGAGTCTCAGGAAAAAGTGCCATTCGGATGCAAGTGCGGTGGAGAGATGCAGAGAATACTATATGGGGGAAGGTGATGGCTTCCCCTGAGTCCAGGCTGTGGAAAGTCAAGTGAGTCCAAGGTTGTTCATGGTTTGTCCTAACACCAAAAGTGTGTAGAATGAAGTTTAGGGTTTAGGATTTGGATGCAAGACCAAATAACTAAGTAGCTTGTCCCTCTTCCTAGTCTAATCCCGGAGCTTTCAGCATGCCCCTCTCACCCCCCTTTAGTGCTGGAAGTTGGGAGTGGCACCAAGTTCCAACTGTTTCTGCTCTTTGACATAGTTAGACCTTTTTTGGGTCTAACAAGGAACTTGGGGGCACGTCATGTGGTATCAGAGCTCAAGGTTGAGCTCGGTTCACTTCTTGGGAGTCTCGGATGGCACCCAAGAAGAATCGCAAACAAGCACAAGAAACCATGTTGGAAGAACCCAATGAGGATCAAATAGTCCCGACCAAATTAATTGGGGAGGAGGAACCAAGAACCCGGGACGACCAAGATGAGCTCGAAAGTGAAAATGAGCAACGGAGCTCGGTCCTATTCACCCAAGAACAATTGGAAATCCTCTTCAAAATAAATAGGCTTGACTTCAGTGATTTGGTTGCGGCCCTCAAAGGAGGAGCATCCAAGGATGCGAGGTTCCAACCAACCAAACCCGGGAACTTCGATGGTGCCTGCGATCGAAAGGTTGTGGACGCTTGGCTTGCAGAGATGTAGAATTATTTGCATGCCGCCAAGGTTGGACGGCATTTGGCCATGGAACTTGCCTAATCCTACTTGAAAGGCTATGCCGCCACATGGTGGAGGACATGAGACAAGAGGAAGGGAAAATCCATGGTTACACTTGGGAGTTCTTCAACGAACGCGTCGAAACCGAATTTGTCCCAAAGAATTCCAATTACATCTCGAGGTGTAAACTTCATGACCTTATGAATGCCACAAATGAAAATTTGAGGCAATATGTGAGGGCTTACTCCTAACTCATGCTTGAGATCCGGCACATGCATGAGTTGGACCGTGTGTGCCAATCCGTGATGGGACTTCCAACTTGGGCCAAGTGAAAGCTTGAGGAAAATTGGCCCTCCTCACTATCCGAAGCCATCACGAAAATGAAAGGCTTTTCGAATGTGGGGTAGATTGAAAAATCCGGGTTCAAGAAGGACAACAAGTTCTTTCACAAGAAACCAAGGCATGACAGATAATGGAACTGTGGGCAAGGAAGCCCAACAAAGGATAAGCCCAAAAAATTCTAAGGCTCCGGGTTTAAATCCAAAGGGAACTTTGTGAAAAAGGGGGCTCCTTTCAAAGGGAGCCAACCCAAGGGAGACGTTGGGGTGAAACCCAAAGGAGCATGTTTCAACTCCAACGAGATGGGGCATTACTCCAAGGATTGTTCCAAGTCCAAAGCGGGGAATGGGGGCTCTAGGGTAATCGCCCTCAATGCTAACCTAGCCAAAGGTGAATGCAATCAACTTATCTTTTTGAAGGGGAAGATTGTTAAGCGGGATGTGTTATGTCTTTTGGACATAGGGGCTTCTCACAACTTCATAACCGGGGAAAGCGTCGAAAGGATGGAACTTCACTTGGAGGAGCTCAAGGCACCCATTGAAGTGCATTTTGCGGATGGGGTTCCCCATCCCACTACGTTTCAAATGAAAGGAGTTCCTCTCCAACTAGGAAATTGGAGAGGAAAGGTGGACTTGCTAGTTTCCACCTTGGGTGGAATGGATTGCATTTTGGGGATGGAGTTCATCACCCAAAACAACGTGCTCATAGAAGGGCACAATAGGCTAGTTAGAATCCCATCTAAAAGTGGGATTGTGCAGATGAAGGCACACGAGTTGCCTTGTGTGGGTGGATCAACCATTCACTTCATGTTAGGAAAAACTTGAAAAAAAGAATGCGTGGGAGGTTATGGCATAATGTGTGTTATGCGGGTGTTGGATGAATGTGAGCCCAAGGAAGCCACCAAGTTGGTGACTTTCGCTAAATGCATAAAGCAAGTTTTGTAAAAGTTCCTGGATGTGATGCCCGAACAGTTGCCCGAAAACTTGCCCCCGAAAAGACAAGTTGATCATGCCATTGAAATGGTATTAGGAGTGGCACCTCCCGCCAAGGCCCCCATATAGAATGAGCCATGAGGAGTTGAAAAAGTTTAAGGTTCAACTTGAAGAACTCTTCGTGAAAGGTTACATCAAACCAAACAAATCACCATATGGGGCACCCGTCCTTTTTGTTCAAAAGAAGGATGGGATGTTGAGAATGTGTGTTGATTATAGAGCATTCAACAAGGCAACAGTGAAAAACTGGTATCCTTTGCCGTGAATCGATGATCTATTTGATCGTCTCTCAAGAGCCAAGGTATTTAGTAGGATTGACCTGCATTCGGGATATTACCAAATCCGGATTGCGGAAGGGGACAAAGAAAAGACCGCTTGTCGCATAAGGTATGGCTCATACAAATTCATGGTGATGCCCTTTGGGCTCACCAATGCACCCGCCACATTTTGCATTCTCATGAATGACATTTTCCAGGAATGGCTCGATGACTTTGTGGTCGTCTACATAGACGACATTTTGATCTATAGTGGCTCCTTGGAAGAACATGTGGAGCACCTCCGGAAGGTGTTCCAAAGGTTAAAGGAAAACAAGTTGTATGCCAAGTTCGAGAAGTGCGAATTTGGGGTGACGGAAGTGGACTTCCTTGGACATAGGATAACTCAAGAAGGTTAGAAGATGGATGATCACAAGGTTGAGGCAATTGTGGATTAGGAACCACCCAAGTCGGTGTCGGCCTTAAGATCCTTTTTGTGATTGGCCTCATATTATGCAAATTCATAAAGAACTTTGCGAAGATAGCCGCACCCTTGACAAACCTCTTGAAAAAGTTCGCCGTCATTTACAAATGGGAAGGAGCATGTGATGAAGCCTTCGAAACCTTGAAAGGTATTTTGGTGAAGGCATCGGTGTTGAAATTGCCCGACTTTGACAAAGACTTTGAGATCCATTCCAATGCCTTCGACTTTGCAATTGGAGGAGTCCTAGTGCAAGAAGGAAGACCGGTGGCATTCGAGAGTACGAAGTTGAGTCACACAGAGCAAAGGTGGCCAACACATGAGAAGGAAATGTGGGCGGTCATACATTGTCTCAAGACTTGGGGCCATTACATAGGCTCCAAAGATGTGGTGGTGTGGACCGACAATGTGACCTTGAAGTATTTTGCCACTCAACCCAAGTTGTCATCCAAACAAGGTGGCAAGACACATTGCCATTGTTCAATGTGGACATCCGACACAAGCATGGGAAGGAGAACATAATGCCTGATGCGTTGAGTTGGAAACACCAACTTAGAGTGGTGTATGTGGGAGAGACGGAATTTCAAAAGGAAGTTCGACTAGCAAGTCACCGAGATGCATTTGCCAAAAAGGTAAAACAAAACATTCAAAATGGAGCCAAGTCCCACTTCCATTTGCAAAATGGATTATTATGGTACAAACAAAAACGACTCTATGTGCCGGAAAGGAAGATGAAGGACACCATTTTGAAGGAATGTCATGATGGACCACTTGCGAGCCATGGTGGTCCAAAACACACCACCACACTCCTAAAGAAGTCCTATTATTGGCCCAACTTGAAGGATAATGCGAAGGAGTATGTGAAGACTTGTTTAACTTGCCAACAAAACCGAACTCTCAACAATAAGCAAGCGGGTTTGTTGCAACTTTTGCCAATTCCTGAAGGGCCGTGGGAAAATGTGTCCATGGATTTCATGGTAAGCTTGCCCCCATCAAAGGGATTCGATGCCATCATGGTGGTGGTGGATCGATTTAATAAGATGGCACATTTCATTCCCACAAAGGATGAGGTCACGACCCAAAAAACTGGTAGGTTGTTCTTCACACATGTCTTCAAGCATCATGGTCTTCCAAAGGACATAGTCTCGGATCGAGACCCAAAGTTCACAAGTAAGTTTTGGCGAGCCTTGTGGAAGATAATAGGGTCGGAGCTCAAAATGAGCACTTCTTTTCACCCCCAAACCAATGGGCAAACCGAGAGGGTGAATTTAGTGATCCAACAATTCCTAAAGAATTATGTGGCGGCGGATCAACAAGATTGGGTGGACCACTTGGAGTTAGTCGAGTTTTGTTACAACAACTTGGAACATTCCGCGACTGGGTCCACCCCCTTTCAAATGGTGACGGGCAAATCACCAATTGTGCCCATGACTTGGGCAGCACATGGACAACCCCCGAGTGATTCAAGTGAGGAAGTGCCAATGGTCACCCAACTTGATGAAGAAAGACGACACCTTTGGGAAGTGGCAAAGGCCAACTTGGAAAAGGCGCACAAAAGGTACAAGGATTTTGCGAACAAGTTCCGACAAGAGGTGAAGTTTCAAGAAGGGGATGAAGTGTGGTTGAACATCAGGAACTTCTGGTTGCCAGAAGGTTTAAGTCATAAGTTCTTGGGCCCATATGCGAGCCCATTCAAAGTGTTGGAAAAGAATCATTCTGACACTTATAAGTTAGAACTACCGGAAAACCTTAGAGTTCATCCCACATTTCATGTGTTTCTTTTGAAGCTAGTCTCCCGTGATGCCTCAAGGCCTAATCGAGAGCACAATTCAAGGCCCCCACCAGACTTGGTTCATAATGAACCAAAGTTTGAGGTGGAAGCTATGCTCAAGTCAAGGCAATTAAGAGGAAGAAAGTGGGAATACTTAGTGAAGTGGAAAGGATACCATCCAATAGAGGCATCTTGGGTGAAAGAATCCCAAATGGAACATGCCCAAGAAGCCATAGAAGAATTCCATGCTAGACTGGCAAAGAAGAGACATAGAATGTGATGAAGACATCACCTTTCTTTTAATGAGGCAGAATGTCATTTAAAATGTACCACATCAAGTTGCAAGTGAAATAAAAGACTAAAAACTTCCAAAAGATTGTATTACGAGAATTTTTGCATGAAGGCAAGTAGGGTTGTAAAATGGCATTGGACAAATGGAACTATCTTGTGTAGGCTCGAATCAAAATCGGATTCCTACTTTGGGGTTAAGGGAAACTTGGCCCCAAAAGAGGAGGCAAGCAAAATGAGCTTGCGAGGACATGCACAAGCCTTAAGTGCATCCCAAAGGGTTGGTTGGTAGTGGCGGCCAACGCGAGAAGTCATGACCCTATTCGCATACTTTAATCGTGTAGTTTGGGATTTGGGTTTTGGTAAAACCTAAATGTCGCTTCTTGTACCTTGATAAGCAAACCTTTTAGTCAAGGCTTGATTGTTGTGATCAAGGCGCAAGGTTGGGAAAGGAGTTGTGTCAATAGCTTAAATCAAGATTAGACTTGACTTGAGTCCTCATGAGGGGAAAGGTGAAGGAATGGCCTCCCAAATGAGGGCTTCATTAATTAGGCTAGTTTAGTCTTTTGACGAAGCAAGAGTTACGGGTTTTCTATGAGATACCTTTGGACTTGCCAAGAAAGTGTTGGAAACTTGGGGACGCTGAAGTTAGCTTGAGGCAAGGTCCTCCCGCAAAAGTAGGCATTTGATGGCCAAGGATCCAAAAAAAGCGATTGCATTTGCGAAAGGAAATTTCTAAGTGTCAATGAGGACATTGACCTTTTCTTTTAGTAGGGGAGAGTGTCACAACCCCACTTTGAGGGAAGTGTGAAGTCGCCACTCACATTCCCCAAAATGGGACTTGAGAGTCCTCCTGGACTCCCGAGAATTTAGAATTCGATTGCAAGGGTCAAAACACCTTGCATTGAGGTGTTCTTTATACCATTGGAAAGGTCTTGGAGTGTAGATGTCCAAAATGGCCTCGCATGAGCCATTTGGACATTTGTAGCACAACTTATAGGCGAAAGAAGAGCCAGGAGTCAAACTGGCAATTTGACTCCCGACCACTAAAAGTCGAGAATTGACCTGATTCCGGTGTGTGCAGGTGGAGTGCAACACACCGTTGAAAAGCTCTCAAGGAGAACTACAAGTTTGCTTGAGACCTCATCCCAATCGGAGGTTGGAATGAGAAGTTATGAATGCCCAAAGTCCCGGGAGTCCAAACCGGGACAATTTCGGGACTTCACATGGGAGTCTTGGGAAAAAGTGCCATTCGGATGCAAGTGCGGTGGAGAGATGTAGAGAATACTATATGGGGGAAGGTGATGGCTTCCCCCGAGTCTAGGCCGTGGACAGTTAAGTGAGTCCAAGGTTGTTCGTGGCTTGTCCCAACATTAAAAATGTGTATAATGAGTTCTAACCAACTTGTTGGTTGGATTTGGATGTAGGACCGAATAACTAAGTAGCTTGTCCCTCTTCCTAGACTAATCCCGGAGCTTTCAGCATGCCCCTCTCACCCCCCTTTAGTGCTGGAAGCTGGGAACGGCACCAAGTTCCAACTATTTTTGCTCTTTAACATAGTTGGACCTTTTTTGGGTCTAACAAGGAACTTGGGGGCGCGTCAGGCCTTTTCAAAAGCATTGAAAACTTTTTAATACACCTTCATCTTTTTTACACTCCTAGTTTCAATACATCTGTTGCTGCCACTTTTAGGAGAGTGTAAGAACATTTGCAACTTTTGGTAACATTAGCAAAATTCATAGGGGAGGTTTTGGTGGCACTTCATGTTGCCATGACCAACAAAACAACTGAAGAGGAGGGGAAAATGAGGGCCTAACAAGAGGTGACTGCTTTTTGTAGATGGTACCAACAATTAAAAAATACCAACAACAAAATGTTCTCATGATGGAAGGGCTTCGAAAGGAAGTTGAAAGTCTATAGGAGGTTTAAGTGAAAACTACTGAATTCCAAACCAAAAATTTGTTTTATTGAAACTAGCTGCCAAAAATGATGGACTGAATTTTGACAATTTCCTTGGCTTAAAAATTGATTGTAGGCAAACCACAAGGTTTTGCAAACCAAGCTCCAAAGAGAGGAGGCGAAGCGACATTTAGTTGATTTTGTAGCCAACATCACACAAAACAAGCTCAAGGTCACCAAATTATAGATCATTTGGTTATAAATTGATAATTCCACAATGTAAAACAAGAATGAGCAACAAAAGGAAGAATTTTGGTGCACTACCAAAATGATTTCTAGTCTGTAAAGGACTATCTAAAACTTCAAGGATGACATCCCTATAGTTGAAAAGGACTTTCAGGCCTTGGTTATAAAAAATGAGAGGTTGAAAAGCAAGGCCAAGTTAGCAAACCTTTGGCATCACCAAGTTGGGGAATTTGAAATCCTCAAGGTGGAACATGCTTTCATGAGTGTAAAACTATTCATTTACCAACAAAAGGCCTGTTGAGTTTGATTGGATCAATGGGAACATTACAAGCCCCAAGTTACCAAACTGATTCAAACCTCTTTTGAGTCATTTTGGAGGGACAAACAATGATTGTGCAGTTGTCTCGAGGCCTATCAACATGTGTTCCCACGTTTTGTACCTCCCTTTTTTGATACAAAGACAATGGTGAACACGACAAAAATTGGGATTTGTGAACGAGAATTAGAAAAGTGACCAAGACACCAGAACTTAGATGGAGGTGGATTCGGGTGAACCATTTATAGTAGAGGAAATCGGTACCAAAACTGATCTTATAACCAAAATCAAAACCGAAATTGACCTTATCACTAAAATCGAAGCCAATGCAACTGAAGTTGAAGAAGCTATTTCCTTTACAATCCAAACACCTAGATGTGACTCTATGGCACATGATTATATCCCCCCAACTTCTCAATAGACATTGAATGACCAAGGAATGACATATATGTTAGAGTAGTTGATAAATTTTTAATGCCTAGTTTTGATTTAGGACTTGTTGATAGATTTTAGCAATGATCATGAGGACACAATCACAAATAAAAAGGAGGATGATGTTAACAACCAAAAAAATTATCTTGTAAAAACTTAAGTTTTTTACTACCGATTCCCATTATTGATTTTTAGTAATGATTTATTTGGAATTAAAAAGGAGTCCGAAATAATTTAGATGTTTATATTTAGAACCGAAATTTTAGAGGATTAATCAAACATTAGTTAGGTTTATCTTGATTGATTTGGAGAGATTTCTAAATTTTCTTGGAGTTCCACCATTTTCTAGAAAGGATTTTTAGGAGGGATCCAACATTTGTAACAACATTTTTTTGTGGTGAATGGACTAAGATTTTGTCTCTAAATAAAGCTTTTATTTGTGAAACACTACCTCCTTGTGTATCATTTTTGAATTAGAACCATTTTTTTTCCTTCAGATGTTGAAGTGTTTGTTTGAAATTCTAGTATTTTGAAATGATCAAAAACTAGTATTCATGTTGCAATAGTAAATGTTACTAGTTGTTCAAGACTCTTTCTTGAACCTAAACCCTTAAATTATTTACTTGGGGGCTTTAATAGTGCAATTCAGTAATCTTCGTTCACTAGACCAATGAATTCATTAATTTCCAACTAGTACCTGTTTACTAAGATAAGTGAATTCACTCAAAATCTAGTGAAATCATTTGGTGCACAAGGACACCTTTTGTTATAGTGTTGGAACCTGGGCAAACCTACCTAGGTTAAAACCTATTAGTAGGGTAACCTATTCTAGCATATTTAAACATATTAAATGTAGTAAATTTCTTATGTCTAATTAAATTACTTACAAGTTAACCTATATTATAAAGTAGGTTTTTATTAAGTAGCCTACATACATAGCTTAATTTAATAGGTATGTTAACCTAAGCTAGTGCGTTAAGTAGTTAGAAAGTCAAGGAGTTATATGTCACATTTTTCAAAATGTCTATTAATATTGTAGTCATAATCACAAGTTAACAATAGAATGTTTGGTACACATACACATGCATGTGAATCCACAATATGTCTTGTTGTGTTAATTATATAATTTAAAAAATTAAAAAGTAAGACAAAGGATATGAAATAAACTTTTTAGTTGCAACTTCAATTTTTATCCCACATGTTTGTCCTTCCATTTTGAAAACTATATAATAAGAAGGCTTTGTCTTATAGTTTCACATAAAAATCACACATGTCAATTAGGATGAATTAATCAAATGAGTTTGACCCTTTAAAGAATTTAACATTAAGGTTAAACTTTAAAGAATTAAAAAATATTTACATACCTCTGTAGCCTACCTACTTAATTGGACCTACCTACCTAATCCAACCTACTTACTTACCTACTTACCTAAATATTGGTTTTAATTCATTTTGGCCAAAATTCAAAAAATGCCATGTAGCATATTTAAGTTTGTTGATGTTTTGTTCACTTTTCACATGTTTTCCTTGAATATGTATTTGCTTGACATACATATTTATTTTCAACCCATTATAAGTTCTTCTTGAGATTCAACGTTAAGTATTTGTAGGTGTTTTGTTGTTGTTGCAAACCTTTTAAACATTTTAGTATTTATGACCACTAGATCACTCATATTCATCCACTAGCTACTTTATGTGGGAGGAGACAAAATTTGTCTTGAATTACTTCACATTTTGGCAACTTCTATTTTAGAATGTTTTATTTAAGATGCTTATAAGTTTGCAATTGTTGTAATTGACACATTCTTTAATGCAAGTGACTATGCTTCAAGTTTGCAAACATTGAATACTTTTTACAACCTACCAAATGACATACCAATTAAGCTTGATTATGTGAAAATGTTTTTTGCTAAAATTGAAATTCTTATAATAACTTCTATTGGTGTTTTCCAACCCATTGTCCTTTATCAACCTATCCATTTTACTATGATTAGCCAATCTTTTGTCATTACATGTTTATATGATTTAGTACTATATTTATGCAAGCAACTATTTTGTACATTAATTATGTTGTTTTACTCCCATTTTGTATAGTGACAAATTTCATATAATACCTCAATTTCATATAATACGTATGTGATTTCTAGGAAAAAAAATGCAAGTTCTTTGTTTAAGGGGAATCTTTTAATATTGAAAGGTTGTTATCTTAATTGTGGTGAAAGATAAACAATCCTCATATGTTGCCATAATTCATGTTATTGCTGATTTGGCGGTTCAATAATAAAACAGTTAATGGGAAAAAATAAAATAAAATTATTGGACCTAAATTAGTTGTTATTTAAGATGGATTTGCACTAGAATACTCAATTTTCAAAGGTTTCAAGCACATTGAAGTAGCATGCATTGCTTGGGTGTGATTTTTATGGATGAAGACTTTTGAGAGATTTAAATTGACTCTCTAGTTTGTTGCTCTTTCTTGTATGGTTCATCATACAACTTGATTTTTGCAACTTGAGACCACTTGGGACCCTATGTTTTGCTACAAATGAGAAAATGTGCAAATTGTGCAAAACTCCATCAACCTTGAACTATCTAAATTCATATAAAGGATTGATAGCTATTTTTGATAGAATTTAGTTATTTAAGATGATATCTCATGTGAATTTTATTTTAAAATGATCTTTCAAATGAACATTTTATCATAACTCATGCATGCTTTCATTGACAACACCTTTGGAATTGGAAGGATAATTTGTAGATATCCTTACATAATGTGCTTAGGTTTGGGTTTAATACACTTAATTTGTTTACCTTGGTGTATGCAAATTTGCACCATGAGTGGAAGCCCATGATTTTTCATTGGGGGACTTTTTAGCAATTCTTGCAAATGATATAACTTCTAATGACATCTAGGCCCAAATATGTAAAATCTATTCATGGGAAGATTGGTTGCTAATATTTTTTATGTTGCATTTCACTCTAGCAAATATGGAAGAATTTGGTTGATGGTAATCATGAGTGGGCCCATTACACATTCAATATTCTTGAACCTCGATTTTGAAAACAAATTTTCTTAGAGAAGTTATAGAAAGAACCATATTTGGAAGAATATGAACATGTAAGCTTTGACAATTTAGCTAACTTCAATAATGAGTCCAAAACAAAAATTGGTATTTAATTTTAAGGTAGATCCAAGGTAAGGTGGACCATTTTTTGTGTCACATGAGAGTTTTTTGTAAGGTGTAATGAATTGACTTGCCTATAATGAAATGAAAAAATCATTACCCTAGTACCTTGGTCAATTCGACACTAATTATATTATTTTCAGAAATGTTGAAATTTTCAAAAATTATTTCCTCCAAATCAAAAAATATTGTGAAGAAAAATTAATGAATATTTAGGAATATTTCATGTGTTGAAATGAATTTTTCAAAATCAATCAATTATTCGATAGACGTGTGTTGAAATGACCAAAGTATTATGGTAGTATGTCAATTAGCAATTTGTTTAAGGTTGTCAACTTGAATAAGTAAACATAGAAATTAATAAATTGCAATAAATGTGCAACCAAAAAAAATAGACCCGGGCAAAATCAAAAGACATGGATTAGTTTCTTGTTTGTACTTCAATTTAAATGGATTTTTTAATCATAAATTTAATTCAAACATTTTATAAGGAATTAACATATGGTGTGTCAAAGGAAAAAAAACCTATATTTTAAAAAATAAAAATAAAAATCCTTAAGGAATTTGAAGGACCTATGTGGGCCATATTTTTAAAAGTCCCAAAAAGTCTTTTTGGGGGGGTGACTTAATTAAAACAAGTTCCTAACAATATGTTAAGGCCAATTCTAGTTGGACCCCTACTTAAATGACATTAAAGTGACTTATTTTTGTGACTTCCAAATTTTAATCACCTAATCAGATGAGATCATCCCTAAATCACCTAGCACCTTCAAAATAGGGTTCAACTTCAAAGGAAGGAAGCCAAATTAAGCATGAGAAATAGGTTTTAGGTTTTCATTGCCCTAGGGTTTATGCTTGTTGAACTTTCACATTGCTTTACCACATCACATTGGTTCATTATTGTCAAACTCTTGCATTGCTTTGTTACATTACACTTTGTATAAATGATTTATCCAAGTGAGTTTCTTGCATTTTTCTTGTCCATTCTCTCATAATGACTTGTTTTGAATTTTGTTCTTCTTGATGGGTAATTGCCAAAACCAAAAAAACGATGGGATGATTAGAGATGGTCCGAAACAAGGGCCAAGGTTGCAAATGCAAAGGCTAGGGTTGCAAAACAACAATATTTTTGTCACATGTAACACAAAGCATAATAAAAAGTAGTAGTACAAGCAAGAGGGTCATTATTGCTACAAACACATGTCGTTGACAATGTCCCAATGTGTACATTGAATGTATAAGTGAGAAGGGTGGCACAATCCATTTGCACAACAATTTCTTTTCAACGTTCTATGTTTCCTAGGTCCCTTGTTAGACAAACAATCATGTAAGGTGTGATGTTGAATCCGCTTGCTGCTACCAATATTCCTATGTCTTTCAAATTTTCAAAGGAATCTTTTATTGAACAAGATGTTGTATCAGGTTTCGTTCAATCTTTAAGTGAAGTGGAATATTCTTGTTTTGCAACAAAGTTGGCAATGAAACATCCCATTACAATAGGTATTATGAATTCATATACAAACTTTTCTTTTAGACCTTAAGTTCATTTACTAAAGGTGCACCATAGGAACCTATCAATGGTTATTAAACACCGAAAGTTCATGAATTCATCTTAGGAATTTCTTTGGATTTTGTCCATATGTAACAAACACTAAAAGAATTCATAGTTTTTCAAGATGTTGAATTTGACTAGGGGCCCCTAATAACTAAAGTGATGTGCCTTTTTTGATTAGTTTAATTGACTCAAATAATATTTTTGACTACTTGATCAATGTAACATTCAGTCAAAATGGACATCTCTAGTAAAAATTGACATGTATATAATCAAATGAAACATGCAATCACAAAATTTTGGATTAAAAAAAAAAGTTAAGTTATAAACAAGTAGTAAGTAAGTATGGTAGGTACATAAGTAAATAATTAGATTATTGTCATTTTATGTTTATTATACTTAACTAAGGTAGGGTAATTATTAGTTAGGTAAGGAGGGTAATTAATTTATTAATTAGCATTTTGTCATTGATTATTCAAGTAAGTATAGTAGGTAGTTAGGCAAAGTTTGGAAGGATAACTAGTTAGTTAGGTAAGATAAATCAATACTATGCATGTCAAAGTAAGATAGGGTATGTAGGTAAATAAATAGATAAATATTATCTTATGCATTAATTATTTTGGATAGGTCTAAAACTAAACTTAATTAAGGTAAGGTAACTACTAGTTAGATAACATGGGCAAGTAAATAAATAAATAACATTTCATTAATTATTAATGCAAATAAGGTAGGTAGTTAAGTATAATAAGGAAGGACATTAATTATTTAGGTAGGATAAGTCAAACTAGGTCAATCCAAGTAAGGTAAGGTAATTTGTTAACTAGGTTAAGGTAAGGTAGGCATGTAGATAAATAGATAAATTATTAATACTATTTTGCGAAATATCTTTTAAGAAAAATTTGATTCTAAAATCTATAAAAACAATTTACATAAGGTGAGATAAATTAGTTTGTAAACATATGTAGATAAAAAAGATAAAATTCAAAGATAAATATATGTAGATATTTATGTAACTAGGTGGGTTGTACATAGGTATAACATAGGTTTTAAAAAGGTAGGTCTAATTTGTAAAAAACTAATAAGTTGTAGGTAGGTATTTAATATTAAATATATTTTAAAATATAAAATTTAAATGAAATATAAAATTCATGACACTATAAGAATTCATGGCTTTATTGATTAAAAACATTAGTAAAAAATGACCCAAAAATGACAAATGTCTCACTTGATTGGTAATTAATTTGGAAAAGTCAATTTTGACATGTCCATTTGATTTTGATCATTTTGACTTGGTCTTTCCAGCTTGGTCCTTTTGAGTAGGTCACTTTGACTAACCATTCAAAATTTGGGCAATCATTGTTTTGGTAATTAAATTTTATTTATTTATTAACCTACTACCTGCCTACCTCTTAGCTAGTTAATTACCCTACTTACTAACCTACCTACCTATCCACCTTAATGAATAAATTAGATTATTTTTCTTTTTTACCCACCTAGCTACCTAGGCTAAATAAACTAGTTTAAATAGCTAGGCCACCTAGCTAAACCACCAAGGTAGTGGCCTAGATTGCAATTGTAAAGATTTGATTTCCTCACCTCCATTTGGAGGAACCAAATCTTTCCCATTGTGCCACCATTTCATGAGGTGAAAAATCTTGTGAACATATTGTAATAAACATGTTCAATATCTTTTACAATACTTACAAAGGTAGATAGGAGGATAAATATGAACATAGGAAAGTAGGAAGAAGGTTGGAGGGTAATTTAGGTAGGATGTAACTAGGTAACTTCAAGCATACTAGCTAGGTTACCTAGGCTAAACTACCTATGTTACATATGTTATTCTAACTAGCCTAACCTATTAACTTATACTAACATGGGCTACCTAGTACCAACGGGATAACACAAATCACACCCACTTGTTTAAAGGATTGCTTTTGGGGGACTACTTTTGAGAGAATATTTTTAAAAATATTCTCACAAAAGTCCTCAAAAAAATTGTTTAAAATCTTGCAATTTTTAAGTATAGTATTATGTCAAGGTTTATGTAAAAGATTTCAAGAAATATTACATTTTCAAAAGTTTTGAAACCCATTTGTACAAGTCTTTTTTGTGCTTAAAAACAACTATTACAATGCATAACGAATGCTTTTAAAAACTTTTTATTCATGTTGGAATGTAGATCTTAAATGCCCACCCAACATTAATATGGTCCATACTTTTAAGTTCAAGTGCTTCCTATTTTGATAGAACCCAAAAAATGATGGTAAGAAATATTCCATTTGAATTGGAGCTTATGTGGTTTATGGTATTGTTTAGTCTTCATAATACACTCACATGTACATGCATACTCCTTTTGTTGGGATGATTGTCTCGTTGTAAAAAAAACATGATATTGGAAAGCTAAAATTCAATACAAAAAAAACACATTCTTGACATGGTGATGTTGTGTAATGTGATTAAATAGAGTTATAATCAATGACTAAATGTCCTAACTAAATGTCCAATGGTTAGTTGTTTTCTTTAGTTGTGGAATGTGTATTATTAGTAGAGACTTTGGTGTCACACACTTCACTTTCTTTATCTCTTGATGGCTTGTATTGTTTCACTTTTCAACACATGCAAAAGTGTTTGTGAGCTCTCCAATATCTGTGCAAAACAAACCAAATTGAAATTGATGTCAATTTGAAAAAGGTTTTGTGAACATGGGTTTCAAACTCCCCATCATCACATATCATATTTGACCTTTGGAAAAAATTTTGCAATGGAAAAAATGTAAGATTTTTTGAAAGTGCCTTTGATAAAACACATTTGGTGAGAAGATGCCCATTAAATATGTATGCAAGTTGATATGAAGTTTTTTTTATGAAAAGGCACTTTGATCATGCTTTCCCAATGCATTCAACACTTACCTCTCACGCTATTCTAATTTCAAAATGTCTTTTGAGTTTTGCCTTACAATGAACCTCCCACTATTTTTTCAATGAAAGTCAATTGGCAAATCAAGATCAAAAAATAAATAACATATAATCCATGTAAATAATTTGTCAAATAATTTAGTATGGCTAAAATAATGTGTTTTGTGATTCACAAGTATAATCCACTAGTGCATCTCAAAGAGACTAGGCAAACTTTTTAGTTTTTAGATTTCAATTATTTTATCTTTCCAACTTATGATATGCAAGATTTTTTGTTTCCAATACAAAATATTTTGGTTTTGTTTGATTTGCAACATTATTCTTGTAATATCCAATTTTCTATCTTTCATTTTTGAACTATTCAAAAGCAAGCACAAGATGACAACAACAAACTAGTTAGTCTATGCAAATGACTCCTAGATGACTATGGCCACACTAAAACAAAAAAAAAAGAGAAAAAAATTGAGGGGAAAAACACACCTTTGAATAAGCTGCTTCAACTTCATGAATGGTTTTATCATATCCATTCGAGTAGGCATAATTGCGTGAAAGAGATTCGTCAAGCTCAGTAATACGCTTGTTGAGGATCACCAAGTCCTTTTGTATGTTGGTCTTTTCTTCTTCCTCTAGCTCCACAATTCTCTTGATCTCATCTCTTTTTTCTCGAAGTTCTTCAATGCCTAAATCAATTTGCCAATTCAAAAAATCACAATTTTAAGACAAGTAACAATATTTCAAGCATATTCAAAGACCACACTATTTTTGCTTTCTCACTTATTCCCTTTTGTCCCAAGTGACTAGGGCATAAAATCATAGTAAATGAGAGGTCGTATGTCTTGAAAAATTCATCCATGTGAAAATTGTGGAACAAGAGGTTGGAAAGAGATTGTTGAATTGTTATGTAAAATGTATGACTTCTTTTGGTTCATGCATGAACTTTTTGGAAGCTTTCAAAAAAAATTCCTTGATTGAATTCAACATGAAGATTTCCTTGTCCTTTTAAAAGGTATTAATGCTAACAACTACTTTTTCTAAGCACTTGAAAATTTTGAGATTTTATGTTAATAATGCATAAAGTTTTTTCCAAATCTTGATGCAAAAAATAATAATAATAAAAAAATTGCAATACTAAAAAAATTTAGGATAAGGTTATTCTGAGAGGATTATCAAATTTGGAGGTTGGGTTAGGACAAGTTTCTCAAGAACTTCAAAATGTAGTAACTTTGTTGAAAAATAGGAAGCATCATTGTAAACACTTTGAGTTGTTTTAGGGCTTGCAATCTACATAGTAAAATAGTCTATCCATTATAAGATAACCATGATTAGTTTCTACCACCATTTATTTGTGGAATTGAAACATGAACAAATAGGTTTAGATAATTTTGGAATGCATTTGCATTCTCGAAATTGACAATATGATAGTAAGCAAATGAGAATGACAATGAGACACTTCCTTGCCAACAACTATTTGAGGATTCTTGGGATGAAGCAAAAGTGATCTTGAAATTTACGGTGAACAAGCTCTGCATTGTAGTTTTGCAATGTTGCACCCTTCAACGCTATGCCTTCTTTGTCTTTCGTCATAATTATTGTGTTGCTTGGTGGATATGATCCATTGTTTAATTCCCCTCCACACTTGAACCTATTCATTGATTGTTCCTTGCCCATGGCAACTTTAATATCTTTGATTCCTCACAAAGATTGTGTGTGTATAACAAGGACTATCCACTATGTACAAACACGCTTGTTATTTCACAACTTCCAATGCTGATGATGTCTCACAACACAATGATGTCACAACACAACTTCCATGTCTTTCTAGGGGATTGGAAAGATAAAATTTCTTGCTCTTTTGAATTAGTTGCAAGTCATTGCAATCTCTCTTGTCCATGACAATGGGGTATGGCACTTTAATGCTTGCATCAAGTCATCAATCAGCCAAATCATAAATAACAACATGAACCATCCCTCTTCACGAACATGTTTAGTTCACAATCCTAACATAGATTCCTATTTGTCTAAAATGCTAATAACCAAAATTCTCACATATGATTTCTTCCCTACTCTTCAAGTAGTAGATGAACCTCATCAGGTGCTGTTATTATTGTTATTGTTATAGTTTTTTGGGTTCCATTACTCTTGTTGAATTGTTTTGCTCACAAAGTTTAGCACTTCTTAGTCAGAGTTATCCATCAAGCTGCAAAACAATCCAAACTTGAGAATTCCACTCTCTCTCTCTCTCTCTCTCTTTAAATCACTCTAATTCACCTCCCATGTCCAAACCGCAATTATTGCATGCGTTTGTGAAGAGGTTAAACATCCCCTGTCTCTATTTTTTTCTGTGTCTTGTGTGTGTATGTGGGAATGCAGTGGTAGTCGTTCTGGGAAATAGTTCGCAACTGAATGGTTTTGAAACAGTTGAAACCCCTGAGTTTCACCTCTTGTGAAAGGAGGTTACTTGGTTAGAAACGGTTCGTTAAATCCTCTCTCACACACACACACACACTCACACACACACACACCCCAAACTCACACATACACACACCACCCCCTTTTTTTGTTCAATAGTCCATTTTCAATTCCATCTTTTTTCATTCTTTTTTCTTCTTCTTTTGAAACCAAGCTCAGTTTGATTTTGAGCTTCCGAGTAAGGAATTGAAAAATAAATACAAAAAAATTAACATTGAGGTCTTATTTGTTTTCCTTGATTTCATATTTTGTAATGGGGAAATAAAGCTATTTTTAAAATTGAAGACTTGATCTTGTATCGGATAATCATGCCCCAGGGCTGGGGCGTTTCCTGAAATAACAGGCCCTTTATAACAGGAATGCTCTGGCCCAAAGGGCATTGCCCAGCTTAAAAATCAATGATTTTTACTTTTAAATTTTTTTACTGTGATGCCCATCAGGTACCAGCTGGCTAAACATCAAATATGATGACTAAAAAAATAAAATAAAAATAAAATGAGCATTTTGAAAAGCCAAACACCCATCTGCAAATTTTGTCACATAAGGTGTGTTCGGATACACTAGCAGAAATCATAGAGGTTTTTATGATAAGGACCACAATGTTGGGTCCTTTGTTCAACGGTTCAAAAATAGTTTATGTTTTGAATTGTGCTTCCTGTTTGATACCTTCTGTAAATCAGTTCTTACCGTTTCTGACAATAATATGTTGTAGCAGAACTCTTTAGTGTGGCTATTTGCATGTAAAAATGGTTAAATGTTTTGAATACTGCTTCCTGTTTCTGACAATAATATGTTTTAGTATAATTCTTTCATGAGATTATTTGCATGCAAGTATTGTCATCTTATTTCTGCAACTCAGTAAGTTAATTGATTGTCTTTTTAATTCATTTGTCTTGTGCAGATCTCAAGCTCTGCTTTTCCAGAGTCTTTTCTTTTAGGGAGTAACTCAACTCATGTGATTAGTTTCAACTCATTTCATACACATGGTGTCTTGTGCTCTGCTTCTTCAAACATCATCAATCTAATCTGACTCTCATCTCACAAATCTCTTCAAACACAACCCAAAACTGACCTCCTTAACCTGGTCAATGAAAAAACACACCCAACACGTTTGCCTTCAAACACAATGAGCATAACATGTAGAATTGACTTATAAGCCAAACAATAGAAAAAACAACCCACACTTTTTGGTAAAATGTGAAAACACATTTAATCCTATTGCATTTTGTGGGTTCTTTCATGCAGACCCATTTCCAGCATACAGACTATTTTATTCACAGCTTGAATAGCAAACAGGGCAGAGACAGGATAAGGTACCTCTGATTCAATTTGTAATCTCATGACATTTCCTAGCAAAGGTGTAAGAGCCAAATGTTTGCATTCCCAGTAGTCATAAAACATAACTTTACAATTACAAAGATACCTGGCCACCTTCACACAGAAAACTTGGAAAACTAGAAACTACATACACAGACAACATATGTATTGAACTGTGAAGATAAAATGATTTCAGTGGGAATGTATGTTCAGAAAAAAAGTCACCCAAAATCCAAGTGAAGATCTTGGCAGATACAAGGCAAGCTTGCTACACATGAGGTCACTTACAATAGATCACTCTTTTGTCTGTACTGATATATTCTGCAGAAGAAAATGACCAAAATGTTGGCAGATGTGAAAAAATGCTACAGCTTTGGTTTACATGCTACAAAAATCTGTACAGTTAGATGAGCCCACAATTGCCTGTAACTGGGAGGCTTTGTGTGCTGCAAACCCATCTCTTGATAAAGCTCTTATCAAAGGATTCTTTCAAGAGATCTAATTACAGTTTCTACAATGGTGATCGAAAAATATGCAAAATGTTTCCAGAAATCTCTCACCCTGTCACATCATGTCCCTTGCACAGGTTTGTTGCAGAATTATATCTTCTCCTAGCTGCCTCCAAGGTTTTGTAAGCTTCTTTTGAATTTGCAGAAATCATGTGCAGTGATTCCAGATGCAAAAAAACCCATTCATAATGCACATTGATCTTCAAGCCTGCAAACAACAAAATGTCAATTCACACACCTGGTGCTTCTCAACTTCTCTTTACAACTCAAAATCATCTGCTGTGATTCCAAATGCAAGACCCCTTTTGTAGTGGATGATCTTCACACCCACAAACAATGAACGACATGATCAGCTGCATCAACATCTTTCTTCATGTCACTTGATTCTTTTGTGGATCTTGCTTTCAAGATCACCAACACCACACACAAAACATCAGGAATGCCTTCCAAACTATGGAATTTTGCTCACCATTTGTGGTACAGATCCAATGTCCGTTTCCTGGATCTCTCGATAGTTGTTGTTGTCCTTTAATGCTTGAAGGAGGCACCTTGAGCAAGCTTTCTTTACAAGTAGGTATACAGTTCAAAGCTGGGACAAATGAGCATCAATTCCTCACCACAAGTTGTTTCTTCACCCTTCTGCTTTTGCAGACAGTCGCTTGATAAACTCGTAAGTGGTGATCGTAGTGGTAGCAGACAAGGACATGCTGGCCCAGCGTGCTCCAAGCCCTCTGTAGCAAGCCTTCCAGCCACCCTCCTTTATGAGTGTTTGCACCGTTTGCATCACAGTGGGTGGCTTTGTGCCATCGTTTCCCAGCACCTGCAATCTAGTTTTGATGGTATCAAAAGGAGTTGTCACCAATGCCGAAACACCTCCTGCACTTGCTGCACTCAACCCTTGCACAAGCACCACCACTCCAGAGCTTGGAGGAGCAGCAGCAATCTGGCTGTTATTATTGCCTCCTTTGTATCCCAAGCTCATCCACACAGAACGTTGCGTCACGCAATAGGAAGCCCACCAAAGCGCATTTGAGGGAGCGTAGGTGAGGATCGACATACCAAACCCTCGGTACAAGCCTGGGAGCCCATCTGCCTTCACAATCTTCTTGAAGGCATCAAGGCCGCCTGCGTATCTTCTGGTGGACAAGCCTCCTTGCTCCCCGCCCTGCACCATCAGGCGTTGAGAAACTACATCAATGGGAGTCCACACCAATTGAGCCGCAATGGAGGCAGTAAGCCCCGCAGCGGCATTGGCAACTGCCGCTGCCGCAGGCTCGGACATGGCGCCCCCTGCTGCTTTGGTTGCCAGCAGCGATCCGACGCTGGATTTGGTGATTTCTAGAGTGCTCATGTATAGAGCTCTGGCAGGGATAGTGCCGGCGAGAGAAGTGCTGAAACCTTTGTAGAAACCACGCACTCCCTCACGGCGGAGGATATCGAGGCCCAGGCTTGCGCAGGAGTGGCGTGAGGAGACGGCCGCCATCACCACCTGTTGTCGCGTTTTGAGCACTACGACGGGGTATAGCATCCCGGAGACGCCAGAGAAGAGTGCCGCTCCCAGCAGAAAGAACTTGGATTTATCCAGCATGTGCCAGTCGATGTCTGCTGGGAGACGAAACTCTGAAGCTGCATGTTGGTGTTCCTGCCGGAGAGTCATTGCCTTCGCTTCTGATACTACTGCTTCCCTGAACTCACTGCCTCCGTTGTGCGCCACTCCGTGAAGATCTTCTTGCAATCGCTGTTCTTCCACAAAAAGCTCAAGACTCCGCATAGGCTTCTGATGCGATCTTCCAGATTAGGTAGACCAGACCTTCTCCGCTAACAGAGGTGAGAAGGAAGACGCAACACAATTGATCTGAACCGATTCGCCAACATGCAATGGACGGCAACAACAACAGAGCGGCGCGTTTTCCAGTTCTGAGGGCATTCCCTTCCAGGACGCTTTTTCAGAAAACTGACAATCGCACTGGTGCTCTTCCCACTCGGCACCACAAGATTCCCCGCTTACTACAACTCGCTGCACACATTTCCATTTGAGCTTGGCCTGCCATAACTTCTCTCTCTCTCTCTCTCTCTCTCTCTCTCTCTCTCTCTCTCTCTCTCTGTGTCTGTGCACTTTTACTGCGATCTTCTACCGCTCTATTGCTGAAGCCGCGATAGACACCAAGCAAAAGCACATGTCTCTAAACGACGGCTTCCGCAACACATCCACCAAACTCACGGGAGAACAGAAAAGAATCC
>Ga0209611_10000974_pt1 | contig 46721 bp, 28 predicted proteins | sample S1TSphgellanicum_3_FD_187693 | JGI IMG/M metagenome (GOLD analysis project Ga0209611, IMG submission 187693) | Host-associated microbial communities from peat moss isolated from Minnesota, USA - S1T2_Fc - Sphagnum magellanicum MG (SPAdes) (version 2) | ecosystem: Host-associated > Plants > Peat...
GGTGTTGGGACTTGCCACGGGCACTTGGACACACAAGACTCACCACGGCCCGAACTCGGGGGAAGCCACCACCTTCCCCCATATAGTATTCTCTACGTCTGGTCGCGGAGGCTACATCCGAATGGCACATTTTGTTGGGACTCCCGAAATGGAGTCCCGAAAGTGTCCCGGCTGGACTCCCGGAACTTTGAACGGCCATAGCTTCTCTTCCCAAACTCGGATCGGGACGAGTCCTGAATCAATATTGTAGCTCTCGTCGAGAGCTTTCCAACGCCGTGTCGCACTCTTCAAGGCGATGTCGGGAAGAGGTTGATTCCCGACTTTTAGTGGTCGGGAGTCAAATTGCCAGTTTGACTCCCGGCCCTTCTTTTGCCCATAACTTGGGCTGCAGATGTCCGAATTACCAATACGAGGCCATTTTCGATATCTACGTTTCAAGACCTTTCCAATGACACCAAGAACACCTCAATGCGAGGTGTTTTGGGCCTTTCTGTCGAGCTCCGAACATTCGGGAGTCCCGGAAGACTCCCAACCTCCAACTTTTCCAAGTGTTGGGCTTCACCCCCACACTTGGCCAAAGTGGGGTTGCGACATGATGATAAATCAAAAGCATATCATTGCTACAACCTTGTTACACAAAAAATCAAGATTGATAAAGATGTGGTTTTCTATGAACAATTTGTAGGCTTACAAGGGTTAGCAACTAAACAAGTTGCAAATCTATGCAACAAATACAACTATCTTGCTAGAATTGTACCCAAAGAAGTAAATCAATCAACCAAAGAACATTACACCACATATATGGTTGATTAAAATAGAACATAGTCTAAGAAAATCTTCTAGTAGGACCTCATGTGGAATTTCTAAATCGTGAAAAGATTTTTTCACCTTCAATTCTTGAGGTTATTGGATGAGGGGAACCACTTGCACCAACTAGGAAATCCACATGACTTTGTAATGTTCCTATGCACTTGAAATATTATATTTACACAATTAAATCTAACATGGAAAAACCCACAAATTACTTAGAGGCAATTTAACATCTAAGTTGGAAAGTGGTTATATAACATATATGTGGTTGAAAATGGAATCCATATCTAAGTTGGAAAATGGTTATATAACATATATGTGGTTGAAAATGGAATCCATAGAAAAAACTTAGACATGGAACTTACAAAATTACCACCAAGAAAAAACCTAATTACTTCAAAGTGGGTTTTTTAAATTAATTGAAAAACAAATGGACATGTCAAGAAGTTAAGGGCAAGGCTAATAGCTCAAAGATTTGAATAGCATAAGGGTTTGGATTTTCATGAAACTTTTGCACCTATTATGTCACAACCCTAACCTTGGGCTCGCGACCAAGGCAAAAGGGCTTGTAAAGGTGCGGGCCAAGATTAAGCCCAGGAGTCACATTCTCATGCCCCCAAGAGTGCAAAAAAGTGTGAGGGAAAGAACCCTCACACTCCCAAATGAACTCCCATGTTGGGGGTTGGAATCCCGATGGACTCCCAAATGTTCAAAGAGTGATTACAAAGGTTAAAACCCAATGGCTTGAAAAGTTCTTCATACCATTGAAAAGCTATTGAAACGTAGATGTCTAAAATGGGCTTGCATCACCCATTTGGACATCTGAAACACAAGTTATGGTCAAAAGAAGGGCCGAGAGTCAAATTGGCAATTTGACTCCTAACCACTAAAACTCAGGAATCGAGCCAATTTCCTTGTGTGCGACATACCGTTGGAAAGATCTCGATAATGGCTACAACTTTTGTTAAACCTCATCTCAATCAGAAGTTTGCACACAAAGTTATGGTTCCCCAAAGTCGTAAGAGTCCCAACTTTGGCAATTTTGGGACTCCCACTTGGGAGTCCCGGAACAAAAAGCCATTTGGATGTGGGCCTCATGAAGAGGCACAAAGTATACTATAAGGCGGAAGGTGGTGGCTTCCCCCAAGTTCGGGCCATGGTGAGTCTTGTGGGTCCAAGTTTGCATGTGGCTTGTCCTAGCACCAAAAGTGTTCCAATTATGCACTAACCACCTTGTGTTAGTTTTATGCAGGTTCGTGTGAGTAATTGATGCTTGTCACTCTTCCTGGTCCCATCCCGGAGCTCCAGCACGCCCTTCTAGCCCTCAAAGTGTTACGAGCCAGGGAGCGTGCCATGACTCCTTGCTTTCCGTTGTCTTCAGTTTAGACTCACATTTGAATCCATTAAGGAACTTGGGGGTGCGTCATACTATCAAGTGGGCCATAATTTGTGCAATTGTTGCTATTGTAGCACAAAACAAATGAAGGATGAAACACTTGGAGATAAAAAAAACTTTTCTAAATGGGGATTTAAAGGAGGAAGTTTACATGTTCAAACGTTAAGGATTTACGGTTCTCAGGAGTAAACACCTTGTGTGTAAACTTTGCAAAACACTTTATGGACTAAAACAAACATCACGCACTTAGTACACAAAAATTGATAGTTTTTTACAATATTTAAAATTACTTCACACTCAAACATATTGTAATTTATATGTGCTTATAAAAGATGGTCTTTATGTTATCATCATCTTGTACATCGATGATCTACTTTTAACACTTGGAACCACTTGTCCAAGCTATCGCGGCTATAAAAAAAACTTGAAAAGGGGTTTTCAATGTCTTGATTAGGCATCATGCAGTTTTAAATTAGTGTGGAATTTTTATATGTGCCTAATGGAATCATGTTGTTGTAACGTAATTATGCACATATGACACTTGAGAAATTTTGGATGGAAAGTTGTTACGCTATAATTACCCCAATGGAAAAAGGAATACAACTAATATAGATCAACATTACTACCAAAATACAATAGGATGTTTCATTTTCCTCACTTGTATTTGTTGAAACATTTCATACACAGTTAGTTATTTTAATAGGTACATGAGTGCCCCAAAAGTGTCACATTTGGAAATAGCTAGAAGGATTCTGTGGTAGCTCAAAAGAATTGTATACAATTTGGTATCATTTTTTCACATAAATCCAACACCAAGCTGAAAGCATTTATGGTTGTGGACTAGGGTTGAAATTTGGACAAATGACGATCAACAACTAGCATGCATTTCAAGTTTGGACTTAGCTTGATTCATTGGAACAACAATTTGCAATAGACAATTGCACTTTCAACTACTTAAGCTAAATATAGGTCTTTGGCAAATGGAGCAAAAGAGGTAGTCTACTTTAGACAATTGTTTGAAGAATTACATCATATGGATAGTGACCCAACAATATTTTTTTGTGACAACCAATTTGCCATTAAATTACTAAAAAATACAATCATGCAAGCGTGAACTAAACACATAGAAATTTAGTATCATTATGTGCAATAAAGAACATTAGCAGGATAAGTACAAATTGCATATATATCCACTATTGAACAAGAAGCTGATATATTGACAAAACCTTTGAATAGACTATGTTTTCAAATTTTTAAATGACACATCGAAATAATTAATCATTTGCAAATAAAAGGTTAGTCATGAAAAAAGGTGTTAACAACATAGACACATGTTTGACCACATACCTAACCCATGAGACACTTTTAGTTAAGTTCCTACAACTTGCAGCTCTATAGAAAGACACTGAAATAGAAAGCCATTCAAATAAAAAAAGGTCATTGTGAGCATCATGAGGATCATTGGAGGATGGGGCAACGGTTGATATTTAGATCTCCACCAATTTTATTTTAATATCATTGTCTTCATAATCATTATGCACATAATTGCCATGCATTTAATTATGTACATAAATAAAAATATTTGCAAGTTCCGTCACTTGTTTTATCACTTTGATTCTCTAATCTAAAGCACATATACTCGTGAGATTATTATTGTTTACAAAATATATTTTATGTTCAATGGTAGGTGATATTGAAAAAATGATTGAATTCACTTTTAAAAATTCTAATACAAGTGGTTAATCTTTTTATTTTTCATGAACTTCAGATTTGTTTGAAGTAATAATCACACATCACCATCACTGCCTTTTATTGCACTTTTTTTTATCATTATACTCATGTTTGATAAATTTCCAAATATTTTTTTATTAGTCCCAATAACCTTTTTATATTGCTCCTCCTACTCCTTTGACTACTCACTTGCAATTGTTCATTCACCTGTACTATTTTTCAATTGCACCATACCCAATTGAACAAAAAGTTGCACCTTTTTTTTTAATGAATAGCTTGTAGGCACATGAATTTTTAGCATCATTTGCAAGCTTTGATAGTTAGAAAGGGTAGTGGAAAAGGTGACATGAAACACATTTATGGAACAACTCAATGCATTAATGGTAGCAACCACAACTGAAAAAACTCCATTCCCTCTCTTATAAGTCTAGTTTGTAAAGGGATTTCATTAAGGGAAAAAAAAGAAAATAATAATAACAATAAATAAAAAGATGAAAACACATAAAGTACCTTCCACATGTCGAAAATACTTTTACAACATGGTGGGTAACCTCCAAAGGTTGAAAGATTTTTTAATAAATTGATGAACCAATACCAACATTTTGGTTTAATTCAAGTTAGTAAATGTCCTAAATTTACACAAAAAACTTAGTTGGTTTTTTACAACTAGTAAAAGTTAACATGTTAACAATGCCTCACACCAATACAAAGAAATTATTATTTTTCATCAATCAATCATAATGTTTGGCCCATGTGGTGAATCTTAAATAATTTTTCACTTTGTACAATACATGCAATATGATGCAATACATGCCAATAAAGTTTTAAATGGAGGTTGTCACTAGGTATGCGCTTAGTATGTTCTTATAACCTATTCAAATGGTATGTGGCAATCCTTGATGCTTCAATGTGATTGCCACTTGGTCCACCATGTACAAACATTGATTCAATATAAACAATTGGAATCACATATGGTCAATTTAAATGCAAAATCTTTTGGGTCAAGTGTGTTTATTGTATAATGTTCATCTATATATAATAGCTCCACAAGTGGCATGTGTAACATATTTGAAATGAAATATAATGTTTATATGTCAATATGAATTTAAAAGTTTGTCATTTGGGCCAATATATTTGCACAAGATGTAATGTTTATAAAAGGCATTTCACAACACAATGATTATTCTCAATTGGTTGGCTATATGCATATTAGTCCAAATGGTTGAATATATTAAAGGTTTTTCATTTCATATTATTTTCATTTTCCATGTTTATGGGTGAAATATTAATAAATAATTATACACCACGTTGAATGTGATAAATTTAAACCACGTGATCGGGGGAAAAAGCTCTGAATTAATAGAAGGTTATTTAATGTTAATTCAAGAATCTCATAATTAAAAGTAATGATTATATTTTCATTTTATCTTTTAAAATATTTGCTTGTCCCGCCTTTTAAGCTATGAAAAATCATGTCCTTTGTAACTTGTCCTATGCAATCAAAAAGTGTCATTTGCAACCATAACTGGTTGCAAATGACACTTTTTAGTTGCATAGGACAAGTTACAAACGAATTAATTTTTCATAGTTTGAATTGAAATCACACTATGTCAACTTGTTAATGAAGCAGATTAAGTTTTTTCCTCAACAAAATGGCTAGTAGTATTAGAACATTTAGTTGCAAAAACAAGTTCACATTAAATAATAGGTAAAAAATCTTTACTAAACTACACCAAAGCAATCAAAAGTCTAATGACTTCCTATGAACCAAATAGAACAACCACCATGTTATTTTATCATCTCATATTTAAATAGAAATTTAATTGCATTACATAAAACAAAGAATCTAGCACAAGTTAGTTGACAAACGCATGATTAACTAACTAATGTATAATGTTTCATTGGTTGAATTATACCTATGGATTATAATGTATAGAGCCAATGCACTGGACAATCTATATATTGACCATATGCATGATGGTAATATCTAAAAACATATCATATAATAAGCTTGAAACAACATCATCTCCACCATTTGAAACTCCAATGTTTACTTTCTCATGTGGTAAATTAACTCCCTTTAGAATCTTCATCACTTTTATAGAATTTGTCCTACTTGTGTGAAGTTCCTCAAATCCATAATTAAAAGTTTTCAACCTCTTTGAAATACCAACATCTAGTGGTCTACCATCATCAAAAGACATTGATGTCATATTGGCATTATTCAAAAGTGTTGTGTTAGCTACTAAAACCCTCAACTAGTATACTATGGATTGTTGGTGCATGTATCCATTTGTTAATAGTTATGAAGCTTCCTCTAATATAGTAAGATAGGTGTTTAGTTGGGCCATTAATTGCACTTTTCACTACTTCCCCACTAATACCAACTTGTTGGCATGAGGCAAATGGCCTTTGAAACCTTCCTCAAGCACCTTCAACCATAATTGGAATTTTTCCTGTACATTGTAAGCACTTCAACTTAATAATTCTAATAGGAAATACATGAAACACATCAATGGCATTACGACATGAACTTTTCCAAAACATATATGGTAACCAAAGGCCTCAACCTCCTTTAATGTGCACATTGATAACCAACCTTCAATTGAAACTATGTTTTTGCAACTCATTCTATTATTACCAACTTGTCCCAAAGTTGTTGCATTTCACCTTGCATTTAGGATTCAAACATTCCAAAACATACCTTACTTGGAATGTCCCTTTGCTCAACACAATCATGTTAATAGGGACTATCATGATCAAATACCAATATTTTCAACATTAAAACATTCATAGCTTTCAAGAGCTAGCTACCATCATCCATCACCATGACCTTCTTGTTTAAGAACCATAATAAGAGTTCAATTATTAGATAATACAAAGTCTTTTCCTTGACTCCTCGAGCAAGCTTCTACACTTGGAATGTCTAGAAAACATAAGAACAAACTCATCGTCAACAATCAACAAATGCAACAATGAAAAAGTGGAGGGGAATAAATATGTTGCATACAACTAGAAACTTTGAACTAAACTTGTGCACACTTTGAATCTATTTGGTAATAAGGAAGACCAACATCTTAAACATCATTCCATTCCAAACTTCCCATGAAAACAAAATTACACATGATTCCTATTCAAAAACCATGAACACTTATGACTTGTCTATGCCATGCCTATCAATTTTACTTCTTTGAACAGGAATATCCTTTCGTTCTTTTGCTTAAAAATTTGCCAATGGTGTTTCTATAATTGCAACCAAAAAAAAACTATTTAAGAACCACATTCGATTAGAATCTACATCAACAATTTTCAAGCATTGTCATCAATACATAACCAACAATAAGTCAATACACCTTGCCCTTTCATTACCTCATGGACATATTAACCATGTGCTTTTTTGCACATCTTTAAATTAAATAATCAAGTTCTTACAATTCTGATGTTTCCAACAACTATCAACTAAAGTTTAAAAGTCATCATTAGGAACAACGTTGGAAAACCTTTTCTTTTCACTTGGGACCCAAGGTTCATTTGAAGTTAGAAGAAGGTGCAATATTTGTGTGGAAAAAAGAAATTTATATCTTGTAGGGAATAATGAAAATTTGTATGGACAATATTGTCACATTTTGTAAACACACATTTCACCCATTTTGCTCAAGGGGTGAAAGCATGAAAAAAGGAGCCAATCGCACCAAGGTTAAAGTCCTTTCTAAGGACTACATTTTCCACATGGTAGTTTTCTATTAGTTTATACTACATTTTTCACACAATGTTTTCAATTGAATATCAATTTTGAGGCCAAATATGACATATAACATGATTAAAACTATAAAAAATTGGTATCAAACCTTACATTATAATCAAATCCATAACTTTACTTTGAAGCATGATTATAAATTCAAAATTATAATAGTGTTAAAGGACATTCAAGTATTAAAATCTAAAAAAACATATGTATTTTAATTTTTTGAATGTTTCAAAACGTGGATCCCTTCTTGTGGAATATATTAAAGTTCACAAAAAAATTGAAATGATTTGGTGAACATTTGATACAGGAAAAAGACTTTTGATACAAAGAAACCACATGTCCACATGCTTTTCTTAAGTGCTTAAACATATAAAAAGATTTTTAAAACATGGTGATTTTTCATGAAAATTTTATATTTACAACTTTGAAAGTATAAGAATTTATTTTTAAAATAAATCAAAATTTAAATATATATAGTGTTCCCATGGCGATTTTTCAAATTTTCAAAAAAAAATTTTGAAAGACCAATGTAAGGCTAAGGAATGCCAATGTAGAGCTAGCAAGACCTTTTCATTTTCTTCTTAATTATAAGAAGTTCCATTGCACTACCAACCCAATCAACAACAAAATATCTAACCCCAAATCCAATAAAAAAAAGGCAAAATCATAACCAACCATGTAGCTTATTCATTTAGTCTATCTATTAACACATGTTTCCACAAACTATATAGTTCAACTATGTCTAGTTCAAAGTTTAAAGTGTCAATTAAAAAAAAGAATAATGTAATATTCTAGTAATCAAAAGGTTTATTACAATGTATATAATAGAATACCATAAGCACTAAAATGTATCAAAATGTACTAACACATGTACTAAAATGTAGTCACACATGTAGTACATTGTATTGCCATGTATTGCAATGTATTACAATACATTACAATGCATTACAATGTACTACAATGTATTGCAATGGACTACAATATGTATTATAATGTATAGTACAAGATCAAATGTTTATTAGAGTACTAGATTACTATCCAAAATGTATGTACAATCCACTGTTAGAATATAATTTACAATACAATCAAAGTCCACATGAAAACATGATGTTAAATAAGTGCAACTATATTCTTCATCCTCTGCAATATGTGCTGCCACATAAATAAGTAAATGTATCTGTGGGGTATGATACATCGAAGAAATCAATTCCATAATACCAAGCCTATTCTTCACCTACATGAACGTTGCGAGAACTAAAGAATGCCACCTATACACATACTTTTAGATTAGTATATCATTTGTCAAAAAGGTTACAATGCCAACCAACATAAGACATGACCAAGGGTTCAATGGAAGTTACATGATAGTATTGAATAATCTATCTTGATGGGCATGTCTATTAGGCTTGCATTTTTGCATCGATGATTTAAGAACCTTGAGATGTTCCCAAAATATTGTCCATCCAAACATAAAGCTTAATCATCATTGATGGTAGTTTCAAAAGCCCAATCTACATTTAAATGCATTGCATAGGGATATGCGCATTCACCATTATGCATACAACCTTGAATTATCGCATTAACTTTGCATTTGTCAAAACGTCAGCAACAAACTCAAATACAAAAGCACCGGTTGGAAGGTCTTCCAGTGTTCTAATCCCCCAACCCTTCTCTTTGGAAGCCCAAAAGATCTTGAAATCATATTAACATCTTAATTAATATTAAAACATAAAAGTGAAAGTCAAAAGTTTTAAAATTACAAAAAGTTATCTAAAGTCATTCATACCTTTAGACGATGTTACATCCCTTGTTGCACAATTTGATTACCATAGTTTATGTTGCAATTATAGTGCTTTTAGCACTCCTTGATGAAATCTCGCATTTATAACATTTGACACCTTGACAATTTATAGCCATGACACAATTCCCCCATGGACAAAAGTTGATGTCCTTTGTTGTAGCCAACCCCATGCATTGAAGTAACACACATAATAATGGTTTTATACATAAATTATTATACATTGTTGACCTTTGTAACACACTTAAACTATAACACATCAGGTTCAAATAGTTAGTAATCTCAAAGTACATATTAAACAACTTGGACTACCTTATCAATATAACATTTTTTGAACAATCCACTTTGAATATATGCCCACTCCCCACCACCATATTGAACACAATTACAATTGTTGGGCATTTTGACACAATTGTGTTAATAATTCGAACAAAAATCTTTTACAAAAAAGTGTGAAATGTCACACCCATTCCTCACATTATGATTGAAAATATTTTTTCCAGGTGTATGTGAAAGGAAAAGGTAGAGCCATGTTTTGTGGATGGGCTGAAATAGGGATAGGAACACAACTCTAATCCCCCATTCAAATCCTTAGCATGATCTTGCCAAGACCCTTGGTTGTTTGAAATTAAACTCTACAACCACATGTGCTTATAGGGTTAGATTATGTGTAAATGAAGACCTCCACAATAATGATCAAGTACCCTATCAAGAATTTATAACAAAACAATACAAGATATAAAAGTTATGATCACAAAGTTCAATGGCAATCTATTCTTACATCAAGTCCCAACTTTTGACAATTATTAAAAAAATAGAAAATGTTGGATATTAAAATTTTGGCAACAAAAAAACATTCCAATGTTATACCATCTAGGCATAACTCATTGCTAATGGTGAAAAAACCTCTATTTTTTGGTGGTACTACTAAAATGTAACTACCAAAATGTGCAATCCAATAAGGAGGTTGTAGCACATTGTAAAACTTCAACACTGTAAACAAAACTTGACTACAAAATACTTTTGGTATATCTAATTACATTCATTAAGCTAGATGTGTTATAACATTACAATTTACAAGTGTAGAGTCGTAGCAATCAAAAGTGCAAACTTGTGGTAAGAGAATACTAAAAAATGCCACAACACATTTTACACCACTGTCAAGATATTTGATAACTAATGTATCATGGACAACCACCAATATGCCCTGAAGAACTATGTATTACAATAACATCATTCACCTTTAAAGTACCCTTTTGCATTGTCTAGTGCTCCACAACTTTTGCTTTCGTCTTCCCCATTTGCTATAGATAATAATTCATAGTCATCAATTGGACCTCAAGCCCGTGTCTTAACATTTGCCTTTGTGGTCACCATCACATTTACACCCTTCCCCTTTGATTTCCAACCATGCTTTTACTTCCCAATTCCTTTCCCCGTGTCATGCATCTCAATAGTGACCTCTTAGGTTTCAACAACATTAACATTCTTTCAAGTCCCCATAGTAATCTTTGTTGTATGTACTTGCTCTAAAATGGTTCACTCAGTCCTAGGGAGAGACTATTTATTTCCATTTGTGCTACTTATATGAATACTTAGGGGGAAAGTAGATGTATTCTATTGTATACTAGTTAGTTCAAGAGGGTTAGTCTTTATTGGTGCTTCTACATTAGCTTCATTTTTCCCATTCACTTCTTGAAAAGTCGCAATGGTTTTAGGTTCAAGAGGAGGTGGCACTATTGTGGCTAAACCATTTTCCACAACTTTCTCGACATCAACATCCTAGTGGGAGCTTGTTATATCTCTCACATCCTCTTTTCTAGAACTACCACTCTTGTTGCTTGAAGAGACATCATTAGTCTCTAACACCTTTAACACATTTGATTTGCATGCCTTACTAAAAAGGCAACATGGTGGAGTTGCTAACTTTTTCATAAGGTCCAAAGAAGGCAACAAGTTTTTTGGAACATTTGATTCAAGTGGTACATGTTGTTTCTATAACTCCATAGATTGACATCTAGGTGAAGTTTTGATAGGTGCTTTAGGAGTTTTAAGCACATGCTTTAAGTCAAGAGAACTAACAATTTGAGGAGAAAACATTTGGGGAGTTTGTGGCCTTACAACTTGGTTGGTCGCACCACAACTCCCATTACAAGTGTTTGCATTAGATGGTTCATAGAAGACCTTGAGTGAAGATCCTACATCCACACAAAATAACATTCATGAATTATATTGGGGAAGTCAATTCATTAATTAAAATAGCTATGGAAAACCCTAGATTATACACTACCAAACTACACAACATATATCTAGGTACATACAACATAATACACATCAATCCATCAAGTGTGGTTAGTCTCCTACAACTACACATCAAAGTCTATACCTGTTAGAACATTGCATACAACAAGACAACATACAAAGTGCATTCTAATCAAGCAAGTATGATTTGTATCTTATAGTCTAATGGATAGACACAAATGCAACATAAACTATTCACCCATGTACATAAAATACTACACACCATACATAATATTCAAAGGGTACTTACCATGCACATCAACAAGCAAAAGATAAGTATATGTAGTCAATTGTAGTACATACATTATAGTAAGGAACATATAATGGAGAGTCATGAATGTAATGGGTTGCACCTACTATTCTAGTTGTAATCAAAATTTATACTTGTAGCTCCCACTTGGATCCATGGTACCCACTTTACATACACAAATATGCAAAATAGGTTTTGGAAATATGTACTAAAACTTTGTGTACATTAAATGTTCTACTATTCTTGTAGACAACTACAATCCATACAAGTTGCACCACTACAATAAATTGACCTAGTTGTTACAATACACCTACACATAAATTGTAAATCAGTGCAAAAAACATGCAACAATAAGAGATTTTTAATTGGACACTACAATTCAATGGACAAGTTGCACTAAGTTCATCAAACATGTTTACAAATATGCAATAGAAATTTGATTAATTGATAGTTGGGAGATGAGCTAAGGTTGTAACTATTTTTTGTTGTATAATCATACACCGCACAAGTTTACACTCTATATCCACACACTTGTTTTCCAAATGGTTGTCAAACTTTACAAATCCAAAGTTCTTGTATTAATTTGGGTGTACAAGACCTTCACACAAATTGTCCTTACATTGTTTGTTCTTTTTGAACCATATACTAGCACACCATGCATGGTAGAGATGGCCACAACTAGAGACAATGATGTCCTTAAAAGGAAAATTGAATCCACAAAGTGAGCAGTAATTCAGGGTCATAGTATCAGGTTTCATATCACATACATCACTTGGATAACACATAGGATAAGGGTTAAGTATAACAATTGTTTTTTGCCCTTTCTTCAATTGTAACTAGTGGGCATTCAAAGCATCAAATTGAAGTTCAAAAGATTCTTGTTTCTTGACCCCATTAACTATTTTGTCCTAAAGGTTGTTAGACTTCAATAATACTCCTCATGGTCAAATTTTGTCTTCTCCATTATGGACTTGTAAAATTCACAAATCATATTTTGTTTGTTCAGGATAGTAAGATTAATAGTTGATTTTGCAACAAGTAACCCTTGTAGCCTACTCTCAGCTTTATAAATAGTAGCTTGCATAGAATCTAAGACAACTTTCCCTTGGCCAAGTTCAGATGTCAACTCCTCTTTTTCTTTTTTCAACTTCACCAATTGAGCCCTAGAAGACTCTAACTCCAACCCAACAATGTTCATCAATTCCCCCAATTTTAGTTTACTTTTTTCAAGACTAGGTTGATTTCACCAACCTTCCCAATACCGACATCAAACTCAAACTCTCATTTCATCTTCCTTTCTCCCTTCATCAAATCCTCTACACCTTCTTGAAGCTTCACTTCTGCTACAATCTTGATCACAAAACATCCTTCTTTTCAATACATTTTTCCATCCAAGAAAGCCACTTGGACCTTTGGTTGGTGTTGGTTTCATCATAGAATCTTGCCCAATTAACTCTCTTGCCTTTCACAATCTCTACAACAATCCCCCTAGCAAACTCCTTCCCAATCAATTTACTCCTAAGTACATCTATCTTACCATAGACAATTGGATATATTTCCTTGATTCTATCCACCACTTAAGCATTATGACAATCAGTAAAAAAGTACATGCTCCTTCCTCAAGCTTCCCCAAACACCTCTTTGAGCTCAACCTCTTGGACATATTTGCTTTTTATCTTATGTGGGTTGATTCCTTCAATCGGCAATCCATAATCATCCTTGAAAGCATGGAAATTAATGGCAATAAGGGGCAAAATTCGTATAAGATTTGTAATTTTGGCATCTGCCTCTTCTAGAGTTTTTTCTTTGACTAGAGTTTGAGTCACATTTGTATCATCCTCACTAGGAGGTTGATCCTTATTTCACATGCTCCTCATGATGAAGACACATTAAAAACAAAGCCCCAAACAATATAACATTTATTTCTTTCAAATTATGCATTATGCCATTTGTAATAGATACATACATATATCCCTTGTAACTATGAAATCATGTATAACATACAAGACCAAACTTTGATTACTCATTCCAAAAAAAAATCCCACATGCACAGTTTTCATTCATGATTTTTTAATGTTGCAAAGTTTCAAAAAACTTAATCAAAGGCATAAATTTTCCTATTATGATCTCCTACAATATCACTCATTCACCAGATCTTCAACTTTGTAGATAATGTATAATTTAATTTACCACTAATTAATTATAATTATTCATTGATAATAACATTGGTTTTGTACATTAGGTTTCAAAATTTGCTTCATGATAGACAATTCATTTATTGACATAAAATATTAGCACAACCCGAATTCATGAACCAATCCCACATGTGACTGAAATGTATTCAAAACATGATAAGGATAATTCTAAATCTACGACTAGATTATTAAAGTGAAAAAAATTCATACCAAATTTCATTACAACAAAAGGTGTCCTTGTACACCAAGTGAATTCATTGTATTTTGAGTGAATTCACTGGTTGTAGTGAATGAGGACCAGTGAAGAAGTAGTGAATTCACTGGTCTAATGAACGGGGACTAGTGAACTGCACCCACATTTTGTAGTAGTGTTTGGGTTGGAGCCTTGGCTTTTGTGTGAAAATTTGTGAACTTGTAGCCTTTGCAATTTTCCTTTTGCTAGTTTAGTGTCAAGTAGCACAAATCCATTGCTCCCTATTGCTCCTTATCATAGATGAATTCATCCATAGTAAAGTTTGACATTTTATAGCCAAATGAAATTTACAACAAGGCAACCAAACAACATACTTGATAATTCATTTCATTGGTACATAACTACCAACCAACTTGGAGAGGTCAAAATTAATGCTATGTAAGTTGTTTGACCCAACTCCTTTCAAATCAAGCATTGTTGAAGGGATTTTGCAAAAACAAAAACAATTGTCATAATACACTTATTTTATTTGAAAACATGGATCATGAAATAGCCCTTGAATTTAAAGGAGAGTTAGACCACAACAAATTAAATTCAATATCGTGAAGGCATATATGTGGACTATTGACAATCACTTAAAACAAATGGCTAAAGACTTCAGACTTCTAGTCTTTCAATCTTTATCAATGTTCCTATTAGAATGGATGCACAAGACTTAAATTTATATTGAAAACAAAAGTTCATGGAATGGTTTCGCAACTCATAACATTTGCACCTGCACCCAAAGCTAACAACATTCATCAAATTGTTAGATTACTAAAATTTAATTAACATCATAAAAAATTAATCATAGCAAAATGTGAAATTTTGATAAAATTATTATTGTTTTTAGAAAACCTGTAGTTTCAATGTTTAACAACATGTTACCACAATTAATGTTCATAAAATTGAACTTAAATACAACTAGTTGCACTGATTTTTCTATTCTTTAAAAGAACTTGTTTTTTTTTCCATTATGTAGCATTAACATTACATCCCACTTTCTTTTAGGTTATAATCAAGATACATGTTAACCCAAGAAAATGAGCTTGGAAGTGTCTTGCTTCCAAATTGTTGCAATTGTAACCATCATTGATTTCTTAATGGTTTTTTAAGCTCGACCTTTTAGAAAATACATGATGAATAGAAATAATTAAGCTTCAAGCAACATGTTTGAAGTTTCTATCCTAGAAGATTTGTATGTAATACTTTTTTTTGGGTGAACATCAACGATAAGATTAATAACTTGCCCAACAAATCCTTTCATGGTCATTGCAACTTTGATATAAGGTCTAATTTTGTTCACATGGTTAACAGATAAATGCACTTTAGATGAATGCCTAGGTTAATAAATACTTGAGTCAACTGATTATGGTTCAAAGAAAATGAAATAATTATTGGTGAACATGCCTTGCCAAAAACTATATGATTGACAATATCATGAACTTAGTAGATCCTCTTAAGTTTGGAGTAAGATGATCAACTATAGAACACGGGAAAAGTTGCAGCAACTAAATTTTGTGATCACTATCACAAAATAAACCATCATTGATTTCTTAGAGGTTTTATAAGCTCGACTTTTAAAAATTCATTATGCTTCAACTATAGCCCATGGGAAGAGCTACAACAATAGAACTTAGTTTTCATTGGTGCAAAATAAGACCTAACATTTCAATTACTTAATTCCAACAAACCTTGACAATAAACTCTCCAAGAAATGATCAAGAAACAAACCTATTTATGTAGAAATGTCATAGCGACAATTGCTTGTGATCAACAAAAATTGCGAATCCATACTGTCACTAATGTTTTCACTCAAAAGAATAATATATTTCCAAATAAAGCTTTAAAAAATGACAGATTTCACAAAGTTGTTCAAACATTCGTGCCTATTATACAAGCTTGTTAGAGATCACATAAGCTTACTTGATTCAAATGCAGGTCAAGCATAAGCCTTCAAATTGTGGAAAGATGTATAGAACACTTATTCAAAGTGCAGTAGCTAGGGTTTACCAACCTCTTGTTGTTATTGCATATGGTGTGTTTTCCATTCCCTCAGGATGCTTCCAAGTTCATGCTCCCTTATGCTTCCAAGTTCATGTTTGGTTTCAAAATAATTCACAAAGGTTGTTTCAACGCATTCAATGCACTCTCATGATGGTTGTCGATGTTGACAACCAATTAGGGTGGTCGTAAATTGCAATTAATCCATCAATAATTGTTAATAATAATTAATGGGCGCTATCCCTTTCCCACGTCTATTAATTGAGAACCTGAATGTGACAATAACATAGTTTGTACTAAAATTGATAGATTTTAAAACCCTATTTTGACTTCATGTTAGTGGGAAAAATAGGTGGTTAATTTTACCTTGTGAAAGTTGTATAGTGTGTACTTTAATAAACATTACATTTTTTTGCCCCAAATATACCATTGTAGTGTCCTTTCACCCAACTGTTGAGCTCATTGGTAGTTAATTTGCAATCTTGTTCACATGAGTAGTCATTATTAGATTAATAAACACCATCTTGGGTGTCCCAACAACTACAGTAGTTACTATTAGTAGTCCCAAACTCCTATTCAAATTCCTTCCTATTGACATTCTATCTGATCCACGACCCAAGTTTGTTATAGATCCACCTCTAATAATGTTCATGTTGGGTGCAACAACTATTTCCACTCTTGTGGTTGTTATGACAACATTAGGTGATGGAGTAACCTCTATTTTAACAGGTTGTCTTCAGATTTCATTAACTGTTGCTTATAACATTCTTGGTGAACTTGAGTTGACTCAGGTTTAATGATGCCCCATTCTGTGGTTACCCATTGTTATCCTTTGTGATGCAAAATGTGGATGTGAATACACCTTTGGTACTCTATTCCTAAATGTATGGATGGGTAAATTTGTCGACTTTGAGGTCCCAATTAACTTTTCGTGCCTTTCAATCTGTTATGGACTATAGGAATTCCTAGTTCCTAGTCCTATGATTGATTCATTAATGCTCTTGCCACATGTTGTAACTCCATGTGTCTAATAATACTTGCTCTAATGTGAAAAGGCACAAAAGGACAATCCATAACATGTCCTTCCTCACAAAATGCACAAATTTTTGAAAGTAATCTAGTTACCTTCAAATCCACATATTCGTGATCTTGTTTTTTGGCTGTGTATCTTGTTTGATCCAACTCTAAATTTCCTTGATGTGAGTATGATTGTGGTACTTCATCCAACACATTCACCTGTGCCTCTACATATTTAGATGATTGTAGATAATTTTCTTCATTCTCCTCTAGCACATTGATATTAGTGTTTTCTTCCACTTCCTAGTTTTCTAATGGTTCATAATAATTTGGAGATGCAGATTGGTACACAAACTTGGATTGTATACCTCCTGTAATATCCCTTCCTTGGCTAGTTACCAATTTTGGACTTGAGATTTCTAACAGTTGATCAAGTTTTACAAAAATCTTTGTTGTGTTTTGATCCCTATGATTCTAAACTAAAGATTGCAAATGAGAAGTATATTGCACCCATTCATTTGGGTGATTATTTGATTGCATTTCTCTTCGTAAAGATTGTCATTTGTAACTGTGCCTTTTCTGAAGACCATCGATCCATATTTCACTTCTTACTATCTCTTGTGGTAGAAATGAAATGTGCATGTAGGTTTTTCTTCTATTTTCAAAACTCGTTTGTCCAACATTAAATTTTGGTATGGGGTTTTTGAAATTCCCACATATTTTTCTCCATTTTCAAGATTGTCTTTTGTTTCCCATTTAGTAACTTGACGATTTGCCTCCAAATCCAATTGTTATTGTAAACTTTGGGTCACCATCCAATTCATCTTGTTTCATAATCCTTCTTCTTCAGAATCTATAATTCGCTCTATAGTTTTTACGACATCAACCACTTAGACCTTTGATGCTTTCTAACATACCCCTTTTAAATTTGAATTGAAAACTAAACCACTTTTTTTGAACACCCTCATTTATAATATAATCAATGAAAAATGTATAAAACCCTCTTGTCCCTATAAAAAAATAGAAAAAATGCCCCAAAAAATGGTTGCCAAATGGTAGATGTGGATTAAATCCCTACAGAACTATTCCACACTTACTATAACAATAAATTTGCACTATAATATGCACCCATTCATAATTCCTGCTTTGATTCTAAACACACCTATCTCTACATTTCATTAAAACACCATATTCATGGTTATTTCATATACCCAAAATTTGGACTTCAAGATACAATGTAAAAAAATCTAGAAATAGTATTACAATTCATTTACTTACATTTTAGATACTTCAAAGAATTCACACAATAATCTAAATATGAAAATCAATGCAAAAGTTTGTACTTTTCTCGTTTACTAAAAATATCAATCAAAATATAGCAAAAAATTCCATGTTTTGTTGAAATGAAATCAAACAACAAGATTAAATCTATGGTATATCCAAAACAGAGTGTGTAGTTTCTACTACAAAATACTTACATCTATTTCATTACTCCAAAACTATGTTTAAAAATGAATATCCTTTTCCTAGAAGTCCCATTTTTGGGTGGTCCCAAAGACATTATTTACATGATTCAAAACTAAACAAGAATTCAAAATTTAAACTTCCAATGTCCAATGATCAATCCCAATCCTTAATGCCTTATTCATCCAAAAAATGTAATTAGCCTACCCCCTTAACAAAACCCTTAGCTCAATTGACCAAGGTTGATGAGGAGTTTATACGGGGGGATGCATAAGAATAAGTTTTTTAGGAGTTGAAAGCTAAACTTAGTTTTGTACCCATTTTGAGGAGACCCATTAAAGGTCATTCTTTCTAATTACAAATTAATCCAATAACCAAACAAAAGCCAAGTAAAATTCGTATGTAGGGGAATGTTTGATATTTGTTTAGTTCATGGCCACATATTGGTGTTATTTGTTTGGTAGCCCATTCACCTTGGTAATTGATCACCAACCATTGAAATGTTCATAGTCTTAAATTGGTTCACATGGAAGTTGGCAATATGGGTTCTCATTTTTCACAAATATGATTTTGATGTCAAACATCAAACAAGGACATTTAACAAGGATGTAAAGGGGTTGAGTAAAAACCTAAGTTCTAGTGAGTTGGATACCATTGGAACATGTTTGCATGGTTGAGCAAATTTGGAAACATACTTAGTTGACATGTTTCATTCCTCTACATCTTGGCAAATGGTTGACAAGAGATATCACATCAAACTCAAATCTATTCTTTAAGCACTTTTGGGAATTTAGAGGTAGAACTTGATGACATTGGATTTGTGGACATTTTTGGGGATGTTCAAGAATTGACCTAGGTCTACAAAGAAGGGAGTTGGATGTCGGATTGTCATCCAAAGAAAAGGATTGGGTTTTTCAAAGGGCTCAAATATATCATTGGGAAGGACAAAACCTTCAAAACATATGGCTAAATGGGCATGTATGGGTAGAACCACATCTAGCATTGCAAAAAATCATTATGAGACATGCCCATGAAGAGTTAGGACATTTTGGGGTATATTGGACTTGTAGTTTGTTTCAAGGCCAATATTGGTGGAAAGGCATGTAGTTGGATATTTAACATTTTGTTTAATAATGCATGGTGCATGATTGGTTTCATGCATCATTTAATGCACCCACCCCACATTTACATCAACCTTTATCGATCATGGGCTTAGATGTCTATAGTTTGGATTTTGTTGGAGCATTGGGACTAACTATTTGTTATAGCTGGTACATGTTGGTTATGATTGAACATTTTTTTTAATGGATTGAATTGGCATGACTCCAAAACTAAAGTAGTAAAGGGCATGTTTATGCAATTAAAGACCAAGTCTTAATTATATTTGGTGTTTTAGAATAAATGTTCACAAATTAGGACATGAAGTTTCAAGGAAAATTTTAAGAATTATGTGAACATGACTTGATTGACCATATACTACTTCTTATGATTGCCTTAAAGTTGATGGCTTGGTTCAAAAGTTGGTAGAAATGGTTAAAAAATGTTTATTGAAATATGGATTGTAAAAGGGGCATACAAATGATTGGTTACATATAGTCACCATGGTTGGCCATGGGATATTGATTTTACAAGCAAATGTCCCTATTCAAAATTTCCCACTTTTCAAGCATTAACTTTAATTATCGACATCCATTCATAAGGATGTGACCCATGTGGTTAATTTGGATGATCCCAATGCGTGGGTTCAAGCTTACACACAATAAGTAGCCTTGTTCAAAATAGTCATGCCTATGGCAATGGAAAACTTGGCCATTGCATAACCTCAAAATACATTATAATATCGCACCATTTGTGAAGGTGGGTATATATTTAAGCTTCAAGGGTTTGAACCTAGAGATTATGTTTATTTGTAGCAAACAACATTTAACACATTTGAATGTGACATTCGATTGTGTCATTTTATGTGTGAAGATGAATTTTACCTTTTGGGGTTGTGTTATTAAAAGGTTATGATGGTCAAATATGGAAAGGTTGTGTCACCTTCCACATAAATTTGGTTATTGGAGTAAAAAAACCTTTACCCCATCTAGGAGGGTTATTTGTGTGCATATTTTTCATGTGTATGACTTTATTAGTTTTGGTAGTGTTAAGTGTTGATCTTGTAGCACATGACAAAGCTTAACCTAGGTGTCACCTTTGATATTTAGCCTTAAGCTATGTTAGGCTAAACATGTGGCATCTTGGGTTCATTCATAGTTAACCTATTAATCACAACAAAAACATCCATGACACTTCTTGTAATGTGTTCCTATGTTTTAACACAAAATGAATGTTTTAAAAAATTAAAAAATGAAGGGTGGATATAAATGTTTATTCCTTCAACCAATAAGTGCAAAAATGGTTGATAAAAAATAATTGATTTTTTTTTGAGTATCCTATTGAAATACAAACCAATAAAGAATGTAAGATTCCAAGACATTCCAAAAGGATAGTCTTTCATTTGAAATGCAAAATGTTTCTCACAAACATCAAATAATGTTTTAATTTTTGTATCCATGTCTCCCCAACTTCCATCAAAACCTTTTGGAATGGAACCTAATTATTGAATAAAATGATTGTCCTTATTAATGCATCATTTTTTATGAAACTTTTTGAGATTCTAATTTCAATTCCAAAAAATCAAGTGTTTTACACAAAAAAACTTATGCCATCATGTAGAAAATATTTTAATTTATTTGTGGTTAAAATGTGAAATAATTTAAACAATTTTTATTAGTACTATTGATTTTTTTTTGACAAAATTACATAGGCATAGATGATTTTTGAATTATGTTTTAAAACATTTATCATCATCTACTATTAGGATTGGTTACAACCAAAAGTTATAACATTCCTTGGTCATTTAATGATCTTGAAGGCTCACATTATTGTCATGGCAAGACCATTCAACTAAGTGGAGTAATTTGCTATTGTTCCTTATTAGATGTTATTTTATTTCATCAACAAGATTCATTTTTTGATTTCATTATGCAATTTAATTACATTGTTGCCATGCAACCCCCACCTTCCCCATTGTAACCCTACTAATTGATGGTGGAGACATATGGCTAATAGCTAGATTTTGAATTACAAGTTGAGGGTATACTTAAAACTTGTTTCAAGTTAGTATTCATGTATATTATCAAAGGTGTGTAGGATGAACACACAAGTTTTTTGCTTTACATTAGTTTAATATTTTTCATTTATTTTGTTTTAGGTTTTCCATTCTCCCATGAATTTATTTTTTAATTAACTAAATAAATGGGAGTTGAAGATGTTTTAGCTATATTTTTATTTTAGGTAGTTTATGCTTTTAGCAATTGACTTTGTTCATTAGTTTTTCTCTTTGATATTCATGAAAGGAACTCTATTCAAGAAGGCCAATAACCCTATTTGACAACATGAATTTTTAAATAAAAATCTTCTCATTTGATGTTGGTAAATATTATTGAATTCCATGTTGATAATGTTGTGTGATATGAATCTTATGTGCAAATTGGAATCTTTCCTTCTTTTGGTTAGAATGATCAATTTATCAAGCCTCATTGACTTAATGTTGATGGTAGTTAAATTGATGCGTTTATTAATTAGCCACATTGCAATATCCCTTGTAATAGCAATTGTTGATTGTTGACGAAAAAATTGAATGAATGTGTTTGTGAATTCCATAATTATATGTTAAAAAATAATGGGTAGTGGGCATTGGGATCCCTTGTCAAATTATTGTGTCTATATAACAACCTGATTTTTAAAGCATAAAAAGTTATAACAATTGAAATGTAGTTGTTCCAAAGTAAGAAAGATTTGACAAATTGCTCATTCACATAATTCGAGTTCACAACATTACAATTTAACCTTCACACTTCCCTCTTACCCTGGCATGTACCTATGACAAGTGCATATTAATGCATAATTCAAACATTGAACTAAAATAATCTTCATCTTAATAATGCTAAAGAAATCACATAGCCATATCAATAATAGGTTCACCTAATTTTTCATGACACAAATCCACCTTGTTTAGGATTTCTAAGCCAATTAAACAACACTTAAAAATTCAAAACAAAACCGTTAAGTGTAACCATTAGATCATTACATGGTCTACTTTCATATTTAAATACTAGTACCTATAATAGTTTAGAATGAACATCTACTAAACTACAATTATATATTTTTATTTCAAGGAATTGACTTATGGTCTAAATGAATGAAGACCCTAACTTTTGCATTTCAATATGCTTACTTTTTAATGTGTATTGTATTATTTTTTGAAATGATTTTACTGATTCAAGTTTTTATAAACCAAAATTGAACTAGTTACTAATACAATTTGTTTTTGACTTAAAGGTTAATTATGACCTAACTAGTAAGTTTATGAATCCCTTAAATATAATACTTGTGTAAGCAATACCAAGAGTTGTGTACCTTTAGACTCCCATGTAAATTGCTTTGTCAAATCTTGACAACAAAGATGAAATCCCACACAAAGGTTTCTTGTAGTTGAACAAATTTTCTTAATAAATGCATGTATGTTTCAACAAATGCAATACACAACAAAGCCCAACAAAAGTTTCACATAAAAAAAAAAGAAAAAGTTGATAAGGCTACTTTTAGTTCATAATTTTTTTGCAATGCCTTTTTTGACGACCATGGCCTCGTAGTCATTCACAACATCGATGGCATGGCTGCATATGTTAATCCATCTAATTCAAACATTTCTAAAAATCTTATTGCCTTTAGTTTAACTTACAAGCACTTCCACTTGGTGTTGGAATTCAAATTGTTGTTCAAGGCTCGTGTTGAAATAAACATACGAAGTTTGAAGTAAGGATTAAAACCTATTTGTGAGGCTCATATTGTTCATGGTTTGTACAATCAAGTTGGTGTGGTGGGCCATACAATGAACCCCACCATGAAAGGTGCATGGTTCCCTTGTACTTAAATAAGTACACCTCTTCTTCAACCTAACATAATGTTCACATCATTAGTTCCAAAGCAAATGAAATAATATGCCATGACAACTTGAGTCCTAAGTCGTATTCTCACAAATGTTTACATACAAAATGTTTCAACTAGATCAATTGATGTTGCTACATCAACCTTTCATCCTCTAGAATGTTTTTGAATACAAATATAGTTTGTAGACCAAATTTTGTCCTCCTTTTCATTTTTTGAACAAACCTTGCACCTTATGATATGAATTGGCACATTATCTTTAAACACAACATTTTCTACCCAAGTGAAAATATGAGAACCCCATGGGCATCTTGACATTTCTTGTGCAAGAATTTCATGTGAGCTGTATCTTGTTCATTAGAATATTCTCATACCTATATAGAAACAATTAGAAAATTGGTACCAAATATGTTTCCGAAGCTGCTGGTAAGACTAGAGTTTGAAGATGAAGCATGGGAATTGAATTTGTGCAAGCTCCAATCTGAATCACCTTTTGCACAAGTGGGCAACTCCTCACTGCTCAAATATTGACTTTCTCACCATGGTCACCCATGTTAAGGCAAAATTTGGAAATTGGTTTTCGCCATTTTCCTTTGCCTAGCTAATTGATCACTTTCATAAAACTCATTTCAATCGCTAGACTAAAACAACAATGTTATAGAAAGATGGAATATATCAAAAAAATCATTTCAATTTTACAATGGTTGAAAGTTTACCATGCACTCGATCCTTATATTGGGTTTAAGCAATTGTTGGGTTAACCGGTGATGAATGGATGATCAACCATTTGCTTCTACAATGAAAACAAGGTCGATTCCTCCTGCTAGGAACACTTTTGCTTATGTTGTAACTTTTCCATCATGACCAGAGTGAACTGACAAACCCTAGAGGCAAGCACCCATGAGGGATAGATGATGGGTGAGGGTCAAGGGTGAACCAGCACCCACACTGGTACCTTCACCTTCTTGTGTGAGGCCTCTTAGCTACCTACTAACCACTCATTAACCCTTCCCTATGTACTAACCATCTGTATGCATCTACTTTACTAATAAGCCACCTGTTATCCTACCTACCTCTAGCAAATCTCAGCAATTTGAGGGTTTAGGGTTTATCTAACCCTAAACCCTACCCACAAGAGATCTCTGGCTCATTCCCTAACAAGTTAGCAAGGTATGGTCTAGAGCAAAGAGGATAAAATCTAGCAAAGTTGAAATTAAGAAAATAACCGTTGTGGAAAAGATTAGATGTCCATAAAAATAGAAAAAAACACAAAAAAAGTATGAGAAAGATCACAGATGGGAATGAAACCTTGGGAATGATAAAATTTAAAAGGTTTAAAAACCTGAAAAAGGTCGTGGTAGTTGAAAATGTGGGTATTGAATCTAGATGCAAAAATGAATTATAATTGAATAGGCTAGCCTTACCTTTGTCATTATGTTATTGCAAGTAATCAAAATGTCAAGGGAAGTTTGGCCCTCACAATCTGAAGAATCAGAGATTTCTCAGAAAAAAAAAAAACACATTTCATAAGGACTGAGGAGCATCATTAATCAAGCATGCCCAAACTTGTGTAGGTACCCAATTTGCCTTGGAGATTGAGCTACACTTAATTTATTGTGCTCTTTAGTGCTTGCACATCACCCATCCCTCAAAACCCCATTCCCAATTTTGACAGTGTAATGACTTAAATGCCACTTGACAGTTTGAACTTGACCACACATGTGGACAAACGCTTTAACCTAACCCAGTTTCTTCCAAGATGAAAAACAGACTTGTGGGAACTTTGCACCAACATCATCACACTAGTTGGACTTGTAAAAACAGCTTCCCCCTTTGGGCCAAGACCCTCCAACATGAAAACATTCCCATTTTGGTGTTTTCAAGTTAAAGACAACTAACAAACAACCAAAAACAACAAAACAAACAACCCTAAATCCTCCTACTATAAACTAACCTACTTTCTGTTATCTCCCCAAGTTCCAACTCCACAAGGGAAGTGGCCATTAATGAACCTGTCTTTTTAAGTGTTGAGTCACTTGGGGTGATGTGCTTGTAGGTTGGTGGAAGAAAAATTGGGAAAAAAATCACATTAAATTATCACAAGTCTTTGACCAGTGTTCCTATGGTTTACAGTCTCCTATAGTTGAATTTCACATCCTTAAAGTGGGAGGGGAGGGGTTTCTCATCACTTTGCTCTCTTTTGTTGGATTTGGATTCTCAAAACTGTCAATGCAACAAAAACATGCTTTGTAGAATAGCTTACAAAACTCACCAAGAAAAAATACTGTAATTTATTCCGAATGAGCTTCCAAATTTCTACAGCAAAAAGACAATTCTTCAATCATTAGGTTACAAAGACAACTTAGTACAAACTTACATAATAACTTGCATATAGCAATGTCCAACAGTTGGAAATTTTCAACATGGGCACTTTTAAGCATGAGAGAGAGAGTGATGAAACAAAACACTAGCTATTGTTGAGTTGGAAGTATTAGGTTCCATCTGATGGAAATACTTAGAACAATGGAAATACTTAAAACAACATTTGAATAGATTGAATTGAATTGAATTAGGGAGCACAATGCTTAAGGGAGTTGATGGGTCATATGCTATTGTATGGAATTCACTTACCAACATGAAATTACATGAATCGTTTACAAAACAAGTCCCACCCATTCTGACTTCGGACAAGACAAAGTAGAAAGAAACACTGCTACTGTCAAAATCCTGGTCTTTCCCCCACTAACTCTCAGGTCCAAAAATATTATTATTGCTTTGTGAAGTTTGTCAAAGTAAGTCTTTGGGTGCAGAGTGGATGTGGAAAGTGGGAGGATGGGGAGGGAAACAAAACTGTTTGAAATTTGAATGCTTACATTCAACTAACAAATTATAGGTACATCAGGACGCGGGATTGCACATATTTACCAAGTACTTCCATTCAGTGTTATTTACTCCAAAGCGACGCAGCTCCCTCCTGATGGTATAATAGAAAAACCACCCCACCATCTCAAAAAACAACAATAATTGACAAATTTTTCAACACACTTGACATCTTTTTTTTTTTTTTTTTTCCATTCATAAAATTTTCCTACTAAAAAAGAACAACATACACAAGAAGTGGATGTGTCTAAACTTATTGTCTTGAAAAATCAACCTAACAAATAGAGTGTTAAGTAAAAAGTAGCACAACTGGGACCTGCAATTGCATTACAAAAACTTGTTGGGGGTTGCCTATCATTTCACATAACATATATATCCATAGTTTACATAGGCCATATCCATTAGTGTCGGTGTTTTGGGGAAAAACTATGTAAAAAAAGACTATAATATATGTAAATGACTACACAAGGAAACCTAAAAAATCAGGAGTGAACACCCAATTTGATTTCAAGTTGATTCATCCATCATTAGGACGTCCAAGTTCAAACTTGAAACATGCCACCAAAATCGCAATTAATGCTAGGTAATCACGACAATGATATGTAATAACCGTAGGTAATGACCATAGTTGATGGTGTCCTATTACAACTTATAGTAACTGAAGAAGGTAACGATTTCTGTGGTGGTGTTTTGGAGTTAACCATTGTTATGGTCTTATGGAACGGGCTTTGAGAGGAGTGTGAATTATGCAAAAAACTATGAGTTGGTGGAAAAATAATTACGCAAAAGCTGGTATTGATACAATTGCGAGTTGTATGAGAGCAAAATTAATTCTTACATGCATTCTATTCCCGCCATGACCATGCACATAACATTCAACATAGGTAGTACAAATGATCAAAGTTTTGTAAGCAAACATAAGGGGGCACATCACACACAAGCGTTTTAGCATTATATTGTAATGGGCTAGAATATGTTGTTCAAGAAATGTGTTTCTGATTTTGAAATTGACTAAAGTTTAATTCCTTTATTTGGTCAGTTTGTGCCGCCCTATTTAGGATTTTATTTATTTGAGTACAAACTACTTAAAGATGGCTGTATGGGTAATGTGAGAGAAATGAAATTGTTTTAATAGATATTCATTCATTTAGTGGGATGGATATTATAAAATTTCACAAAAACCCATTGAATGCAGAACTCACAAAAAGGAGGTCAAAGAAATAGGAAAAAAATTTGTGTTTGCACCTGCCTCAAAAAAAAAAGAAAAAAAAAGCTGCTGTATGCTTAAGAAGTCAATTATGGACTCTGAAATCTAGATGAATTGGCAGATTGCATAATCTGCCCTTTCTAAGTAAGCACTAAGCACATCATAGAGGCAAGAAATTAGACTTGCAAGAAAGTTTTCTGTAAAGTATCTACAACAGAATTTCTTAATACTAAGAAGATGGGGGTCATAAAGCTCTTGGTGAAATTTCTTATTGTATTTGGAGGGCACCTTAGAATATCTCTCTTACCCCTCCTTCCTAATGGGATTATTACAAGGTCTTCGACACAATTTTCTTACCCTCTTGGGAGGGCAAACTTATATTGGTGAATATCCATCCCTCTTACGCCGTCTACAAAGAGGAGCAATTTTACACCTACTCCTTAAGACTATGTAGGATCTTACACTTACATGTAGGAGGGATCTAGCACAAAAACCTATTCTGTAAGAGTGGGAGAGCTCTTACACCTACATATAGGAGGGATCTAGCACACACAATGGAGTAGGTGCGTGATCCCACCTATATGTATTCATAGTTTGATAGATCCCTCCTTTGTGTAGGTGTAAGAAACTATGTTCCTCGGCCTCTTACACGGTGTGATGATCTATCGATGCTTAGGAGGTTCATATAACATTATATTCCTCGAGGTTTACAACACGTTAAAACCCCATAGGTGGAGGACATTCCCAAAATATGGGGTCAGACTTTACATTGCATAGCACCTCATCCTATACCAATTATCTTCGGAATGCCCCCCCCAAAATTGCAAGAAAAACAAAATTTTCACCTTAGTATGAATGGAATAGGATGAGGATGAGGGGGACAATTAAAAGCTTTAAAAATTGGCTCTCAAAAGAAAAAGAATTCGCCACTAGGTAGTATTGCCCCATTAACAAATTCCCTAATAATACTACTAATGCCCATAAATCAAATTCCCCAATGGCCAAATACTCATTGAAACATGAGGGGGGGGGGGGGGGGTGGCGAAGGAGGGTTAAGTAGTTGGCGGCGCCTGCAATTTGTCTGTTTGCATTTGATTGCAAATGTGCCGTTTTGGGGGCCGATAATGAGCTTGACAATAATAATAATAATAATAATTATTATTATTAAAAAAAAAGACTCCAAGTAGGTACCTCACTTCGGGAAGCTAGACATTAGTTTGTTAAGAATCTAACAACCTTAGTTTGTTATTGTTGTTGTTTGTAGGTACACTTATTATTATTATTCATACTTAATAATAAAAAATATTATTGTAGTATGAATAAATAATAATAATAAATAATAAATAAAAAATAAAAAAATAAAAAAATATTTTTGTGGCTAAAACTTGCATTTCATTTTTTGATTTGTTAATTTCTTATGGTTCTCTGGTTGTGTTTTGATGGGTCTGTGTGTATGTGTGTTTCTTGGGCCCGTTTGTCACCAAAACTTGATTTGTGGCATTCTTGAGTTATGGAGCTTATTCTTTGCTGCTGCCCATTTTTCGTTTTCGGCTGTCGTGTGTTGTCGTCGCCGTTGGCCGAAGGTAGCCTTTCTCTTCGTCGTCGTCATCGTTGATTCTTGGTGTTTCATTTTCTCTCCTCTTTGGAGAATCAACTGTGGTTTTGTTTCGTTTGTGTTTCCACGGCCGGAGGAGAAGGAGTTGGAGCCGCCGACTTAGATTTTCTTTTTTCTTGGTTTCTTGTCGCAGTCTAGTGGATTGCACAATTGCTGATGAAGCACGCAAGCAAGGAATCAAGCTCGACGTTTTTGTGGCGAGCGGTGGGTTTTGTTGACAGCTGAATCTTGAAAGGAGAGGGAAAAAAAAAGAATGGACTTTTGTTTAACGTAGCGACCGTAATGTTGCATTTGATGTTCACCCATGTATCTACTCGATAGTTGTTATAGTGGCTTTTTCTTCTTCTTCGGTGTCTTTAGTAATGTTCTTGCACCTTGACGAAGTTCTTAATGTTACGCAAGGAGAAGTTTCCCCTACAAGATTGAGCAGAACAAAGAGCTCATCTTGCTGAAATTTATGACTTGGGGTGAAGTCTCAAGGGCTTGAAGCATTCAATCATTCATTCCCGTCGCTTCCGTTTGCTCTGATCGCTGCTGGCGTCTTTTGTGTCTTGATGGGGTCGCTGAGGAACTGCTGCTGCTGCACTCTTGATACAATTCTCTTACACGTGAAAAATAGTCTCTTGATCTTGTTGCAAGGAAGCTTGCTTTTTCTGATCTTCAGCCTTGCAGCCCACATGCTCCTCCAAATGTCAATTTTGTGATGTACCCAACGCACCAGTTTTTTGATCAAATTGGAGCTCCTTCATCTGCAAATCCGTAATAGAGAGAGAGAGAGAGTTGCAGCAGCAGCTCAATAGCAATCAATGACGGTATCGTTTTCCAAGTCGCAGCATCGCTCGTCGCAGTCTCTGGCATCCCTTTCGCTGGAGAACAAGGTGGCTACTTCAACAACAACTACTACCTATCAACGATCAGCTTCAAAGGAGGCACTTGTTGCTCCTGCTGCCGCAGAAAAACACACTATCATAGCTGCTTCTTTGGGTGAGTCTTCGAGGGCTGCAGCAATGGCAACTCATGTAGTAAATGGGAGGACAACGACCAGATCAAGGAGGGCGAGGCCGTCATCACTGGGAGGAAGTTCAGACGACTTCGCCTCCAAAGGTCTTCAGATGGATCAAGTGATGGCTGCTACTTCGCCAGCTGAAGAAAGAAAGCTCACTAGCAAGGCAAGCTCCAGAGGTACTAATGTAGTTCCTGTCACAACGGCGTCCTTCAGTGGGGTGCCTATTCATTTGGGTTTGTAAAAGTTGGGTTCTCTTTAAGAATGTCAAGCACTGACTGTGTAGAAGAAGAAGAAGAATCTGACATTGCAAAAATCTTCTGTGACTTCTGTTGTGTTCCATAGCTCCAAGACCCCATCACAAGCTTTGTACCGGATCCGCACCTGCAAGTCCTCGGCCACAGCAGCTGCAGCAGTCTTCAGCAGCATTAGTATCAAAGCATCATCCCCAGGTGCACCCAGCTGCTGGGGATGAAAGACTGGGAAACCAGCTTGGTACAGCTGCATCACTCTATGTGTTTTCCAAGACTGCGCTTGAAAGATCGTTCTCCAACAAATCAGTTCATGCAAAGGTAGCAAAGGCAGACGCCCTTGTGATAGATCAAGCTTCTAAGCTCCAACCCACGGTAGCAAGCAGCAGCAACAGCAGTCCGAATTCAGCTTGTAGGCAGAATGAGGCAATTGTTCCAGGTGCTGAGCAATCGGGACAGGAACTTCAACAAAATGACCAGGAACCGGCTGAAGGTTTGACATGCGTGCTCTCCTTCATATGCACCTTGCTTCAATGCAATTCCTTTGTTGACTTTGCTGTGTAAGGTGGGGTTGTAGAGTGAAAATGGTTTTGCTTTGTCCCTTATTGCAGATTCTTCTATCTTGCAAATCGTCGAGCAAAACATGCAGCAGGACATGGACGCAGCTGGAATTGTCTCTATGGTGGAGGACAATGTTGACAAACAGTCATTAGAGACATGCAGGTCCAATCGACCAGCTTCTGCAGATGCATCCACCTGCAAAGTATCAGAGACACAATCTGCAGAAGGAAAAACTGGCTTGTTGGAGACCTCATTTGTTACTGTTGAAAGCACAGCCTCAACTGCGCAGGATTTGGTGAATGTGGTTGTATCTGGCCGCCTTTCAGCTCCAAGTCTAGAGATGTCAACTGAGCCTGATGATGCAGATGGTGAGCCAAGTGTGATCTCCACCGTGATCTCCTCTTCAATTCCCAGAATCTTACAATCAAGGGGCTCTTCTTTCTCATTGGATGCAGAAAGGTGTGTACTTCCACTTGGTTTACAGAAGCCAAGTTTGATTCTGCCACATGGAAGTAGAGAGGCAAAACCTGCCATGGACTCAACAGTTGCTTCTTTATTCCCTGTTGAGAAAGTCACAGAGGAAGAACTCACCGAGGCTGCATTCTTATCAAGTGTTGGCTGGAGTTACAAGGACATGAGCATCACTGGTGAAAAAGACTGTCTGGAGGAGAAGCTCTGTCAACATCCTCTGCCTGTGATTTCAAGCAGATGTGGATCCAACAAATACATGAGAGAGATTCAGTATGTATCAGAGGTCACTAGTACTAGACAGCATTCTGTGGAAGCAAACTGTTTCAGCAGCACTGGTGGGCATACCAATTCTGAGGCAGAAGTGCATGAGGAGGAAGCTCCTCCAGGTGTGGTGGAGTCAGGATCATCTGTTGCAAGCAGGACCTCAAACACATGTCCTGATCCCAACAACAGGGTTCAAGTCCCTTCTGATACCATCCAGTGGAACAAGATCAGGGTAGGTGGCTGTTGAACTCCTTTTGCTGCAAGATAAATGCTCCTTCACATCATTGACAATTCTCTTTGCAGAACAGAACCCTGAAGTGAGTAAGAAAATATTTTTTAAAACTCTAAACGTTGCTGTTTTGTTGCTTGTGATGGTTGACAGGGGAGGAACCTATCGAGAAAGTTTCCTGGGATGATTGCAGTAGGAAAGTCAGGACAGAATGTCCCTTTCAAGAAGCAACCCATGTTTGATACTAGCCTTGTTAACTTGTCTGACACTGCTCTTAGCTACCTGGCGGACAAAGCAGCAGTGCACTACAACCTTGACCTACACCCTGAAAAGGAGAATATGGAGAACAGTAACAATTGTGAAGGACAGAGGATTGGAGACGTAGTTCCAGGAGTTCTAGTCCCTGGATTTCGGGCTTTTGCTGCTGCTACTCAAATGACCAAGAAATCAGGTCAATCAGAGGATCTGCACCATGGTGGTCAGGCATGGCAAGAGAAAGGTAAAAACCCAGCTTCTGATTTTCTGCACAATCATTAACGTACTGAACCCCAAATTCATTCCTTTATCTTTGATTCTTCACAAGTGAGTTTGGGTTTATCCATGAATGAAGTTGCCTTTGTTAGATATGTGTGGAGGATTTAGGAGTCTTAACATGAATTTCTTCCAGTACATGGTATTTGAACTCTCTTCTATTGCAGATCTACTACCATCTATGAGAGATTTGGGTTCATATGTTTGGCAGCTACTGTTGAGTAACCACTTGCCTTTGATATTCTGGCAATTGCAGGATGCCAATCTAAGAAAGCAGGTCATATTAATCTGAGCAATGGAACAGGAATATTAACAAGTAGATCTGTGTGCAAACGAGCCCCGAGGCTTATGCTGGGAAGTAGAACTGTACCAGAGGTGGCGTATGAGAAGACATCACCACCACCACCACCACCACCACCATCACTACAGAGCAATAGTAGTATGTCAATGCTGCAATTATACGCTCAACAGACTGTTGAGGTGTATCATGAAGCTCCAACTTCTTTTTCACTTCTTGGTAACCCTTCATTTTCAAGCTCTCATCAAGATAGAATATGGGAAGAGCAAGCTGAAGCTTATTCCAGTGGGGGAAGAGGGAGTCCAGCTCATGAAGATTATGGCCCCGGAGTGTTTCAATCTGCTTCTTCACTTGCAGCTGGTGCCATCTCATCTGTGGAGTCACTTCATTCTGCATCGGGTTCCTTAAGAAAGCACCCATTAGAGTGGACTCTAACAGTCTCCCCAAGCACACTTGCTGCTGCTACTGATCACGAGACATGCAATAGCAGCCATGATGAGAAGAGCAACAGTAAGAGGAATGGCAGACCTCGCACCCCACTTCGCACTCTGCTTGCTCAAGACAATAATGGCAAACTAATGTCTGGCAACAATGATATTGTCAACCGCTCCCGACCACTTGGCAATCCAAAGCGAAGCATCTGGAGTAGCTGCATTAATTGCTGCTCTAATTGTGTAGTAAACTAAGTACTGGTGAGGAGGTTGTTCAATGCCTACAAACAATACTGAACCCTAAACCCTAAACAATGCTCTTTGATTTTGTCTTGTTTCTTGTATTTATTTGCCTTATAAATCTCTCCTGCAGCTTACCATGAATCTTGTGTGTGAAGTTAGTTATCTGTGCATGAGACAATCACAAACTAGTATCTTATTTTGGATGTTTGGGACCATTGCATAATTGTTTGGGATGTCATATTCCATATTGCCATCTCCACGGGTCAAGGATGAAGGGTTATTCGAAAAAATCCTATAGCAGTTGTAGTGGCCTGTTTGCCATTGTTGCATACTGTATCTATGACTGATGTTTGGCACAAAATAATTTGCAATATGTCTAGGCAAAAAAAGAAAAAAGAGATAGAAATTTTAGTGAAATTTGTCAAAATTGAAAGCCATTGAGCTACTATTACAAAACGCACATCACAAGATTGTATTCCTCAACAGTTGAATTCTGAAATATTCAGCAATAGGTTTGGCAATTTCAAATTTTATTGCTGAAAATCTATTTTCAAATTCAGCAAAGAAGTGTCAAACATGAGTTATAGGAGGTAATCTTCCTACTTAGAGGTGATTCTAGTCACCACATTGGGCTTGCAAGGAAAATTGTTGATTGAACGACTCATGAAATTGAGAAAGAATTATGTGTGAAGAGGTTCTCCTTGGGGTGATGCTGCTATGCTTCCGGTTAATGTAAAACTTCCACAAAATCTACAGGCTCCAAGTTGAGCATCCCTTGTCCATTTGTAATCTCAAATGTTTTCCCCAAATTCTGAGACCTGTCACCATTATGATGAGAATCAGAGGAGGGGAAAGTATTAGGTATTATTATTACCTTCTGCCCTTTCCACTCTGCTCTGGAAATCTTGGAAGAGGTACAGCAGTCGAATCCAGTGGATTCACAGGAAGATTGCTCTGAGAGCCTGAAAAAAGATACTCAGCTTTCAGAGCTCATCCAGGCAGGTCCGTCCAGGAAGCTTTGGAAGAGTCTAATAACTAAACAGTTAGATCATATTTGTTGGCTGCTCCTTGTTTTCAATTGGCTAGATAGTTTGGTTGTTGATCTACATGAGTTGTTATTACCAGTTTCCCACCTACTCTGCAGTCAAGTCCGAGGTTCAGTTTTATGGGTGGGGTTGGGAAAAAGTAAATATCGTAACAGCTAAGTTTCAGGTTTGGCAAAAATTATATTATTTTTTAAAATGCTGAAAATTTAGAAAATTAAGGTTCCTCCTTGCTGAAAATTTTGAAAAAATGTTGTTTACTGATTGCTGTAATTTCATATAATTCAGGAAGTTGTCATAGGGTAGTTTTAGGGTTTTAATATGCATATTATTGCATGTGTTTTAAGTTATTTCAGGCTGTTGTCAAATATTTTTTATTAAATAAAGTTTTGCCAAAAATTCAAAAAAAAAATCTTTTTATGTCAAAAAATTAATTTTTCAAAATAAAATGATTATTCGGCAGTGAGATGAAAAGGTACTAAAGGTACCTAATTAAAACTTGGATGTGAGAAATATTTTTTCGGGGTCACACACTACTGGAGATGCTCTGAATGGTCATATTAAGCTTAGGAAATGTTAGATCTGAACTCAGAGACTCTGATTTAGTGTAAGCAAGGTATATTTGTAATGTTTAGAAACAAGTTAAAAGACACTTTAGGGTTTTGACCATGGTGTTAGTGTGGGCGCTGCTGGTTCGCCCAAGGAGTTACCCAAGGTACTGGAACTCAACAGAATGTTTTTTTCGTGACCACTTATCATCCATCCTTCCTGGCGCGTCGGTGGGGGTGCCGGTCCACTCTCGGCACACTGAGGTTTCGAGGTACTCCACTCTACCACAACACGAAGCCCCCACAAGGTTAGGCGGGAACCGGTACTGCTTGCAAGCTTTCATGGATTACAGCGGCGATGAGCATCGTCTGGCGAACGGCGAGCTGCATGCCGCAATTGCACAAGGTGGCGAAGAGCAGCAGCAAAAACATGTGAACTCTGCTGATGCTGTGCCTAGCGATGTGGCAGAGCTTCTGGTAGTACGCCATGGCGAGACCACCTGGAACGCTGAGGCACGACTTCAGGTACGAGCTTACAACACTCTCCCAAAATTCTCTAACCCTAATTGCTTTCTCACCGCAAGGCAATCACAGGAAGATGATGCAAGAATTATCTTCTATGGGTGTCGATGGATACCATAGAAACCCAGCCATGGCCGGGAAAAAAAAAACAAAGCTCTGTATTAATCCAAGAGTATATACTGCCAATTCGAAAATTCTCTAATCATACTTTCTTGAAAGTAAGCCAAATATTATGGTTCCACTTGTATTAGCTCTTACTTTCATTATTTAGAGCAACTCCATCTGTGCTCAGTATGTGATCCTGCAAATTAAAATTGGATGAAGAAAAGTGAAAACATGGTAGTTTGGCTCAGCAAAATGGTTTTGACCCAGCATTTTTGCACAGTTTGCTGAGGTGGTAAAAGGCCCAGCAAAGCCTAACAGCAGCTGCCAGAGAAGAGTGTAATAAATATGCTGTGGCTGCTGATCCCTGTTTCTGATTGGCCAATCATAATGATTGGTCCAGGTGGTTTGGTATTAGTAGTCTCCCCCCTATCTGCAGTCCCAGTTTTAGTTTCGTGGGTGGGGTTGGAAAGAAGTAAATAACTGATCTTGGATGAGAGAAATATTTTTGCCGAGTCATACGCTGAGCATTGCTGGAGATGCTCTTATACCTGTAATTTATATGTTGTTCAAAACCAATGGAATAAATTAGATAAATTATTCTTAAACACCTACAATGGCAGAGAATGTAATGCAAGAACTAGCTTCTATGGGGTGGGCAGTTACCATAAACTAGGGTTTCATAAACCGGGGTTTTGGGAGACATGAACAACCGTTGTTCTTGGATCAGTTTTGTGAGTAACTTCAAACTCAATTGGATGCCATGTTTGGTTTGTTTGTTTGTTTTGTTTGTGTAGGGCCATGCAGAATCAGACCTCAATGATGTGGGCAAGCAGCAGGCGGTGGCAGTTAAGTGTTGTAGCATCCATTTTTTGTTGGCATTTGAGCTGCTCCAATATTGCAAAACCCATCTAGGTTTTCCTGATGGAGATGAACAGTGTTGTATCTTTGGTTTTTGCTCTGTACAATTTTGTTTACACAGCAGTTCAATCATGTCCTTTTTCTTCTTCTCTGGTTTTTGAGATCTTTCACTGAATTTCTGTGTTCAAGCATATTTTGTGGGGCTTCTATCCTCCATGCAGGCCTCTCTATGCCACAAGCCTAGATGCTTGATTGTACAGGGACAAGTTCAATTCTCTCACAAACTTGTGGCAGCTTGAATTTACGGCTTAGGGTTTATATTGAATCTTTTTGGTTCCCTTTTGTCTCTTGAGTGCTAGCCAACACCATGGCTGAGTCATCCCATTGCTTTGGGAAATGCAACAGAAAAATTGGATGTAGATTTGATATAGTGGGTGGCCTCAAATTTTGGGCTGATTATTATATGCTTATCTTCACCAGCTGTTGGGAGCAGATGTAGCATGTGGATAGTCATGGCAGCACATCACTGCTATTCCTGATCAATGTGATTGATGGTTTGACACTTTGCGAGCAACCTCATAAGGTTGTGACCATGATGTTTGTTGTGTTATCTTCAAAGTGCTGTTGTAGAGATTTCTCTGCAATCTCATAGATATGCATGGGACTTCTAACCCTAGATTTGTATGTGTTTCTTGAAGAAGACTACTTGATTTTGTCCTTGGTTGCTTCATGAGACAACATTATTCCTAATTGTGATTTTTGTATGTATAGGTGGCAGACAGATTAGCAAGTTCAGGGATGAATTTTGCAGCTGTGTACTCTTCTGATCTTCGCAGGGCAGCAGAAACTGCTCAAGCAATCGCAAACAGATGTCAATGCTCTAAGGTAAGTTCATGCTTGCACTGGAATGCTGTCATTCTAATCCAGGCACTAGGAATTTGACTAAAAGGACTTGGATGGCAAGTGAAGATGAATCAGCGCAGATGAGAACTGGCCCATTCTAATGTTGTTTGCAGATTGCAGTGGACTATGACACAACTTGGCTACTTTCATGCAGGTTGTGCTCAAAGAAGCTCTGAGAGAGAGAAATTTAGGCTGTTTGCAAGGCCTTACAAGAGCTGAGGCACGTGTGCAAGAGCCCAAAGCCTACAAGGCCTTTGTGTCTTCGGATGAAACCCGTGACATCCCAGTATGACCGCCCTTCCCCATGGATTCTTCTATTGCATAGAGTCTTTTGTTGCAAGGGGCTGTGCTGATGAGTAATGTCTTATTCTAGAATGAATCATTCTGTATATGTTCAAATGCATGTCTGAGTGGATCATGGTAGCACATCTTATGACTAAGCAGTAGCACTCGCTGCAGTATGTTTGTGATGCTTGAGGGAGTTTAGGGTTTAGGATTTAGAGTTTTAAACCCTAAACCCTCATGAGCTTGATCTGTTTCTATTCGATACAGGGGGGAGGGGAGAGCTTGGAGCAGCTGTATATCCGTGCTCAGTCTGTTATGGAAGAAATTGCTGAGAAGCACCATGGTATGTCCTCCTCCACTACCTGCCATGTTTGGGAACTCCAACCAAGTTCATCAGGAAGTAGAAATAGACGAGAACTCTACTTCTTTGAGACTTCCATAGAGGACTTGAACATGTCCAATGATGATGATGAGGAAGAGGGGAAGGGAACTTTGCAGGGCAACGAGTGGTTGTCGTGAGTCATGGTGGGATATTGAGATCACTACACATAATTGCAACGGGTTTGCCATCCCGTGGCAAGGTGCTGAATGCCTCCATCAACACTTTTCGCATCTCAGACACCAAGGATTGGACCATATGCTCTTTTGGAGACGTTCAACACTTGCAAGATGTTGGTTATCTTTCTTCTGCATTTGGTGGAGATCCGGAGTCTGGTTGACATTTTATTTTCTTTCAGGTACCTGCTTGTGGGGGGGAGGGGGGAGGAGATTCCATTGTTTGGGGGCTCAATTCATGTCAATATGGGCTATGATTAATGAAGCCTTGAAAATCTAGGCATGTGGGGTATAGTGATTGGTTGCGAATTGAGATAGTCTTGGTTATGTCTTTGTTTTATTTGGGAAGATGTACAATTTCTTTGAAGTGGCTTTTGTGTTTGTCTTATTGCAATGTGGGTTATCTAGTTTCAAGATTACCCAAGAAATTCATAACTCTCAAATGAAATTACAACACAATTAATAAGGTTTTGCACGATCAACACTTCCATGTTGGCTTTTTTGGAAATTCTCATTGTTTATGCACATCTTGCCTGTGGGAAAAATTGCCAGCTACAAGAATTGCCACAAACAAGTTAGATGCATGAATTCTTTTTGCTTGGTCCACTTGAGAATCTGAAATGAATCTGAAAACCTTTAACATGATTGGTATATATTTGAGGTTTATGCTTATGTTAGGAGGGGGGGTTGCATCTACCCGACCATTGAATGTCCTGTGCAGCAGAGATAAGGGAGATTGATGCCCAAGTATATATCACCTCACACCAGGGCATTCTTCCCTTCAATGAGGCTACAATGTAGATCACAACCAATGCAAAACATCCATCTTACTAAAAGAACCAAGATGCCCAGTGAGGACTCAGCTTCTCAAAGACCAGCAACTTATTCTAGTCATCCACCGGCCTTGCTCCAACAATGGTGCGAATTGCAACCACAAACAAAATAAACAAACAACAAGCTAGACCAATCCCAAAAACATCACTCCATAAGTCAGTGCCATTACTGTCACAGCCTTTACAAATCGTAGCACACTCTAGTGAAGATAAAAGACAAAACAAGAGGTGGTTTCCAGTGCTTGGACAAGGACAAGTGAGTCCTTTTCACACCGCAAACCCTACAAGAGTAGCTAGAGACAATTCTGGGCTATGGGAGTGAGAGATTTGCCTTCTATAACATTCTATAAAACTTCCAGTTCTTTGCCAGTTATTTGATGAAAACTGCTGGTTCTTTTTTTGAGGGTTTTTGGAAAATCTGGAACTGGAGGTTTTCTGGTCCAAAGTGGTGAGATGATGTGGACCACGTCGAATTCAGCCAGGATGTGCACCAATTGCTGGTGTGATTATGGAACCCAATATGCCAAGCCACCTTGGGCCAAATCCATGGGGAGGAGGGCGAACAACACATGAACCGGCACCCAGATAATATGGTGGGTGTTGGGTAGGGTGCTGCGAGTATGGAGTATGAACCAGTGTTGTGCAGCTCTTTGAATTTTTAAAGAATTGCTGGTTCTGGTTCTTTAAGGATTCCCGAATCAGAGAACTCTCAGTTCTGGTTCTTTGAAAGCTCTTTAGGATCAAATAACCATCGGTTATTTCAAAATCCTTAAAGAACTGGCAGTTTTCACGAATGTTCCTGACAAAGAACCGATGGTTCTCTGGCTGGTTCTCTGGCTCTTTTGTATTTTTTGAGAACTGTAGTTACATACCAAAAAACTGATCTTTGAATCTTTTGAGAACTGATGATAAGTGGGTGTGTACCTAGGTTGATAACTGATGGGTATCTATCCCTCATTCGAAGAACCCCTCAATGTTGGGTGGGTACCAAGCTGAAACCATGGCATATAGACTAATACTGGTCCTGGTATTAAAGACCCAACTAGATTGCTATGAGGCAATACTAGCCTCCTATGTACCCGTATGAGCTTGGTAGGGACTTGAAGAGACATCAACCTCATACTTTCTGGAAGGTACTTGAGGTAATATCAGTTTAATGCAAGGACTATATTAATCCCAATACCAAGTGTATACCAGTGTGGAGTGGTTCTTCCTTTCTTGAGAGAACCTCTGGTCAGGTTTCGACATTTAAAAATTTATGTGAAGGTTTCTCCAGGTAGGGGTTTGAGCCAGGTTCTTCCAGAATTTGAACCCTTCAGTTCTGCTTCTATCACCTTTTTTCAAATTCAAGAACCTCCAGGCCTGGTTTTTGAACTGGGTACAATTTCATGTACACATTGCTCAATGCTAAAGATTATGTGAGTATAAAGTTTTACAACAAATTAAAATAGGGGTGTATGTAAATATAGAGTTGAGCAACTAATTAAAATTAATATTTAATTATAAAGTTCAGTTTATTTATTAAGTTTTTTACATATATATATATCTTGACTCTGTTTTCAAATATTTTTTCACTGTTCTGGTTTTGGATCTAACAAAACATTTTCTCCACAATCCAGTTCTGATGTCCATTCCAACAAAATGATGTCAAGCTGAGTCTGGACTCTGAGTCACAAGAACCTGACCCTGAACCTCCGATTTTTACCCTTCAAACCAGATAACCTCCCAACACAGTTGCCTTCAGGAAATGCCCATGTGGGACTCATGTCAGAATCCACGACGGGCATTTCCTGAAGACAAAAAAAGACAAGAGCAAACTCAAAAATTGCTCTTCAACTCAGGATTAAAGGAGTTTCCTCTTGTATCCCATGTTTATTTTTTACAATGCGAGTGTCATGACTGAAGCAAGTGTTTTTTGCGAGAAAGGTCCCCAACTAGTTTGTGAGGAAGGTTTGAAACGAGACCAATTTGTGAGAAAGATCTAGGGCGGAAGTAGTTTGTGAAGAAGGTCTTAGGGTTTAGAAGGGTCTGCTTTGAGTTTTGAGCAAGTTGTGAGGTTTGAGTTTCGCAGGTGTTGTGGTCTTCATGGTGAGCTTTTAGCATTGTGGTTTGTGGTTCTGACAGTGAGTTGCAACTTTTTTAGCAAGGATCTTCGACAATAGTTGCAACTTTGATAGTGAGGAGCTTTCACAATGACCTTTGCGTAACGTTTCTATACCTAAATTTCTTTCCTCTTGCTCCCAACCAAATGGTCTTCATTTCCAGATTAGGGGAAGGTGAGGATGTTTTTTCCGACACTTTAGACTAAGACCTAACTCTACGGGAGGCATTCTTCTTGTTTTGCTAGTCTCTTTTTGTCTTTTGCCTTAAGTTTTGTGAATTAATCCCATCTGTAATTACATCCCTTTTGTTGTAATCTTTGAAGCTCATACTGCAACCTAGGGTTCCAGATTCTTCCACTCCCAATTTTCAGAACCTCCAGTAGCTTTTCATCACACCAATTGTTGATGATGCTTGCCTTCTTCTACCACCTTTCACAGACAATGTTGTGGTTGCATACATTCTTCCATGCTTACCCATGACCCTATCCATGCTTTGGTGTCTTCGTTGAGTAAACTAGGGGTGGTGTAAAGTAGCGCGGGAAATAACTACATGGAATGCTTTGGAACTTGTTAAAATCAATAATCAGGCTTACTAGAAATTTGTAGCCATGCATGGTCTCAAGAGACGTTCTTTTCATGAATGACTTCAAATTGAAATAGATTACTTACAAATTTTTTTGGAATGGTATGATACATTTGAATCCTCTGAAAATGTGGAATAAAATGCAAATACATTTTTTGTTTCTTCTTCATTAGGGTTGTTAGTTTAACTTGTGCTATGCACATTTTGTTATTTAATTGAATTGGAATCTATAAAGTTTTTTACTTTTATGATTTGTTGGAATTTGCTTTCCTACTGAGGTCATATTCATCTATTGTGGCTATTTGCTTCAACCCAGTGAGCCCAAGGAATTGGTTGCTCAACATATAAACCTAGATAGTCTAGAAATGTTATTTTGTTAATAAAGGTGGGGTTTAAGGTTTTGTTTGATCAAGGTCCAGGAAATCCATTTGGTTGTTTATTTCCATCCAATTAGGTCATCATTTCATCTACCTATTTGCTTGAACATAATGTACCCAGTGAACTAACTGTTGTTCATAATTTCAATTTGAAAGACATTTTATGTTTTTGCAGCAATGTTTTTTTGTTGACTCATGACAGGTAATATAAAGTTTTGTTTGATCAAGGTTGTTGAAATCTAGATGGTTATTCATTTGAACCTTTTAAAGTCAACATGTCATCTAATTGCTGACTTGAAACCAAGGAGCTGGTGGTTCAACATATAACTTGGACATTCATCAAATGTTCTGACAGAATGGATAGAGTTAAATATGCAAGTAAAATGCATGTAAGAGAGTGCCACATATTTATGGTTTAGGGTATCAAAATTTAGTGCATCTTCTTGTAGCTCAAATTGTTTTTTCAACTTGATCAAAGGTAAGTTTTTGCAGTTGAATATACAAGACATCCTTCTTGGCTTTAAAATAGGTGGAAATTATTGTTCAGCATGTGGGTTTCTAGTAGCTCTAGATCACATGATAGGTAAAATTTGCCACGTACTTTTATAATCAAGGTCGCTGCAAAGCCCATTCTATTTCAAAGTTTGAATGATTTCTTTTTGTGCAAGAGAAATAGTCCTAGACAAACCCTAGGCCCATATGTAATTTGTTTAAATAAGATTATGCCCTTCACCCACCTTAAATTTTTTAGGGTCAACCATGTTTTCAAGTGTCATAGAAGACATCATGAGGTCCAATAGGCACACACGTTGCTAACAAAGTGGTAGACTTTCTCTTGAATACTAATTACAACTATATAATGGGCATTAGTTAGGCTTCAATTACCATTTGGAACAAACCCTGATAAAAATCATGTTTCCATGAGGACAAAATGATGATTGCCCAAGTGGAACATGATTTATGGGCAAATGATTATGCATTGATGGGTTTGTGTTTATGGATGTGGGGATTCATGTTCTGTTTGATCAATGTTTAGGAGATTGAGAGCATTGTTCACTTCAACCCATTGAACTAATTATTTCATCTTGTTCATTTGCACCTAATGAACTGAAGAAACTAGTTGTTCAACATATAAATTTAAACCTCCAACAATCATCAAATGGATATGTCATGATGGGTTTTGGTTTATGAATGTGGGGATTAGGGTTTTGTTTGATCAATGTTCAGGAGATCCAACCAGTTATTCACATTAACTCATCTAGGTCATCATTTCATCTACTTGCCATCTTGAACAAAATGAACCCCATAAATTAAATTAACTGCTACTCATGAATTCAATTTGGACACTTATATCATGTTCTTCCATTGATGTTATTATGTTGATCACTGTGTTAAATTTAAGGTTCTATTTGATCAAGGTTCAAGATATCTAAAACATTTATCATTTGAACTTAATGAACTCACCATTTCATGTAGTTGTTGCTTTGAACCTAATGAACCCAAGGAGTTGGTTGTTCGATATACAAACTAAGACAGTCATCAAACCAATTAGGTCGTCATTTCATCTGCTTACTCATTTGAACATAATACACATAATGAACTAGTTAGTCTCATCTACCTAGATTTTGAACACAATGAACTAGTGTCGTAACCCTAGCCTTGGGCTTGTGACCAAGGGCTTGCAAAGGTGCGGTCCAAGAGTGAAGCCTGGGAGTTACATTTGATGTTTTCGGGAGTGTAGGAGAGTGTGAGGGAATGAACCCACACACTTTCAAACGGGCTCCCACTTTGGGAGCTAGAGTTCTAATGGATTTCCGAATTTTCAAAAGGCGATTATAGGGGTCAAAATTCATTGGATTGAAGAGTTCTTTATACCATTGAAAAGCTCTTTGAACATAAATGTTTAAAATGAGCTTGAATGACCCATTTGGGTACTTGAAACATAAATTATGGCCAAAAGAAGGGTCGGGAGTCAAAATGCCAATTTGACTCCCGACCATTAAAAATCTAGAATCGCCTTGATACTTGCGTCTAGGTGACGTGTGACATACCATTGAAAAGTTCTCAACAAGAAATACAACTTTGCTTTAGACCTCACTTCAATTGGAGGTCTACACAAGAAGTTATGGGCCTCCAAAGTTGTGGGAGTCCTAGGACAAAATGACATTTGGGTGTAGGCCCTATGGCCAGGCACACAAAGAATACTAAAAGGGGGAAGGTGGTGGCTTCCTTCAAGTCTGGGCCATGATGAGTCTTGTGAGTCCGTGTTTGCCCATGGTTCATTCGTGCATCAAAAGTGTTACAACCATGCATTAACCAACTTGTTGTTTGGTTTGCGTAGGTTCGTGTGAATAATTAACTCACTTGTCATTTGTCCTAGTCCCCCGGAACTCTAACACACCCTTTTACCCCTGAAGTGCTACAAACCAGGGAACGTATTCCAACTTTTTATCCTTCCGCTGTTTTTCACCTTTGGACTCGTAGTTGAGTCCATCAAGGAGTTTGGGGGTGCATTAACTAGTGAACCTAGTGAGCTACTTGATATTCATTAATTGAAGTTGGAGTGCCATCTCATGATTTTATATTAACCTTCTTTTGATGACGAATGGTGGGTTTAGGGATGCGGTGTCGAAACAACCATAGTGTAGCCAAATAAGGAAGGAATCTGCAAATTTACGAGATTTTGAATCAAATGCATCTACACTACAAGTATTGTGACGGGTTTTAATCCAAGGTTAATCATCTTTCATCTAATTCTAATAATCCTTTTTGAACTCATATATTTATTGCCATTTTTGGTTTAGGATTTAGTATCACCTAGGTTGGGTAGTTACTTAGAAAGGCATAGAGAGAAAGAGAGACAAAAACAGAAAAACAAATAGAGAGAAAAAAAAGACAGAGAGAAAAAGAGATGGAAAGAAATAGAGGCATAAAGAGAGAGATAAAGAAATAAAGATGGAGAGACTTAGAGAGAGAGAGAGAGAGAAAGAAAGAATCCTTAGGTGGTACCATTAGTAACCATTTTAAGGAATGAAAAAAGAACAAAAAATAGCCAAATCATTTTCTTAGGCCTTTTGCTTTAAATGTTTTCACGATTATAAATTATTATTTTTCTCATGTTTATCAATTGCATGCACTAATATATGGCTTGAAGTTTATTTTGGAATCAATTTTTTTTGAATTTTGTTAAAAATTTGTATTCTTAATTAAAATGGCTCTTTCATAAATTGATAGCCTTACCTTTGGAAATTCATAATTAAATTATTTTTATTCAATTAATTTACTAATAAAAAAATAATGACTTTTAAGTTACTTTAGGAAAAAAAATCAATTTGTTTTTAACTAAAAAGTTTAAGGAAAGGAACCGACGTTACATTTTTGAAACTTTTTCTAAATGAAATGATTAGAAACATCAAAACACAAAATATTCTTAATATTATTGAAATTTCAAAATCTATGGAACCTAATAAATGTATTCATCAAGAAAAATTATGAAAATATTTATTTAAGTGTTTTGTATGATTTTTCAAAGTTCAATGGGTCCAAAAAATCAAGGTGTGACAATTCCTAGTGGTACACCCAAGGAAATTCTTACTTAGAGAAACAAGGAAATAAAAAAATGGAGAGAAACATGGAGAAAGAGAGAGGCAGAGAAAGAGAGATAGAAACAAAGACAAAAAAAAAGCAAGATGGAAAGAAATAGAGGCAAAAAGAAAGATGAAGAGAGAGAGAAATGGAGAGAAAGAAAGAATGATAGAAAGAGAGAGAGATGGACAAACTCAGAGAGGTGTAGAGAAGAGAGATAGAACATAGAGAGAAAAAAGAAATGGAGAGACTAAGAGGGGTGAAGAGAGAGACATAGAGAGATAGAGAGAGCAATGGAGATAGAAAGATAGAGAGATAGAAAGAAAGAAAGAGAGAGATGGACAAACTTAGAGAGGCTTAGAGAGAGAGACATATAGAAAAAAAGAGAGATGGAGAGACTCAGAGAGGCATAAATAAAGAGACTTAAAAAAATAAACAAAGAGATGGAGACAAAATAAATAAATTGAAAGAGGTGTAGAAAGAGAAACAAATAAATA
>Ga0209611_10000975_pt1 | contig 46708 bp, 44 predicted proteins | sample S1TSphgellanicum_3_FD_187693 | JGI IMG/M metagenome (GOLD analysis project Ga0209611, IMG submission 187693) | Host-associated microbial communities from peat moss isolated from Minnesota, USA - S1T2_Fc - Sphagnum magellanicum MG (SPAdes) (version 2) | ecosystem: Host-associated > Plants > Peat...
CTCTCCAGGTCCTGGGCAAGGTGGAACCTAAGGACATCAAGCTGGATTTGGGGGTGAAAGAGCTTCGGGGAAAGGTTGTGGGCTGGCTGATGACGGTGTGGGAGGAGCTAGCGGTGGAAGAGCAGATGATTAGGAGGGGTTGGGAGAAGTGCAGACTGGGGAAGATTCACGACTCGACATTCCAAAGCCATGCAATCTCGGAGTGCTTGACCAAGGGGCTGCTGGCAAACTTCAAGCCTTTGGAGGATCGTGAGGAAGAAGCGGCAGTTCAAGCTGCCTGTGATGTGCAGATTGATGAGCTCCCGCTTGCAGCTTCGGTTGCTCAAGTTGTGAGCGCCTGCTTGGAGGATCAGGAGACATTAGCAATTTTCGACCGGCTAGACATGGAGGATGCAGAGCAGGTCGAAGAATTGGATAATCTGGATGAGTTCGATAACATTGAGGACATTGAGTTCAAGTGAGTTGCTAGTAATATCTACGTGGATACTTTGTCACTAGGTATTACTGTACCGTAGCTCATGCTCAAGTCGATGTCGGAATTCTGGACTTTGTCTACCTGATTGTCTGCATGCAGTTACAGATGACATTTAAAGAAGATGCATGCAGATCATGAAGTCATTTAGGCCGAACTGCAATTGTGTTGATTTCATTTCGAGTTCTGATTTTACCAGCACACATCATGTTTTTCCAAAATGTTCCACAAGGCTCAGACCGCATGTATTCGGAATCTCTTGCCTAGTAATGATATGAGAGCCTGTGCCGTGATGGGGATCCCTGATCAAAACTGCACGTGACTGCACCAAGTCAGAACTACAATGCACCGCGCCCAGCTTCGCGATCGCACAAGCCCGCGTACGGTACAGTGCGCTGGCGGCCGCGTGCGAGCTGCAGATGTCATGGTTTTCGTTATACGTACCTATTTTCCTAGGTTTCGCACTGAATGATCCGCAATAATTTATTTATGTTTTGCATTTTCGCACTACAGGACGGATTTGTATCATTTTTCCACAGTGGCCTGAAAATAATTAATTTAGTGCGAACGGGGTATGCCACTACGGTAATATAAATTGCCCATTAAGATTCTTGATTTTGTTTGGCAATATTCATTCAAAGATGAGAAATGGAAGTGCACGGATAAGGACTGAGAACAGGGCAGCTTTGGGAATGAGCACCATACAACAAGGCAGGAGCCAAGTGCAGGACCTGAGTGCACAGAACTGCCCCATCTGTGGTCCTTATTGAGTGTAAAGATCTGGTAGAATTTTAATGGCTGTGAGCCTGTTTGAGAAGGAGATGAGGCACCTTGTGCGTAAGATGCCACCTCTTCTGTTGTGGCAGACATATTACTGAGGTTAAGGTGCCCCCACATACACTAAAAAAATTCTACCAGTTCCTTGGGACGAAGTTTGATTGGCATCTTATTAACATCAGAAAGACCAATCTGAATGCCTGCATCAATAGATTGGGGAAATAGAAACAGGAATTGGGGAATTGCAATCGAGAATGCCCAGAGGATAATACCAGTTAACAGGCCAATCACCCATCTGTAGCAAGTGCACTAGGTAGTTCATTTGTACCCATTACAACTCACGAGTTTTACCTATCACGCACTTCAAAGGTTCTCATGCAGCAAATTTTGGTGGGAAAATATGAGAGCACTCAACATAACATGCACAAATAGCTTACATGTTTCTTTTGTCCAGTCCAATGGTTGTGACTCACATATCACTTTGGCTGGAAAATCTCCAAATGCAACACATTCATGAATCTTCAAATTGTAACGAACGCCAAGTGTGCTGTCCAAAATACAAACACCAAACTCCCATCCCCATGGAATTTGATGGTGCCCAGCAAAGGAAGGCAAACCGTTTGACCAGGAATCAATCTCATGGTCTGCTCCTGAAGAGGGTGGGCCTGTCAAGGACCAACAGAAATGATCCTCTAGTTGTTCAAGAAGCCTGAGGGTGACTCTGTCAATGTACCAACAGAATGATCCTCTAGTTCAACAAGCCTGTAAAGAATCCCCTGCATAATAAGCCAACAAAGAACTATGAGATGGCAAGCCATAACAATCCTCTCATTCAACTGGCTTCCTGAAATTCAGCAATTTCACTGTCAAATTTAGCCACCCAGCTTCTAGTGCCACATGACTGCTTGTATCCATGGTTATATCTCTAATATGTGACAAAAGACCCAACACTTTCAACCAGTAGATGAATAGATCAGACTTGCTATCACACCACTCAGGTTTGTTCATAGATTCTTCATCACAGTCCCAGGTTTTCTCTTCCACTAATTGGAAGCAGATGCCATTACTCACAAGAACTTGGGCCTGGATTGTGGTTTCAAAGTCAACTTACCAAAATCCAGTTTGTGCAACTTCTGACTTCCTGCAAACATACAGGTAAAGAGTTTTCAAGAACAGTAACACATTGGTCCCAGAAACAGACATATCTAGAATACCAACAATGTGTTGTGCTTCAATCTGGTTTCAGCCACACCTAAGCATTCTGAATAAATATAAGAGACCGAGTAAAATAGACTCAGCTAGCACTGCCAGAGCCAAGAGCTATGTCCTAGCATGGTCTCCACTTGAGGACTTTCACGTCTATAAGACTTGCGTGTAAGGAAAATCCTGGATCAAACTACTGCCAGTTCCCAAGAGCACAGATATAGGAACTTCTGACACTTCAGGCAAGCTCTTTTGTGTTATGATAGGTCTTACATATAACACCTCCTTCACATTGTCTCTCATTTCATCAAAAGTTTCAATGACCAGCTACATACAGCAAACCTTTAATCGTGAGACTTACTTTAATCGGCCATAAAGAGCATCGCCAATGTCTGATCTGGTGGGTTCATGATCAAATGTTGCTACGACAGAATATTCTTCATGCCCTGGCGTTGTATCAAATCGCTTGTGCACTTCATAAGGCCCTGGATATGCCATCCTATCAACCCACCACCCTAATGGCCATTAACAAGTACCATGCAACAAGTGTGTTATAATGGCAGAATATAAAATCATTGTAAGGTCACATGTACTATTGTACCCGTACTCTGCTCTGAATCCTATCCATTTCTTATGAGTGAACTCAGAGTTCTTCCTCCACCTAATCCCCATCTTCATACCCCACCTATTCACTGTCCTCCCTAACCCTTGCTTAGTAGAGCAAGGGATGGGGGTCTTTCTCCTACCTCAGGTGGGGACCCAATGCCCCACCTTACTTGAACCTTACGTGCTTTGCTGGATGGGGTATTAGGTTTAACCCACATAGCACTTCACTTATCCTTCACTTGTACTATCTCATTTCCTCTCTTGTGTATTTGATGACTCTGAGGATAGTAGTTAATGCAGGATTAGCACGAACTGGATACCTCAAAGCACCCAAAATTGGATAAAGTGTCCCTGATGTGTAGAGGAGCCGGAAATTGTAGCATGTGTAGAAGGACTCAGCAAACTCCATCCTCTTGTCTCTCCCCATGGTCTGCAGCCAGAAATCACAATCACTGAAATTTTTTTTCCTCCAACACAGCTGGAGTCTCAGTACAGAAAGAAGTATAACTCATCTGCAATCTTAAAGCAACACCACCACTGCTGTTTTGAAACAACCCAGCAAAGATGCAAAACTAATCAATTATGTATTTTCTCTTTAACATTTAAACAGACAACAGTCCTTGTTCTCACATTAAAGCTGGCACAAAGACAAATCCCAGATGAAAGGATCAAAAGCAATTCTGAGAAAGGATGTCATTTTACATATTCTCTGTAGGTTGAAACCTGCTACAGTGAAGCACAGGGTTTCCTCTGTAGGATGGGTGCTATGAAATTCCCAGTTCTCTTCTTCATCTTCATTTATTTTGTGCATGAAAATATCAATTGCTGTGCTACATGCATGATGCAATTGCTATTGTTCTAAGCAAGCTGGAGATATACAGGTGCTAAGAGTGGAGAGGAATGCCACTGGAAGCTCTTGCATGTAGAGTAAGGGCATCTCAATCCAGATGATATGCAGCAGCAATATAAGTATAAGGAAGAATAAAGTTCACCTGCATAACTCCACCTGAGCCAGGCACATCCTGTCAAAGAAACAAATCAAGAAACTCCAAGTGAGCATACTGCAGGAGTGGCCCCCATATGACATCTTTGCACTTTGACATGCAATTATGACTTTTCAGAGATGTTCCAACAAGCAGGGTACACCCACAAATGCATCCCCCTCCCGAAGGACAATGGCTATTCTTGAACAGAGAGGTCCAGTGCCAATTCATTGTGAATTTGGAAGAATAGTTTGCTGGCAGAAGGAAATCATGACTTTAGACTGGCACTGTATGGCACTGTATTTATTTTGAGACCTTGATTTCAACAAGGAGGGTGCTTCCCAGCACTCTCTGCTTGGATTGACCTCAAGCTCTGTGTTTCTCTTCATTCTGCTTCCATGACTTGACTTCCGCAGTGTAATCTATATACTCTATCATACTGTAGGTGATTCACTCAATGATTTAAAATCAGAATCCAGCTGGTTGCATATATTCCATATGTTCTGAGAACATAAATGCTCTGTTGGATAGAAAATATATGAAGAGGATACACTGAATGGCAAGCTAAATGAAACATGATAAGAGAAAAGTTGCCGACCTTGAGTCGTGGGTTGACAATGATAAGAGGTCTGTTTCCTGCTGCATTGACCATTGCTTTTAAATCCTGCATACCATCCATGAGACCTAAGCCAATAAGTAAAGGAGGTAGAGGAGATAACAGGAAAGACAAATTGAGAAGGAGGTTTTCAAACCTTGAAAGGCAGACACTAAAGGAGAACAACAATCAAATCCATAGAGGAACCGACCTATACACCACTTCTCCCATATCTGCAACTTGGGCATTGCATTGTGGTCCCAATTTTGACCAAGCTATCCTGACAAGAGCCTATTGGCAGCTTCTAGCCATGAAACAATTTCATTGCTGCACAGACATTTGGAAAGTGGAACACCCACAAACCAAGTCTCTTGGTGAAAGGGGAGAAAATATTATCAGCTGGGTAAAAGATGACACTCTTAAAAGCCAGAACCTACATCAATGATGCAATTGCCAACTGCATTTTGAGGGGCAGTAAGGATGAACATATCGTCTTCTTCCTGGACCTCGTTTGCACCTACAAGAGTAATAGTCACACTCTCTTAGCCAAAAAACTCTTATTTGCTGGGAACACATCAGAGAAACAAGTTCCAAATTCTGTCAAGGTTCATTTTCAACTTCATGTTTTCCTTGGCCCTCAGCATGATTTTAAGTGCAGTCACCCACAGTACTATGAAACCTTTCAATACCAGGAATAGGTCCCACCAAGACTGCACAAGTAATCCATTGGACAGTAGGCTAAAGAAATAGAATTTAGCTAAAGCAAGGTGGATACACCATATCTATATGAAGGATGAGAACCTCTGGCCTGAGAATTACTAAGATATCTGACCAACCATGAGGCTCAATACCACAAAGATATGGGTCACCTCTCACAGGGAACAGGCTCTTTGGTCACAAGAGCTCTAGCTAGTGCCAAAATCTCTATTAGAAATGACTAGACAAAAGTTTGCTGGTGGACTAAGTGGCTTGTGGAAAGGACACTTCAACACCATGACTGCCTATGGTGTGGCTGGGTGCTGTCCTATTGGAGATTTCTTAGGTCTGCTGGAATAAGTCAGAGACATGAACAAAGTCCTGACACAGAAACAAAGAAAAATTGGATGTAGCTTCCCTGTTGCCTACCAAGCTTGTTATGAAAGGATCAATTTTCCTATCATAACACAACTTGATGCTTCCTGCTGAAGCATAACTTGATCATGACCATAAAGATGGGAGAATGCTAACAAGGCCAAATACTACCTACAGAACCAATGTTGATAAAAGTCCCTTTGGCATCATAGCTGCCCCAGTCCATGACCTCCAACATGCGCCGGACACCAGCCAACTGCAGTGGTATTCCTGAAAAAATGCCTTCCCCCATTGACCCTTGAACACACACCTGCAATTTTCCATAAGTTTATAATCAGCAATGACCCCTCCTACCTTTCAACACCATGCCTTGCATTGTTCTTCCCTAATGATTGAAGACTCATTGGCTGGAGCTCATAAGCCATTTCTGGCCATAACAATCAAACTGTTTTAAACTTAAGATTCATTCATGCCTGAGTTTCATGCAACAAAATCTCAAATCTCCTCCTCAACAGTGGAAGCAAAGGAATTGCTGGCTGCTACAATTTGAATCAACTGATGATTCCATTGAATTCACTCCTTCAAGCTCAAACAAAAAGTCTCACCTACCCGAACACGTTTCCCATCATTGGCGAACGTGAAAGCAAGTTCTCTCATAAGTTCCAAGAGTGTCCCTATTCTGTGCACATCCTGCAACATCAATACTCAGCTAAGTGATTTAAAACTCGGTTTCCTGTTAAGCACACTAGGGACAAATATCCAATATCTTGGTTAAAATCCTGGCAAAGATTGAACATCTAGCAATATAGGAAAGTCAATTCAACAGCCAGACACCTTATAGGACAGTACTCTAATCTAAACTCTAATGGATGAACACGAAGTGAATGTTGAGAGAACTTTGCTGACTTATGCACCTGCTTCATCAGTTTACAAATCAAAAAACAGCAAGATAAAAACAGGTTGGTCAGTACTTACAACTTCAGGGTCCAGTTCTGGTATGGTAATCTGAACCTGCTCAAATGAAACAAAAATTTGGAGTCAGAAACTTGCTCCAAATGGACACATTCCATCCTAGAGAAGAGGCAGTAAATTATGATAACGGATGAACCTCAGCCTCTGAATGTAACCCCACAGTAAATTTCATTATCTCCATAACTACTGGAGAACTCCTCCATACTTATGACTTATGCCAACCTCAAAAGTATCAAGAGAATACTGATGATGTTATGGATATTTCACATGTGGCAATATAACAGCAACCAAACATCAACAATGAAAAAGAGGAACCCCAACCATAAAGACAAGAGAAAACAAGACCACAAAGCAAAATTGAGGACTGGTTTGAACAATAGTGACAGTCATATGCACGTTCAGGTTTACTGAAGTTTGTCCTCTAGTGTTCTTGCTCAAAATTTTAACAAGTGACAAAAGGGTCATTCAAAACAGCAGGGAGACCTATCTTATCCACATGAGAGGAAACAAGAACTGAAACACTGACATCCATATACCCCAAACTGAGGTTTGAAGGGGTTGGGACTATATAAATGAATCTCAGTGAGCAGACTCAAAACATTGATAAGGAAAAAAATTTGGTCAACTTGAATTCCTAATTCATGAGTGGAAGCTCATTTAAAGTGAGGAACGTACATACCAAATTCCTGGTCCTATACTTGGCAAGAATCCTGAAAGCAAACCTACCTTTAGACATGAGATTAGAGGGAAAAACTAATCTCCTTTTGAAATCTCTACAAGCCAAAAGTTCAATGGAGCAGAATATGTGGATGAAACTAGCTGTCCAGCAATGAATCACAAGGAGAGGAATCCCTAACCATGCTGAAAGGGATAGGAAAACACTGAGGAGCACAACTTAGGGGAAGGGATTGAACTTCGGGCTTCCAACCTGACCTCTAGAAAAATATAAGGTTTAGGACCTTTTCTCCACGACATATTAGGAGTAGGTTTACAAATTCTGGGGGACTTCCTGTGATTAGACTTGTTCTAAGTTATAGCCTCTAGGAATGAAAGAATGAATATACACATTCATTTCTTCATCCAGAGTGGCAGCAAGACAGAACATTCTCCGGTCTATTTTCCCATTTGACTCCATAAAATCTCCAACAATTTTTCTAATAGTGAAGATTGTAAAGGAACAAAATCTGTCTTTGGCAATGGCAGCACACAAAGGTTTAATCTCAAAAGACAAATTAGCAGAAAATTGAAGTGGAAAAATTCACTGATGCAAAAACAAACCCTGAGTTTATGGTGTCCGTCTTCAACAGCCTTTTGGGTTGCTTCGCAAACATCTCTGTAGAAATAACTCCTCATCTCTCTTGTATAAGGGCATGTATTTAATCTTGTAGGAATTCCTTTCCAACTGTCCTGCAGACATTTGATCAGCAGTGAATCAATGACAATAATCAGCCCAATCACTGTACTGTCCCACACACAGCCCAAATGTGCAGGGAAATTGTAACAATCTTTAATCACTCCATTGATGACCTGGAATTCGAGGCAGTAATGAGAATGTTCAGTAGAAATTTTGTCTACATCCAACAAGCTGGAGCCTTGCTAGATGCTCCCTTTTGACATATAAAACACACCATGCATTTAACCTAACACAACTGAACAGTCTTCAATTTCATAGGTTAAAATCACAATTCAGGTACAAACTACATCTAAGAAGCCACAAAACACAACAATTTGTCTCACCTTCATATGAACAGTATTAGGAGTGCCATTGGTGATTGCCTGGAAAGATGATTATATTGAACAGAGTAGCAATGCACACCCAGCACCACAAACCACCAAAAGAACCTTGTTCAGCTACAACTCAAAATAAATACACTACCTGTGATACCAAAGCCAGGACCTTCATTCAATGTGAAACAGTCTCATCACCCAAGAGGACAGATTGAGTACAGGAGGTAAATTGTTGCAAATGGAAACCCAGGAGAAGTGTAGAAGGTGGCAGAGAGTATGGACAAGGAGAAGACGGGAAGGATCACTTGAATAAGGGGCTGCATTCACACCAAGAACATGCACATAGGCATTGCAAGAAACAAAAGTGTTATTCTTGACTAAATTCCTTTCCAAGGGAATTATTTGGAAAGCACATAGAATCACTGTTATCTAGACAGGTTCATCTCACATGTGGAAGAAGGGGTTGCTTCATTCTACAATTAGCCACTAAAAAACCCTAAAGGCAATTCATTCAATGACTTCCTATTAGAAGGGGAGCATGTGGCAGATCAGCCATGCAGGAAAAGAACTTTGAGGGTCCTCATCCAAGCCTTGATCTAGAACTTGGCAAGTATGGATCAGCTCATCCCTCTTTAGGACAGCACTGACCCTTCTTTCATGTGCAGCCTCACTTGCTGCATGCATGGGTATTTTATCAAGACCTGGAGACCTGCATCTGCAGAGTGTCCCAGCAAGAGGTTGATCACAGTCAAGTTCCCTGGACCAAGTGGACTGCAATCAAGTAACTTAGCAATTCATTGAGGTTCTCTAAGGATAGAGGTTTGCTACTTCATTCCTTTGAAGTAAGGTCAGCAATACAAGGGCAGAGCTCCAAAAAGTGAAACACATAAATAGAGCAATCACCACATGCTGCTCAAACAGAACAAATGCAATCCAATTTCAGCAAACATTTTCAGCTTTAAGGGTAGCCCCCTAAAACCTGTTACAGCTTCAGGCCCATTAGCCAAATTATTTTCTAGGAATACTCAAGTGGTCAGTCAAGAAAAATCAGCCAGCCACATCAGTTACAGTCATCTGTACGAACATATAATGAGCTCTGTACATAATGGCTCTTAAAAACTGTCTTTTGTCTTCAACATCACACTACAGTAAATAATGACCAATCTCCAGGACCCTACAGCTAATGTTTTGTCCTTCAATAGCATACAGACAATCAATTTTATAACACCAACTCCAGCACAAAAGTCATCTAATTGCAAGTGAAACAACCAGAATAGACCAACATGAACTCTTATCAACATGCAAAAAACAGTGTTCAAAACTGCTAGAGAAAATTTCCCCGTCTCATGGACACCTTGTATTCCTTTACACAGATGCGATAGCAGTCAGGTTTGGATGTTACATACAACTTCTTCAATAGCTAATCAGCTGCAGATAGGAATTTTGCTCAACAAATCATGGCTTATCTTAGTCTTCATGGATTGCCAAATCTGTTCACCTATTATTATGCATGGTGTTAACATTAGCTGTCTGTGGAAATATGTTAGGTAGGAAAAGATAGACTCTGGTGATGGGGGGTCATTATTGACTGCACACATCCTAGAAATAAACTCCTGCTTTGATCTCTGGTGATGACCTCTGCAGAATTCCTCTCATCAGAAAGGACAGTTTGCTTAACATCCAAACTGACATGCTCCCCAACAATTTTGACCATTAAATTTGAAATAATCTAGAATTCATAATATAAATCTACATGGGATTCAGTCAGCTTTTGGATCACTGCTCAAGGCACCAATTTATTCCTAAAAAAAATTCATGCCAAGGTCACACTTCAGATGTTCCTTCCCCTCTTTTCCCCCTGAGCAGGCCCCATACAGAAGAATGAGTGAGTTTGCTATTGAACTGATACTTCAATACCCCAACTATTATAGACTTCTAACAGCAATGGTAGCACCAACCTTGTTGGTTTCCCTCTCTTGTAGCTCTGAGAGAAGCTTATCAATCTCAGTGAACACTTCTGCTTTAGGTCGGTCACCATCCACCTGCCCAGAGCAATATCACAATACATTGTCTGTATACATGGCTTGCAATAAATAGAAGAGAACACTCAGTTGAAAATCTTTACCTCAGTAATGGCCACATGCAAGAGAAGGCAAGTTTGTATAAAGAAACTCACATGCGTAATAACATCCTTGTAGGAGTCAGTTACTGCTGCAACATTTGCTTTGTGAGTTTGCAGCCGCAGTTTCACCTGGTAAGATCCATGAGACGATCAGAATAAGAGGTGCCAGGATTAAAAAGCCAAGATATTGGGTCAAAGAAGAAAAAAAGACGGAATGCCTCCTCCAATTGACTTGCATGTGGTTTATGATGATATTCATGCCCAGAAACCCTGCTATCATTCCAGCAAGAGTCCATATGGCAGTTTCCAATTGGGGAAAATTGCACAAAATGCCTCCATATAAGGATTTGTATTGTGTGGGGTACACCAAGTTGAAATTTCCCCAGTATAACATGAGTTAATCCCTCTGGCTCATCACTTCCTATATCCAAATTGGCTAGAAAGCCTGCAGGGAACACTAAGTTGGACAAAATAATCTTAGTGATCCTACCCTCATGCAGGAATTTTGTGGATGATTTGGCCTTAGCTCCTTGTAAACCCTGCAAAACGAGCAAAGACTCCTAGCACTAAATATCCTGTTAATGGAGCAACAACACCTAAGTGCTCAAACTAAGGCGCTAGGACACAGCAACTCCTTTGCAAGCATGTTTTTCTTTTCCTATGCATGTAGTATTACCCACCTTTTCTTCTGTGTCATCAAGGCGGTGGGTGAGTCGTGCTGCGATCTCAGGAGTTTCTGGAGGTGCATACATTAGGTGGTAAATCTTTCCAGTCACAGGATCATACCTCCTTCCAACCGACCTTTGCACCAATACCTCATCAGGCACCTGCTACCAATACTGTTGTTAGTACACATGCAAGGCAAGATACATGGAGAATGAAATGTGAACTACTAGGTCAGTGGCTAGGTTCAAAAGCTCTCAATGGTATGCACAGAAAGTCAATCTGCTCCAGAGAAGTTATGAGATGTCTTCTCTTGATCTGCAAGCTGTCTGTGCAAGATATTAAAAACACAGATTCTAGCCTAGAAACTCACATCTAGAAGGATAAAAAGCTGGGGCCTGATGTTGAGAGCATCAAGGGCCTCTGCCTGTGACAAGCTACGTGGATATCCATCCAACAGCCACCCACCAGACTGATCTACAGCCTCAAGCAATTTTTTCTTCACCATCTGCACCATTTACCAACAGCATCCCACAATTATCATCACTCCGAGTATTTAGCTCTTGGCTATGTAATACCAGCAATACTCCTTCAAAATCTGAAGCATTCACTCACATTTCCTGTGTGTGCTGGAACTTCAAACAAAAAGATTCTAACAGCATAGAAAAATCCTACATGAGAAAGATTTCACTCATTTTTTTGCTATATATGCCTGACATAGAACCAGACTTTGGCCTGGATCTTCACAGTATCACAAAGATGGTTCAGTTTGTGAGAGAAACAGGAGCAGGAGTGTGGTATGTGTGAAAATGCAGGGAATAGTGTACCATGGCAGCTTGATCCTAAGAGCAGAACAAAGACAGTAAAAACACATACCGTCACAACAATCTCATCTGGAACCAGCATGCCTTTCTGCATGTACTCTTGAGCCTTGTTCCCTGAATCAGTGCCTGCTGCCACCTCTGCTCGCAATAAGTCTCCAGCTGAAATATGTGTCAATCCATACTGAGCCATCCATTGTCATGCACAGAATGAATCAGCACACACAAATTCACATTTTTCCAGAAAAGAGGTGTATAATAAGGCCATCATCATAAGTGCACTAGGGTTCCAAAACGTTTTCAGACTTGTTGCAGAAGACAGAATTGCAGAAACAGTGTCAAATTGGCTAAATTTACAGCAATATTCCTTCCATCAGAAGTGCTTTCCAATTTGCAATTCAGGAAATTTCTTCAATGCACCTTGGCTGCAATGAGCTCACATTGCGTCCCCTTTCCAGACGCCGGAGCTCCAGAAATCATAATCCTCAGGGGCTCCTTTCCTGCCGAGGCCTAAACCAATTTCGCCAAAGGAAAAAGAAAGTAAGACCAATAAGTCGAAATAGAGCATGAATAATTGATGATAACATGTTATTATGATGTTGCAGCAGCAGCAGCAGCAGCGCTTTGAAATTCTGCCCGAACAGCAACAAACGAACTACTCTGGTTGTTATGCCATCAACATCAACTAAAGAGAAGAGACAAAAAGGAAGCCGCCTTACCTGCGCCAGTGGAACTCGTTTCTCCTTGCATCGTTGCTGGTGAGGAAAAAGTAGCGACAATCCTGTCGTTGCACCGAGAGAAGAAGAAGAAGAAGAAGAAGAAGAGAAAGTGGAAGATGCTTTGAAGATTTTCTTGTTGTTGCTGTAGTTCTCACCAACAACAGAATCCCACTGCAAAGTTCGTTGCGAATTGAGCGAAACGCATGGCTGAAGAACAACGGCCGAGGATGGATACGGAGATGCGGCGGCAGTGTTAAGCGCCAGGGAAAGGCCAGCACCGGTGGCCGTCATCGCTCGCAGCGGCCCGAGCTCCTCACCACCAACAGGTTCGCGAGCAAGCTCCGCTGAACACACATCCAGACAGAAAACGGGTGACGCGCAGAGGACAGAAAAAACTGGGAGGAATTTTGCTTGAAATAATAGAGATATCCGTAAAAGTCACCCTGTCTTCACCCTGTCTTTGGGCCTCCTTTCACCCCCTAACCTCTCTTTTAGTGGTATCGGTAAAGCAAGGAAATTTTATTAAATCTCAGTATGAAATGCTGAAACTCAGTACGAAATGCTGAATCTCAGCATTTAATGCACAAGGTTCCAGAGGATTTATAGTAGCTGTAAAGGTAGGAGCAGTGAAAATCTATGTAGCAGCAGTGGAGGCGCTCGGGAAAAAAGAAAGACAGGGTGAAACTCAGGAACAATCAAAATTGATGGATTTCTGAGTTTCACCCACCCCCCCCCCTGGCCTTTGAATGCTAATGTATTTGTTTGCAGGTATTTTAAAAATCTCACCCTGTGTATGACCAAACTCAGGGCACTGGTGCTGTCTTTTCCTGACTTTACGGATATCTATAGTAGGTATGCGAAATTACCCGGGTAAAAGCAAGGGTATATATCCGTGTTGGGCTGTTCTTTACTTTTATGAAGAACCTCCGGTTCCAGTTTAAAGATATTAATTAGAACGGTTCCACACACACACACACACACACACACATATATAATGTAGAACTGGGAATCCGGTTCTCCAACAAAATAAATTCTGGTTTTGCTTCTGAAAATCAGTCCCGGATTTGGGTAACCTTGATTCAATCTGGTGGTTAACTGCTGGTTCACCCCTAGTTCTAGTCTTTTTTCCTTTATTTAAAAAAATAAAATAAAATTCCCAAAAATCTTGGTTCCAATCCAGTTCTGGTTCCACACGTAAATGGTACTGGGAATCTGGTTCCAGGTCTGGTTCTTTAAAAATATAAAATCTAATTCTGGTTTTGGAACTGGTTCAAAAAATCAAACTTGATTCTTATTTGAGCTTATAGGCATATCAATGTCGAAATCACCCAAAACAAGTGTGGGACATGAGGGTGGTGCTATAATGATGAATCCATGTAATATTTTCAAAAACTTTTGTAAGGGAGTTAGAATGAGATTTATATAAAGAAATAACATGTATAGCTTTTTTGGTGTTAGGGTTAAAAGGAGCTGCAATATATTTTGATTTTGTATGTGTCATTGTTTTATACAATTGTGTAGAATTACATTGTTATCATACATCATTATATTGCCATGATTGTCAAAGACATATAGTATGTGATTATATTTTGTCATACCAAAGTGAAATGTTTTTGTAATTCTTGTTTTTTGAAGGCATAATATGTGGAATGTTTGTAAATTATGATCATGTTGAAAATTTTGATAATGTATGTGCAATGAATTAATATTAAGGTTTTGAATTATGATATGTGAATAATGATATTTAGTTAGTCTTGGAACCAATAGTTCCCAATTAGCAAATGTTGTAAGTCTTTTCATTTCTTGTATGACACATTCATCTATGAAATAAAATGAGGTGAATTGAATAAGTTGACAATGTGAACATATGGAGCTTTTAGGTTTTTGTTTTTTAATATGGTCATTATCAACTTTTTGTGCAATGATGGTAGAATTTTTTTTGTCATTGTTTGTTTTTTCAATTTAGTCATCATTATAACAACTTTAAAAGGGCACGTGAAGGAGAGTTTAATAGTTTGTTGTTTGTGTGTAATGCATGGCTTATCTTTTTTAATCTGCTTAAGGTGGAGAATGGAGTAACATTAATGAAGTTTCAAAAATTGAACGATGCAATGTTAAATAAAAAGCAGATGTAGGAAATGGTTTGAACAAGCTAAATGAATTTGTCAAATTGTTTTGTGATGTGTAGTGATTCTTCTATTGGGTTTGAAGTTGTTGAATCTTTTATGTTATGCTAGTAGCTACTTAATGGCAAATATGCAATGTACATATTAGCATTTTCTATGAGGGGTTGATGCTGAGCTATGATGGTGAAATAAGGTGGTTTGAACTATAACTAATTTGGCATGTAATAGCATAGCTATGACATTCTTGGTGCGAGAATGTTATGGAAGCCCAAAGAAGGAAGAATTTTAACAAATTTTATAGATCAACCAGTGTAATTTGGTAAACATTCGCGGGTCAAGAATGTTTTGACAAGGTGCTAAATGAAGAATTTAAAAAAAATTTAATGTGCAAAATGAAGAATGTCATAGCTATGTGTAATAGTCAAATATCCCTACATTAATGAAAGAAAGAACTAGGGTTTAGTTCAATTTGTATACCAAGTTTAGTGGAATAGTGAGCATTAAAAACTTCAATGGGGTATCCATGGGTTGGTGCAAAATAAGGGAATAAAAACAAACTGAAGTAGTTCATAAAGTTACATTTGTATCTTTAATGTGCATGAACACGTTTGCCATACCTAGAGTGGTTCTTTTCATATGAACCTAATGATCATCACTTGCATATAAATCGATATACAATTGAATGAATAATGTTAAGGAATGGAGTCTTCTATCTTAGGGGTTTGGGAGATACATATGTGAAACATTGCATGATAAGGGAAAGGTTTAGTAGTTCAAAATGACTAAATGGACATTGAGAGATCTGACTTCAGGTTATATTTCTACAAAGTAAAACTGTAAGATGACTTTGGTAGGGATCATTTAAAAATTAGAGACAATTTAGATGGGAAGTTGATTAAATTGAGCAAAGCCAAAATCTTCTGCCATGGAAATCAAAATGTTGAGAATTGTGAACTTTATTATTTTAAGTTTGGCTTAGGTTCAAGAATTTAAATATTTGAGGTTGATGTTTTTATAATGCACATACGTGAATTTGTTGGGAAATTTTAACATCAGTTTTTGATATTTTTTAATTTCATTATCCTTCGAAACAAGTTTTGTGTTCCATTTCTTTTGGTTACATATCAACATGAAAATTTGAATTTTGCAATGGGTTAAGGAGATACATTTTTTTTTGGTATGTACAAGAAAAAGGCTATATAGGCAAGTCCATGTTTATTGACATACATAAGGTCAAATGCCATTTCATTTAACAATAGCCCTTGCAATTGATGTCATTATTAGAATTCCTATTTTTTCAAACTAACCAAATTGACTAGATAGGTTTTTTTGACTAGAGGACATGTATTTTTAACTAAAGGCCAAGGGCTTGAATGATAATGAGTATCTTTTGACTAATCAATTTGACTAGAGTGACCGATTTAACAATTAATCAAATCAGACATCTAGTCAAATTGGACTTAAAAATACCACCTAGTTAAATTGGTTAGTAGTTTGGTTAATAAAACTACCCAATGTAGTCAAATTGGCAAATGTCCTAGTCAATAAGCCCACCTATTATACTCAATCAATAGCGTTAATTAAGTAAATTTAGTAAAAAGGGCCAATTACAAATTTAAAAACTAATTGGGTATCTTGGGACCACATGTAACATTTTGATTATGTTTGACCAATTAAAAGAAATTGAAAAATGTAAAAGTTAGCTAATCATAATTAAATGAATCACGACCAAATTAATTATGATTTATTTAACCAATATGGTTTATTTAACTATGGTTAAATTGATTATATTGAAATTAATTATGGTTCAACTACTTATGAGAAAACTAATTAAAATTAAAACTAACCAAAACTAATCTAACCATGGTCAATTTAATCATGTTCAATTAACTATAGTTTGTTTAGTTGTATATATTTTAGCCATGGTTAGTTTAGCCATGATAATTAGTTTCACATAAATAATTTAACCACTACTAGTTGGGTCATTGTTGGTTTTGTTGTAATGAATTTAACCATGGTTATTATAAGCATAACTAAATTTTTAACATAATATTATTTTACCCCAATAAATTTAACCATAATTAATAGACTCATAATTAATTTTAAAAAATTATTAATTTATCCATGGTTGGTTTTTCCACAAAATATTTATTCATTAATTAGTTTAATCATATTAACTTTATTAGTGGTTAGTTTAACCATGGTAAATTTTGCAATATATAAACCATTTTGATTTTAACCATAATTATTTCAGTCATGTTTATTTTAGCCATAATTAATTTTTGCATAATTGGTTTTTCCATAAAATATTAAATCATTAGTTAGTTTAGCCATATTAATTTTATTAGTGGTTAAGGTAGCCAAATTTATTTACTCAAAGTTAGTTTAACCATTTCCTAATTTAGCCATGGTTAATTTTATCATATATATTTAAACCATTTTGATTTTAGCCATAATTATTTCATTCATCTTTATTTTAACCATAATTATTTTTTTCATTTTTCCAAAAAAGATTTATTCATTAATTAGTTTAACCATATGAACTTTATTAGTGGTTAGTTTAACCAAATTTATTTACTCATAGTTAGTTTAACCATTTTTTGGTTTAGCCATGATTAATTTTGCTATAAATAGTTTAACCATTTTAATTTTAGCCATAATTATTTCATTCATCTTTATTTTAATCATAATTAATTTATGCATAGTTGGTTTAGCCATAAAATATTATTCATTGGTTAGTTTAACAATTTCTAGTTTAACCATAGTTGGTTTAACCATAACATATTTATTCTTTAGTTAGTTTGGCCGTATTTATTTTACCCATGGTTAGTTCAACCATTTTTAGTTTAACTGTAAAATATCTATTCATTAGTTAGTTTAACCATTTCTAATTTAGTTATGGTTATTTAAGTCATAAAATATTTATTCATTGGTTAGTTTGGCCATATTTATCTTATTCATTGTTAGTTTAGTCATATTTATTTTACTCATGATTAGTTTTCGCCATTTTTGATTTGACCATGGTTAGTTTAGCCATATAATATTATTCATTGGTTAGCTTGGCCTTATTTACTTTATTCATGGTTAGTTTCACCAAATTTATTTTTTTCATGGTTAATTTTACCATTTTTAATTTAGCAACAGTTGGCTTTGCCATGATTATTTTACCCATAATTAATTTACTCATCGTTATTTTTTCATAATTATTTAAAAATTTGGGTTGGTTTAGCTATTATTAGTTTAATAATCATTTATTTTTCCATAATCACTTTGGGTGTGGTTGGTTTAGACATTTTTATTTTTTCAATCATTAGTTTTGTTATAATTAGTTTTTCCTAGGTTAAACTAACCATCTATTTAACTTATGTAATGTAAATATGAGGCTAAATAGTTTAAATACAATTAGCTTATATGTATGTGTATTTATTTATATGTACCTTATATTCCCTATATTCCACCTATTTACCTATTTTAGCCTAATTTAGTTATATATGTTAGGGTAAGCCATTTATATACTTATGATAAATTACTTGTTAGTTAATTAATTATTTACCTAAAATATACCAATGACTGTGTAATTAAATAATTAAATAATAAATATTACAAATACATTGTTGATAATATATAATGAATTAGGTCAAATTTGTAAGGATTAGTTATAATTTGGTTGTAATTATTAATTATAACTAAATAACTAGACATTAACTATTACTAATTTTTATTTAAACTTAATTAACATACATATGTACCTACCTATTTATTTATTTATTTAATGTATCTTATGTAATTATTTATGAATAATGTTGTTTGAACTAAAAGGTTCTAGTGTTGTGTGGACATGAAAATGTTTCTCCTTCTCAAAAGTTTGTCCCATATTATTTGCCTTTTTTTCAAAATGATGAACAATATAAATAGATGCACCATAAGCATCCAAAACATAAGAAACATTTTTAAAAGCAAGCTGATTTGGGATGAGCAAGTTGAAAAGGTTCAACCTTAAAGGCCAAATTCAAAATGAAATAGGATTTTCCTACCTAGGTCATCTAGATGTAGGTTTAATCTAGGTGGTGTACATTTAAGCCTAGCAAAGGTCATAGCTTAAGTTGTCCTAACCTTCTTTAGGCTTCTATACCTAGTTGCTAGTTATAAGCTTTTATACCTAGGCCTAAGAGTTTAGGTTGTAGGTTCCTAGACATAGGGACCTTAAAAATAGGGGTCTAATTATAAGCTTAACATAGGTTGCTTAGGTTCTATCCACATGGCATAGCATATGTGGCCATTGTTTAGATGCCACATGGTTAATTAACTTGGGTGGCCACTATTTAAATGTCACATGACATTTGCCTAGTCAAAATGGTGTTTGACTAATCAAAAAATCATTTGACTATTGTATTGATTAGTTAAAAGTACTAGTTGAAATGACTAGTCAAAAAGTACATGGCCTAGTTAGAATGGACAAATTCAAAACGACTTGTTCAAAATGACTAAGAGGTTTTTTTTATGCCTATCCAAAATGGGTATTTGTTGAGCAAAATTTCTAGTAAAAAAAATTAGGAATTCTAATAGTGTGTATTATTTTTGCAACAACTAGTTGAATTGGAAATTGTACTTGAATGATAAATTGTGTATGACATTTGCCTATTTGCATTTCATTAATAATAGGTTCTATATGTGTCCAATTTGATTATATTGTGTTGTTTGTATATAGAAACACATTTTTATATCATGTGTGACAACCTATTTTGGGATTTAGAAAGTCAATCCAAATATATGATTTATTATTTATACAAGTGGTTGCTTTGAACAAACCATCAATTCCATTAATTAATAACAAGTCCATCATAAGTTGCATAATTTCATGCACATAGTTCAATCAACATGTTTTTAAATAATATCTTATGTAATCTTATAGTCTTAGTTGGGTCATTTGGTAAATTGTAGGTTGATGGCATTGGATCATGAGAAATGTCTATAACTTTAAGAATGAAAGTTTGACCTATTGTTTTTTTGGAATACAAAATTATTATGAATAGATGTTGTTTTATTTGTGTAAAATAAATGTGGTATTTTGGAGTCATTCGGGGGTGTTTGTAAACACACATTGTTTAATTTATTAATATTGATTTGGTATGAGATGCAATTCTAAATTTATTAAATGTGTGAATGAATTCCATATCATTTTGACACATGACCATGTGTAATTCATAACATTTTATGCGGTCATGCCAAAAATATGGAGCTAAGGCTTCAAGCTTATCATTATGTTTTTTGAACACCCATTTGTCCTTTACTAGTGGAACTTGGTAAAATCACCCAAGATTATGAGATCAAGGCCAACAAAAAACTTGTTATGAATATGTTTTAAAGTTCATAATCTTTGACAATTGTGCCCTTTTTAGATACTATGCCCATCCTTCCCCCTATTCGTCAACTTAGGTGAAGTTTAACCTTTAAGCATGTAAGAGAGTTCACATGCGTTGCCAAGGCTCTAAACCCTTGGCAGACCCTTGCCCCAACCTCACTTCTTCTGAGACTATTAGTGTGTTATGAATTTTGCATCCTTAAGGTTCCAATTCCCCTTGCTTAGGTTCGTTGATGGATTTTTAGCCAGGTGTGGACTTCAAATTTTCTTCTGATTCTTTCAGGTTGACATTCATGTGCTTGTTCCATTTGTGAACATGAGGTCCTTCAAGCATGGTTTTCAAGCATTTGGGAATCCTTTTGACCCAGAAGATTCAGTACATGGTTTCATCTAGCTCCACTAGTTGGGTTCCCATGTGGTCATAGGTTATATCCTAGGGTTTGTTGCTTAGATATTTAATGTTGTTAAGCTTTAAATGTCAAACCTTCAAGTGGCATTTGAGCGATAACAACATTAACCCTCAAGTTTATTCAAATGTCAAACCTTCAAGTGGCATTTGAGCGATAACAACATTAACCCTCAAGTTTATTTAAATGTCAAACCTTCAAGTGGCATTTGAATGATAACAAGTGGCAATATATCCGTTAATTGAATAATTCATTATGTTTTTAATTCTATGACGTAAATTTTTTGCATTTATCACCACATTAATTTAGTGTGGTTATTAAAGGCAAATGTGAGGTTGTGGTTCTTAATATCTAAATTGCTTTAAACATCCATCCCAGTTTGGTGGTGTTTTAAGTGGATATTGTGGATGCTTTCAATTCCATTTTGCAGCAGGCCATTTTCCAAGGGCTTTGGGTGGCAAAAGGTCAATTATCACAACCTTTCCCTTTTGTTTGTGTTTTTTATGTTCAAAAGTTTTCTTATTTTTTAGTCACCATTCCCCTTCGAAAGATTTTTATGTCCTCCTTTTGTTTATTAGCATGTGCCAAGGTGACTCGCTCATCAGGCCCTCTTTTGCTATTGCCCATTTTTATGTTTTGCATTGTTCCTCAAACATTTTTCCTTCTTGTTTATTGTGTGTTCCTATGGTAGCACCTACAACTATCGTTGTCATCACAAATACAACACATAACATATAAATACCATAAATGGTACACCACATCTAAACCAAAACATGACCCACTTGTAACAAGTAGGAATCCAAGCCTAAATACACAAAACAAAAATCATAACATTTGCATAAACACAAAAAATTGCAAAATTAAAAACTATGTTTTAGAATCTCAAATCACCAAAAGTGATTTGAAATCATACAAATTGGGATTATATCCCATGGAAAAACATTTCGAACCTTGTTCACACCTAAATTAGTTCTAAATAAAACTAATCAACCAAGTTAACCTAATTTGTCCCTAATTAAGTGGGACCTAACTCAACAGTTAAATTAATACACTTGACAACTATCATGCACTCTTATGTTGGTGTTTACAACTATCATTATCATCACACATACAACACAAAACATATACATACCCTAAATGGTACATCACATCCAAACTGCCCCCCTATTTGGGGTTGAGGTCCCTCTAAGGTAGATAACATTCAAAACTATTTGATGGAAATCCACCATGGATGAATACTTCGGTTCCAAGGCAAAAGGACTAATAGGTTGGGTGCAAATGTCAACCCCATTGTTATTTGCTTATTTGTAATCTTTCAAATCCTCAACTAAATGTGAATCACAATGGAAGAAAACCATAAATTAATTATATTATGTCATGCCCGTACATGGCTTCATACATGATGGCCAGTTACGGGCATGTCCATGTGCACTTATAGGGTTAACATATGGTCTTAGGCGACTGTACGCTATTAGGTACTTAGGGTTTCTCTTTGTTGGCGGCGGTATAAAAGGCCCGACCCTTTCTTTCTCTTTTTAGTTTTTCTAGAATTCCTTTGTTAGGAGCTTCCTCCATAATAAGCTAGGATTTCTAGGTGCTCACGGCAACCATTGCACAGCCACCATTTACATACATTTCATTTCCTTCTTTCATTGTAATTCAATTATAGAAAAACTATAATTTTTGTTGCTTCATGTTGAAAGCCACAAATTTTTTTGCCTATGAGTTCTTGAGTTATTGTTACTACTGTTGCTCCTGCTGGTGTTACTACTGCCGAAGGGTGCTAGTGTTGCTACTGCTGAAGGGTGCTATTAGAGGGTGCTAGTTTTGTTACTATCGAAGGGAGTAACATTGTTACAAGAAGGAACTTGTGTTATGCGAACCAACACAGTCGAGATTTTTGACATTCTTGACAGGTTTCAAAGCTCCTTTTTTTTTTTCTTTCTGTTTCACGCGTACAAACTCGCCCTCCACTAGTAAATAAAATAATAATAATAAAAAAAAACACAAACATTTAGGCGGCGGCACCCACCATCGTTGCATAGCAGCATAGCACGCCTTGTTGCAAAGCAGCGTCGTTACAGCAACGCGCGTTGCAAGACACTCCCGCGACTCGAGCTACAATGCTGTAGCATTCCGAGTTGCAACGTTGTAACGCTGTAGCGTCGCAGTGTCGTGAGTTGCAGTGCCATAGCCCCGCAAGTTGCAATGCCACAGTGCCGCAGTGCCTCAAGTTGCAGCGCCACAACGTTGCGAGTTGTAATGCCACAACGTTGCAGCGTCACAGCGTCGCGAGCTCCAGCGTTGTAACGCCACAGTTGTAGTGCCATTGCTATAACGTCGTAGTAGCAATGCCATTGTTGTAATGTCGTAACAACAACGTCGCAATAGCAATGCCATTGCTGCAACGTCGCAGCAATAACGCTGTAGTAGCAGCGCCATTGCTACAACGTCGCAACAACAATGCCGCAGCAGTAACGCCATCGCTGCAACGTTGTAGCAACAGTGCCATCATTGCAATGCTGTAGTAACAATAACAACATCGTACTAGTGCCATTGTTGTAGCGCCACAATAATAGCAATAGCACCGCACCAGTGCCATTGCTATAGCGCTGCAATAATAACAACGTTGTAATAATAGCAACGTTGCAACAACAGTGTCGTGGCAGCGCCATCATTGTTACAACGTTGCAAGCCACAACACTACCATCGCTACGACCTTGGTTCGTCCGACTTTCGTCAGATTTTCGTTGGACGATTCATTCAAGTTCCGTCCATCGAACTTTCGTCCATCCAAGGACTTTCGTCCATCCAGGGACTTTTGTCCAACGATCGTCAGACTATCGTCCTGTATTGTCATCCTACGTCCTGCATGCGTCCTGCGCCTTGTTGTCTTTTGTTTTGCGCTTGGACGTCTTACGCTTGTTATTTTGCGCTTTGTCATCTTGCCATGGAACGTCTTGTGCTTTGTCGTCCTGCCACTTGACGTCTTACATCATGATGTCATGCACTTTGTCATCTTGCTACTAGACGTCCTGCGTCATGTTTTCCTACGCCATATTATCTTGCGCTTTGTTGTCCTACGGTCTGCCGTCGTGTCGCCTTGACGTCCTGCACCCTATATTTTTGGCGTCCTACCTTTTCATCCAACGTCTATTTGACTTCCATTTGACCTTCGTCTAATCTTCGTTCAACCTTCATTAAACATTCATTTGACTTCTATATGACGTTTGTTTGTCACGGGTCATTCTCAACAACATACTATATTTTTCAAATTATATGTTGTGTTACAATTTTGTAGTTAGTCTGTGTGTTAGCACAAAATTTTGGGGCATGGGACAACACCATGTCCTCGGATGATGAAAGCACTACCGCTTAGCCAGAGCCCAGGTATCAGCTATGAAGTAACACACGCAATCCCTTGAATCAATTTCTTTAAGCTCACGATCTTCACGACGATACCATCAAGTGTCTACAACACCATCGTCATCTAGTACAACTCCTACCAGGAATTCAAGCTTAGGTTACACTACATCAACGATACATCAGAGTCCATTTGGAGGGGCTCATCAGTGGGGTACGCCTGTGGCCGCACCTACTTTTACACCATCACCGTATATCTCGTTCCAAACTGTGACCTCAACACCCATATACACCATGGAGGTTAGTAGTTTTTCTGGGAGAATTGAAAAGTTCAGCGGAAGGTCTGGTACTATTTCTTTGAGGGAATTCAAGGCAACTTTTTCAATTGTGGTTTGTGAATTGGAGTTCAAATATGGCGTTAATTACACCTAGCCATTTGCATTCAAACAATTGGCTCGTTATGTGCACTATGAGGCATTGGATGTCTACGAGCAACATTCTGCAAGGATTTTGGGTGTCACCCAGATTCCCAATCCAGCTTACGCCATAACCATCGCCACCGCCTCTCAAGCTGCATTGCAAGCTACAATTGCACATCACGGGATTATGCCGAATAATCCAGACCCGATACCTACCTTAAGGAACCTTTCTCCTCAACAATTCATTGTTGCTACTGCAAACATTCCTCCCACCACTGATGCGCCAGCTTTTGCTGACCCACTGGGGGAATTCTTTTGAATTCTTGAGCTAGAATTTCTAGTCAAAAGTTCTGAAAAAATTCTGTAGCTCACCACCTTTTTTTAGTAAAAGGATGAAACCCTCAAGATGCTATACAGGAGGCTTCTCAAACTCAAAGAGGATACCCAGAGCATCATCGACTTGGAAGCTGCCCATCGGTATCTTAGTTTGTTGGAAGGTACTCCAACACTCCACGCGTAGGTTTTACAACGAGTCTTTGCAGAATTTGGAGACTCGTACACTTTGCTAGATGTGTACAACATTTCCGAAAAGCTGGAATTGGCTTGTGCACACTATGAGGCCAGTACTATGAGGCCTCCATCACATTCAAGACCTCAACCTACACCAACTATGCCAACTAGATCATCACATTCTTCTTCAAGGACTAAAGCGGTGCATTTGGCTACACCCATCCCACCTTTTTGCAACTACTGTGGTAATCCTGCCCACAAAGCTAGTGAGTGCAACATTCCTTCTGAAGATCTCTTTTGTGATTATTGTGGGAAAGAGGGACATCATGTATCTGTCTGTTTTGCCAAGTTCCCAGAACGGAAGCAACTTCAATTACAACGGCAAAATCTGCCAGCATTTTCCGTTGTCCCTTAACCAAAAGCCAAGGCACCTCAACCTTCCATTCAGGCTTTGCCCACCAATGGTAATTCCAACAAGAATGTTAAGAAGAAGGAGCACAATGTTGACAAGAGGGAGGTGCCTCAAGCCCATGCAATTCAAGTTCAAACTTTACAAAATGAACTCGAATCATTGAGGGCTCAACTTGCTAATCTAAAAGGTAAGTCTTCCCAACTAGCTAGTCATGCCCAACATGTACAAGGTTCAGGATCACGGGAGGGACCTCCTAGGTCGTTCTATGGCCTTCCACACGATGCCATGGTTGGGGAGTATGTTCTTTCGACTCCACGCAATTCTAGTCTCACACTAAAATTTGCTACTTCTTTTTGCCCTTCCTATGTCGCGGCACAAGAAGCTAGTGTGGCACCTAGAGTTTTTGCCACTAGGCAAGTAATTCAGACTCATGGACTTGCATTTGGTTCAAGTCCTATTATCATGGCTAGAGGAGCTCGAGCAGTCATGCCACAATCTTTTCGTCCTCTCAACATGGAAGAAGAATGCACCTTGTTAGCGAGGGGGGAGGAGACTACTACACCACAAGCTGTTAGGGCATCAAATTCTCGTGTCCCAGGAGTACATGTACATCAAGAAAACACACAATTTTCCACTGATCAACTTATGGAATGCCAACTTCAAATGCATGAAGTGGCGCAAAAGCTTGTGAGTACACCATTGTTTAGTTTTCAAGATTTGAAGTTACGCACCAAGGACATAATTGCAATTTTAGAGGATACCTTGAACATTACATCAGGTCCTCTACCAATCCCTAATCCACATGCTACAGAGGTCCCATCCAACACCTTGGAAAGACATTCGATTGGCTCACGTGTTGCAGATGGCGTTTGTAATCCGGTCGCTAGTTCTAGCATGGTTAAACTAGTGGGCTTTCCTACCTCTGATTCTACATTCACATATCAGAAGGGAGTTTTGAACACCTCACTTGTGGATTTGTCACTCAGCAAAGGTGTTGTGAATAGCCATTCTCTACACAAAGTCTCTCACTCATTTCCGAAGGTGATGCCTAGTGAAAGAACTTCCATCGCCACCGGAGTTGCCATTGTCAACAATACTGGGTCAGCAATCCAAGTGGGAGGACATACACCCAGAGTGGTACTTCTTGACATAAGTGCCTAACCAGTGATTTTTGGAGTTCAATTCGCCAAGAAGATGGGCATGTTTGACTCCAAACTATGGAAATCTATGTGACAGATTCGCATTGCTAGTGGGAACGTAAAGGAGGTACTTGGGGAAAGCTCGGATTTGATTGCACTTAAGTTCAATGAAGATACAGATCAAGAGCTTTGCTTACAGGTTAGATGTTTAGTCACCAATGCCACCACTTATGATGTGCTCATTGGGCAAGAGGTGTTGTTTCCACCAGGTTTCACAATTGACAACTAGTTCGAACATGCATACACTACCGAGTGGATTGGGAGACTGATGGCCACCACTTGGGATACATACCCTTTGATTTACATGGGAACCATAGTCCTATGGCTCACCATTGTATGCTCAAGGAAGCACACACCATTTCCTACATCCAACAAGCTAACCACGAATGGATAGAGGGAGATGAGGAGGAGATAGCTTACACTCAAGCTACTGAAAGTTTGAGGGTGGTTCCTACTGACATTCAACATGGACCAGAGGTTTTACAAAGGTTCAAAATAGCCCACAAGCCTTTGGTCAAAACTTTGTCTAGTTTTGAGAACATGGAGAGCCATGGCGAACCGATTAAGCCATTACTTCATCAACTAATCACCTGGACACCACCTAAGGAAGGGATTACATTACTAGAGCTCTTTGGTGGTATTGGTACAGGTCTCAAACCCCTACTATAGTCAGGGATGGTGGTTCGGAAGTATTTCTATGTAGACATTGATCATATTGCAAGGCAAGTGGCGACGTCAAGAATGAGGGAGTTCATAACAAGATTTCCACAATAATTTGCAACCACCGCATGGAAGGCTAGTTTCACATTTTTACCCTCTGACATACAACTAATTCAGAAGAAGCATATGGAATTACTTGGCCCTGTCGACCTCATCATTTCAGGTTGGGAGTGTCAAGGATTTTCAGTGGCTAGATTTGGAGAAGGCTTGAGTGACACAAGATCTGGTCTTTTCACGAACATGATACGATTGATCACCTGGGCTCAATCCATTTCTCCTACACTTGGTTATGTAATTGAGAACACTCCTTCTCAGCTTGATCAGAGGGAAAATGTCCAGGAGCACTACACATTGGTCAAGCATTACCTTGGAGAGCCGCTCCTACTTGATGTGGCACAATGTGGTTCCTATGCACACCGACTGCGTAATTGGTGGACCAACTTGGCACCACTTTTAGTTCTGCAGCTAGCTCTGAAATACATTATCAGAGACCTGAACCTACAGGTTTCTCACATATTGGATGATCAAAGTTCTTGCCAACCAGTTACAAGGCAAGAAAAACCTCCTTGGTTTCCTACGAACACAATAGGAAAACCAAAAGGTGTTTGGCCCACCTTTGTCTCCTTCCCAGGAGCACACGCCTTTCAGGGAGATGGGCCAGGCTTCGTGTATCATCACGTTTCAATCACTTGGGATGAACCAAGCCCATAAGAAAGAGAAAAGGCTATGGGGTTCTAAGCTGGCACTACTAGTCACACTAAGGTGACTGGATTGGAGCGTAATGTTCTACTAAGGAGAGGCATGAACTTGAACTCCCTTACATGGTTGTTGGTAACTTGTGTACTCTTCCAAATGTACATAACACCAACACTGATTCAATCAACTTGCAGTTCTAACAATGCAACCACATGGCACCTCGACCAAATACACTTGCCTATCTTCAACACTCTACATTTCACTCTCAGTGTTGGGGGGGAGGAGGTACCATGTAATTTGACTCAAGTTGTGTCTAATACACCTCTACACCTAGAGGTGCATTAGCTTCTGGAAAAACTAGTATAACCTTCTACGAATCTACGCAGTTGGATAGTGGAAAACCCAATACACTAGGTTCTTCAAACACACTTTCTAACTCCATTCCATGTGTTTCCAACTACCCTTTCGTTATGGGGAACCAGTTCACCAAGAAGGAGAGAGACCAAGTCACAAACTTGCTAATTAAGTATGAAAATGTGTTTGCATTCTCAATGGAAGACTTAGGTAAGTGTAAGACCATGCAGTTCTTTATAGACCTTAGAGATGAAACACCCATCTATCGAAGGAGGCATAGGTTGAGCAAACATGAATGGGAACTAGTAGATGAAAGATGCAAAGAGCTCCATGAGGCCGGTCTCATTCAGCCATCAAGTTCTGATTTCGCAGCCGCTATAGTAATGCTAGCAAAGAAAGATTCAACTGGATTATGGACTGAGAAAAGGATGTGCGGGGATTATAGGCCTTTGAAACTAGTTACACTGCAGGATACGTACCCCATGCCCATCCCTGAAGAATTGTTTGATAGCATTGGAGATTCAAACATCTTCACAATTATGGATCTAAGGCAAGGTTTCAACCAGATTGTGTTCACTACGAAGGATCACAAGAAAACAACATTCCATGGAAGCAACAAGTTATGGGAATGGCTTGTCATGCCTTTTGGATTAAAGAATGCACCTGTCTTCTTTCAACGAGTCATAGACCAGGTTCTCGAAGGGGCAGATTTTTTGAAGTGCTACATAGATGACGTCCTAGTGCATAGCAAGGGACTCCTGTAGCATTTGGCTCATCTTGAGGAGTTATTCAAGAAGCTCCACGAAGTCAATATGAAGATCCATCCTAAGAAATGTGAGTTTGTTGTCACCTTAGTAATCTACCTTGGACATAGAATTTTGCCAACTGGTATTATGGTTCATTGGGCCAAAGTAGTAGCAATTTTGGAGATGCCTAATCCTATTGATGTTCACACGTTGAGGAGCTTCATCGGACTATGTAATTATTACAGAATTTATGTCCAAGATTTTAGTATTATTGCTCATTTTCTCTATGCATTGTTAAAGAAGGATGTTGCTTGGACATGGAGTGATGAAGCTCAAGAAACTTTCAACACACTTAAGGAAAAGCTTTCAGAGTTCCCTATTCTAAGAAGACTTGATTTCAACAAGGTTTTCATTCTACACACTAATTGGAGTGCTTTTGGTATTGGAGCTATTCTTGGCCAACTTGATGAGGAAAGTAAGGAATATGTTATCGCCTATGCATCTCGAAGCAACAACAAAGCTGAGAGCAACTACTCTTCATACGAGGGGGAGTGCCTTGCTGTTGTATGGGCCGTCATACATTTCAGGCCCTATTTTTATGGCACCAATTTCACTTTGTATACCGACCACCAGCCTATCAAATGGTTGATGACCAATGATAAGCTTATTGGTAAGTTAGCTCGTTGGGCGCTTATACTTCAAGAGTATGAGTTCAAGGTTATTCATCGGCCTGGTCTTACACATCAAAATGCGGATACCATGTCATGAAGACCCCTCACTACCTCTGAAGATTTTTCAGAAGCTAGGTAAGATTTTGACCAGATTCCAACAGTACATATATATGAGGCATCTAGTTATCTTGCACTACTGCAATGTAACCTGGTTGAGCATCCCATTCTCGATATATGGGAGGACTTGGACACTCTGAGTTTTCTTCAACATGGGGAATACCCTTCCCAAGTTACGTCAAGTCAACGAGATCGCATACAACAGCGGTCCAAATGCTATTCATGGAGGCAGAATCACCTCGTCCGATGCTTACCACAAGGCGACAGAGTGGTTCCACCACCACATGAATGGCCTAGTCTTATTCAAAAGGTACATTCGGAGCTTGGACATTTTGGAATTAAGTGTACTTATAGCCTTCTCGCTCCCCATTACCATTGGAAAGGTATGTATGCTCAAGTCTGAGACATCATTGCTAGGTGTGAACAATGTGATAGAGTGAGAATTTCTTTCTCCTCTTGACAGCTCACGCTTTCTCCACTCCTTATTTAGGGCATGTTCTATCGTTGGTCATGTGATTTAGTTGGAGAGTTACCACAAACCTCTAGGGATAATGTTTACATCATGATTATGATTGAGCATTTTTCAAAGTGGGTTGAGCTTGTTACACTACCAAAAAAATCATCACATAGCACCAGCCAGACTTTCTTATAACATGTTCTAAGTAGGTTTGGGGCTTGTGTTGAGTGCCTTATTGATCAAGGATCAGAATTCAGGGGAGAATTCCTAGACCTACTTGACCATGCTCTCATTGACCATCGTTGGACTTCAAGAGATCATCCTCAAGCTGATGGCCTTGCAGAAAGGATGGTTCAAATGTGCAAGAAGGGACTTCGGAAGATTTGCCTCACTAAGAACAAAGAGGATTGGGACCTAGCCCTCCCATACATCGCCATGGGTTACAAGATGTCCAAACACGCCTCTTTATTTCATTTCTCTCCTTACTTTTTACTTTTTGGGAGACATCCCATTCCACCCTTTTCCATTGTTACTCAAATGGACCAAGTTGTGGATTTGGATTCCCCAGCCACTTGGGCTAAGGTCATTGCAGAAAGGGCTGTTCTATTCAGGAGGGTTATGCCCATGGCCATGGAAAACCTGTCCATTGCACAACATCAAGACACCTTACGATATGCACACACACGAGGTGGCAGTTACAAACCTAAGGTGAGACAATTTGATGTTGGTGATTTTGTATATCTCCAACGACAACCAAATGATACTCTAGACACTTCTTCCAATCACACTATCTTGAGGATTAAGGCAATCAGGCCTTTAGGTGTGTTGGAGCTACAAGGAGCTGACGGACGCACAATTCGGGATCATTCCAAAAATTGTGCGCCTTGCCACCTGCCGAACTTAGATCCTACTATCATCACGTCGACTTGGATTCCTCCACTTGATTATCCATGTTAGGTATGTCAGAAGACGGACGATGCTGATCAGATGTTGCTTTGCGACAACTGTAATGGTGGATACCATTTCTTCTGCTTCAAGCCGGAGCTCATTCAAGTTCTCGCCGGCAATTGGTACTGTCCATCATGTTCTCTTACAACACCTTGATTCCTACTCAGACCATGCCATGCTTTTCCCGACTCATGTCTGGGGGGGGATACATGAGAATTTCATTTCAGCCTCCCTTGTGCATTGTATATATATGTGTGCATGCATATATTTTTAGTTGATTAGTTTATACCTTTGACTAGCTTTAGTCTTTTTGTTTAGTAGAATTTACTACGTATTTACATCCTTACGACACCATATGTCACGACACTACACGTCACGACAGCTATCATGCTCATACATGGCTTCACACATGATGGCCAGTTACGAGCATGCCCATGTGCACTCTTAGGGTTAACGTATGGTTTTAGGCGATTGTACGCTATTAGGTACTTAGGGTTTCAGTTTGTTGGTGGCGGTATAAAAGGCCCAACCCTTTCTTTCTCCTTTTAGTTTTTCTAGAATTCTTTTGTCAGGAGCTTCCTCCATAATAAGCTAGGATTTCTAGATGCTCACAGCGGCCATTGCACGACCATTGTCTACATACATTTCATTTCCTTCTTTCATTGTAATTCAATATACATGAAAATTTCATCTTAGCCTCCCTTGTGCATTGTATATATATGTGTGCATGCATATCTTTTTAGTTGATTAGTTTATACCTTTGACTAGCTTTAGTATTTTTTTTTAGTAGAATTTACTACGTATTTACATCCTTATGACACCGTACGTCATGACATTACACATCACAACAACTATTTGACTTTAAGAACCTAGGTCTTTTAGATACATTGAAGGCAAAACCATGTGTTAACCTTGAGAACATTGATCACAAATCAACATAGTGGTGACTCTTGAAGAGTACTCACACAACATACAATATAGGCCAGTAGGAACCATAGTTAATAATGGGTCAATTTCTTCATTCACATTGTGAAGATGACATGGTGCACAATTGCGCACATGGTCTTTCCATGTCTAACCATTTGGGCCTTCTAACAACAACACTTTTGAAGTTAGAACCTTCTGCACACGTACAATAACACGTCTTATAGTCACATCCAAAGTAGTTAGTGTTGTTTTTTGTAAGTTAACATAATTTCATAATTCAAACCTCTAAATTTGAAGTTGATGACCACCTTCACAGATAATGGCTTAACGCAATGTATTTTGGTGTTGGGCAATTGCCAAATTTTCCATAGCCATGGGCATAACACATCAAAACAAAGTAGCTCACTATTCATATGCCTAAATCCACACATTAGGATCATCCATCTTGATTATTGCCATTGCATTTCATTAAAGTGAGGCATAACCAAACAATAAGAAGTATGGTGAAAAAGATGAAAGGGCAAACTTATCCTTGGGTGGACCCACTAAGAACATCACACCCCCAAATTTTTGAAACCCATCAAATTCAGGACAACATAGGATTCACATAAAGAAAGCTTTTCATTATAAATGATTATCAAAAGGTTACCCAAGTCACATAGAATTCAAAACCCCAATTAAATTTATAGAAAAATGTGTTTTAATGTGGAAAATGAATGCATAAGGAAAAAGTTTTAGGAATATAACATAAGGGATTTTTTTATTAAGAACACAAATGGAATCTATTTTTTGGGAATTTTTCTTGGATGTTAATTTTTTAAAATACTTCAAATGTCAACCTTCTTGATATTTTTTATAGATAATTGATTGAATCAATTTTCATTTGGTTATGAATTTTTGAAGTCAAGATTGTGAAGTCTTAAAGGGTCATGGATGTCAAAAATATAAATGATAAATATTTTCACCTTTTGTTATTTTAATGATTAGTTTGGATCATTCCCTTGTGCATGTATTCAATAAACAAGAAAAAATATCTAATGTGAAGGGGAGTGAAGAAGAATCAAAGTGATGGTATACTTTGGTGATGTGTTAAGGCTCTATCACCGAAGCTCCAGAGTCATCTTGTTTTATTTCATATGACTACAAGCTTGTGGGTTTTCAAGATTTTGGGTTGTAATTTAAATTGATGTAATGGGAATAAGGGATAATTCATTTGGAGTGAAAGATTGTGAAGATCTCCTATAAGCTTGGAGTTTCATTTGTATTAGTTTTGGGATTTATTTGGCTTTATATGGTGGAATGTTTTGCAAACAAAAGTGAGATCAAAGGTTTGAACCTATGTTTTGTATAGGGATCCTTTGAACATGTATATATGAAGGTGTTACCATGAAAACAATATGATACTCCTTGATACTTTAAGAGACATTTCAAAGAGATCTAATCACCAAAAATCACATCATTTTTGCATTAAAATTAAATAATATGCCAAGATTGGAAAAGGGATGTGTGTTGATAAATTGAATGGCATTTAGTTTGAATGCTGGATGAGACTAATGTGTAATTTGAGTTGTTCCAAGTCAAGTAACATTTGAATACAAGTTTCCTACTCTTGTCATGGTCATTAGGACAAGTCTCCTTTGATTAATTAACCTCTTCCTCTTTTGGAGCTATAAAATACTTTTCACTTTTCAAATAAGAAGCATAATAGACCTTTTATTTCTTGGGGGGATATTCATGGATATAAGGTATTTTCAAAATACATTTAGAATTGTTTCCAAGTCCTATCCTTTATGAAATATTGTAGTAGCTTGGCGGCTTCAACAATAATTTGCCAAATAATTTATATACTTTGGGAATTTTAATGGCAATTTAGTTTTGATTTTGAAGATTTTGATAAGTACAAAATAGATATAATAAAAATACTTTCAGTACCAAAAATTTTTAGTTGTTTTTTTAGTTGGATTGTTTTCACAAACTTGTATTATATTGGAAAGGGCCAAGGTTTGAATCTAATTACAAATTTTGAATTATTCAACATAATAAGCAAATAGTTTTTGAAAAATTCAACAAAATTAAAAATAATTTAGGTTGTGCTACAGCCACCAAGGTATCATAGTATCACATTTGAACTATGTTTTGAAACATTATGATAACCCATTATTGTTTATTTTATTTTTATTCATGCACACAATAGAAAGTAAAAAAATTATTATTTAGGTTTTGAAAAACCATCAATCTAAAAAGTGTAGGGTAAAATCCCTAGGACCACCTAGCTTTACACATAAAGACCAAGGCACTTGAAAAGGAGTGCCATGAAGAAGGACCAAAGAAGAATGTAATGAAAAAGGAAAGACCCATCAAAAGAGGATGGGAAAATGAAATCCCTTGCAATAGGGGATGAAAATAATAATTTGTGGTAAAAGGCGTGAGATTCCCTCCCATGATCTTGGAAGGAAATTCCATTTTCAAATGCTTGTTGATTTTGGTGTCATTTTTATGGGCTAGGTTTTTACATTATGAAAATCCATTATTAATTATGATTTTTTGCTACATTTGAAGTCAATTTTGATAAGTTATGAAAACTCATTATCATTTTGTTTGATTATCAATTCTAGAATCAAGTAAATTAGTGATATTTTGTTTTTGAATTTTGAGGTTTCATCCATGTGATTAGTTTCCATGTCTATAGGTGGATATCTTTGGTTTTTCTTTGAATTTAACATATAAGGGTTTGGATTCTTAGTCTTTAAGGTTTCAATGTTATAGATTGTGATTGATTCAATGCACCTTTGTGTCATAGTGATCTTGATTGAACAAGATCCAACTAGTTTTAGATGTTTGCCAAGTTGGAGTACTATTCAAGGACATTATTTTAAGATATCATGGATCTATGTTTGTTGTAGCTTGGTGGGTTCATGTAGCCATAAGTTTGATGTTGGGGTATGGACACATGTTTCAAAATCTAATTTGTTTTTGTCGTAGGGTGTATTCATGATTGGGGTACCAAAAAGGAATGACCTATTTTGGAAGAATTACATATGACAAATTTACATTTTTGTTTATTTTATATTATTATAATTGTAATGGAATTTTGTATGCCAATAGATAAAATGATATAAATTTGAATAATATGTAAATGTCATTTTTGAGTCCTTTGAATTAATTATATCAAATGTTTAAACTACACTTTTTAAAAAAAATAATCAAAAGGAATGCATAAAGTCATATAATTGGTTTCAAACTTTTTGTACAACAAATACATGTCCCCTTCTATAAAATACGTGTTCATTGGGTGAACTTGATCAAAAATCAAATCATACAAAAATTTTAAAGTTTTGAAATTTTGAAGGAAAGGGTTACGAGACAAAGCACTCATTTTAGAAACCATTTAGCAAAAAAACTTATATTCAATGAATTCAAAATGTTTAGCTTTAACTGCAAGTTGCATGTGTAAGACATAATCTTGCTAAAAAACATGTTTGGTTGTCCATTGAAACTCATTTTGAGGTTTTCTATATTTTGTCTATAAACCAAAATATTGATACACAATTATGTACACATGTGAAAAATCACCACCATCACATGAATTATTTTAAATTAGAACTATTCAATTTTTTTCATTTAAGATTCAAGTTAAATGTTATTTGCAAAAGTTAAGCTTATCATAGTCTTGAAATTCTTTTTCCTTTTCTTGAAACCTCAACCTTGAATAGGCCCCATAATACATTTGTAAAAAGACACATTGAGTGTGGAAGGAGATGATAATGATGTTGTATTGGAAGCTATATGTACATGGTTGTCCAATGTCCATTTGTAAATATGATTTCATTCATTTCAACCCATTTAGAGGATGTCTTGAACTTGTATTCAAATACATTATTTTTGAAGGCTTCACCCATGTGTACATATTATTTAGACAACTCCTAAAACATCACACTGAGTTGGCGTTTGCTCTTTTTCTTACAAAGCTTCAATTATAGATTATTTTTAAACAACAACAATGATCATTTCCACATAGATTGATTGCCCAAAAAGATTTGATCTTCAAGCTAGTCGTATCCTTTTACATTCTTGCTTTTCTCACTCCTTTTGGTTCATGGCATGGACTTTTCACTTCCCTCCATGCATGTCTATGACTATAGTGTTTTGAAGATTTCACCCATTCCATTCAAATAGCACATGGGCAAATCCATAGATCCATGAGTTTTTTTGATGTTGCAACTTACTTTTGAAGGTTTTTCAGGAGTTCCCAGTCCCCACCATCGTTGGGTTCTATGTTTGGTCTATTGCTAGGGCCCTTTGTGATGTGTTTTGAGCTCCAATTATTGGATTTTTTTTTGGTAGATTTAACAATTACAAAATATTTCAAACCACTTTTGTGAAAGTTTGTTCTTTTAAGCTAGATTTTGGGGGTTCAATATAGAGATCCAACCATTGCATCATCTTGAGATTCAACATTGTAATAGAATTCAAGCCTTTTTCATTGTTATTATTATAGTTATCATTATTTTCTTGGCATAGTGGAGACAACCTTTTTTTTTTTTTGGTGCAAAATTTGCACCTAAGTGTTGCAAGATTTTCTTTATTTCAAAAAGTTTTTCAGATTTTGAAGAAAAAAGTTCTCAAATTGCCATATTTATACATTAGTTCATAGCTTGTTGCCAAAGAATAACAAGTGTCCTAACTTTTGCTATTTAACTCCCTGACCTGTAGCCAAATTTGGCTAATCTTGACCTCCTGTTGACGCTCACCAACCTGCCAACCTCACAGAATTGAAAAAAAAGAAACCCTGAGTGGAGATCTGATTTTTCGATCATTATAAACCAGCTTTTCTCATGGCTAAAATGGCCAGTAAACATTTCTTTGTTACTTTTCCATTCTATTAGTTCATGAGGAATTGAAAAAATTAAAAAAACTGGAAATTAAAAAAAAAATTCATCATTAAATAAAAAATTATGCAGAACTGTGACATCCTTGCAACTCTGTTTGCACTGCATCAAAAAATGAAGAGCAGATTTGAGGTGAGAATGTGCTATTGGCAGTTGGTTAGGGGTGTGCTCTGTGACCTTGTCAATTCAAGGGGACTATCTTCTGTGTATGTCCAACAAATGGGATCATATGAAATTGCATTCATGAAGAACCAAAAGAAGATCAGGTGGAATTAGTCCATTATGCACTTACTTTAGGAGATCGGAATAAACCGGATCAACAACAAGCGTACCAATTAACATACACTAAGTATCACAGCATCAATGGAAGCACCAAAATGAAAATTTCAGGTTAATAGTATGATGAGCAGCTGTGATAGGCTACATAATGAATGGCCCAGGTGGTAACATTTAAAGGAGTCTCACTTTATTCTGTCTACTCTTTCATGTTTATGAGTGAGAGCAGCTCCACCTGTGCTTAGTATGTGGCCCTTGCAAAAGAAAATTTGGATGAAGGAAAGTCACAACATGCCAGTTTGGTTCAGGAAAATGGTTTTGGCCCCGCATTTTCGAGAGGATTCAGAGGCTGGTACATGGCACAGCAAAATGGTTTTGACCCAGCATTTGCAACAGGGTGCAGAGGTTGGCACAGCAAAGCGTAACACCTGCTGCTGATTGGCTAGATAGTTTGATTGGTCCAGGTGGGTTGCTATTAGTACTCTCTGACCAATGTGCAGTCCCAGTTTTAGTTTTATGGGTGGAGTTGGAAAAAGGTAAAAAAAAAACAAAACTTGAATGTGAGGAATATTTCGGAAAGGGTCACACACTGAGCACCGACCCAGATTCTCTTCTCTTACAAGGCACAACCTACCTGTGGTTTGTACAACCTGGAGGACCTCTCTACAGAGTATATTCAAGCTCAAAGGATGCAGAAATGGAGTATATTTACTGTATGATTGTGAAATAACAGATAACAGGTTGTGAGTTGTGAGTTGTGACAGGAAACAAATTTTGAATATTGATCAAAAAATGTGACACACATCAAAAGTACCATACAAGCATCAGGCTTTTTTACATAGGATTGTATACATACACTCAACATGTCTGGTGGTATAAAAATGTCTTCAATTTAGTAGTTACACATGATGGGAATAGCTTGGCCTGCTTGGTGTACTCCAAAGAACTTAAAGGAGAGGAGGAGGTTAAGGCACCTACCTACCTAGACCAGCAGGATGTTATATTCCCACCCCGCCCATTAAAGTTCATGGGGATAAAAGCAAACCCTCTGTGGAGTTTTGCCTGCTTGGAGTGCAGGACACCTTTGTTGTGTTCTGCTTTGCACATGTCGTCATTCCAGTTAAAACTGACAACCTTGGGCTTCACCCTACACAAAAATAATCCGTTGCGGTTTCAGACCATGTACTCAAGATCAACATTGAAATTCATCAAAGAATATGCTGTGCAACCTTAACACTAAAAATACCTTCAAGTAGACGTCAGTAACTAAGTAAGTATCTGGTTGATAGAATGTGATGTGTCAGTTCCTAGAAATGCCACGTGACAAGCTCGGGTACCTAACCTATCTTGTACTCCAGTAGTTTTCTAAACATGACAAACTTGTCCTCAATCTATCTATGAAGGGAGGTAGTTTGTTTGTCACATTGACATAATCCAGAGCATGGTGACTATTGCCATGCTCAATTGATACCGTTGGAGCGACCTCAATGAGTACGGGTGCATTGAGCTGGTTTCATAATGTTTCAATCTATAGGGGAGAAATGATTTAACAATCAAAGACTTTTCCACTGAAAATTCATTTAAATTAAAACTAAAATTATAAAAAAAAAATTGGGCATGCTCTTGATATAGTTGGAAAGCCCTCATTGAGTGAGTAGGATTTAGTGAAGGCAATTTAGAAAATTTTAGACTGAACGTTTAGGCTATATTGAATTTTAAACCTAAGTTTTTGTCATTGAAAATTCAATGAAATTGCCCCAAAAAAAAAAACATTTTGGAAGGAGAAATTAGTTGCATAACCAGTTCACACTTGGGCCAACAGCACAGGCTACTACACTAATATAAAATGAAGCAAAATCTGACAGGTTAGGAGAAAAGCCCAGGAAATGGAACTGATTCAGAAGGCTTGATCATGTCACAAAAGAGTGAATTCATAATTTCATAAGGACTAGTGTGGCCTGTGCCATTGGCCCCAGTGTCACCACGACCTCAACTGATTTTTCATGCCAAAACCTGGTTTTCTGGAATTTATTTGAATTTTCAGCGGCAGAAATCACTTAAAAAAATCAATATCTCCCACATTCTGAATCCAAATCGTACCAAATAAATTCCATTAAATCCTGCTCATTAAGATCTTTCCAGCAACACCAAAGGCACATTCCAATTCCGCCAAAATTTTCAGCTATGATTTAATTTAATTTTCAGTGAAAAAAAATCATTCAATATTCAAGAACTTTTGCACCGCAAATCCAAAGGTCATTGAACCAAGCCCGTGCACCCCTCCTTGTCCAGAGCTTCTCCAAAGACACCAAAAAACACGATTTGAAGCATCCCGGTTCTTTGGATCTCATAACTACAAAACAAAACAAACTACCTTCCTTCATAGATAGATAACCAGTTCACACTTGGGCCAACATCACAGGCTACTACACCAGTATACATGATGCAAAATCTGACAGTTTAGGAGAAAAGCCCAGGAAATGGAACTGATTAAGAAGACTTGATGATGTTGAGAAAACAGTGAATTCATACTTTCTCAAGGACTTCGGATAGAGATTTGAGGACACTGTAAGATTTGAAGCTTTCAAAGAGAATCAGCCAATATGTTATTATTGTCGCATAACTTTCAGTAAATTTAGTGAAGATGACAGAGACAGTAGGTCCAAGGTCTGAAAGCAAAATGAACACAAATTCAGATTTTGTTACAAAATCTTCTCCAGGGAACTTCAGGGACCTGAAATGTGCTGAAAGGACTTCAATCAGATGCACATGTGCTGCAAAACATTGATTAGATTTTGGTTTTGCTTCAAGAAGATTTTGAAACCTAAGTAAATAAATAAACAGCTAGCTAGCTAGCTACTACTTCCAGGGAACCAATCAATCAGTTTCCAAAACTCAATTATCTAATAACCTAATAAGTAATACATTGAAGTTTAGGGCTTAGGGTTTTAGGGTTTAGGGTTTAAACTTCAGCCTTGCTGAATCCTGCAACCAAATGGAGATGAGATTGGTTTGCAGGTTTTGTGGTCATGTTGTTGTGAGGTTCACAACAAAGTTCCCTGTTTTCTTCAAATAATGTGAACTTGCTAAAATTTTCCTTTGATATTCATCTCGTTTCTCTTTGGGGCAGTTAGCGAACGTGTTCTAGGTTTTGCATTGTTCCGGATCTGTTTTCGATCGTCCCGGAGTGAGGACAAATGGTGTTTGAAATTTTCAAACACGGTGAGTATTCCCTTGATCCTCCTCAGGAGGTTTTGCAAGATGAATTCGTACTGGGAGACCATTCTTGATGGGCAAAGTCAAGCTCACTTCGTAGGTCGGCTTGAAATCATCATCAGCAGCAGCAGCTTGTGAAGTAGCAGCGTTTGACGACATGGAGATGGTGAAACGGCTGAGTAGAGTTGCAGCTACCAACTTCATTTGCAGCATGGCCAACTCTTTCCCCAAGCACACACGCTGACCAGCTTGAAACACAGCGTACTTATACGGACTCTGTGGCTGGAACACTCCATTGTCATCAAGCCATCTCTCTGGCTTGAACTCCAGACAATCGCTACCCCACAACTGCTCCATTCTCCCCATCGCATAGGGCGCATACGCGACCACCGAGTCCTTTGGGATATGGGTTCCATCTGGCCATGTATCCTCTTCCATCGCAACTTTCGTATCGAACGGAACCGGTGGGTAAAGTCGCATGGATTCTGTCAACGCTGCATCCAAGTAATGCATATTCTTCAGTTCCTCGTAAGTGAATTTGGGACTAGACGTCATGTCGATGCTGCAGGGATCAGCTACAAGAACTGGTGACCCATCTTTTTCACCATCTGCAATAGATGTCGTAATTTTGTCCTGGCGCTGATCACCATCTGCAGCAGCAGCTACTGCTGTTGTTGCAGTAGTATATTGATCTGTGCTATCTTTCTTGTTGGCAAGATCATGATGCATATGATGATTCCTAGAGCTCACTATTTGCGCAATCTCAGCGCGAATGGAGTCCTCGACGTGACGGTTGCGAGAGAGCAACCAAAAGAACCACGACATACCTGCAGCAGTGGACCACAATGCAGATCACACTGAATATAATTAGCAGCAAGCAAACAAGCAACACACACAAGGAGCGCAGATCGGATGACTCCATTATCGGAAAATTGTCGAACTCTAAACCTCCAAGAATAGACTACAAACGTACGTAAAACAGAGAATTGTGCAACAGAGGGGCGGGGTTTCAAAGCAACATTGCCAAAGAACCTCCCACAGGAAAAGTTCATCTAGAAGAGGGATTTCTAAAAAGGATAACTGAGAACTTTCCCGCATGTCACACAGGGAGTTGTATGAGAAGTCCTTGAGCAATTACTGATGAAGTCTGCAGCTGCAGGGCCACTGAAACTAGCAGACTAGTAATGCATCATCATGAGCTCTGATCAGGCTAATTGCTAACTCCTGATCAGTTAGCTTTTCTTGAGAACTAGTCACAAATTACCTGTAGATGATGTATCCCGTCCAGCTAGAACGAAACTTATCACAATATCTCGTAAGAAAACATCGGTGAAGACAGCTTCCGATGGCGGCTTCGACTGCTGCTGCTGATGATCCGGCGGCAACTTTGCAGAATCTGCATCAGTTACGTCACTGCAGCTTGATCTTTTGGATTCATCAATTGCAAGGAGCAAGAATCTTGACAAAAGGTCCATATGATGCTGCCCATGATGCTGCTGCACCTGATAATGATCTGCGGCAGTCGAGTTATCTAAATTTTCTGCAACATCCTGAGGCTGCTGCTGCATCATTTGTTGCTTCCTTTTGTGGATCACAGACATGGCAAGCTCGTTGATTTTATGAATAGCATGTCGCAGCTTTCTTTCCCCACCGACATTGAGAGCCCGCTGGGTTTTCCAAATGAAAGGGTAGGTGACGAAGCGACGGGAGGAGAATTTTGTGGCAGCGTCAAACGCGTGAGCAAACTCCACAGCGGGAAGCGAGATATGAAGGTATTCTGGATCAAATCCAAACGCAAGTTTGCAAATAGTATCGAATGTGAACCTACTCAAAAGGTCTTGCAGATCCACAACCACTCCTGCACTGCAACTGTGCGACAACAGCGGCATGAACCGTGTGTCAAGTTCCACTTGCACTATTTGCTGCATGAAGTTGCGCAGTGATCTTGTAGTAAATTCACAGATTGCAACTTTCCGTTGCAGTTTCCAAAGCTCACCGTCAACGCTAAAGATCCCTCTCCCCAGCAGGTCATTCAGATTGTCGCAGGTTTCTGGTCCTTTTGGGTAATTCGCGACGTTGGTCTTCAATATGTACTCCACATTCTTGGGATTTGCTGTCACATAGCAAGCAGGGCTGCCGGGCCTCAAGTACCTCACCGTCATGTTGCTAGTCTTCTTCAGAAGTTGTGTGTTCCAGTCGTGAAACACCCGCACATGGTACAGGATTTGAATCAAGTTTCCAAATAGCGGGTAGATTGCAGCTCCTTTGTTCTTCCCGTAGAGTGGATGCTCCCACCAAAGTGCCACAAGGCTCACAACAAGAATTGCCAACAACAATATTGGAATCCCCAAAGCAGCTCCGAATGTATTATTCAGGAGCTGTGAATAGTGCAGCGGACTTGTAGCTCCAGAAAGCAGCAGATGCTCATTGAAGAAATTTCTTATGCTTTCGTTCATTTTGATTTCTTGCCGGATGAGAACGATGACGTGCAGTTGTTTCTTTCAGATCACTGCAGATTTGATCAGAAGCTGATTAACGTCAAGAAAATGAAGGAAGTGTCTGGACAAGAAAATGCAAACTACTATATATCTACGGAAACAATAATTCTAATCTAGAAATCACTAGTCTATTGCAGAAGCAGCTGCATCTGGATGAGTTGGCATGTAACACATCAAAGAATCTAAGCATCAGTACTAGTCTCTAGAGGCTGCTGCTCTCAGACTGGAACAGCTAGCTAGCTCTTGCGGTACACTGCAGCTACTTGAGGTAGAGAGATCAGCAGCCGGTCACGGCTATAATCTCTTTCAAAGAAGTCTTCTGTAGCAAATACAGCTGCATTCGGTAAGCGGTTAGCATCATTCATGGCTCTGCAACAGTATGATCAGCTAGACTACTACTGCATATATAACACAAGGAGCTCTTGGATGATTTCCTTGTAAGAAAATTGTCAAGAATAGAGACATCAAACGTAAGTAAGTAACAGTTGGGAATTGTGCAACACATGAGGCGATGGGTTTTGCAACATTCCCAAAGAAAAACTCACAGGACTCAGGAGCTCATCTAGAAGGGTTTATGTACAACTCCACCATATGACCACAATAAGCTGCTAGCTAGGGGAAGTCAGTCATTAAGACCAATAAGACACCCAATAACCCAATATAATGTTCAACCCAATAACCGAAATAGAAAATTGAAGTACAAAATCTAGATCCAAATCACCTGCTCTATAAGATCAATTCCACAAATCGCCAAGTTCCTGCACGATCCAAGTTGTGAATTCAGCAGTAGCAGCAGCTAGTTTGCAGCTATAGTATAACTAAAGCAATCAAACAAGAGAGACGATATATATAACAACAACCGGGCCTGCTTCCAGTTACAGAAACAAACATATTCAGCTGATGATCATGATCAGAGAGCTCAAGAGAGACTCTAGATACTCAAAAACCAACTAGGATATAGGTAGCTTTTCTCAGTACAAGACGAATATCCCCAAATGGGTATTTAGATCACATGCACTCCCACAACAACAACAATTCAACAAACAAAAACAACTTCAACGACAAATCAAACAACCATGTGACGACAACAATCAATATATATTGCCGGGGGGGGGGCGGCTAAAGCAGATCATCAGTCAGTCACTCGAGCAAGAGGGACCAGCTGCCGCAACAACAACAATGTTCCAAGTTCCACAATCATCATACTCTTGAGTACTTCCAGAGCTCTGGGGGAATAGTTCAGAGTTGTTGTCTAGAAAGTGGACAACCTCATGTGAACTGGAACCGTGTGATGAATGGATGAATGAATGACTGACTGACTGGATGAATGAATGAATGACTGACTGAATGGATGAATGAATGAATAAATGAATGAAAGTGAGCTTTTGCAACATTAGCCTTGGGGTAGGAAGAGGGGGGGGAGTAGGGGGGCTTCACCTGAGACCTCCTTTTATAGATCTTCCAATTTCAATGAGCACTAATAATTTAAACTTTTTTCCCCTTTTTTTAAAAGCTAGAGTTTTTTTTGTGAATTATTTTGTGTGACTTAAATTATTAGTGTGCTCATTGAAATATTGTTCCCAACACAATAATTTACACAAAGTCTAGATAGCTTCAAAAAAAAAAAAGGGAGGGGGGAATTTTTATAATTCAGGAATTTGATGAAATTGTTGAAAATTTGAACTCCTAACTTTTGAAAAAATTTACTAGTATTTAATATTGTCCTGACTCCCAACCATTGGGTTATTATTATTTACACATACATAACATAAAGTTGTACTTTGCATAGTTGTTCCTCATATGTGGAAATAATTTTGAAAAATTAAAATTTTGAATCTGCCTAACCCCGTCGTTTTTTAAATGAATAAATAAAATATTTAATGAAGAAGTGCCGAACATGAGTTGTAGGTATGGTACCTACACATGTGAAACCAACAAAAATAATCAGCCTTTGAACACCCCCTTGCATCTTTTAGGATTATCCTCCCCCATTATGTTTGGTATTTCAGAATGGCGAATAAAGAAGAGGAGGAGGAAGAGGAGGAGGAGTTTTTCTTTTTGCTGGATATATATTATAAGCCAAAAAACGAAATTAAAAGTGCCAAAATCAAGTGTTTTTCTAGATTCTCAATAGCCATCAATGTTCAACCAAAATTTGAGAAAAAATAGTCAGATTTCCATACATGGTTCAAGTACTAGGTAGTCCACAATGTAAAAGGATGTTTAAAATATTTTATTTTTGAATTTTGAATTTGGTTAAATCTTCCTATGGATGATCATTGCTTTGGCTACATCATAAAATTGCAAATAAAAAAATTGTGCTGAGGAGCAGTTATACTTATTCCAATCTTCTGATGTTTGTCATTGGATAGCATCCCAAGCTCAGGATTCAGCATAAAAATCGCAACAAGTTTTTAGAACCTCTCCAAATAGTTAAAAGAAAACTAGATTTAAATATGCTACGAAAACTAAAATCACAGTCCAAATGTGGTGAAAAAATTTCAACATTTTATTTTATTTTTTCCAAAATTTGGCAATTCTTTTCAGGAAAAAATGAGAACATTGCAACAGAATATTTTGTTTTTTATTTTCACATTAATTTGGCACACACACACACACACACACACAAAGAAGCTGAAGAGGAGGTCTTAAGATTGACATGGCTGATTGAAAAAATGACTTGGAAGAGATTATTATGTTTTAATTTCCAACTTCCTTTGCATGTGGAGATGACATGTGTTCACCTCAACTTCTTCATTGATTCAGAAGAGCATTGAAGTTGAAAGATAAGCACAGAGGTCAGAAGTCTGAAGTCTGAACACCCTTGTGATGATCTTGAGTATATTTCTTTTCAGATAATATGATTACATCTTATTGGATCTGAACTGGAGCTGCAGCTGGAAACTATCATGTGACACACGAGGCTCTTGAGAAAACTTTGCATCTACTTTGCCATTGGGTATGTAGTAGTGTTGATCTTTTCAATTATTTATTTGATTTCACCAAAGTGTGTGTTTGCTGAAAAGTTTTAACACCAATTTTTTCCAAGTTCAAATCCAAAAGCCATTAATTTGCAGAATAGCAAATTTAGAAATTTGCCACCAAAAAAATCATTGATCAGGTGTATGGGCGTATAATATATATGCTTAGTAGTGTCTTTTTAACTGGTGTAGTCATGATGGACTGCATGTACAGTTAGAGCTGCAGCTGCCAGTGTTGTGTGGGTGGGTGGATGGGTGCGTGCGTGCGTGTATGGTACTTGCATTGTGTTGGGTTTTGCTTAGCTGTGGGAAATCAACTCATTTCATACACCTGCTGTGCTCCCCTGTGTCTCCTGAAAGTGTTTTTCATGCGAACCACGCAACTATGAATGTTTAGGTTGGAAAACATGGGAAACATTTATTGATCATATAACATATATTGGATTGTAACTTGTTGTGAGAATTGATTCAAACTACAATAGCTTTGTAACTTTAGAGGGGATCCATGAGTACTGAAAACACCATTTACGTGACACAGCACTCACCAGTGCACCATCCATTGGAAACCCATTATGACTCAGTTGGGTTACCAAGGTTTCATTCACCTCAGTAACCTAGCTTGTAAACCATCCTACCGCCTCGCCAAAACCCCCCCCCCCCCCCCCAACCCCCCAAACCCCCC
>Ga0209611_10000976_pt1 | contig 46689 bp, 43 predicted proteins | sample S1TSphgellanicum_3_FD_187693 | JGI IMG/M metagenome (GOLD analysis project Ga0209611, IMG submission 187693) | Host-associated microbial communities from peat moss isolated from Minnesota, USA - S1T2_Fc - Sphagnum magellanicum MG (SPAdes) (version 2) | ecosystem: Host-associated > Plants > Peat...
CTGCATTGAATGGCGGCGACATCGGAACCGGCTTGCGGCTCCGACAACGCGAAGGCGGCGATCGCCTCGCCCGCTGCGACGCGCGGCAGATATCGATCCTTAAGATCCGCTGAACCCGCGAGGGAGATGGCGCCGCTGCCGAGCCCTTGCATCGCGAAGGCAAAATCCGCGAGGCCGTCGTACCACGCGAGGGTCTCGCGGATCAGCGCCAGCGCGCGAACATCGAATGGCGCTTCCGCCTGCGAGCGCGAGCCCTCGCGCGGCGCGGCATAGGGCACGGAGTATCGGGACCAGCCGGCATCGCCAAGCTCGCGCACCAGCGCCCGGCATGCGGCATCGACCGAGGCTCTATCCTGCGCGACCGACTGCCGCGTCAGGTGAGTCGCGGCCCACGCGTCGAGCTGCTCGGCGAGTTCACGATGCCTGGGTTCGAAGAACGGCCATTCAAGGAAATTGCGCATGCGCATGAGGAGGGTTAATTTCCCTGGAACTCGGGCTTCTGCTTCGCCGCGAATGCCCGATAGGCGCGTCTGAAATCCTCGGTCTGCATACAAATCGCCTGGGCCTCGGCCTCCGCATCGATGGCTGCATCGATCGACAAATTCCATTCGGCGTGCAGCATTTTTTTCGTCATGGCGTGCGCGAACGTGGGACCTGCGGCGATGTCCGCTGCGAGCTGCAGCGATTCCTGCAGGATCTGATCCGGGGAGACCAGGCGATTGAAGAAGCCCCACGCGGCGGCCTCTTCCGCGGTCAGGGAGCGGCCGGTGAACAGCAGCTCGGATGCGCGTCCCTGGCCGATGATTCGCGGCAGAATCGTGCAGGCGCCCATGTCGCAGCCGGCCAAACCCACGCGCGTGAACAGGAACGCCGTTGTGGCCCGCGGCGTACCCAAGCGGAAATCCGAGGCCATCGCGAGAATGGCGCCGGCGCCGGCACAGACTCCGTCGACCGCGGCCACGATCGGCTGCGGACTGTGGCGCATGGCTTTGACGAGATCGCCCGTCATGCGGGTGAACTCGAGCAAACCGGCGGCGTCCGCTTGAGTCAACGGCCCGATGATCTCGTGCACATCGCCGCCGGAGCAGAAATTGCCGCCCGCGCCGCATAGAACGATGGCCCGTACCGCATCAACGGCCACCAAAGCGCGGAAAAGGTCGCGCAGCTCCGCGTACGATTCGAACGTGAGCGGATTCTTGCGGTCTGGGCGGTTCAGCGTGATGACACCCACGCGCCCTTCCGTGCGCCACAGGAAATGTTTCGGTGCAGGCGCGAACTCGCTCATGGGCGGATGGTCTGCTTCAGTTCGCCGAGCAACTCGACCAATATTTTCTTGTTCTTGACGCTGATGCCCTCGAACAGCTCGATGACCCACTGCTCATGTTCGGCGGCCATGCGCCGGAATTGCCGTTGACCTTCAGCGGAGAGTTTGACGTAAAAGACGCGCCGGTCCGTCGGGTCCACTTCGCGCACCACGAGTCCGTCCTTCTCGAGACCATCGGTGATGCCGGTGACATTGCCGCCGGTCACCATCATGCGTTGCGACAGTTCACTCATCTTGAGCCCCCGCGGCGCGCGCTCGAGCTGCGCCATCAAGTCAAACCGCGGCAGGGTGGTCTCGAACTTCGCCTGCAAATTCTGCCGCACGACATTTTCGATGCGGTTCGTACAGGCGAGCATGCGAAGCCATAGCCGCACGGACAGATGATGATCATGATGGACCCGCGTTTCGGCGTCGGCCTCTGGCACGACGAGCTTCAGCAATTGTTTCTCTTTCGCCATCGTTGATCCCTTACGTCACTTCGCCGCCGGCTAACACGATACTCTGGCCGGTGACACTCTCGGACCCGGGCCTGCACAACCACATCACGGTATCCGCGACCTCGCGCGGCTCGATCAGCCGGCGCTGCGGGTTGGTAGCGACCAGCGCCGCGCGCGCCTCGCTCTCGCTGCGGCCGGTCTTGTTCCTGATGTTGGCGATGGCCTCCTTCACGATGTCCGTATCCACGAAGCCCGGGCACACCGCATTGACCGTGATGTGGTGGTTCGCGTACTCGAGGGCGAGCGAGCGCGTGAGGCCGATGACGGCGTGCTTCGAGCTCGCATAAGCCGAAATATACGGCGCGCCGCGCAGGCCTGAGGTACTCGCGATGTTCACGATCCGCCCGTATCCTTCCGCCAGCATGTCAGGCACTGCTTCGCGGGTGGCCAAGTAGGTGCCCGTCAGATTGACTTTGATCATGCGATCCCACAGGGCTTCGTCCGTCTCGGTGAATTTGGCGCTCGCGGCTTGTCCGGCATTGTTGACCAGCAGGTGTACGGCCCCGAAATGGCCGCGCGCGGCCGCGAGCGCGCTGCGAACCGCCACCGGATCGGTGATGTCGGCCACGAGCGGAAAAGCCCGATCCTCGCCCCCCAAACTGTCGGCGACCCGCTGAAGGTTCCCGGCATCCCGTCCGAGCAGCGACACGCGCACGCCGTCCGCAACCAACGCCGCGGCGATGGCAGTCCCGATGCCTCGGCCTGCACCGGTGACGACGGCATGTCGGCCGGCGAGTCGCGAGGTGTCCAAAGACGCGGTCACCCTGCGTCTCCGGGTTGCGCGGCGCGCTGCAGGTTTCTCTCCAGTTGCGATTTTCCGGAGAGGTATTGCTTCGGCCACCACTGCGACCGATAGCCTTGCCGGGCGGCCGCTTCCAGAGTCCAGGCCGGGTTCGCCAGGTGGGGGCGCGCGATCGCGCATAGATCCGCGCGCCCGGAGGCGATGATCGAGTTGACGTGGTCCGGCTCGTAGATGTTCCCGACGGCCATGGTGGCGATGCCGAGTTCGTTGCGAATCCTGTCGGCGAACGGGGTTTGCCACATTCGCCCGTAAACGGGCTTTTGATCCGGCACCGTTTGCCCGGTCGACACATCGATCAGGTCGATGCCCGCGCTTCGAAACGCGCGCACCATCGTCAGCGCGTCGTCGTCGGTGAGGCCGCCCTCCATCCAATCGGTCGCCGAGATGCGCACCGACAGGGGTTTCTCTGCGGGCCATTGCGCCCGCACGGTCTGCAAGACCTCGAGCGGAAATCGCAGGCGATTCTCAATGCCGCCGCCGTAGAGATCCGTGCGGAGATTGGTCAGCGGCGAGAGAAATGAGGCCAGCAGGTAGCCGTGCGCCATGTGCAGCTCGAGCATGTCGAAGCCCGCCTGCAGGGCGAATCGCGTGGCGCGCACGAAATCATCGCGGACCTTGTCCATGTCCGCGCGCGTCATCTCGATTGGCGGCTGGCTGATCCCCTCGAAGTAGGGAACGGGCGAGGGGGCAACGAGCGGCCAGTTACCGTGAGGCAACGGATGGTCCATCCTCTCCCAGCCGACCTGGGTGGAGCCCTTGCGGCCGGAATGCCCCAGCTGCAGACAGATCTTGGCCGGCGAATTACCATGGACGAAGTCGACGATGCGCCGCCACGCATCGCGCTGGTTCTCATTCCACAAACCGGTGCAGCCGGGCGTAATCCGCCCCTCGGGCGACACACAGGTCATTTCCGTGTAGAGGAGAGCGGCGCCGCCCAGTGCCCGGTGACCGTAATGCACGAGGTGCCACTCGGCGGGCACGCCGTCCACTGCGCAGTACTGCGCCATGGGCGACACCACGATGCGATTGGCGAGTTCCATGTCGCGCAGCCTGAAGGGCAAGAACATCGGCGGGCGAGCGCCTTCCGCGCCATCACGACCGGCGAGCCACCGCTCGTAGGATTCGACGAAGCCGGGATCGCGCAGCTTGAGGTTCTCATGTCCGATCCGCTGGCTGCCCGTCAACAGACTGTAAGCGAACTGCTCCGGGGGCAGGCGCACGTAGCGCGCGACGTTCTCAAACCATTCCATTCGATTGCGCGCGGCGCTCTGCAACTTGAGCACTTCGATCTGCCGTTCACGTTGATACGCGCCGAGTGCGGCGTCCCGATCCAAAGTCGCCGTCACGTGGCGGGTGAGCGAGATGGCATCTTCCATCGCGAGCTTCGTGCCCGAGCCGATCGAGAAATGCGCCGTGTGGGCGGCGTCGCCAATCAGAACCGTGTTGCCGCGATGCCAGTGCTTGCACGCCACGCGATGGAAATTGAGCCACGCCGATCCTCGCAGATGATGCGCGTTGCTCTGCAGCCGGTGGCCGTCGAGATAGCGTCCGAACAGCTGCTCGCAGAACGCGATCGACTGGGCGGTGCCCAACTTGTCGAGTCCGTGCGCCGCCCAGGTCTCCTCGCGGGTCTCCACGATCACCGTCGAGAGATCCTCGCTGAACTGGTAGGCATGGATCTGAAACCAACCGTGCTCGGTCTGCTCGAAGGCGAAGGTAAATGCACTGAATTGCTGAGTCGTGCCGAGCCAGATGAAGCGGCACTTGCGCACGTCGATATCGGGCTCGAACGCCGCGGCGTGGCTGCTGCGCGTCCGGCTGTTCACCCCGTCCGCGGCGATGATGAGGTCGGCATCCGCAAAGTCGGACTCATCGTTGACCTGGTGCTGGAACACCTGGTGCACGCCGAGGTCACGGGCGCGCTCTTGCAGTAGGCCGAGCAGCCGCTTGCGGCTGATTCCGCAGAAGCCGTGGCCGCTGCTCAAGAACCGCCGCCCGGCGAAATGAATGGCGATGTCGTCCCAATGGTGAAAGCTCGACAGGATGGCGGAGTGCGTCTGCGGGTCCGCGGCGCGAAAGTTTCCCATCGTCTGGTCGGAGAAGACCACGCCCCAGCCAAAAGTATCGTCGGGGCGGTTGCGTTCGTATACCTCGATGCGTGCGGAGGGCAGCGCCTTGCGCAGCAGAATGGCGGCGTAAAGCCCCGCGGGCCCGCCGCCGAGGCAGACGATTCGTCTCATTCTGACACAACCCCCTTCGCACACGTATCGTCCGAAGTTTGCGTATGTTATATTGGCAACTACTTCAGGTGTCAATTAATATTTCGCCGGAGATTCGATGAGCGCAGCCTCAGAGACCGTCACCCCAACGCAGTCCGGTACCTCGAGCGCCCAGACGCTCGCACAACTCGCCGGCGCCATCCTTGCCGGAGGCATTCGAGTCGTGGATCTTACGGTGCCGCTCGAACCCGCGACGCCGACGATCCAACTACCGCCGCCGTTCGCGCCCTCCAAGCCGTTTTCGCTCGAGGAAATCTCCCGCTACGACGAGCGCGGGCCCGCCTGGTACTGGAACAACATTGCGTGCGGCGAGCATACCGGCACGCATTTCGACGCGCCCATTCACTGGGTGACCGGCAAGGACTACGCGAACAATGCCACGCACAACATTCCGGTCGATCGCTTCATTGGTCCCGCCTGCGTCATCGATGTTGCCGCGCAAGCGAAAGCCAATCCGGACTTCCTCTTGACCCGGGAGGTCGTGGAGGCGTGGGAAAAGAATCACGGCCGCATTCCCTCGCATGCGTGGGTCTTGATCCGTACCGACTGGTCGCACCGGACTGAGCCCAAGGAATTTCTCAACGCCGGTCCGGACGGCTCGCATACGCCGGGCTTTCACCCGCAATGCGTACCGTTCCTGGCCAAGGAACGCGACATTCTCGGTGTCGGTGTGGAGACCGTCGGTACCGACGCCGGTCAGGCGCATGGTTTCGATCCCATGTTTCCCTGCCACACCATCATGCACGGCTCCAACCGATTTGGGCTCGCGAGCCTGACCAATCTCGACCAACTGCCGCCGACCGGTGCGGTCGTCATTGCCCCGCCGTTGAAAATCGTCAACGGCTCCGGTAGCCCGCTGCGCGTGCTCGCGCTCGTGCCGGCGTAGGCATGGCCGAGCGCTCGTTTGCCAAGGAAGTTCAGTCACTGCGTCTGGGTGATGGCGAGGAATTTCACGGCGAAGGTATTCTCGCCGTGACCAAAGCGCTGCTGCAGTCGGGCGTGGCCTACGTCGGCGGCTACCAGGGCGCGCCTATTTCGCATCTCATGGACGTCTTGGCGGACGCCGAAGGCATTCTCAATGAACTCGGCGTTCACTTCGAAGCGAGCGCGTCGGAAGCGACGGCGGCCGCCATGCTATCGGCCTCGATCAACTATCCGCTGCGCGGCGCGGTGACGTGGAAGTCGACCGTCGGTACGAACGTGGCCTCCGACGCGCTGGCGAATCTCGCCTCATCGGGTGTGAAGGGCGGGGCGCTCATCATCCTCGGCGAGGATTACGGCGAAGGCGCGAGCATCATGCAGGAGCGCACGCATGCGTTTGCGATGAAATCTCAGATGTGGCTGCTCGACCCGCCCCCCAACCTCCCCGCGATCGTGCAGGCCGTGGAGCAGGGCTTCGAACTGTCGGAAGCCAGCAACACGCCGGTCATGCTCATGCTTCGAATCCGCGCCTGTCATGTCTACGGCCACTTTACGGCGAAAAACAACCGCCGGCCCGCGTTCTCGGCCGCGGATGCGCTGGCCGCACCCACGCGCGATTACAGCCGCATCATTCTGCCGCCCTCGACGTACGCGCAGGAGCGCGAAAAGATCCAGACCCGGTTCCCGGCCGCGCTGCGCTTCGTCGCCGAACGCGGGCTCAACCAAGTCATCGATGCGGACACGGCCGACATCGGTATCGTTCTGCAAGGCGGCTTGTACAACAACACACTGCGAGCGCTCGAGCTCCTCGAGTGCGCCGATGTGTTCGGCAGTAGCAAAGTGCCCCTGTATCTCCTGAACGTAACGTACCCGCTCGTGCCGGAGGAATGGGTCACGTTCTGCCGCGGCAAGCGCGCGGTGCTGATCGTCGAGGAGGGTCAGCCCGAGTACATCGAGCAGGCAGCCAGCCAGATCCTGCGCCAGCATGATGTGAACACGCGCATCGTCGGCAAGGGCACCTTGCCGATGTTCGGTGAATACAGCGTCGATGTGCTGCGCAAAGGACTCGGTGAGTTCATCGACCACTGGGCGCCGCAGTTGCGCGCCCGCGCGGCGAGCGGCGCGATTCGCAAGACCGAGGTCTCCGCGGTCGCTGCGGCGAAGTTGGCGGCGCTGGTGCCGCCGCGGCCGTCCGGATTGTGCACCGGATGTCCGGAGCGTCCATTCTTCGCGGCCATGAAGATTCTGCAGAAGGAGGTTGGCGCGCTGCATATCAGCGCCGATATCGGGTGCCACTCGTTCGCCACACTACCACCGTTCAACATGGGCAACAGCATCATGGGCTATGGCTTGGGGGCGGCGGGCGCGTCGGCCTTCGGGACCGATGGCGGCAAGCGTGCCGTGTCGATCATGGGTGACGGCGGCTTCTGGCACAACGGGTTGACGAGCGGCATCGGCAACGCCGTGTTCAATAAACACGACGACCTGACCGTGATCATCGACAACGGTTACTCGGCCGCAACCGGTGGCCAGGATATTCCCTCCTCTCGCGCAGCCAACCTGCATCGCCAGGGAAACAACTCGATCGTCGACGCCGTCAAAGGGGTTGGCGTCAAATGGGTCAGGCGCACGAATACCTATGACATGCGCGCGACCCTCAAGTTGCTGCGCGAGGCGTTGAGCTCGGGATTTCGGGGTCCGAAAGTCCTGGTCGTCGACGGAGAATGCCAGCTCAATCGGCAGAGGCGCGTGCGGCCCTTGATGCGCAAGGCGATTCAGGACGGCGACCGGGTCGTGCGCGAGCGATTCGGAGTCGATCCGGATACCTGCACGGGAGACCATTCCTGCATTCGTCTCTCCGGCTGTCCTTCGCTGACGGTCAAGGAGAATCCCGATCCGCTGCGCAGCGACCCGGTTGCACACGTCGACAATAGCTGCGTCGGCTGCGGGGTATGCGGCGAAGTGGCGCATGCCGCCGTCTTGTGTCCCTCCTTCTACCGCGCGGAGCTGCTTTACAACCCATCGCGTTGGGATCGACTGATTGGACGGGTCCGCGCCGCGGTGATCGGCGCTCTGCAGCGGCGAAGCGAGCGCAATCGCCTGCGCTACGTGCTGTAGTCAGCGTTCGATATGGCCGAGCGACCGATCAAGCTGACGATTGCGGCGCTCGGCGGCCAGGGGGGTGGGGTACTCGCCGATTGGCTGATCGAGATCGCCGAAGCGGAAGGCTACATCGTGCAGTCCACGTCCGTGCCCGGCGTGGCGCAGCGCACGGGCGCGACGATTTACTACCTGGAATTCTTCCCGCGTGCCGCCGCCCAGCGCGCCGGCCGTGAACCGGTGATGGCGCTCATGCCGGTCGCCGGCGACGTGGATTGCGTGTTGGCTTCCGAACTCGCCGAGGCCGGCCGCGCCATCCAACGGGGGCTCGTGACTGCTGACCGCACGACTCTCATCTCTTCCACGCACCGTTCCTACGCCATTGGCGAGAAGAGCGCGATGGGGCAGGGCGCGGTCGATACGGAACAGCTCACCGATCTGGTGCGCAGCCAGGCGAAGCGCCTCGTCCTTTTCGACATGCAGGAGACGGCCGAACGTCATCGAAGCGTCATCAGTTCCGTGATGCTCGGTGCCTTGTGCGGTAGCGGTGTGCTGCCGTTTCGCCAGCAGATCTTTCGCGATGCAATCCAACAGAGCGGCATCGCCGTCAAGGCGAATCTGGCGGCGTTCGAGGATGCCTGCGAGTCGGCTCAGCGCGGCGACAGCGGATTCACCGGGAAGACCGAATCCAAATTGTGTCGCGACATTCCGGCGCAGTCCCGCACTCCCGCCCTTCAGCCGCTGCTCGATCGGATCAGGCGTCTGCCCACCGCCGCCCAGCCGCTGGTCCTCGAAGGCGCGCGCCGGGCAATTGACTACCAAGATCCGGCGTACGCGGAACTGTTCCTGGATCGGATCGAGCGAATTGCTGCGCTGGAGGAGCATTCGAGGGCGGACCTCGGCTCAAGCGCGCTGCTGGAAGCGACGGCGCGCAGCCTGGCGCTCTGGATGTCTTTCGAGGACACGATCCGGGTGGCTGATCTGAAGACGCGGGCGTCGCGCTTCGTGCGGGTGAGAGATGAAATCCGCGCGGATGCCGGTCAACTGTTTGGAATCACGGAGTTCATGAAGCCGCGGGTGGAGGAAATCGCCGGCACCCTGCCGGCCGGGCTCGGCAGTTGGTTGCTCGACTCACCCCGCCTGAATCGTTGGCTCGGCCGCTGGACGGGCGGCAAACAGGTTCGAACCGGCACCATTGGGGGCTTCCTGACGCTGCACGCATTGGGGGGCGTCAAACGCTGGCGGCGCTCGACGCTGCGATTCAAAGAAGAGAACGCCCGCATCGAGGAGTGGCTCGAGAAGATCGAACAGCTCGCCGCGGGTCACTACTCCTTGGCCGTGGAGTTGGCCCGTGCCCAAAAGCTGGTCAAGGGCTACGGCGAGACTCATGAGCGTGGCTGGCGCAATTTCAAGGCCCTCGTCGCACAGCTCGAATTTCTCGCGGCGCGTTCCGATGGCGCGGCGTTGCTTTCCCGCCTGCAGGATGCGGCGCTTGCGGACGAAGAAGGACTGCTGCTCGCGCGGGAGATTGCGACGCTTGGTAGCAATTAGATAAATGGGAACTGTAATGAAACCCCACATCACGATACTGATGGTGACTTCAATTGACGGCCGATTACACCCCAGTCGCTTCACGGAGAGTCCTGATGGAACGCGAAGCGACTGGTCCGGGCAGTACGAGAAAGTCCATGCCTCCCTCAAGGCGAACGCGTGGCTGGTCGGGCGCGTCACGATGGCAGAGATGAGCCGCGCCGGTGCGCACGCGCCATCCGGACCGTGGAAGGTTCAGCGACCGATCCACGTTGCTAAGACTGATGCTGCCACGTTCGCCATTGCGCTGGACCCTTCTGGCAAGCTGCACTTTCAGGGCGCGAAGCTCAGCGGTGATCAGGTGATCGTTCTCATGGGTCCGGCTGTCCCTGACAGCCATCTGGCGGAACTTGCGTCTGATGGCGTCTCGTACATTATCTCTGCAGGCGCAGAGCTTGACATCCCGAGCTTGCTGGATGTGCTTGCCCAGGAGTTTGGCATCAAACACCTCGTGGTTGAAGGCGGGGCCAAGACGAACGGTGCTTTTCTGGCCGCCCAGGTCGTCGATGAGTTGCGAGTCTTGGTCGCTCCAGCACTCGATGGAGCAGAGCAAGTGCAGGGGATCGTGGATTATCGCACTGGCCTGGCAGGGGTCGTGAAGCTGCAACTCAAGTCAGCGGAGGTGCTCGATCATGGCGTCGTCCAACTCGCCTATGCGGTGTTACCTGCAGGAGCTCAGTAATTATGGCGCTTGAAATCGAACGAAGATTCCGGGTCTCGAGCGACGCATGGCGCGCGAGCGTGGCTCGTGCGACGCGGATCACCCAAGGCTATCTGGCCATCACGGAGTACTCGGTGATTCGGGTTCGAGTACGTGACGCGAAGGGGTATGTGACGATCAAGAGCCGCGACGGGGGACTCGCCCGAGAAGAGTTCGAATATCCCATCCCTCTGGATGACGCTCGATCGCTTCTCAAGCTTTGTGGACAAAGGATCCTCGAGAAAGTTCGCCACGAAGTACCCTATGCCGGTTACTGCTGGGAAATCGACGAATATTTGGCCCCCCTTGAAGACCTCATCATTGCGGAAGTGGAATTGCAATCTGAAGGTGAGGATCCACCACGACCGCCGTGGATCGGCGAAGACATTACGCTCGACAGAAGTTTTTCCAACGCCGCACTGGCTCTGCGGATCGAGGCCTCTGGGCGCGACTGCGGCCAGTCGTGATCCGGAGCGCGGCCTACTGAGCGGTAATGGTGAGCGGGATGATAGCGGCGGAACCCGCCACCGGCGAAGCCCAACTCGCGGTCAGGAGATTGCCGATCACCGAGAAGCCCAATCCTTGCGGCATGCCGGCGACCGTGATCGTGAGCGTGGGAGCCGCGCTATCCCGCTGATGACACCCGCGGAGCTTACCGACATGCCGGACGTGGCACCTGAAAGGCTGAACTCAAGAGGCCGGAGGCTTTGCGTCCCCGCCTCACGGCAGGTTTGCTCTCGTTCGACATGGTGCCACCTCATCTCTGGTTACGATCGCCCGAACCTGGCCTTCCGATGGGCCACCTGCACGCGGAATCATCGCGTGGAATCGACAGCAGATATGTGACGACGTCGTAGATTGCGCGCCGGATATTCCTTATGTGGAATAGGTGTTCAGTGCTTTGTGATCGAGTATCCACGGCACCACGCAAAGCGGCAGGAAGTCGTAGTAACCACGCGTCTAAATCCCTTGACGGCGCAAAAAGGCTGTACATAATAAAAACATCGCCGTTCCGAGATACCGAAGGGAGCGCTGCCGGTGTCCGGACAGTGCCTACGGCATCGGGCACGCGTCACGTAGGCGAAGTTTTGTGACCAGCAACAGCACTGCCAGCGCCCCGGTGTCTTCGCTCCGTCGGGACCGCAGCGACGTGCTGGCCGACGTCCTGCGGGAATTACCCATCGGCGTATTCATCGTCGATGCGCAGTGGCGGATTCGGGAGGCCAATGCGATCGCGGAACGGGCATTCGGCGTGGGTGTCGCTTGGCGTGAACTGGGCTTCGCAGAACTGGTTCCGCGCCTCTGGACTCGGTCGGATGCGAACAATTTGCTTGCATGTTTCGAGCACACTCTCGCGACCGGCGAGCCGCAGCGGCGCGCCGAACACAGCGGGCAGCGCTTGGATCACGAGCACACCGAGCATTTTGAGTGGGACATTCGGCGCGTCGAGCTCAGCGAGGGCGAGGCCGCGGTCGTTTGCACGTTTTGGGACGTCACGGAGCGGGTAGCCACCCAGCGTGCGCTCGTGACCGAACGCGTGGCAGTCGAACAGAAACAAGAGCGCCTCGATCTCGCACAGCGCGTAACCGGTTTGGGCATTTTCGATTGGCAATTCGACCAGACGCTGCCTGATATATCGCCCGAGTGGCGCCGGATTTACGGCCTCGCGGAGAACAGCCCCGTTCCGAGCTTCGAGCAGTGGGCCGCGCTCATCCATCCCGAGGACCGCGAGCGCACGATCGCCAATGCGCGCGCCGCCGCAGGTTCGCGCGAGACCTACCATGATGAATTTCGGGTCGTCTGGCCCGATGGCAGCGTGCACTGGATCGCCTCCGGCGGCAAGACGCTTTGCGATGCGGACGGGCGGCCGGTACGCCTCTTCGGCACGGTCATGGACATCAGTGAACGTAAGGCGGCCGAGCAACGAATCGCGGAGAACGAACAGCAATTCCGGCTCGCAGTCCAGATCGCGCCGTTGACCATGTTTGCGGTGGATCTGAATCTGCGCTGCACGTGGGTCTATCGTCCTTCGTTCCATTTCACCGAGCTTGCCATCATCGGCAAGCGCGATGATGAACTGATGTCGGCGGAGGAGGCGGCGCCCTTCATCGCGTTCAAGCAACACGTGCTCGATACCGGCCGAACCGAACGTCGATTGCTCCATGTGAGCGTGGGAGGCGTCGCCGTGACCCACGATGTGACCCTCGAACCCCTGCGGGACGCCCACGGGCACGTCACCGGCCTCATCGGCGCGTCACTCGATATCACGGACTTCGCGAATGCCAAGGCGGCCGCCGAAGCGGCCAGCCGGGCCAAGGACGACTTCCTCGCGGTCCTGTCCCATGAGTTGCGCACGCCGCTGACGCCCGTGCTCGCGAACTCGATCTTGCTGGAACGCGACCCCAGCCTCTCAACCGAGCATCGCAAGGTGATGAGCACGATACGGCGTAACGTCGAACTCGAGGCGCGCCTCATAGATGATCTGCTCGATGCCACCCGCATCTCGCGCAACAAGCTCTCGCTGCAAAAGAGCCTCATCAACGCCGATCAGAGCCTGACTTGGGTTTTAGAAATGTGCCGCGCCGACGCCGACGCGAAAGGTCTCACCGTCACCGTCGACCTCGGTGCCTCCACGCGCAATGTGCATGCCGACCCCACACGATTTCAACAAATTCTCTGGAACCTGCTCAAGAACGCGATCAAATTTACGCCGACGGGCGGCCACGTGATGATCCGCACCGTCAATCCGACGGCGGCTTGCCTGCGCATCGTCGTCGAAGATACCGGCGTCGGCATCACGGCCGACGCGCTGCCTCATATCTTCGGAGCGTTCGAGCAAGGTGGCTACGCCGTCACGCAGCGCTTCGGCGGGCTGGGCTTGGGGCTCGCCATCTCACAGGCACTTGCCCAATTGCACGACGGCAAGATCACGGCGGAGAGCGCAGGCGAGGGCACGGGTGCCACGTTCACCTTTGAGCTACCCACGTGCGACTCAGGTACTCCGGCGACGGCCGAACTGCCCGACGCGAAGCCGCTGGCATTGAATTGCCGCATCCTGCTCGTCGAGGACAATGCCGACACACGCCAGGTCATGGAGTTGGCTCTCAGCGCTCTTAAGTGCCGCGTCACGTCCGCGAGCACCGTCTTCGAAGCGATGGCAGCCGCTGAACGCGAACCATTCGACCTGCTGATCAGCGATATCGCGCTCCCCGATGGTTCCGGACTCAGCTTGATGCGGGATCTTCGCAACCGCCATCGCCTCAGAGGCATTGCCTTGAGCGGCTTCGGCCGCGAACAGGACGTGGCGAAGAGCAAAGAGTGCGGTTTCGACGCGCACCTGGTGAAGCCCTTCAGTATCGAGACGCTCGAGCAGACGTTGCGGGAACTCGCGGGCCGCGTGCGCTGGTCGGCCCTGTAAAGTCTCCGGACCATGGGCCCGTTGAACAGGATTTCAGTGCTTGCCATTCTGGAGCTGCTCGCGATACGGGCGCTGGCCGACGCCCCGCCTCGACTTGCGGTCGCCGTCGCAGATCCGGGCGCGCCACTGACATTCATCGCGTACGGTGATACTCGCTTTACGCAACGCGATGGCGTGGCGAATGCCGTGGCGCGCCGCGCGCTGGTCGCGAGGATGGCCACCGAAAACGCGGCCGCAATCTTCATCGGGGGCGATCTCGTTTATGAGGGAAGCAATCCCGATGACTATGAGACTTATAAGTCGGAAACCGCCGTTTGGTCGCGGGAGAAGATACCGATATTCCCGGTGCTGGGAAACCATGAGTTTCGCGGGTGCGAGAAAGACCCGAGTCCGTGTCTTGTGAACTGGTGGAAGACGGCAGTCCCGAGCGAAGTGCGCTCCTTCCGCTGGTACTCCGTGACCCTCGGACCGAAGATCCTCGTTCTCCTTCTGGACTCGGATTCACCCCTCAAGCCCGGAAGCGAACAACGGACTTGGTTTGAACAGCAGATTACCCATGCGGGCGCGCAAACAAAATTCGTATTGGTTGTGGTGCACTATCCGCCTGTTCGCGACCCTATCTTTCCGAGGGCCAAAGACGAGAAGGAAATTGCGACCTATCTATCCACTCACGCCCGGTCGCTGCAGGCACGGGTCGTCGTCGTCGGCAGTCACGTCCATAACTACGAAAGATTTCGCCGCGACGATGTCACCTATCTGGTCAGCGGCGGGGGAGGGGCAAAACCCGTCCCCGTGCTTCGACTGTTTGGAGAACTGTCGAAGCTTGATACTTACGAGAACTTTCACTACATACGCTTCCGGCTCGAGGGCGATGTTTTGCAAGGGACCATGGTGCGATTCGACGCCGAGAGCAATCCCGAGACCGCCTGGACGGAGCCGGATCGGTTTGAGGTCAAAGCCAAGGGCTTACGCTGATGGGGCCGCTAACCGAGCCGCGCGATGACGATATCAGCCACGCGCAACGCATTCGCGATGATGGTCAACGTCGGATTCACCGCCCCGATGGAGGGAAAGAAGCTGGCATCGGTGACGTACAGGTTATCGACGTCATGAGCTTTGCAGTCGACATCCAAGACCGATGTCGCCGGATCGCGGCCGAACACCAGCGTACCCGCCTGATGCGCGGTGCCCCCGATCGGGATGTTCTGACCCAGATAGAGCGAGCGGTCGAACAGATGCGGATGCACTTCGAGCTTGCCGCACAAGTCCCGCAGCTTGGCTTTCAGGCGCTCATGCGCCTCGAGGTTGGTTTGCTTTAAATCCAGGATGACGCGGTCTCCCTCGTAGTACACGCGATTGTCGCGCTGCGGGAGGTCTTCCGACGTCAACCAGAAATCGAGCGAATGCCGCGCGAGCCATTCGAACGGCTTCTCCGGAAACCATCGCAGGAATTCGGGCAGCCCTTCGCCGCGGATCTGCACGGCGTTGGATTTACCGACCATCTGGATGTGCCCGAGCGGATAGCCCCAATCGTCCGCCCCAAAGTAGAAATCGTTCAAGCCGAGGGTCTTCTGGAACTTGGTCGGATTCGGCGTGCGCGACACCGCCATCAACACCGAATTGTTGTGGCGCATATAATTGCGGCCCACGAGGCCCGAACTGTTCGCGAGCCCGTTCGGATGGTCCGCATTGGCCGAGCGCAGCATGAGGAGCGCAGAGGAGAGCGCCCCGCACGCGACGATCACGAGGTCGGCCTGATAGGTGACGACTTCACCCGCCTGCGCCACCTGCACGCCGCTGATTCGTCGGCCGCTCGAATCGGTCAGGAGCTTCTCGACGAAGGCATTCGTGTACATCGTCAGGTTGGGATGATTCTCGAGTGCCGGATCGACGCAGATGATTTGGGCATCCGCCTTGCCATTGGTCAGGCAGGGATAGCCGTCGAAGGCGTCGCAGCGGATGCAGGGCGAATGCGGCAATGCCTTGCCGTCCTTTTCGTCGAGCAAGATTCCGACAGGTAGATGAAAGGGATGGTGGCCCTCGTTCTTCAGGCCGTCGAACAGTTGCTGGATGCGCGGCTCGTGGGAAATCGGTGGGTATTTGTAGGGTTTGGCGCTGGGCGGCTCCGTGGGGTCCTCGCCGCGCAGACCATGCACGTGATACAGCTCTTCGGCCGACTGGTAATACTTCTCGAAAGCCTCGTATTTGAGCGGCCATCCCGGCGATAGTCCATCCGGATGTTGAATCTCCTCGAAATCCCGCTCCCGCAATCGCAACAGAACCGAGCCATAGACCTTGCTGTTGCCGCCGACGAAATAATGCAGTCCCGGATGGAAGCTTCGGCCGTCGGCGCCGTACCACGTCTCTGTCGCCTGATACTTAGCGTCGATGAACACCGACTGCGCATCCCAGTTCTCGCGCTCGCGCGGCAGGTAGTCGCCGCGCTCCAAGAGCAGAATGCGTTTGCCGGTCTGCGCCAGCCGCCAGGCCATCGTGCCGCCACCCGGGCCGGACCCGATGATGATGACGTCATATCGCTCAGCCACCGGTGGCGAATCCCGGATAGAGCGTCATTCCGCCGTCGACGAACAACGTAGCGCCGGTCACATAATCGGAGGCATCGGATGCCAACCAGGCGGCGGCCCGGGCGATGTCCTCCGGCTCACCGATGCGTTTGTACGGCACCAGGGTCATGAGGTCGGAGTACGCCGCGGAGGTATTCCAGGCAGCGGTGTTGATCGGCGTGCGGATGGCGCCCGGCGCGATGCTGTTGACCCGAATTCGGTGGGGCGCCAGCTCCTGCGCAAGGCTGCGCATCAGCATGTCGATCCCGCCCTTCGAGGCGGCATAGTTCGCATGGCCGGCCCATGGAATGACTTGATGCACCGAGCTCATACAGATGATCTTCCCGGCCGCCACCGAGAGGGACTCATCGACACCGCGGCGCATGAATTCGCGCGCCGCTTCGCGCGTGCACAGGAACTGGCCCGTGAGATTGACGCTGATCACCGTGTTCCATTGCTCGAGGGTCATCTCGACGTAGGCCGAATCGCGCTGCAGGCCGGCGTTGCTGACGACGATGTGCAGCGTGCCGAAATGAGCGACCGCCTGCGCGAACATCGCGATGACCTCGTCCTCCTTGCTGACGTCGGCTTTGATCGCGATCGCCCGCCGCCCGAAACTCTCGATCAGATGCGCCACATCCTCAGCCTCGGCGGGGTTCGTGACGTAATTGACGACGACGTCGGCGCCCGCCCGCGCGAGTCCGATCGCCACCGCCTTGCCGATACCGGAATTCGCGCCGGTGACCAACGCCGTCTGGCCCGTGAGCGTCACCGGATAGGGTACGTTCGGCACGGGGCGAGAATCGGGCAGGGCAGGGGCAGCAGGGTCTTTTGACGGTTCGCTCACGGTGTTACTCCTCGAATCTACGGAGATCGTACAAGTGTCGCACGGCGGCACATTGTAAGTGCTACATCATCGCGCGAGAAATCCAATTCATGGTTTATTGAATCTTGCTATCGTAAGGGCACCTGACCGCGGCGGAGGCGCCTTGTTCAACATCGTCCTCGTGGCTTTGTCACGCTGCCTTCTGGTGCTCCTGTTTCTGCCGTTCAGTGCACTCGACAAGGTGTTGAACTTCAATGATGCAGAGGCGCAGGCCGCGCTCGCCCTGCGCAGCCGGGCGCTGTCGCGGCTCGCGATCCTGGTCGGCTTCTTGATCGAAGTGCTGATGTCGTTGGGTGTCGTCTCCGGAGTCGCCGATCGCGCCGCGGCGCTGGTCCTTGCGGCCTATTGCGCCGCGACCGCATTGCTGTGGAAGCAGTTTTGGAAGAGCGGCGATTTTCGGCTCCGGGGCTCGAGCCGCGGGCGCGATACGTTCTGGGATTTCCTCAAGAATCTCGCATTGGCCGGCGGCTTCCTGAGCCTCACGTTCGGCGGCCGTGCGATGGGCGTCGAAGACTTTCTGCATCATCCGTTCGACTCGTCGCATCCCTACCGAACCTTCGCGTCGGCCGCGCCCGACGCGGGTCGCTGACTCGTGCGCGACCTGCATGCCCGCCGCATCGTCGGCTTCGGGCTCACCTCGGCCGACGCGGACCGATTGACGGAATTTTACGTGATGGCCTTCGGCGCCCGGCAGGTCTCGAGCGAGCACCTGAGCGGGGCAGGATTCGAGCGCCGGATGGGAGTGAGTGGCGGCGCTCTGCGTCATACGATTGAAGTCGGCCGCGAATCGGTCGACGTTATCCAGTTCGATATGCCGGGGCGACCCTATCCTCAGCCGCTGTCGCCGATCGACACCGTGTTCCAACATTTCGCCATCGTGGTGAGCGATATGGATCAGGCCATGTCGCAGTTACAGCGCAGCTCGGGATGGGTGCCGATTTCGCGTGGCGGTCCGCAACGTTTGCCGGCGTCGTCAGGCGGCGTGACCGCCTTCAAGTTTCAAGACCCCGAGGGCCACCCGCTCGAGTTATTGGCGTTTCCGAAGCATGACGTTCCCGCGCGTTGGAGGGAGCGTTTGAGCGATGGGATTTTCCTGGGAATTGACCATTCGGCGATCAGCGTGCGCGACACCGCGACCAGCAAAGGCTTTTATCAAGCCCTCGGATTTGTCGTCACCTCCCAGACCCTGAATCACGGGGAGGCGCAAGCGAATCTTGATGGGGTACCGAGTCCCGAGGTCGAGGTCACCGCTCTCTCCCTCGGCGCAACCACACCGCATCTGGAATTGCTCTGCTATCAATCCGAAGTGCGACCCACGCATCGGGCGTTGGCCGGCAACGACGCGGCGGCGACGCGCATCCTATTAGCCGCCGATGGTCTTCAGAGCGATGTCGACGCCGCGCCGCGGCTCCTCGTTGATCCGGATGGTCATCATCTGCTTCTTGTCGACTAGATCCGCCGCCCCGCATGCGTTAACCCAAAGGAGAATTCAAGTTGACCACCATCGTTCCTGTCTTGCTCGCCGTGATCTGCGGTGCCGTGTTAACGACGCAAGTCGGCAGCAATACCCTGCTCGGCAAGTCGGTCGACAATTCCTATATTCCCGCCGCGGCCAATATGGTGACCGGACTGATCTTCACCGTCCTGTTGCTGCTGATCGTGCACAAGCCCATGCCGTCCGTCGCGCAACTGCGCTCGGCGCCATGGTGGACTTGGTTCGCGGGCGGTTTTCTGGGTGTTGCCTACCTCACCGGCAACATCCTTCTCGCACCGAAGTTGGGCGCGGGCGCCCTGGTCGGCCTCGTGGTGACCGGCCAATTGCTGTTCGCCGTGGCGGCGGACAACTACGGCTGGCTCGGATTCGAGCCGCACAGCGCGACGCTGTGGCGCGGGTTGGGCTGCCTGCTGATGATGGGTGGGGTCGCGCTCATCGCGAAATTTTAAAAGGCAAGCATGGTTTTTCGCGTTGTGGTCATCGGTGGCACCGGGCAAGTGGGGTCGGGATTGGTGCGGGCGTTGCTCGCTGACCGCTCGTGCACGGAAGTCGTGATGGTCAATCGCCGGACGATTCCTCCTGCTGCCGATGCGCGTCTGCGCCAAGTGGTCATGGATACCGGCGCGGCAAATTTTGCCGGTGCGATCGCCGAGCTTGCCAGGTCCTGCCGCGCGCAGGGTGAACCGCTATATGCCGCATCCTGCGTTGGCATCGGTAAAGGGAGTCAGCAATGGCGCGAAGAGGACATCAAGAAGCTGGAGATCGGACTGGTCGGCGCGTTTGCGCGTGGCTGCCTGGAGGCGGGAATCGAACGATTCGGACTTCTTTCGGCAGCCGGCAGCAGCGCCAAGAGCCGGATTCGTTACGCCCGCATCATGGGCGAAAAGGAAGATGCGGTGCGGAGCCTTGGGTTTAAACGTTTAGCCATTTTTCGCCCCGGCATCATCGCGGGTAATGCGCACACCCCAGGGTTTCTTGCCTTGCTCGGGCGCGTCGTTCCCGGGCCGTTCGGGACGATTCATCAGGACGATATCGGCCGAGCCTTTGTCGGTGAATTGCTCCACGGACAAGACGGCACGACGATCCTGGACAATGCCGCGATGAGGCAGCGATCGCGGGCGCAAATGACGGCTTATTCCCCGCAATAGTCTGTAGGTCTCGCAGAGCATTCGAAGTAGGCATTCAGCGGTGAGCTTGCCGTTCCCACGCGCTGCGGCGGCCATCGAAACATTCGTGATGGCAGTGCTCAGTACGTTCCCGAACGGACGCGCATGTGCGAAACGCGCAATCTCAGCGGTCTGCAGATCAAGATACATCGACACCGAGCGCCGAGTCATTCCTTAGGCGCCGACATACCAGGTAGCTTTATGAAACACCGGACAATCAGACCCGCGGCGGCGGCATTACTTTTCAGTTCAATGGCGGCCTTTGTGTGGAGCGGTGCCGTGTTCGCCGGCGCAGGCCCTGGCGGCGGCGGTCACGGCGGCGGCGGTGGTGGCCATGCCGCGGGCGGTCACGGTGGTGGCGGCGCCCGCGGAGGCTATGGTGGACGAGGCGGGTACGGCGGGCGCGGACAATATGGTGGCTATCGGGGTGGCTACGGAGGACGCGGAGGCTACGGATACTATGGCGGTTACGGCGGCTGGGGCTGGGGCGGCATTGGCCTCGGGATCGGACTGTATTACGCGACGCTGCCCTTTTACTATGCCACGTTTTTGGGCGCGGACGGTTCGCCCTATTACTATGCCGATGACAACTACTATCAGTGGCAGGGAAATGCCAACGAATACGAAACCGTGAGTCCGCCGCCGGAAGTACAACAGCAGGCGGAGGCGCAGTCGCCAAACTTGATGGCTTACCCGAAAAACGGGCAGACCGACGCTCAACAAACCACCGACAAAACTGAGTGCCGTACCTGGGCCACGGCGCAGAGCGGCTTCGACCCGACTCAAAGCGGGCCGGCGCAGGGTGCGTCACCCGGACCAAATACCAAGCGCTCCGATTATATGCGCGCGCAAGCGGCATGCTTGGAAGGTCGCGGTTATAGCGTGAAATAGCGAACGCCGATGAGCTACCGCACTCTCGGTCGCTCAAGGACTTGTCGTCGTCAACGGGGAGTATCGGCACCCGGGTGGACGATGCCACGCGTGGACAGCGCCTTCTCAAAATCGGCCGCCAGCAGCATCGAGCTCACCGTGTTGACCACGGCGTCGGAGAGCACCTCGTAGTAGTTCTCAGCCTTGTAGGAGCGGCCGAACCGGGTGGCGTCGCCGGAGGCGATACCGTTCCACAGGATCTTGCCGGCTTGATCGATCACGGTAAGATGAACCTCCACCGTGGATTTATAGGTGGACTCTTCGCGCACGAAGAACTTTTTCACTTCACCCGTGATGATCACCTCACCGTTGCTGTCGACCGTCTTTACGCCGGCCTGATCGAATAGCTGGCGGATGTGCTTGCTCACGAACGTGCCGACATCATCGGTGGTGGTGACAGGCTTCGGCGTGTCGTCCTCTCGATTCTCGCCGATCAGCTCCTTGTTGTCGCGGGCGTCGGTAAAGGGGGCTATGGCGACCGTCGAGGCGGTCATCTGGATCGTGCCGAGCTGCAGCTCCGACGTCGGCCGCCATTCGAGCGGGATATGCTCGAGGAGCTTTGTCTTGGAGGATGCGGTCAGTGCGGCGCTCAGCAAAAGGGCGGCCCAAATTCTACGAACCATCATGCGGATCTCCCGGTGACCATTGCTGTATTTTACCTATCCGGATGTGTGCCAACGAACAGACTAACGCCAAGCAATATAAATAAACTGGCATTCACCCGGCGCCGGATCTCGATGGATCCCGCCGCAGGCATTTATTGGGCGACCTCGGTCTGCCAGCGCACCGACTTTGCAGCGGGGGAGGTTCACTCTCACCGGTTCAGCGAAGTCGCTCCTCCACCCCCCGGAAATAATCCTCATGAAAAAGTTCGAACTCTTTGCCTTGTCCTTGATTGCCGTCCCCGCACTCGCCTGGAGCACCGACGCCTTGCCGCCAGTCCCGCCGGCGACCTCAAATTGCTCCAACATCGTGTGGAGCCCGGCGTTCTTGAAGGACTATCCCAAGGCGCCCGTGACCTGCCAGAGCGTGACCGTCAAGGACGGCATCAATTACGCCAGGTTCAACGGCAAGGTCGCGAAGATCGGCACGAACTTCGTGCAGGTACAGCTCTCAGACATGGGCGGAATCCCGGTGAGTACCATCGCCTTCCAGATCGGCGTCGGCGGACGCATCACCATGGGCGACACCGTGGAAACCGTCAAGGAATTGAAGATCGGCGACGTGCTCACGTTCTGGGTGCGTGAGCGGCAGTTCGGTTTTCTGCCGACCTTGACCGATAAGCCGATGACGGTCGTCAAGCCGGATGCAATGTCGGTGCAATGATCGGTTAAGCAAAGCGACACGGGGTAACGGGCCGCTCTTGACCCGGACCCCGGTCGAGTGGTCGCGCTTGGCGAGCCCGCATGCGTGCGTTTCGGTCGCCTTTACTGAGGTCACTGGTTCCGACGCAAATTAGTCTTGACTAATGCATTAGTGATAGCTAATGTATTTGGCATGATGCAAACCACCGCTGTCGATGCCGTGATGCGCACGCTTGCCGATCCCACGCGGCGTGCCGTGTTCGAGCGGATCGTGAAATCCAAAGAGATCACGGTGGCCGCGCTCACTCGCGGCAGCGGAGTGACCCAGGGCGCCATCTCCCAGCACTTGAAGTCCTTGAAGCAAGCCGGACTCATCGCCGACCGGCCGGAGGGCCGCCATGTGCATTATCGCGCCGATCCCAAGGGACTGGCGCCTCTGGTCGACTGGATGGCGCTGTATGCCGTCTTCTGGCGCGGACGCTTTGCCAACTTGAGAGCGCTTTTGAAGGAGATCGATCCATGACCGGGGCCGCACCCCCACTTCCCACGCAAGAGATCGTGGTCGAGGAGATCTTTCCGCATGCGCCGGAGACGATCTGGAAAACCTTGACCACGGGCGAACTCGTCGGCCGATGGCTCGGCATGAAACCCTCGGGGTTTGAAGCGGTAAAAGGCACGCGCTTCACTTTTCAGACCACGCCGGCTCATGCGTGGGACGGGATCATTCATTGCGAGGTGCTCGAAGTGCGGCGCAATGAGCGACTCTCCTATTCCTGGCAAGGCGGACATGAGAGCAACGCGCAACAATATGGCTCACTTCTCAACACGATCGTCACCTGGACACTCACTCAGGTCGAGGACGGCACCCGGCTTCGCCTCGTGCATTCCGGCTTCGTCACGCCGAGAAATGATTCCGCGTTCCGCACGATGAGCGGCGGCTGGAAGAAGGTGATCGGCAGGGTCGGGGCGATGTCAGGCGAGCACCAATAAAGCTGTAAAGGAGGAATAGCCCATGGTCGATATATTGCACAAGGTCGGAATCCAATCCTCGTCCCAGACTGATGTCTACAACGCATTGACCACAGTGGACGGTCTTTCCGCCTGGTGGACCCGCGACACCCAAGGGGAAAGCAAGGTCGGCGGCGTACTCAAATTTCGCTTCGGCGCGGGCGGTTTCGACATGAAGGTTCTCGAGCTTCAACCAGGCAAGCACGTGCTATGGGAAACGATCGACGGCCCTCAAGAATGGATCGGCACGAGAATCCGTTTCGATCTGAGACAGGAAGACCAGTGGACCCTCATTCTTTTCAGGCACGAAGGCTGGCAAGAGCCGGTGGAGTTCATGCACCATTGCAGCACCAAATGGGGGGTCTTTCTGCTGAGCTTAAAGTCTCTCCTCGAAACGGGTAGGGGCGGCCCCCATCCCAATGAGATCAAGCTCGACAGTTGGGAATAGGCTAATCTGCTCGATGGCCGCCCCGCTGCGTGAGCGGCAACACGCGCAAAATACCGTCGCGATACGTGAGACCCGAATGCAGGCAAGCGCCACAGGTCAAGGTAAACGCGTACGAGCCGTGTCCGGCGACTTCGACGTATGACACTGCTGCGATATTGACGAGCAGGGAGCGTCCGATGCGGACAAATCCCCGATCCGACAGAGCGACCGATAGACGCTTGAGGGAATCGCGGCTGAGGTATTCGGCACCGCCGCTTCGGATGGTTACATAGTTGCCGTCCGATTCGATGTAGTCGATCTTCGACAGTTCGAGCGGATACAAGCGGTGCCGGTGCTCTCCGACCAGAAATTGGGGTTGAGCACATCGGGAAGCATCGAACGGACCGATGAATGGCAACGGCCGTCGACGCGGCTGCGCGGACGCTCCGCTGCCGATCGAATCGAGTCGTTGACGCGCGCGTGCGATTGCCTGGTCGAAGCGGTGGCTGCTCACCGGGTCGATCAGATAATCGAAGGCGCCCTCCGCGAAGGCCGTTACCGCATGATCGGTACGCGGTGTAACGATGATACCGAGCGGGCCCGGCTCACTGCGCACCGCGCGCAACACGTCGAAGCCGCTCATATCCGGCAATTCGGAGTTGAGGAGCAGCACATCGGGCCGCAGCGCCCGAGTCGCCTGGATGGCGGCGGTTCCGAATTCGGCCTCGCCAATCACCTCGAGGTCAGCTGCGCGCTTGCAGTGGCGAAGCAATGCCGATCTCGCCGGACCATCTTGACCTACGACGAAGAAACGCATTGATCGGATCCCGAGCGCGCGCCGAAAAATTCTCTGGTTGCGGTCATCGCCCGGATATCTCAGCGCAACGGCCGGACGGAATCCAGGGGCACGCATTGAGTTCGTCCCTGCTATCGACTTATTCGTCCCATCACCGGTCGCGGATCGCCGACGCTAAAACTTCGCCGTGAAGGCGACGAACAGCACCCGGCCCAGATAGTCGTACGTTCCCCAAGAGTTCGCCGGCCCGGCGTTGCCGGTGATATCGCCCGAGGGGATGAGCGGCGGGTCCTTGTCCAGCAGGTTGTTGACTCCGGCGCGCAGTTCCACATTCGACAGGGCGTGCCACACGGCCGTGAGGTCAAAGTAGCTGTAACCCGGGATTCGCGCATTGTATTGATCATAGTAAGGAGGCGGCGCGCCAGGCCCCTCGGGTCCTTCCTCCGCTCCCGCCAGCAACGGATTCGAGGAATTGTTGTCGAAGCTCGTGGGTCCGATGAAACGCCACTGCGCCGAGAAAAGCACGTTCCACGGCGTATCCCAGGTCACGCGCAGGTTATGCCGCCAATGCGGATTGACCGAGCCATTCTGGCAGGTGTCGCCGAATAGTCCGGCGCAATCGTAGCTCCCCGAACCCGGATACGGGGTGACCGTGTCGTGCAGCAAGTACGCACCATTCAAGGCCGCGTTGATCGACCCCCAACGGCTCGGCAGATCAAACCGGTAATTCATCTGGGCGTCGAATCCGGAAACGATCGAGACGCCGAGGTTGTAGTCCTTCTGCACGAAGTAGCCGCCGCCGTCGACCGTGGCGCCGGTCAGCGCTCCGGTGATGTGGTTGCGGACGATTTGACTGCAGTAGATCGGGTTATCATCGTTCAGGCATCCGTTCAAGATGACGGCAAATGGATAGTTTCCGACCTGATTTTCGAGCCGGATGTGGTAGTAGTCGATGCTCGCGGTGAGCCCGCGCAATTCCATCGGGGTGAACGTCAATCCCAAAGACCAGGTCTTGGCGACTTCAGGTTTGAGTTGGCTGTTTCCCTCGATCACCTGGCCGCACTGGCCGGAGACGCACTGCGGTATCAAACCGTATTGCGCCGCCGTCACGCCGGTATGTGCGCACGCGGCCGCCGACGCCGTGGGCGTGGCTCCCGCGCAGGGATCCGCGCCCACGACATCTTCCTGCCCGTACGAGGGTGCTACGAACAATTCGATCAGATTCGGCGCGCGGACCGCACGGTCGAAGGAAAAGCGCAAGCGCGCATCCTGGATCGGCGCGTACTGCACCTCGAACTTGTAGGTGTTGGTCGTGCCGGTCGTGTTGTAGTCGGAATAACGGTATCCCGTATCCACCGTCAGGTCCTGAACCGCGGGCAGATCGTGGGCGAGAGGCGCGCGCGCCTCGAAGAAGGCCTCGTTGATGCTGTAACCCTCATTGATCGGGACGGTCGCGCCGGAGAAGCCGGCGAGGTCACCCGCGAGCTCCGCGCCGTCGGGGTTGAAGGTCACGGTGTCCGTGCGGTGCTCGTAGCCGAAGTTCAACCCCAAGCCGTCGTTGGCGAACGGGGACTTCACGCCGTACTTGCCCAAATCGCCGGTGATGTCGACGTGCTCGACCTGCTCGGTGTTGACGCCTTGGGCGGTGCCCGGAGTGTCCAGATAGGCGAGAGCCGCTTGAGTCACCCCGCCCGTCTGGAAGATATTCCATGGCACGCATCGGCCCCCGCTGATGCAGACCGGAACGCCCGCCGCGTTGGTCGTGACCTGGAGCGCGTTCCCGGCATTGGCGTAGTCGAGAAAATTGTCGTTCGCCTGGAACGTATTCACATTGTAGTAGGACGCGTACAAATCGTAGTTCCACCCGTCGATCACGTCTCCCTTGGTGCCGAGTACGAAGCGGAAATTCTGGTGCTGATAGATCGAGGTGCGTCCTCCGCCTTCGATGTTGCGCCGGCCAATCGCGATATCCGCGCAATTCTCGGAGACCACACCCGCGGGAGACACCAAGCAGGGCGAGCTGGGGTTCGCGTTCGCGTAGGCGATCATCGCCGGGCTGCAGAGCACCCCGCGCTGCTGCACGCTCAACAGCGGGTTGTTGCAGTTGACCAGCTCATTGTTGTCCGGCGTGAAAGGATAGCCCGCCAGGAACAACCCCGACGGCGCGACCACCGCCGTCGTGCTGTCGTTCATCCAGAAGAACTCCATATACGGCTTGACGTAATCATTGAGGTCGTCATGCGCCATGAAACCGGCCTGGTAGCGCTTGTCTTCACGCTGCAGGTATTCAAATTCATTGTAGTCGTATACACCGGGCGGACTCGATCCGGGCTGCGGCCAGGGAAGGAATTGATTGCCTACCACCGTGTACGGATTGTTGTAACCCGGAGCGCTCACGGTGGCCGGCACGAACTTGTTGGAGTTCCCGCTGCCATAGCACTCAACGCCGGTATATTTATCGATCCAGTCGAAGACGGAGTTGGAGTAGAGCGCGCATGCTGAGAAGTCGCGCGCCGAGGCCGCCACCGGCTGCTGATCGTGGTAGACGAAGTACGCGGTGATGTTGCCGTTGCCGTCAGCGAAGTTCGTCCCCATCACCATCGAGAGGTCGTGCTTGTAGCCGTCGCGGACGTTGCCGGTCGGGGGCGTGACCGCGGTGAAGCCGGTGTGGGGATCGTCGTGGCTCAACAGATCCTCGACGTAGCCGTTGTGCTGATCGTGATCGTCGAAGCCGTACTGCCCGTCGATTTGAATGCCCTGAAAGTCCTTCTTCAGGATGAAGTTGACGACGCCCGCGATCGCGTCGGAGCCGTAAGTGGCCGACGCGCCGCCGGTGACCACGTCGACCCGTTCGATCAACGGCACCGGAATCTGATCGATGTCGGGCGCGACGTTCTGATTCGTGGTGCTGGGGTCGCCGGCGCCCAGCCGCCGGCCATTCACCAGCACCAGAGTGCGCTGGGGACCCAGGCCGCGAAGGTCCACGGTCGTGAAACCCCCGGTCGAGGTCAATGGACTCGAAGTGTTGCCGAAGTCGGCGTTCGCGCTGATGATGTTCTGCGGCAGGGCATTGATCACGTCCGAGATATCGGTGCGGCCTTGCAGCTGGATTTCCTGGCTGCTGACGATCGTCGTCGGACTCGTGGCCGACATATTCGCCGGCACGGGAATCCGTGAGCCGGTAACGATGACCTCCTGCAGCGTCGCGTCTCCTCCAGCGGTTGTCGCCGGCGCTTGCTGCGCAACGGCGTTCATCGACGATAGGGCGGCGGCGCACGCACACACCGATAGGGTTATGAATCGTTTCAGGAGCGATCGAACGCTACTGGGTTGCCTCATCTTGCCATCCCTCGTTAGTTGTTGAGCGCGGACTCCTTTGCAAGAGCCAAGACTCCCGTTCTGCCCTCGCGACATCGGCGATCAGCAAACGCCGCTCAAGCTCGGCCGGACGATAACCGGGCGCCCATCGGTAGGCATGAAAATGGTATGAATGCCGCCGCGCGCGTGATTAAGGCTGCCGGCGACTGGATGAAATGCAGCGGCACCGTCGGCGCCCCTTTTATTCGCGAGGGATCGCTCGCGTGGTTCTATAACTGCCTTCGAACAAGGCGCCATATAGCGTCATGACATCCATCTCAGAAATGGATGGGTTCATCACGATGGCGGTTCAACTCATCCCAAAGTGGTGCCGACGCCCCGGCGGCGCTGCTAACTTTGAAGGCATGAGATTGGCCGATCGTATCGCGCAATGCCGGACTCCGTTTATCGTTCAGAACACGAAGGACGGATCCGTCAGGGAATTGAGCAATGCGGCCGCTTTCGCCAAGGACCTTGACGGTTGTGCCACACGATTCGTCATGAGTGATGAGCTCACCCGGTTGTGCACAGCACTCGCCTATTCGAAAGGAGCCAGTACTCTCGCCTGTGCAGACCTTCTGCACGTGCCGGCGGAGCGGGTGTGGGTGGAATGGACCGAAGCTCCCTGGCGAAACGAGCTTGCGCGTTACGGTTTTAAAACTCCTGTCGGCCCGGCGGGCTCGGGCAGGCGAGGTGCCTTCATACAGTCCACTCCCGCAGGGCGGCGGGGCCTCGTGAGAACGTTCTGGGCGGACGGCGAGTCTGAGTTAGATGTGCTCTCCAGCAGCATGGAAGCTTACTTCGATTTTGATACAGGCGAAGGCGAGGATCCGGAGGTCTTTGGCCCTCCGCAACGGCCTTCCATTTGCGTATCGGATAATGCGGTCGGCGATGCGGATATCTTACGGCGCTGCTTTCGATTCCGTTTCGAGCGCTCCTGGCAAGATTACTACGAGAGCGCACGTTTGACGCCTGTACAAGTCAATGCCCTCTCGCGTCACGCCCTCGGCACGATTGCGATCGACATACCCGTATTGTTGGCCTTCTTTTTGCTCCTTGCTACTCGCCCTGGCCTGCCGCGTCGGCCTCTGATGCTAGAGCGTCTCAACCAAGCCAGAGCAAGATCCGGCAAGGCGCCGCTGCTGGAACAGGTCGAAGTGTGCGCCCCCCTGGTGCCGGAGTACAAATCCGGCTCTGGCAGTGGTCCGGTAGCTTCTCGACGATCGCGAAGGCTTCACCATGTGCGCGGCCACCTGGTGCGACGTGGCAGTAAGCTTTTCTGGCGCGTGCCGCACCTGCGCGGCAGCGCGCGCGCCGGAACCATTCGCACCCGCACAGTCACTTGGCACTTCGGCACTGCAGATACATCGGCAGCGTGCGAGATGGAACCACCCAGCATCAGAGCGCGGCCAAGAAATTGACCAGATCAGTCTTATCCTGGTAGGTCATGGGGATGTTGAGGCGCGCCACATAGAAATTCACTACATCCATCAGGGTCGGCGCCGAGCCGTCGTGGAAGTACGGGGCATGCGCGGCAAGCCCGCGCAAGGGCGCCACGGTAAAGCTTCCAATGTCCGCGCACTTACCGGTGATCAGCGCCCGGCCCGGGTCATTGGTCTGAACGACGGTGGTGAAATAGCCGTTCGGCGTGGCTGCCGGGCAGGTCAGTTCAAAGATCGGCAGGTCCTTCGCCGGCGGCGGCGAATACAGTCCCAAGCTCTTTGCATAGGCATATGCATCGCCACCGACACCGACCGCGTGCTGCGCATGGACGATCTGGTCCGCACCGACGTTGTACAGTCCATGACAAAGGGCGCAACTGCCTGTGACCGGGCCCGGAGGGGCTCCCGGGGGGCCCGGAGGGGCTCCTCCGGGGGGCGTGATGAAGGTGGGGATGCTCGCAAGCGAGAACTGGCGGTTATTGAAGATCTCCTGACCCCGATAAATGGAGGCTTGTTGGAGCGCGCTCAGCGAGGTTCCCGTGACAGTCGAGTAGCTGTCGTACGTGGTGAAGGCGGGACCTCCGCCGAAGCCCGTGGAGACGACCACGTTCGTGGACAAATCGACCGGACCGCCGAGTGCACCCTTCGCACCCAAGTTACCCGCGAACCAATTGCTTTGCTGGGCGCTGAAAATGCCCATCTCGAAAGAAACCATTTGCGCCACTTGCTCTGCGGTCGGCGCTTTGAGCGCCTGCGCATGCCCCAAGGTGGCATCCGTTGCTTGCGTCTCGAGGGTGAGCTCGCGTCCGTCCCACATGATGTTGCCGTTTTCAAGACCGCCGGTGCCGGGATCAACGACGGGCGGAGCCGAGGCTCCAAATTGATTCGGCGACTCGAGTACGAACTTCAAGTTCGTGGCCATTAGCGGCCGGCGGTAGACCGAAATCAATTGTGTCACGGCACCGGCTGCATCGGTCACCTGAGCATAGGCCGGGTTGGTGTTGCATCCATTCGGGTCGCTCACGACTTTCAGCGTGAATTCAGGATTGGTGGGCATCGGCAGGAAGATGCGGAACACGCCGCGAGTCAGCAGCAGCGAGTGCGCCTCCGCCATGCTCCTGCCGGAACCGAGCCGGCCACCCAGGTAAGACTTCGAGGTGTTGGCCGCCGGAACTGCGCTCGGGCAATTCGCGCCGTCGACCGGTGCGAACAAGGGGTCAGTTCCGTTCGTCGCGATGTATCGGCCCACAATGTCCGCTCCGCTGATACTCATCGCCGCAGACGGTTGGTGGCAAGTCGCACAGGTGCGTCCATTCGTGCCGAGCGACTGGAAAAAGGCATTAGTCGCCGTGACGGTCGCGCCCATCGGTTGATAAGTGCCAAGCAATCCATACGGGTTGAGGTCCGTTTCGGACTGCGGTATGACCGGCCCCAAGTCGCCCAACGCCCGGGCGATCGGTCCGGGGGCGTTCAGCGCGGAGGTCCAAGTCGGGAGAATGTACGGGGATGTGTTGGGAGGTGCCGCCGTGGGTGGACTCTGCGCCTCTGCCACATGAGAGGCCAGTGGCGCCGTCGCCAACAGAGCCATCGATAACAATGAGATTCTCACCATGTGTATCCCCTGATTTCTTGCGCAGCCGATGATGGTCTGACGCTATCAGGGGGACTAAATTGAAAAGAATGCAGGTAACATATCCCCAGACCAATTTCAGGAAGCGCGACGTAGTTCACATCGTGCTTTCGACTTAATGTGCTTCACCGCATAGACGTTGCCGGTGCGCTGTCACAGACCAGGGGTTGAGCCCGAGAATTGAGGATTGCGACCTACAATGTGAACAGCGTCAATGCGCGCCTTCCGGTGTTACTGCGCTGGTTGGCGGAGAGGCAGCCGGACATCGCATGCCTCCAGGAACTGAAGGCACCGCAGGAGAAATTTCCGGAGCAGCCACTCCGCGATGCGGGTTACGGCGTGATTTGGCACGGTCAAAAAAGCTACAACGGAGTCGCGATTTTGGCGCGTGGATGCGAGCCGATCGAGACACAGCGAGGCTTGCCAGGAGATCCGACCGACCTTCACAGCCGGTATATCGAAGCGACTGTTGGCGATTTCGTCGTCGGATGTCTTTACCTGCCCAACGGCAATCCGGCGCCGGGACCAAAATTCGACTACAAGCTGGCGTGGTTCGAGCGCTTCGCCATTCGTGCGGCGGAGCTCGTGAGCCGGGAGACGCCGGTAGTCCTTGCCGGGGACTACAACGTGATACCCACGGACATCGACGTCTACAAACCCGAACGCTGGGTCGATGACGCGTTGTTCCGGCCGGAGACTCGTGCTGCCTATCAAAGATTGCTCGGGCAGGGATGGAGCGACGCGCTTCGGACGGTGCATCCCGGGGAGCGGATTTACACCTACTGGGATTATTTCAGGAACGCGTACGGACGGGACGCAGGACTGCGCATCGATCATGTGTTGTTGAACCCGGCGGCGGCGCCTCGACTTCGGGCCGCTGGCGTCGATCGTGAGGTGCGAGGCTGGGAGAAGACGAGCGATCATGCACCGACGTGGGTTGAGGTGGATGACGACGCGAAATAACGGCGATGCAAGGCGCGCCCGCTCCATTCTGACAATCCTCGGAATCCTCGGTTTTGTGGCCGAGGCGGCCGCGGCACCGCCGACCGACGGGGTAACCGCGCCCTCAGCAGCGGTGACAGCCACTGCCGAAGCCGGCGACACCGCTGTACGCCGGCTCCTCTCGCCCGCGGATTTCTACGAAGTTCTCAAGGTGTCCGACCCCGAGGTCTCGCCCGACGGAGGCTGGGTTGCCTACGTCGTGACCGGCAACGACCGGCAGGCCGATGAACCGCGGAGCGCGGTGTGGATGGTGAGTTGGGACGGTGAGCAGCAGATCACGTTGACGACGTCCTCGACAGGCGCTCACGCTCCGCGTTGGAGCCCCGACGGCCACTACCTGTCTTTTCTGTCAGCCGACGGCAATGCGGGTAACGCCCAACTCATGGTGCTCGACCGCCGCGGCGGCGAGGCGACCGCGCTCACCGACCCGAAAGACGACGTCACTGACTACGCCTGGTCGCCCGACGGCCGGAGTGTCGCGCTCGTCATGCAGAGAAGCGATGACGAGGCGCAGAAACAAACGACCCGCCCCATTGTCATCGACGCACTCCATTTCAAACAAGATGAAGATGGCTATTTAGCCGCCGGCCACGACGATCACTTGTATCTGCTCGAGGTCGAGACCCGCAGAGTCGAGTCCCTGACGGGTGGTAGCGGAGTGAACGAACGTCTTCCGGCCTGGTCGCCGGATGGACGGAGGATCGCATTCGTCAGCACTCGGGAGAAGGACAGCGATCCCGACGGCATGCAAGACATCGACATGATGGACGCCCATTCCGGCGCAACCGTGCAAAGGGTCTTGCGCATCTATTCACCGAATCGCCAAAAGATCCAATGGAGCCCGAACGGTGAGTTCATCGCCTACTTCCTGGGCGAGGAACCAAAATACAACCAATACATTCAAAACCGACTCGCCATTGTCTCCGTCGCGGATCAGCGGCCCCGCACGCTCGCGCCGGGCCTCGATCGGCCCGTGTCCTCGTACGCCTTCGCGCACGACTCCGCCTCGATCTGGGCGACGATCGAAGACGACGGCACCGCGTACGCGGCGAGAATCGATCTCAAGAGCGGCGCTCCGGCGAAAGCCGCCGATGGGGCGTTTGTCGTGTCGTCGGTATCGGAAGCGGCGGGCCATGCGGCCATCCTGTATTCGGATGATACCGCGCCGCCCGAGGTATACGCGCTCGATACCGGAAAGCTGCGCAAGCTCACACACCACAACGACGCGTGGCTTGCCGCGGTGCAGCTCGGCGAGGTCGAGGACATGCGCTTTCGGGACAAAGATGGCGTGGAGATCCATGGATTGCTGGTAAAGCCGGTCCGTTTCGCTGCCGGACATCGCTACCCGACCGTGCTATGGATTCACGGTGGACCGAATGGTCAGGACGCGCATGCCTTGGTGCGGGGCGGGGATCAATTCCAACGACAGCTTCTGGCAGCGGACGGCTTCGTCGTCTTCGGTGTCAATTATCGCGGCAGCAGCGGACGCGGACGGGCTTTCGCCGACGCGATTCTCGCCGACTGGGGACACAAGGAAGTCGAGGACCTGCTGGACGGCACGGATCAACTCATCACGCACGGCATCGCAGACCCTGAGCGACTCGGCATCGGTGGTTGGAGCTACGGCGGAATTTTGACTGACTACGTGCTGGCCAGTGACCGGCGCTTCAAGGCCGCCTTCAGCGGCGCCGGCAGCGCCAATATGCTGGCGATGTACGGCAGCGATGAGTACATCATGCAATACAACAATGAACTCGGCGTGCCCTGGGCCAACACCGCCCGGTGGCTCAAGCTGTCCTACCCATTCTTCCATGCCGACCGGATTCACACGCCCACCCTGTTCATGGGTGGCAGCAAGGATTTCGACGTTCCGCTCATCGGCGGTGAACAGATGTATCAGGCCTTGCGCACGCTCAACGTGCCCGCCCAACTGGTGATCTATCCGGATGAGCATCATGAATTGAAGCGGCCCAGCTTCCTCGAGGATCGCGCCCGCCGTATCGCACACTGGTTTGACTCCCGCCTGAAGCCGCAATAGAAACGACCGAGTTGCAATGTCTTCAGACCCTATGTAGAGTTACTACTATGGGTAAGCAGACCGGCAACGTGCGCATGTCCTTGCAGACACTGAAGGTACTCGAGCTTTTCCTCGAAAACCCAACCGAGCAACTGTCGGGTGCGGAGCTGTACCAGCGCTCTGGCATTGCCTCGGGTACCCTGTATCCGATTCTGATGCGCCTCGAATCAGCCGGTTGGTTTGTCAGCAAATGGGAATCGATTGATCCGTCGAGCGCCGGCCGGCCGCGGCGGCGCCTGTATCGGCTGACACTGACGGGACTCAAGCGCGCAAGTGAAGTGTTCGCGAGCTTCAATCCCAGAGTCCTCGCATGAGCCGGCCGAAATGGGCGTGGCGCATTGATCGATGGTTGATTCGTCGCGCCGCTCGCTCGGCTCCAGCGCCCTTATCCGCCCGGCTCGAGGAAGAGTGGTTGGCGGATCTCGCGGCTCGGTCGGGGGCGCTGTCTCGGCTGCGCTTCGCCATTGGTTGCTGCTGGGCGACGCGCATTATCGCGTACGAGCATGAGCCATCGAGAGCGCCGGTGATCAGTTCCGTCGTGGCGGACAAGACTTTGGTGCCTTACACAGATCCGAACCACGGTTTTTTGTCGCTTCGCTCGAGCACTTTCTGCTTGGTGGTGTCGTTGCACGCCTTGCTGCTATACGGATTCATCACTGCGCTTTCACACACGCGCGGAACCGCGACGCCCGATCCCTTGCAGACCCAGGATTTGAAGAATCCGACGCCCCACGAATTACCGCTGCCGCTGCCGGCGCCGCATCTAAAAGATCTGAACATCGAAGTACCGCTACCGGATACTCACCTTGCTTACGAGCCGGATCCAAGCAACGACTTGACCACGCAAATCGCTAAAGAGCCGTCCCAACCGTCGCCGGCGCAACCAGTGCCTGCGCACGTGACCAAGCAGGTGCAAGGCGGACCGGGCGCGGGATTCCCCAATCCGGATGACTACTATCCCGAGCGCTCGAGACTCGTGGATGAGCAGGGGATTGCAACGGTCAATGTGTGCGTCGATGCGAAGGGGCGCCTGACCTCCGATCCCACGACGCTACAATCCGCCGGCAGTCCTCGACTCGACGAAGCAGCACTCAAACTGGCAAGAGCCGGATCCGGCCACTATCGCGCTTCCACGGAGGATGGCCAACCCGTGGCCTCGTGCTATCCGTTTCGCATCCGGTTTCAACTTAAGAATTAGTCCGCGCACATGGCACCCGTTTCGGATATCAACATGACTCCGTTGATCGACGTGATGTTGGTGTTGCTGATTATTTTCATCATCACGATTCCGAGCCAGACACACGCGGTGAAAATCGATAATCCACTGCCGACACCCGATCCGCCCCCGCGCTCCGAAGTGATCGATTTGCAGATCGACTTCGATGGCACGCTGTGGTGGAATAAATCGGCGGTGGACCGGGCGACGATGCAGGCGCATATCACTCAGAAAGCGGTGAGTGAACCGCAGCCGGAAGTCCACATTACGGTGGACAAATTCGCCAAGTACGAAATCGTGGCGCAAACCTTGGCGGATTTGCAGCACCGGGGCCTGAAGAAAATCGGGTTCGTCGCCAACTATTCGCTATAAGTGTAAGCGGCGTCCCGTTTCCTAAGTGATGTGTTCCTCGAATTGACCGCTGAGCTTGCGATAAAGAGCCTTGGCAAGTGGGTCGTATCCAAAAAACGCAACCGCGGCATCCATCCAGGTCAGCGGATGCGAGCGGGCGAGATCGCGTGCGCTTCTCAATAGCTGCGACGGTACCGACGATGGAGAAGGTTCGAATACGTCCGCTTGATGAGTATCTTGGTCCTCCGCGAACACACTGCGGCCCACCTTTGAAAACACATGCTTTCCGCCGCTCGTCGCATATATCCGATACTCCTGCCAGCGCCCCTTGGGCGCCGTGGACGGCGCTGCGGACGCGAGCAGCGTCCCCGTAAATGCCAAATCGGCCTTGCCATCTCTGATGACCACTTGTTCTTTTTGAACACCGACGTCCGCATCGTCATCGAGTACAGGGAGACGATTCTGCATTTTGACTTTGGCTTCGGAGACTTCCTTTCGCGCAGGGGCCTCCTTTTCTTTGGGCGGCGGTGCCCCATTCGCCGGTGACTTTGGCTTCTGATCGCCAATGGTCTCGCCGCGCACCAGGACGGTCGCTGGCTGGCGCATAGCATCGCCGGAAGCCCCATGGTCGTCGGAAGCTTGACCCTTGTTGACCGTCGCATCGGAGACTTCTTGAGATGGTTCGGAACTCATTGGAATGGCCTCGCTTCTATGCCGTTGAAGACCGAAGCGTGGACCTAAATCGACCAGCGTTCTGCCAGCCATTAGCGCTGTCAGTCGTCAGCGCGCACTCACAGCGCAGGTCGCCCGTCACGAACTGCCGCCAATGCCGCTGTGGCGTCCCACCTGATTCGGCTGAATCGAGATTAGTCGAATAAAATATTGATTATATGCGAATTTCACTCTGGGTCGCCCGCCAGCCAAGAGATGCAGATAGCGCCCGGCAGCACCGCGCACCGCGCACTACATTAATCGTCGCACGCACTCCGCGTATTCCCGACGTGTGTGTCAACAACCAATTCAAGAGCTAACACTGGGGATGATCTGACCCGCGGAAAGTTTGAGGCGAAGGAGGCGGGGGCTGACGCTGCAGTTCATCTCTCGATCGAGGGGTTCCTCACCGAGGGAGCTGGGTTCAATATCTTTTTCGCGCGTAACGGGCGGCTCTACACGCCGCACGGAATTGCTGTTGGGCGTTACGCGTGCGGCAACCATCGAGCTGGCGGGCGAACCAGGGATAACGGTGGAGATGGGTGATTACACCGCCGACGCGCTGCCTTGGCGTAAGCCGACCCGGCCGGCGTCAGAAGCAGATTGCATGCCCACAGAACTGAGTTGTAGTTGTGAAACTCGGCCGTTGCGATACCTTAAGCCCCAGGTACTGCGCGTTGCAGCCCGCTGATCAGCCAGACTCCCCCGTCCACTCATCTCGTTCCTGCAACGCGCGGCTACCCCCTCTGGGGGGTAGCCCATGAAGCCCGTTTTATTTTGCGGAGAGCACGATGACGAAGCCGCTCAAACGCTGGACGGTAAACGCAGTCTCGGCGCGCCACACTCCGCTCACTCTGTTTTGCGACGATCGCCCCTTGGGACGTAGCGCCATGGGGGCTGCGGAGAATCTGTCGCCGATTCAATACCTTCTGCTCTCGATCGCGAGCTGTTTCGCGCTCAGCTGCCGCGCGGAGCTCAAGCGGCGCAAATTGAGCAACATCAGCTTCGAAGTGGTGGTCATGGGCGAGAAAGAGATCGGTTCCGCCGATAACTTGCTCAGCCCCATTTCCATAGTGGCCATTTTCGGCGGTGGCATTACGGAGCCGCTGGCGCGGGAGATCACTGCTCGGGCGAAACCCTTGTGCACGGTGACCAATACCTTGCTCGACTCACCCACTATCCAATTCAGATCGCGCGCAATACGCCAGCGTGTCAGCGAACCTCGTGAACTTCCCGCGCAGCATTCGGCGCATTAGCGAAACGTCCCCGTCCGCCCACGGCGGCATGCACTCCCGCCCAAATCGCTCCGACGGCGCGCGGTATACTGCGTTTATACATTCTTGAGTGGAGCTTTGATGATTTCGCGCGAGTTGCCGATCCGATCCGCTGTGCATCAGTCCGACGCGGCAAAGCTGGTGTTTCTCTACGAACACCCGCAATGGTTCGCGCACATCTTCGCTGAATTGGAGCGTCGACGCGTTCCATTCGACAAGGTCTTCATTCCCGACCACTTTTATGACGTGGGTGCGACGCGACCCGCCTTCAACGTGCTGTTCAACCGCATGAGCCCTTCTGCCGCCAGCCGTCAGCACGGCTCCGGGATTTTTCACTCGCTCGCCTATCTCGAGCACCTGGAGCGGCAGGGTATTCGCGTCATCAATGGTGCCGCGGCGTTCCGCTATGAAATTTCCAAGGCGTCGCAGGCGTCGCTGCTGAAATCGCTCAATCTTCGCTTCATCCCCACTCGCGTCATTCATGAGGCCGGCCAGGCGGTCGCCGCGACCGCGGGATTGCGCTTCCCGATCGTGGTCAAACCCAACATCGGCGGCAGCGGCAAGGGCGTCACGCGCTTCGATTCGCGCCGGCAGCTGGCGGAGGCGGCTGCCGGCGGACGGCTCGATCTGGGCTACGACCACATCGGATTGGTGCAGGAATTCGTTCCTGCGCGCGGCGGATGCATCACCCGGGTGGAGACGCTCGGCGGGAAATATCTGTACGGCATCCAGGTGCATCTGAGCGGTGAGACGTTCGATCTCTGTCCGGCCGACATCTGCCAGACGTCGACCGGTCAAAAACTCGACAACGCCTGCGCCGTCGAGTCGGCCAAGGCAGGATTGCAGGTGGACGGCTACGCGCCGCCGCCTGAGGTCATTCGGGCCATCGAGCGAATAGTGCGGGCCGCCGGCATCGACGTCGGTGGAATCGAATACCTCGTCGATGATCGCGACGGTCATATCTATTACTACGACATCAATGCACTGTCGAACTTCGTCGCCGACGCGCCGCGCGTGATCGGGTTCGATCCGGTCAAAAATCTGGCGGACTTCCTGGAGCAGGAGTTGCACGATGCAGCTTAAGCAAGGCATTCGCTACGGCTACTGGATGCCCGTGTTCGGCGGCTGGCTGCGTAACGTGGACGATGAGAAGATGCACGCGACCTGGGAGTACACGCGCCGGCTCGCACAGCGCAGCGAACAGATCGGCTACGATCTGTCGCTCATCGCCGAATTGAACTTGAACGACATCAAGGGCATCGACGCGCCTAGCTTGGATGCGTGGTCGACGTCCGCGGCCCTTGCGGCGGTCACCCAGACGCTCGAATTGATGGTCGCCGTGCGCCCGACTTTTCATTCACCCGCGCTCTTCGCCAAACAAGCCGCCAACATCGACCACATCAGCAATGGACGGCTGGCGCTCAACGTGGTGTCCTCCTGGTGGGAACAAGAGGCGCGCATGTACGGCGTCGACTTCGAGCGCCACGACGACCGCTATGGCCGCACCGCCGAATGGCTGGAAGTCGTGAACGGAGTCTGGTCGCAAAAGAACTACAGCCACACGGGCAGATACTATCGGACCGAAGAGACGGTGCTGGAACCGAAACCGCTTCGCACGCCACGTCCACCGATTTACGCCGGCGGTGAATCGGAAGCCGCGAAAGATCTGATTGCACGATCCTGTGACGCCTACGTCATGCACGGTGACTCCCCGGCCCATGTGGCGGCCAAGATCGCCGACATGAGCGAGCGGCGAGACAAGCTCGGTCTTGGCCGCATGCAATTCGGCGTCTCCGGCTACGCGTTCACCCGCGACTCCGAGCGCGAGGTGACGCAGGAACTCGCGCGCATTACCAACGTGCGCCAGAACGCCAAAGGCTACGCAAACTACCAGCAGTGGTTGCAGGGCACGCAACTCGAACAATCGATGTCGATCGAGGAATACTCGGTCTCCAACCGGGGATTGCGCAGCGGGCTCGTGGGTACTCCCGCCCAAATACAGGATCAGGTCGGCAAGTTCAGGGAAGGGGGAGTGGACCTGCTGTTGCTGCAGTTCAGTCCGCAACTGGAAGAAATGGAACGGTTCAGCGACAGCGTCATTCGTCGGGCGTGAGCGCCGGTGAGGCCATCGTCCGCCTGGAGTCGATCGGCCGGGCGTTTGGATCCGTCGTGGCCCTGAACGATGTGAGCCTGGAAGTCCAACGCGGCGAGATCTTCGGCATTATCGGCCGCAGCGGTGCCGGCAAGTCCACCTTGATCCGTACCATCAACGGCCTGGAGCGGATCGATACCGGCCGCGTCATCGTCGACGGCAGTGATCTCTCCGCTTTGGACGAAGCGGCTCTCAATCGCGTGCGCCGCAAAATCGGCATGGTTTTCCAACATTTCAACCTGCTGTCGATGAAGACTGTTTTTGAAAACGTGGAGCTGCCGCTCAAGCTCGCCGGACAGCCGCGCGATGCGCGTTCGACTGCCGTTTGGCAACTGCTCGACATGGTCGGACTCCGCGACAAGGCGGGCGTGTACCCCGCGAAGCTGTCCGGCGGCCAGAAGCAGCGTGTAGGTATCGCCCGAGCGCTGGCGGGAAAGCCGTCGCTGCTGCTGTCGGATGAGGCTACGTCCGCCTTGGATCCGGAGACCACGTTGTCGATTCTGCAGTTACTCAAGGAGTTGAAGGGCCGGCTCGGTGTGACCATCGTGCTGATTACCCATGAGATGAGCGTCATCCGCGAAATCTGCGATCGAGTTGCGGTGTTGGATCAGGGGCAGATTCTCGAGCAGGGCACCGTCTGGGAGGTTTTTGGTCATCCGCGCACGGAGTTGACGCGCCGGCTGTTGAGAGGGGTCCGGCCGCCGCTCCCAGAGTCGTTGGTGAAGGCCCTGCACCAGCAACCCGTCGCAGGTGGACGGTGCCTGCTGCGAATCGACGGGTCGGGCGCGGAACACTATGCAGCCGCGCTTGCCCTGTTGGCGGCCGATCCCGGATGGCAGACCGACATTGTCCATGCCGAAGTGGATCGCGTGGGTGGCCATCCGGTAGGAACCGTGACTTTCTCGGTGCGCTACAGCGAAGACGCAATACGCAACTTGCTGGCGAGGGCAGAGCGACAGTCGATCGACTTCGAGGTGTTGGGCTATGTCTGCCGATGATATCCAGTTGTTTGCCGTTGCGCTCGGCGAAACCGGCATCATGGCGGGAATTTCGGGCGTGCTGTCGCTGGTGTTAGGTCTGCCGCTCGGCGTGCTCTTGGTGATCACGAACGATGACGGGGTCTGGCGCCGCCCCATCCTCAACCGGCTGCTCGGAACGATCATCAATGCGTTTCGCTCGACGCCATTCATCATTCTGCTGGTTGCGCTCATTCCGTTTACGCGCCTCATCGTCGGCACGACGATCGGCACCACGGCCGCCATCGTGCCTTTGGCCATCGCGGCCACCCCCTATTACGCTCGCGTTGCGGAGATGAGCTTGCGCGAAGTCGACCGCGGGCTTCTCGAAGCGTTGCGAGCCCTGGGCGCGACCCGCTGGCAGATCATTCGCGAGGCGCTGCTGCCGGAGGCGCTGCCGGGTTTGGTGTCCGGCTTCACCGTCACGCTGGTTACGCTGATCGGCGCCTCCGCGATGGCGGGAGCCGTCGGCGCGGGCGGCCTCGGTGATCTCGCCATCCGGTACGGCTATGAGCGGTTCGAAACCAACATCATGGTGGGCGTGATCGTCGTGCTGATCGTGATCGTCTCCGGAGTGCAAATCGGCGGCGATCTGCTCGCCCGCCGCTTGAATCGCAGGTTGTAGTGAGGAACAAGGGTATGCGGAACACGCTCGCGGCGCTCGCCGCAGGATTGCTGACAATCGTGATATCGTCGGCCGCGGCTGCGCAGGACCGGCTGAAGGTTGGCGTCTCGGGCGGGGACGGCGAACTGATTTGGACCAAGGTCAAGGAAGTCGCCAAGCGCAGGGGTCTCGACATCGATGTGGTCGTTTTCAACGACTATCTATTGCCGAACGCGGCACTGGATGGCGGCGATCTCGATGCCAACGCGTTCCAACACAGACCGTTCCTGGAGAACCAGATCAAGAGCCGCGGCTATCAAATCGTGGCGATTGCCGACACGATCGTGGAGCCGATCGGACTCTATTCTCTGAAGGTCAAGAATGTCGCCGCTCTGCCTGACGGCGCGTCGATCGGCATTCCGAACGATCCCTCGAACGGTGGGCGCGGGCTGCTGCTGTTACAACAGCAAGGCCTGATCAAGTTGCGCGACGGGGTGGGCATTCTTCCGAGTGTGCGCGACGTCGTCGGCAACCCGAAGAAGTTCAAGTTCCGGGAACTCGATGCGGCGCAATTGCCGCGCAGCCTGCCGGACTTGGATGCGGCAATCATCAACACCAACTACGCGTTGCAGGCCAAACTGAATCCCCAAAGAGACGCCATCGCGATCGAGAGCCGAACCAACAACCCCTATGGCAACGTCATTGCCGTACGCACCCGCGACAAGGACAAACCGGTGTTCAAGACACTCGTTGCCGCGTATCAAAGCGAAGAGATACGCCAGTTCATCTTGAACCAATTCGGCGGCGCGATTTTGCCCGTGTTTTGAAAGTGCTCCAGCAACTGTTCGCCACCAACGGGCCGCCATAATGCGCAGCGACGCGCGAGTTCCTACGCACTCCCGCGCACCCGCGTCCGGCATTAGCTTGTGCCGATCCATTATTTCCTGCGAGATCGTGACGCTCCTACAAGAGGATTTCGGCGGAAAAGCGTTGCGGCATATCTGCCTGGAAGACGTCGATTGGCCATCCTGGCATGGGTCTTACCTGCAAGGAAAATCGCCCCGCGCGGCGATCGAGCGGGCGCTCGAGCGGGATCTATAATGCCGGCCAGCACGGTGAAAAGGTCGAATACAATGCCCGCACACACGACGCCTCCCGAGATTTTCTGGTTCATCCCCTGCGCGGGCGACGGCCGTCATCTCGGGGCGGCAACCCGGCCGAACGGGTTTGCCTATCTGACGAGCATCGCTCAAGCGGCCGACTCTCTGGGATTCGATGGCGTACTGCTACCCACCGGCGGTCTGAGCGAGGACACGATCGTCATCGGGAGCGCCCTGTTGAGCCTGACGCACCACTTGCGTTTTCTGGTGGCCGTGCGCCCGGGACTGATCTCACCGATTCTGGCCGCCCGCATCAACGCATCGCTTGATCGCATCAGCAATGGTCGCGCGAATTTGAACGTGGTCAGCGGCTCTGGGAAATTTGATTTCGAAGGCGTGCCTCTGTCGCACGAGGAACGTTACGAACTGACCCGTGAATGGCTGTCCGTTTTCCGTGCAGCGTTCGGTAACGATGCCGTCAACTTCAAGGGCAAGCACATTCACGTCGAGAACGGCAAGGCGCTGCTGCCGAGCGTGCAGCGTCCCTATCCGCCGATTTACTTCGGCGGCTCGAGCGATGAAGCGCGCGCAGTGGCTGCCGAGCACGTGGACGTCTACCTGTCGTGGGGCGAGCGTCCCGAAGAGGTGAGGGAGAAGTTCGCGGACGTGCGCCGGCAGGCCGAGGCGCGCGGCCGCCGCGTGCGTTTTGGCTTGCGCGCCCACATCATCGTACGCGACACAGAAGAGGAGGCCTGGCGCGAGGCGGATCGCTTGATCGCGCACCTTACTGATGAGCAAATTGCAAAGGCGCAGGCCGGATTCGCTGCATCGGAGTCGGTCGGCCAGTCACGCATGGCCCGATTGCATCATGGCAACCGGGACAATCTGCGGATCGGCCGGAACCTGTGGGCGGGCGTCGGTCTGGTGCGCGGTGGCGCGGGCACGGCCTTCGTCGGCAGCCCCGAGAACATTGCCCGGGCATTATCGGAATACCAGGACGCCGGCGTGGAGACATTTATTCTGTCGGGTTACCCGCATCTTGAAGAGGCGTACCGCACGGCGGAATTGCTGTTCCCGGCAATCGGCAAGGCAAGCCCTGTCTTTCAGACCGTCCAGCAGGCCGTCGAGACCGCGACAGCGCGTGCGGGCGCGCCGACTATCGGGCGTTTCAGTTCGATCTAAGACAACGCGGCTGCCTTACGCGCTGACTCATGGAAACGGCACCCTGTCGCCGCTTCGATACATTGAATGCCCGTGAGCGTGCGGCCCATAATTGCCAAATGAAATATGTCAAGGTCGCTGCCTCGGGTCTGACTCTGGCCATCTTCGTTTCAGTCACCATCTCTTGCAGCGGCGTCCCCTCATCTCCTAGCGGGGTTGTCGGACGCCCAATGCTGGCCCCTCACTTGCCGAGCGCCGTGGCCAACGGCAGAGCGGCGATGATGGGCGCGGTCGCCTCGCAGCAACGTCTCAAACTGGCCATCCATCTGCCGCTGCGCAATCAGACTCAGTTGAGCCAGTTATTGCATGACCTTTATGACCCTGAGAGCCCCAACTTTCACAAATACCTGAGCGTGTCGGAGTTCACGAAGCGCTTTGCCGTGACGGCGCGGGACTACGACACGGTGGTTGCTTGGGCGAAGGCGAACGGCCTCACGGTGACCGGCAAGACGCCGAATCGGCGGTTACTCGCCGTCGAGGGCTCGGTGGCGACGGTGAACCGCGCCTTTCACGTCACCGTAAACTATTACCGGCATCCGGCCGAAGCGCGCACCTTTTACTCACCTGATCGCGAGCCCACCGTCGTCGGACTGAGCGTGCCGCTGCTGCAAATCACCGGCATGAACAACTATGTGTTGCCGCAATCGAGACTGCGGCACAACGCGGTCGCGAGCGCCGCCGCTGCGGCCGGCGCGACCGGCTCCGGGCCTGCCGGCGAGTATCTGCCGAGTGACATGCGTGCGGCCTACTACGGTAACGGTCCGCTCACCGGCGCCGGTCAAATCATCGGCATCTTTTCGTTTGACGGATATCTCGCGAGCGACCTGCAGCTTTATTACTCAAAGACGGGTATGTCTTCGCAGGTGCCGATCAAGAATGTATTGGTCGGCGGATTCGACGGTGCATGCACTGCTGTGAGCTCGCCCACGAGTTCTACCTGTGATGACGGCGAGCAGGTCCTGGATATCGTGAATGCGATCGGCATGGCCCCGGGGATCACGCAGATTCTCTTCTATGAGGGCTCGAGCAACAGCGAGATCCTCAATCAAATGGCGACCGACAACATCGCCAAGGTGTTGAGTTCTTCCTGGGGTTGGAATCCGGCGGATGCAGCGAGTGACGATCCGATATTCCAAGAGTTTGCGGCACAGGGCCAGTCTTTCGTGAGTGCGAGCGGCGACGACGGCGAGTTCAACAGCTCGACCTATTCTTTCCCGGGAGTCGATCAGTACATCACCCAGGTCGGCGGGACCGAGTTGACCACGACGGGCCCGGGCGGCGCATGGTCAGCTGAGACGGCGTGGCCGGAAAGCGGTGGCGGCTACGAGAGCGGCACACCGATTCCGAGTTGGCAGCAGCTTGCCGGCGTCATCAATGCGTCGAATTCCGGCTCGAGCACGTTGCGCAACTCTCCTGACGTCGCGGCCGAGGCGAATTTCGATAATCCCACCGTGGTCAACGGCAGCTTCGTGACCGGCTACGGCGGCACGAGCTTCGCCACGCCACGCTGGGCAGGTTTTTTGGCCCTGGTCAATCAGCAATCGGTGGCGAACGGCAAGGGCACCGTGGGCTTCATCAATCCGGCGCTCTACAATCTCGGCATCAGCGCGAGTTACTCCGGAACATTGCACGACATCACGACGGGCGGCAATCCGCCCACCTCGGGTGATGGCAGCGGCTTCACCGCCGTTCCGGGCTACGATCTGGTGACCGGTTGGGGCAGCCCTGCCGGGGCGGCGTTGATTGATCAACTAGCCGGCAGCAGCGCGAGCTCGAGCCGGCGGGCGCCGGCGACCCACTGATTGAAGGAGCCATGCACGGCAACCATGGACTGCTCGCCGCATTTGTCGCAGCGGCCTTGTCGGGTACCGCGGTGACGCATGCTGCGCCGCCGGCATCCGCCGATGTCGCAGGCGCGGACAGGGCGTTCGGCTTCCGCTTGCTCGGCGCAGTCCAAAAGACCCTCCCCGGCGGCAATGTCGTTCTTTCGCCGGTCAGCGCCGCCCTCGATTTATCGATGGTCCTCAACGGTGCCGACGGTCAAACAAAACAGGAGATGCTCTCCGCGTTGTCGCTCAGCGGGTCGGACTTGCCCACAATCAACGAGGCCAACGCGCGGCTGATCAAAGTCATTCGCACACCGGCCGGGCGCATCACGTTGTCGGTGGCGAATTCTTTATGGGTCGATAGTCGGCGCGCGACGCTTCGTCCCGAATACGTCAAGCAGACGCAATCCTGGTACGACGCCGAAATGACCGATCTCGATTTCTCGAGTCCGCGTGCCGCGTCTCGGATCAACGGCTGGGCGTCGAAAGAAACGCACGGCAGAATTCCCAAGCTTCTCGACCGGATCGATCCGGCCGATCTCGTGCTGCTCCTCAACGCGGTGTATTTCAAGGGGGAGTGGACGCACAAGTTCGACACGGCGAAGACGCAACCGCGCGATTTTACCCTCGCCGGCGGTTCCGTCAAACAAGTGCCGCGCATGGTGCAATCGGGACGCTTCGACTACTTCGAAACGGCGCAGCTCCAGGCGATCCGCCTGCCGTTCGGCGACGGTGATCTCGTCATGGACGTGCTGTTGCCCGATAAATCATCGAGCTTGGATGCGTTGGAAGCGGAGCTCACTGCCGAGCATTGGACGAGCTGGCAAGGTCAATATGCGCCGCGCCCCGGGACGATTGAACTGCCGCGCTTCGAGCTGAAATCCGATTATCGCTTGAATGAAGCGCTGCAAGTCCTCGGTATGACACGCGCTTTCCGCCCGGATGCCGCGCAATTGACCGGCATGCTCTCATCCGCGCCGGGTCAGCTGAGGCAAGGGCACTTCTTCATTTCAGCAGTGCTTCAATCGACCTACTGGAAGGTGGACGAGGAAGGCTCGGAAGCTGCGGCCGTTACGGCGATCGGTGTCAGGGCCTCCGCGGTCGCTCGTCCGGCGGAACCGTTTCGGATGATCGTCGACCGGCCGTTTTTCTGTGCGATTGAAGACCGGCGCAGCGGCGCGCTGCTCTTCCTCGGGGCCATCTACGATCCGTCCGTTTGACGCGGCGGCGACCAAGCCCCACACCGGCGCTCGAAAAGGGCGTACAACGCTCGTTCACAATCGCGATCTGGGAATTTTCATGGCTGCCGAACAGGAGATCAAACTCGCCTCAGAGAGTCGCACGGCGGCGTCTCCGCTGAGTTTTGCGAGCGCGCCCTCATTGGCCGGCCTGCCCGATCAGGAGCTCTTGGAAATCGTTCAGCGCCAGACTTTCAATTTCTTCTGGGACGGCGCACACCCCCTGACGGGGCTGGCGCTCGATCGGTGCAGGACTCATCGGGAA
>Ga0209611_10000977_pt1 | contig 46688 bp, 45 predicted proteins | sample S1TSphgellanicum_3_FD_187693 | JGI IMG/M metagenome (GOLD analysis project Ga0209611, IMG submission 187693) | Host-associated microbial communities from peat moss isolated from Minnesota, USA - S1T2_Fc - Sphagnum magellanicum MG (SPAdes) (version 2) | ecosystem: Host-associated > Plants > Peat...
CGCAGCACCCATTCGCCGATGCCAAGGATCAAACCGGATTCCTCGGCCACCGGCACGAACTCAGCGGGCGACACCTCGCCCAACTCGTCGCTCGTCCACCGCAGCAAGGCCTCCATGCCGGATACCTCGCCGCTGCGGACATCGAATTGCGGCTGGTAGTTCAGGGTGAACTCGTTGCGCTCGAGCGCGCCGCGCAATCTCGCCTCCAGTGTGAAGCGGCGCAGCGCGCCATCGTTCATCGAGCTGTCGAAGAAGGCGTACATGCCGGGCGCCTTGCGCTTCGCGAAGTACATGGCGAGATCCGCGTTGCGCATCAAGGTGTCGACTTCCGTGCCGTCGGCCGGGAACATTGCAATGCCGACGCTCGGTGTCACCACCACCGTGTGCAGCGAGAGGCGCATCGGTTCCTGCAGATCGGCGATCAGGCGGGCGGCAATCTTGCCCGCATCGTCCGCGGAGCGGATGTTCGGCAGGAGCACGATGAATTCGTCGCCGCCGAGGCGCGCGATATGGCTCGAGCGGTAGGCCGGCGCCTCCTCGACCGCATCGTCGTGGCGCAGGGAATTGCGCAGCCGGGCGGCGACCAGACACAGCAATTCGTCGCCGACGGCGTGCCCCAGCGTGTCGTTGACTCTCTTGAAATTGTCCAGATCAAGGTACAGCACCGCCACCATGGCCTGCTGCTGCCGCGCCGCGTCGAGCGCGCCGTTCAAGCGGGTGCGCGACTGTTCCCGGTTCGGCAGACCGGTCAGGGCGTCGAAGTAGGCCAGCCTCACGATGCGGTGTTCCGCGCGCCACTTGCTCGCAAGGGATATCGTCATCTGCCGGATTTCATGCGGGTGAAACGGCTTCTGCAGATACGACAGCTTTTCCTCCGGCGGCACCCGGCTGCCGATATCGCGCGGATCGACATCCGAGTAGGCCGTGCACATCACGATCTCGATGGCAGGATCGAGTTCACGGATGCGCGCGGCGGCCCACACGCCGTCGGCCCCGGGCGGCATTCTCATGTCGAGAAACGCAACCGCAAACGGATCCTCCGCGCTCAACGCGTCGCGTACCGCCGCGACCGCCGCTTCCGCGCCGTCGCAAAACACCGCCGAGAAACTCGTCTCGCCCGAGGTGAGCGGCTTCGGGCCCTGATCCGATGCCCTCTTGTTGAACAGCCGCTCTCGCAGGTCGTTGAACACCACGGCTTCGCCGCTCATGCCGGCCGGCGCCAGAATCTGCCGGTATGCGTCCCGCACCAGGGCTTCGTCGTCGGCGATGAGAACGCGTATCGGGACTGTCTTGGGGTCGGGCATGCGCAATTTTCCTTAACGTCAATCCGGTAATGGCCATATCCAATGCATCGACGCTCCCACACAAGGCCCTGCGCGGGCGGCCGCTACATCCGTCCGCCCGGCGCGCCAAGCGGCGACCCATGGCGCCGGGGGGCGGCAATCTCGCTGCCGAGAGTCACGCGTCCTAGGTAACAGAATCCTCGCGGTGGCGGCCCGTGACCCAGTCCGATTTCGCGTCGATTCAGGTCTTGCACCACAGCAAATGCGCTTGGAATGAGACGTGTTTCACGCTTCGAGCTACGGCGATCGACTGTCCGTTTTTCGAGCATCGCGCGGCATCGCGCGGCGACCCGCGGCCGGCGATTCAAGCCGCCTGATTGCGCCCCGACTTCTTCGCAATCTGCAGCCGGCGCTGCGAGTCTTCGACCAGACCCGCGGGACTGTCCTCCGGGTTCGGCACCTGCGCGGCGACGCCGACGCTGACGCTCACATAGCGCAACACGGCGGAACGCGGATGGTGAATGCGCAGATCCCGCACCCGCTCCGCCATGAGCTGACCCATGCGAAACGCCTGTTCGCCCGCGAGGCCGAGCGCAAACGCGATCAAACTCCCGCCGTCGATACGCGCCGTGACGTCGCTGGCGCGGCGCAAACATCCCGACACGACGTGCGAGACGCGGCGAATCATCGAATCGCCCGCCGCACGGCCGAAGGTCGCGTTGTACAGGTCGAGGGCGTCGATGTCGATGGCGAATATCGCAATGCTGCGTTTCTCGCGCTGCGCAAGCGCCCAGTCGCGCTTCAGCAGTTCCTCCAGATAGGAGAGCGTGAACAGGCCGGTCAATCGATCGTCGCGGATCGCGACGCTGGTCGGCTGATGGGCGCCGCTCAGCGAGTCGCGCGCGAGCTTGGGCTCCATCCGCAAGCGCTCGCCGGCATCCCGATGATGGCCGGCGAAGTGCGTGATCTTGCCTTGCGGATCGCGCAACGGGAGCACCGTCATCTCGTTCCAGAAAACGCTGCCGTCCTTGCGGTAGTTGCGCAGCAGCACGCGGCACGTCTCGCCCTTGCCGAGCGCCTCGCGCAGCCGGTGGCGGGCTTCCTGTCCGGTATCGTCCGACTGCAGCAAGCGCAGATTTCGGCCGATCAACTCCTCCGGCGGGTATCCGGTCAGGAGCGAAAAACCGGGATTGGCATAGATGACCGGGTGTTCGGGGTTCTGCGCATCCACGAGGACCACCCCCTCGGGGGAGCTCTCGATCAGGCGTCGATACAAGTCGGTGTCAAAACCCGTCATGACTCTCACCCTCCGTCAATATCAACGGTGGTGCGGCCGACAGAGCGTCGATCCGCGCTGCCGTGGTCTGCCAATGCGGGTTCTCATGCAAATCCCCCGGCGGCTCGCCGCGGGCCCGCATCCTCACCAGCCGCGCCTGCGATGCCGCCGAGCCAGCATCCGTTCCAAAGCGCTCCAACACGAATTCTACGGAATGTCGATCATTACATATAGGCAGGACGTCGCATCCTGCGGAATATGCTTGCCGGGTGCGGGCGAGAATATCGCCAAACGCAGCCGCTCCACCCATGCTGAGGTCGTCGGCGAACACGCAGCCGTGAAATTTGAGCTCGCCGCGCAGAATGTCTGTGATCCAGGTCGTCGACAGACTGGCGGCCCGCGCGTCGACGGACGGAAACACCACATGGGCGGCCATGATGCCGGGCAGATGATTGTCGATCAGCGACCGATAGGGGCGGATATCGGCTTCCAGGTCGGCAAAATCGCGCCGATCCACCGGCAACGCGACGTGCGAATCGGCGACCACGGCGCCGTGGCCCGGAAAGTGCTTGGCAACCGCCGCCATTCCGGCGTCGCGCATGCCGGCCATGCTCGCCACGGCCAACGCGGCCACCGTGTCCGCGTCGCGGTGAAAAGCCCGGTCGCCGATGATCTCGCTCACGCCATGGTCCAGATCGGCACAGGGCGCGAAGCTGAAATCCACACCCACCGAGCGCAGCTCACTCGCCAACAGCCAGCCGATCGAGTGCGCCAGCCCGAGCGCATCGCGCCGGTCCTGATCGAAACGCCTGCCGATCAGGCGCGCCGCCGGCAGGCGCGTGAACCCCTCGCGAAAGCGCTGTACGCGGCCCCCCTCATGATCAACGGCGATCAACAGATGCGGTGCGCGCAAGGCGCGGATGCCTGCGGTGAGCGACTGCAGTTGCTGCCGATTGCTGTAATTTCTGCTGAATAACACCACGCTGCCGACCAGCGGGTGCTGCAGGACACGGGCATCTTCCGCCGTCAATTCGGTGCCGGCGATATCCACCATGAGCGGTCCCAAGTTCATGCGCGCTCCTCGAAAACCGCAATCGATTCGACGTGCGAGGTATGCGGGAACATATCCATCACGCCGGCGCAGACCAGGGTGAATCCCTGCTCGTGCACCAGGATGTGGGCATCTCGCGCCAAACTCCCCGGGTGACAGGAAATGTACACCACCCGGCGCGGCCGCCACTGCGCCATGCGGCCCAATAATTCGCAGGCACCCGCCCGCGGCGGGTCGAGCAGCACCAAGTCATAGCGTTGCTGGTCCCACGTTCCGAACTTGGCGGGCTCGAAAAGATTCGCCGCGAAGAATTCGGCGTTGCCGGCGCCATTGCGCGCGGCGTTCGCCCGCGCGCGTTGCAGCAAGGCCGCGTCGCCCTCCACCCCCACCACCCGCCGCGCGCGGCGCGCCACGGGCAGCGTGAAATTCCCCAACCCGCAGAACAGGTCGAGTACCTCATCGGTGGCGCCCGGCGCCAGCAAATCCATTGCGGCGGCCACCATCGACGCGTTGACGTCGCGGTTGACCTGAATGAAGTCGACCGGGCCGAATTCGATGACCACCCGGCCCTCATCCACGGTGTACGTCAAGGGTGGATAACCGGGCTGCAACGGCGATACACTGTCGAGTCCCCCGCGCTGCAGGAAAATCTGCACGCCGTGCTGCAACGCAAATGCGGTCAATTTCCCGCAATCCTCCGCTCCCGGCGACTCGAGAACGCGAAACACCAGCGCCATGGCCGAATCGCCCGCGGCAAGTTCGACTTGCGGAATTTTTTCGCGCAGGTCGAGCGTCTGCACCAGCGCGGCCAGGTCGCGGGGCAGATCGCCCCACGGCGCCTGCAACACCTCGCAACGCCGCAGGTCGGCGACATAAGGTTTGTCGCGCTCGCGAAAACCCGCCAGCACCCGCCCTTTCTTATGGACGTACCTGACCCCGAGCCGTGCGCGCCGCCGATAGGCCCAGGACGGTCCGCGCAGCGGCGGCAGCACCCTCGGTGCGCTCAGCTTGCCGATGCGCTGCAAGGTGTCGAGGAGATGCCGCTGCTTCGCCGCCACCTGTGCCGTGTCGGACAGATGCTGAAGCGAACAGCCGCCGCACACCCCGAAATGCGCGCATCCCGGCGCCACGCGATCCGGCGAGCGCTCGAGAATCTCCGCGAGGAACCCCTCGTCCGATTGGCGGCGCCGTCGGGCGATGCGAAAGCGCACGCGCTCGCCGGGCAGCGCGCCGGCGATGAAGACCGCCTTGCCCTGCAGGCGCGCGATCCCGCGCCCGTCCTCCGTCAGATCCACGATATCGGCTTCGTGAAGCTCGCTGCCGCTCAACTCGCGGGCCATGCCGCCGCGAATTCCTTGAGGTGAGCGGAGGCGGACTCCTCGAGCAGCGTGCGCACCCGCGCCACCTCCTCCGCGTGCTCGGCGGCGCTCAACCGGCCGCGGATCAGTTCGAAGCGCAAATAAATCAAGTAGGTGTTGAGGACGTCGGTCTCGCAGTAGTCGCGAATGCGCGCCAGCCGGCCTTCGAGGTAGGCCGGCCACACATTGGAGCCGTGCATGCCGACCTTTCCGGGCAGGCCGAGCAGCGTCGCGATGTCGTTCAAGCTGGCGCGGCCGCGCCCTTGAAAGCCCGACAGAATGTCCATCAGGTCCATGTGCCGCCAGTGAAACCGGCTCAGGTAGTTGCTGTAGCGGAAGCTATGATCGGTATCGCCCATTTCCCAGTAGCGCGCCGCCGGTACGCTGTGCAGCAGGCTTCGGTAGTGCAGCACGGGCAGGTCGAACCCGGCTCCGTTCCACGACACCAAGTCCGGCGTATACCTGTCCAACCCATCGAAAAACCGTTCGATCAACGTCCTCTCCGAGGATGTTTCGTCGCCGAGACTCCACAGCCGGAGCGAGTCGCGCGACCTCATGAGCACCGAGATCGCCACGATGCGCTGCTGCTCGTGCGACAGGAATTCGCTGCCGGTTTCCTGGCGGCGCTTGGTGAACATGATTTGCGCCACCTGCTCATCGGACAGATCCTGAAGCGCGAATAGACGGCGGCCGAGGTCGGTATCGGGAACGGTCTCGATGTCGAACACCAGCGTGTTCATTGCAGCGTGTTCATTGCAGCGTGTTCATTGCAGCGGGTTCATTGCAGCGGGTTCATTGCAGTGCGTTCATTGCAGTGCGTTCATTGCAGCGGGTTCATTCCGGCGTGTTCATCAAGCGTGTCCATTTTCAGTGGGTTCATGCCGGCGTGTTCATCGATGCGCCCGCCGGCGCGCGCATCAGCACGGCCACGGCCACCACCAGGCCGGCCTCGTCGGTCAGCGTGACATGGCCTTCGCCGATGCCGAGACCTTCACGGACCTTGGCGCCTCGTGCGGAGTACACGACCTCGGGCTTTCCCCAGGAGTTTTGCACCACACCCACATCGCGTATCCAAATACCGTGCGCAAAACCGGTGCCCATGCCCTTCACGATCGCCTCCTTGGCCGCAAAGCGCATGGCGATGAAACGCACCGGCCGCGCCGTGCGCTCGAATTGCACCCGCTCCTCCGGCATCAACAGGTGCGCGAGAAAGCGCTCCCCGTACTGCTGATAGACACGCTCGATGCGATCCACCTTGAGGACGTCGACGCCGATCCCGAAAATCATGCGATCTGCGCCCTCCCGGTCAGGCGCGGGCCGAGCGCATGATCTCTTTCATGTCGCGCACCGCCTTGGCCAGCCCGTCGACGATGGCGCGCGCCACGATCGAGTGACCGATGTTGAGTTCGACGATTTCAGGAATGGCGGCGATGGGCTCGACGTTATGGTAATTGAGCCCGTGGCCCGCGTTGACCACGAGTCCCAGGCGATCGGCGAACTTGGCGGCGGCGCACAGCCGTTCGAACTCGCGGGCGCGCGCCGCGCCGATGCTGTCCGCGTAGGTGCCGGTATGCAATTCGATGACCGGAGCCCCGGCGCGCTGCGACGCTTCGATCTGCGCCGGATCCGGATCGATGAACAGCGAGACGCGGATGCCCGACGCGCCGAGCGCCTTGACCGCGTCGCCGATCCGCGCGCTCTGCCCGAGCACGTCCAAGCCCCCCTCGGTGGTGATCTCCTGCCGCGATTCGGGCACCAGACAGACATCCTGCGGCAGCACTTTCTGCGCCACGCGGATCATCTCGTCGGTGACCGCCATTTCGAGATTCATGCGCGTCTGCAGCGCCTCGCGCAGCGCGAACACGTCGCGGTCCTGGATGTGCCGCCGATCCTCCCGCAGATGCAGCGTGATGCTGTCGGCGCCCGCCTCTTCGGCGGCGAGCGCCGCGTACAGCGGATCCGGGTAGCGCGCCCGGCGCGCCTGGCGCAGGGTGGCCACATGATCGATATTCACGCCGAGCGCGATCGCCGGGTGCAGCCCAGCGCCGCTCACAAACCCTCCTCGGGCAGCCCACCGCCGCTCACAACTCCCTCGTGCAGCCCAGCGCCGCTCACAAACCCTCCTCGCGCGGATTGTGCGGCTCGCGCGGGCGCAGCGCCCGGGCGATGGCCCGCGACTGCAAGGAGCGCCCGTCGAGGCAGGCATCGATGGCGGCACGCAGCACGCGTTTGGCATCGCGCAGCGAACGCTCGTCGCCGAAGCTCTCCGCTTGCAGGTCGGCCAGGGATTGCCCGTAGACCGCACCGGGCGCATCCGCGACACAGAGTTGCGGACCGCGTTCGACGGCAAACCGGTAGTACCGGCCGGGCTCCACCGGAGCGCCCTCCTCGGTTCTCGAGAGCGCGAGACCATAGCCCAAATCGTTCAACAGGCGCTTCTCGAAGCGGCGCAGCGCGGGTTCACAGGCCGCCCCAGCGCACAGTGCCTGCACGCACGCGGCGTAGGAGAAAAAGATCTCCGGGTGCGGATCGCAGCGCTCCGTCAACTTCAACAGCAGCTCGTTCAAATAAAATCCGCTCATCAGCCGTCCCGGCGCGAGGCGGGTCGCCTCGCCGTCGATCTCCGCCGCCACCAGCCGGCAGGCCTCGCCCTTGCCGGACCAGGACACCAGCAGGCGTTGGAACGGACGCAGCACGCCTCTCAATGACGATTTGGGTCCGTTGGCGCCGCGCGCGAACAAGGTCAGGCGTCCATAATCGCCGCTGAACACCTCGACGATCCGGCTGGTATCGCGAAAGGCATACTGGTGCAGCACGTAAGCCGGTGCCAGCCACACCCGCCGCGCGGGCGGACCCATGCCGCCGTTCACAGCGTGTCGTACCCGAACTGGCGCAGCGCCATTTCACTGTCGGCCCAGTTTTCCTTGACCCTGACCCAGAGTTCGAGATGCACGGATCGCTGCCACAGATCGTTGAGCTCGATGCGGGCCAGGCGTCCGATCTCCTTCAGGCGTTCTCCTCCCTGGCCGATCACAATGGCCTTCTGCCCGGCGCGCTCGACCCAAATGACTGCATTGATCATGATGCGATTGTGCTCGTCGGCGAAACGTTCGATTTGCACATTGATGCCATACGGCAATTCCTCGCGCAACTTGAGCGTCAGCTTCTCGCGCACGATCTCGGCCGCATGGAACGGCTCATCCCGATCGGTGACGACATCGAGGGCAAACAGCGGCGGCGACAGCGGCAGGCGCGCGCCGATCAGGTCGGCCAACCGATCGAGGTTGTCGGCCTGCAGCGCCGACACCGGTATGATTCCCGAGGCCGGGATGCGCTGCGCCATCTCATCGAGAAACGGCAGCAGCTGCTCCCTGGGGAAGACGCGGTCGACCTTGTTGATCACCAGGAACAACGGCTGTTTCAAGCCGCGCACGCGCTCCCAGACCCATTCGTCCTCGTCGGTGAAGCGCATGGCCTCGATCACGAACACGATCACATCGGCGTCCTGCGAGGTGGAAATCGCCACTCGGTTCATGTACTGATTCATCACCCGGCGCGTCGATTCGTGCAGGCCCGGCGTGTCGACCAGCACCAACTGCGCGAGCGCCCGGTTGACGACGCCCAGGATCCTATGTCGGGTGGTTTGCGGCTTGGCGGTGACGATGGATACCTTGCGTCCCACCAAGGCGTTGACCAGCGTGGATTTGCCGACGTTGGGCCGTCCCACGATGGCCACATGGCCGGCGCGAAAAGTGGCGTCGCCCGCCGCAATCCCCGCCTGCAGCTTGGGCTCGCTCATGTGCGCATTTCAGCGGGCAGCATTTGCAGCAATTTCGCGGCCGCCAATTGCTCCGCGCGGCGGCGGCTGCCGGCTTCGCCGACCGCGGCCAATTCCAGCACCGGCACCTCGCAGCGCACGGTGAAGGTTTGCTCGTGCGGGTCGCCCGCCGCAGCGGTCAACGTGTACACCGGCAAAGCGAGCCCGTGCGCCTGCAGCGACTCCTGCAGGCGGGTCTTCGGATCCTTCAATGAGTCGGCGGCCGGCAGATCCTGCAGCCGGGACCCCATGATGCGGGCCACCGCCGCGGCCGCTGCGTCGTATCCTGCATCGAGAAAGATCGCGCCGAGGAGGGCTTCGAGCGCGTCCGCCAGGATCGACGCGCGGCGAAACCCGCCGCTCTTCAATTCGCCGCTGCCGAGGTTCAGCTGGGCACCTAAACCGAGCTCGCCGGCGATCTGCGCCAGTGTCTCCCCGCTCACCAGCGTCGCCCGCAGCCGCGACAGGGCACCCTCGTCCGCCTGCGGATGGGCGTCATAGAGCAGTCGCGCGACGCAGCAATTGAGGATCGAATCGCCGAGGAATTCCAGACGCTCGTTGTGGTCGGAACCGGCGCTGCGGTGAGTCACCGCGGCATGGCACAAGGCCGGTTGCACGAACACGTAGCCAAACGACTGCTCGGCCCAATCCAACAGTTCCTTGGGCTTGCGCAGCGGAATCACTGCACCTTCACGGTCTTATCGAAGTGCACCGACAGTGATACGTTGGCGACGTAGGGTACGGTATCGTCGTAGGACACGTGCATCGACACGCCGCTGTCGTCCTTGGAGATCGCGATATCCTTGACTTCGACCGCGGTCGGATCCTCGATCGCCCAGTGCCGATCGAGGATGCGCCGGATGTTGCCGGGATCGGGATTATCGCCCTTGGCCTCGATGGCCGTCATGTCCAGCGTGCGCGCGATCTTCATGTAATTCAGGTACACCGGGATGAGGCGCAGCCCCGCATACCCAACGGCACCCACCAGCGCCAGAATGCACAGCAACCCGACCAAGGTCATCCCGAGCTGGCGCGGTGGAACAAATGTTTTCATTGGCTCGACTCCCAAAGACTTCCCGTCTATTGAATCTCATTCCCGATGCGCCGCCAGAGAGGTCCGTCACGAGTATCGAGATTAAGCCAGATTCGCACGGCTTTTCCGACCAGATTCTGCGCCGGCACGAACCCGGGGGCGTCCATGTCGTCCTGAAAACGGCTGTCCTTGCTGTTATTGCGGTTGTCGCCCATGAAGAAGTAATCGCCTTCCGGCACCACCCACTCGCCGGTTTTCACGCTGCCGAAGGCGAACATGATGCGATGCCGCTTGCTGCCGAGTTCCTCGAACGCGGTGGGCGCGCCGGCATAGTTCGCGAGGTCTTGCTTGGGCCCGCTGTAGATCGGGCCCGGCTGCTGCGGCATGGGCTTGCCGTTCACATACAGCTGGTTCTGCTCATCCACCCGGATGTGGTCCCCCGGCAGACCGACCAGCCGCTTGATGTAGTTGATCTTCGGATTCGGCGGCAGCCGGAACACGATCACGTCGCCCCGCTGCGGCTTGCCCGTCGGAATCAGCAGGGTATTGGTGACCGGCAGGCGCAGCCCGTAGGAGTACTTGCTGACGAAGATGAAATCACCGTCGTACAAGGTCGGCATCATCGAATCGGACGGTATGCGGAACGGCTCGAACAGGAACGAGCGGATCACCAGCACCAGGATGATGACCGGAAAGAAGGAGCGGGCATATTCGACCGCAATCGGCTCGCGCACGCGCTCGGGCGGCGTGCCCGACGCCGCCGCGGCCTGCGTGCGGCGGCGTGCGAAGAATGCCTGGTCGACTCCCCAGATCAGCCCCGACACCGCACCCACCACCACCAGCATGAGACTGAAATCGACCGCCTCGTAGCGGAACAGGCGCCACAGCATCACCACCGCCAGCACGATCAGCCCGTAACCGGCCAGCTTCGCCAGCCACGGCTCCTCGACGCTCACCGCGGCGGGATCGCGCTTCGGTCTCATGACCCATCCGTCCACCAGAATCACCGCCACGCACACCGCCCCCGCGCACAACATGGCTATGAAAACGTTATCGCCTTCAGTCACGAAATTCCCCCGGGAAAGTTGTTCAACTGCTCTTCTTGCCGACGCGCAATACCGCGAGGAAAGCCTCCTGCGGAATTTCGACCTGGCCCACCTGTTTCATGCGCTTCTTGCCGGCCTTTTGTTTCTCGAGCAGCTTGCGCTTGCGCGTGATGTCGCCTCCGTAGCACTTTGCCAGCACATTCTTCCGCATCGCCTTGACGCTGGAGCGCGCGATGACGTGGCTGCCGATCGCCGCCTGCACGGCGATGTCGAACATCTGGCGCGGGATCAGCTCCTGCATCTTGTCGACCAGTTGGCGGCCGCGATCGTAGGAGTTGTCGCGATGCACGATGAGCGACAGCGCATCGACCGGATCGCCGTTGATCAGCACGTCGAGCTTGACCAAGGGCGCCTGCTGAAAGTGGCTGAATTCATAGTCGAAGGACGCATAGCCGCGGGTCGCCGATTTGAGGCGATCGAAAAAATCCATCACCACCTCGGCGAGCGGCAGCGCGTACTGCAGCGACACCTGACTGCCGAGAAACAGCATCTTCTTCTGCACGCCGCGCTTCTCGCTGCACAGGGTGAGCACCGCACCGACGTGATCCGGCGGCACCAGAATGTTCGCGGTGATGATCGGCTCGCGCAGTTCGGCGATGCGGTCCTGGGACGGCAGCTTGGTGGGGTTGTCGACGTTGATGATCGAGCCGTCGGTGAGCAGCACCTCATAGATGACGGTGGGAGCGCTGGTGATCAAGTCCAGGTCGTACTCGCGCTCCAAACGCTCCTGCACGATGTCCATGTGGAGCAAGCCCAAGAATCCGCAGCGAAATCCGAAACCGAGCGCCGTCGACACTTCGGGCTCGAAGTGCAGCGCCGAATCGTTCAACTTGAGTTTCTTGAGCGCTTCGCGGAATTGCTCGTAGTCGTCGGAGCTGACCGGGAACATGCCCGCGAACACGCGCGGCTGCACCTGCTTGAAGCCGGCCAGCGGCGCGCTCGCGGGATTGCCGTCGAGCGTGATGGTGTCGCCGACCGGCGCACCGTCGATCTCCTTGATGCCGGCAACGATGAAACCCACTTCACCGGTGTTCAAGGACGCGCGCGTCACCGGCTTGGGCGCGAAGCGGCCGAGCTTGTCGGCCGTATGACTGCGGCCGGTCGACATGACGCGGATCTTGGCGCCGGTGTGCAATGCACCATTCATGACTCGAACCAGCGATACCACGCCGACGTAGTTGTCGAACCACGAATCGATGATCAGCGCCTGCAGGGGGGCGTCGGGATCGCCCTTGGGTGCCGGAATGCGCTTCACCAGTTGCTCGAGCAATTCAGGCACTCCCTGTCCCGTTTTGGCGCTCACCAGCGCGGCATCTTCGGCCGGAATACCGATGATCTCCTCGATCTCGCGGATCACCTTGGCCGGATCCGCCGACGGCAGGTCGATCTTGTTGATGACCGGCAGCACCTCGAGGCCCTGCTCCAACGCGGTGTAGCAATTGGCGACGCTCTGCGCCTCGACGCCCTGCGCGGCATCGACCACCAGCAGCGCTCCCTCGCAGGCGGCCAACGACCGGGATACCTCGTACGAGAAATCGACGTGCCCGGGGGTATCGATGAAATTCAGCTGATAGGTCTCGCCATCGGCGGATTTGAACCCGAGCGTGACGCTCTGCGCCTTGATGGTGATGCCCCGCTCGCGCTCCAAGTCCATCGAGTCGAGCACTTGAGCCTGCATTTCCCGCGCATCGAGACCGCCGCATTCCTGAATGAACCGGTCCGCCAAGGTGGATTTGCCGTGATCAACATGAGCGATGATTGAAAAATTGCGGATTTGCTTCATCTACGGCCGGGCTTTGGCAAACCTCGGATTATACCGGTCGGCGGTGGTATGCGAGCGCCTTATGTACTTCTTCGGCGTCCAGGCGCCCATGGCACACCAATTCGCCCGCGAACAGCAGCACCGGAATCTTGTGGCCGTAGCGCACTGTCGCCGCCGGATCGGCATCGACATCGAGGACCTCGATCCCATGGGAATGAACTTCCGGGAGCGCGGCCAGCTCGATGAGCATCTCCTCGCACAACCCGCACCCGGCGCGCGAGTACAGCACGAAGCACGGCGAGGCCGCAGGCATGTCTTTAAAGGAGCCTCTGTCTGATCAGTATGCGGCAAATCGGCGCCGGAGGATTTGACCGAGTGGGCGATGAACTCAACGGTTTGCGCCGGCACCTCGCCCACGGCCGTGACCTGATGCCCCTGCACCACGGTGGAGAACGCGAATCCCGAGCCCACGCGCGTCAGTCCCTGCATGGGGGGTTCCGCGGGTGCTGCGCTCGGCGCGGCATCGGCGCCCGGCGGACTGTCCGGCGGCGCCGATGCCTCGACGAACACCGACACCGTCGCCAATCCATCCGAATACACCAGATGACTCGCGGGCACCGTCGCACCGCCGATGGTCTGCGCACCTGCCACCGTCAGGTGAAAGCCCGGCGGCAACTCGCTCGCCCGGTAGGCGGACAGCGCCGCGGAGGGAGCATCCTGCGCCGGACCCTGGCGCACCCAGCGCATGCCCTCGGTACGCACCTGCGGCACCAGATCGCTGTCCGGAATGCTCTCCGGCATGTCCAAGCGGGCGAAGAAGATCTGCTCGATCACCTGTCCGCGCGAATCGCAGAGCTGTGTCTTCAGCGGCATCGCCGTCTTATCATCGAGCCAGAGACGGTAGCCGAACCGGAACTGATCCGTGGGGTTGACAGCGATGACGTGCGCCGCCCGTCCGAGAACCCGGGTCGAGGGCAGCGCCTCGATGCGGTAGAACTTGTCGACCTCCTCGCTGAACTCCGGCAGGGACCCGAGAAACGGCCCCCGATCGGCCCGCGGTTCGACCAGCACGGTGTGTTGGTCGGGCAGATAACAGGTCAACTCATCGTTATTGCGCACGAACTCGCGCCCCGAGCCGTCCAGAGATTGCAGCCGTTCGGTAACCCGCCCGGCCCGCACCCGGTGCACGATCCGCATGGTTTCGAGCCGTCCCTCGCTCAAATGGAAGAAGGTGCCGTCGTAATTGCGCGTGGCAAGTGCCTGATTCATCTTTTGCAGCCAATCGCGCGGATCATCGGCCCCGGACGAGGTGCGTGGCATGCCGGCCAACAAAGCGCCGACCGCGGCGCAAGGAATGAGCCAGCCGGACCCGCTGCGCATCGGCCGGGTCATGGAGCAGCGTGCGCCGCCGCTGGGTTGGCCGCCGGTTGCTGCTCTTCGGCCTCGATGAGGAGATCCGCCAGCACTCCGCGCTGATCGAGTCCCGAAGAATATTTGCTGTGCGCAAAAACGTAATTGGTCAGGCGCGCCGGCATCAGCGCCGCGGGCATCGCGGCGGGGGTTGCGGGCACCGTATAGGAGATGGCTTCGTGGGGCGCTTGCGTAGCCTCGTTCCGCGCCGACAGCGCCGGTGGGGCGGACGGAGTCACGGCCCGCTGCTGCAGGGCCACCACCGCGATCGCGGCGACTCCCGCCGCCACCGCGACGCCGGCCATCGGCCGCCACCAGCGCGGCGCCCGGACGCTTCCCCCGGCGGCGCCGGCCGTGACCGCTTCGCCGTCGATGGCGAGGTTGACGCGGCCCGCGAATCCCCGCGTCAGGTAGGCGCGGCTCGCGCCGCGCACTGCCTCGCCGATCAGTGCATAGCGGCCGAAGCTTTCGCGCAGCTCGCCGTCGCGCGTCAGCCGCTTCAACAGCAGTTCGGTTTCCGAGTTGGGCAGCTCACCGTCGAGAAATGCCGATACCTGTTCACGAATTTGTTCGCTCATGTTTCCTCAGGCCGACCAAGGCCGCCGTCAAAAATAGGTCGTAGCTTCTTGTCAATCGCCTCTCGCGCACGAAAAATGCGCGAACGCACGGTGCCGACCGGGCAGTCCATGGTTTGCGCAATGTCCTCGTAGCTCAAGCCCTCCAACTCTCGCAGCACGATCGCGGTCCGCAAGTCCTCGGGCAGATTCTCGATGGCGCGATTCACGGTATCGCGAATCTCGTCGGTCAGCAGCAAGCCTTCCGGCGTCTCGGACTCGGCCAATCGGGCATGCAAATCGTATTGCTCGGGATCCTGCAGATCGAGGTCGTAGTCCATCGGCCTGCGCTTGGTCGCAACCAGGGCGTTCTTCGCGGTGTTGATCGCGATTCTATACAACCAGGTATAAAAGGCGCTATCGCCGCGGAACGAGGGAAGTGCACGGAAAGCCTTGACGAAAGCCTCCTGTGCGATGTCCTCGGCCTCGGTTGCATCGTGAACGTAGCGCATGATCAGCTTCAGCACCTTGTGCTGGTATCGCAGGACCAACAAATCGAACGCCGCCCGCTCGCCCCGCTGGACTCTCTCGACCAGCTTGAGGTCACTCTCTTCAACGCTCATTGGCGAACGCTCGTGGGTGATCCCAAACCGCCGAGCTTGCAAGCCGGCCTGTCGCGATAGACCGGCCGGCGCCGGAAAAGTTCGACGATTTGCGGACCGAACCGCCGCTAAACGTGAGATTACGCACAGTGAGCCGATTCTAGCAGCGGCGCGGCGCCTACCGGCCCGCGCCCGGCGGCTGCGCCGCAATTCGCGCGATCAGCGCGCGCCACTGCTCGGGCGGACTTTCCTGTCCCAGCAAGTACGCGTATAGAACCGGGTCCTGGGTGTCCAACAGCTCATCGAAGAACGCCCGCTCCGCATCCGACGCGCTCGACAGCCGCTCGTTCACATAACGCGTCAGCAGCACATCGAGTTCCTTCAGGCCGCGCCGGCAGCGCCAACGCAGCCTGCCGAGTTCCGCCGGCCCGGACATCAGTAGCGGCGATGCATCATCATTTGCTTGATCTCGGCAATGGCCTTGGCGGGATTGAGATCCTTGGGGCAGGCCTCGGTGCAATTCATGATGGTATGACAGCGGTACAGGCGGAACGGATCCTCGAGGTAATCGAGCCGCTCGCCGGTGGCCTCGTCGCGGCTGTCGACCAGCCAGCGGTAAGCGGCCAACAACGCCGCCGGGCCCAGGTAGCGATCGCTGTTCCACCAGTAACTCGGACAGCTGGTGGAACAACACGCGCACAGGATGCAGGCGGAAGGCCGATCCACCTTTTCCTGATCCTCCTTGGTCTGCCGCCGCTCGCCGTCCGGGGGCGCCGGCGTGCCGGTCTGCAGCCAGGGCTTGACGGACGCGTATTGGGCGTAGAAGTGCGTGAGGTCGGGCACCAGATCCTTGATCACCGGCATGTGCGGCAAGGGATAGATCCTGATCTCGCGCTTCACGTCGGCGCAGGCGCTGACGCACGCCAGGCCGTTCTTGCCGTCGATGTTCATGGCGCACGAGCCGCAGATCCCTTCACGGCAGGAGCGCCGGAAACTCAACGTGGAATCGATCTCGTTCTTGATCTTGATCAGGGCGTCGAGCACCATCGGGCCGCAGGTGTCCATGTCGATCTCGTAGGTGTCGAGCCGCGGATTTTCCGTCGAGTCAGGATCGAAGCGGTAAATCTTGAAAACCCGCACATGCGCCGCGCCCGCCGGCGCCTTGAACACCCGGCCGTCCTTGCGCACCTTGGAATTGGCAGGAAGGGAAAACTCAGCCATCAATCGCTCCTCATGATCCGTGCGGACTCAATAAGTCCGTGCCTTGGGCGGTATCGATTCCACATCGTCGCTCAAGGTATTGAGATGGACCGGGCGGTAATCGATCCGGGTTTTGCCTGCCGCATCGACCCAGCACAGGGTGTGCTTGAGCCAATTCTGATCGTCGCGGTCCGGAAAGTCCTCGCGCGCCTGCGCGCCGCGGCTCTCCTTGCGATTTTCCGCCGAGTGCAGGGTGGCCACTGCCTGGCCCAGCAAATTGTCCAACTCCAGGGTTTCGATCAGATCGGTGTTCCACACCAGCGAGCGGTCGCCGACCCCGACATCGGCCATCGAGTCGAACACTTCTCCCAGCTTGCGTTTGCCGTCGCTCAAAGTTTCGCCGGTGCGGAACACCGCCGCATCGCTTTGCATGACACGCTGCATCTGCAGGCGGATATCGGCGGTGCGGTGCGCGCCCTTGGCATGACGGAACCTGTCCAACCGCGCGAGCGCCGGCTCGCAGGCGTCGGCTTTGAAGGCTCGATGCGGCGCATCCCGGGTCACCACCCGCGCGCAATGCCGCGCCGCTTCGCGGCCGAACACCACGAGGTCGAGCAGCGAGTTCGACCCCAATCGGTTGGCGCCGTGTACCGAGACGCAGGCGGCTTCGCCGACCGACATCAGTCCGGGCACCACCGTTTCGCCGCCGTCGGCTCGCGTGATCGCCTCGCCGTGGACATTGCAGGGGATACCGCCCATGTTGTAATGCACCGTGGGCAGCACCGGGATCGGCGACTTGTTGACGTCGACGCCGGCGAATATTCTCGCGGTCTCTGCGATGCCGGGCAATCGCTCCTTGATGACCGCGGGTCCCAGATGCTCGAGATGCAGGTCGATGTGATCCTTCAGCGCGCCGACCCCGCGGCCCTCGCGGATTTCCACCGTCATCGCGCGGCTCACGACATCGCGGGACGCCAGATCCTTGGCATTCGGTGCGTAGCGTTCCATGAAGCGCTCGCCGGCGGCATTGGTGAGATAGCCACCCTCGCCGCGCGACCCCTCGGTGATCAGGCAGCCGGCGCCGTAGATTCCGGTCGGATGAAACTGCACGAATTCCATGTCCTGCAACGGCAGGCCGGCGCGCAGCGCCATGCCGCCGCCGTCTCCCGTGCAGGTGTGCGCGGACGTGCAGGAAAACCACGCGCGCCCATAACCGCCGGTCGCCAGGATCACCATGTGGGCGCGGAAGCGATGCAGGCTGCCGTCGGCCATGTCGAGCGCGATCACGCCGCGGCACTCGTCATCCTCCATGATGAGGTCGAGCGCAAAGTATTCGATGAAAAAATTCGCCTGGTGCTTGAGCGACTGTTGATACAGGGTGTGCAGCATCGCGTGGCCGGTGCGGTCGGCCGCGGCGCAGGTGCGCTGCGCGATGCCTTTGCCGAAGTGCGTCGTCATGCCGCCGAACGGCCGCTGATAGATGCGTCCGTCCTCGGTGCGCGAAAACGGCACGCCGTAGTGCTCCAATTCGATGACCGCCGCAGGCGCTTCCTTGCACATGAATTCGATGGCGTCTTGGTCGCCCAGCCAGTCGGATCCCTTCACCGTATCGTACATGTGCCATCGCCAATCATCGGCACCCATGTTGCCGAGCGCCGCGGAGATGCCGCCCTGTGCCGCCACCGTATGACTGCGCGTCGGGAACACCTTGGTCAGGCAGGCGGTGGACAAGCCCGCCTGCGCGAGGCCGAAGGTCGCGCGCAATCCGGCGCCGCCGGCGCCGACGACCACCACGTCGTACGTGTGTTCGATCAGTGGGTACTCGCTCATGGGTCGGGTCCGAAGTCGACGCGCAGAACTGTGATCAGGGGGTACTCGTTCATGGGTCAGGGTCCGAAGTCGACGCGCAGCACCGCGAAAACGCCGGCGCCGCCCGCGAGCACGTACAGGAATCGCAGGCTCACCAGACATAACAGTTTCATACCGGCCGTATGCACATAGTCTTCGACCACGACGCGGGTTCCGAGATAGGAGTGGTACGACGCGACCGTGACCAAGAGCACGGTCAACAAACCGCTCACGGGAAACGACAGCCAAGCCCGCAGCGTCAGGTAGTCGAGGCCCGGCAGGAACGCCAGCGAGCCCAGGAACCATAAGCTGAGTGGAACCAACGCGATGGCGCTCAGGCGCTGCGCCCACCAATGCCCGGTTCCGTCCTTGGCGGACCCCAATCCGAGCACGCGGCCCAAGGGACTGCGCAACGTCACGAGGCGAAGTGCCGGATCGACATCCAGACACCCAACGTCAAGCCGAACGCGGCGATGACGACGAACCAGCCGCTGGCATGGCGCTGCGTGCGCTCGAAGCCGCGGCCGAGGTCCCAGAACAGGTGCCGAATGCCGTTCAAGAGATGATAAAAAAACGCGAATGTCCACCCGGCCAGCAACAACAGGCCGACCGGACTCGTGAGCAGCGCCGTCGCCGACGCGTAGGAGTCCTGGCCGCTGGCCAGAGATACCAGCCAGTAGCACAGGGCAACGACCCCCAAGCTGAGCCCGATACCGGTCAGACGATGCAAAATAGACAGGCTGTTGCCGATTTGCCATCGATAAATCAGCAAGTGAGGTGACGTCGGACGGCGCATGGCTAGAAGTCGATGCAGCGCCCCTTGGACTCCCAATCGCCGAAGCGCGTGGGCTCGGGACCCTCGCGACCGCCGATCTCGGGCGGTGCAGGCGCGTCGGCGGGCGGATTCGCGTCAGCGGGCGGATTCCCCTCTTCGGGCGCGGGTGGAGGCAGCATCGTCACAGACGAAAGTTTGCCAGAAATACCGTCCCCATAGACACTTCATTGAACTAATTACGGCAAGGGTTGACATCGCGCGCCGAGTACCCAATTGATTGGACATTCGGCGCAGACACCTTGGGTCTGAGACAGTAGAAGAAGCGCCGGTCCTGGCACTGGCGGTAGGGAGGATGTCAAAGCGCATGTCAAGCAATGCTCCGGCGCAATCGGGCCTCTTGGGCCAGCTTGGCGTGCTGCGATTTTCGGGCCCCGACGCCTCGAGTTTTCTGCAAGGCCAGGTGTCGAACGACACACGCCGCCTCGCGCAGAGCCAAGGTCTGTTCGCCGCGTACTCGAGCCCGCAAGGCCGGGTGCTAGCCCTCATGCATTTGCTGCCGCACTCGAGCGGAATCCTCGCCATCCTGCCGCGCGACCTGCTGTTGCCGACGTTGGACGCCCTGCGCAAGTACGTGCTGCGGGCCAAAGTGAGCATCGAGGATGCGAGCGATGCCGTGAGTGTCGCCGGCGTGCACGGCAGCGAGGCCATCCGCGAGGCGGGCCTCGCAGTCCCGCCCGCGGCGAACGGTTACGCCGAGTCGGACGGCATCGCGGTGGCGGCCGTGAACCACGACCCCGGCCGCTTCTGGGTGCTCACGGCCGCGGCGACCCTCGCCTCGCGCGGCTGGGTGGACTCATCCGAGGTGCGGCACGACTGGCGTCTGGCCGATATTCGCCGCGGACTGCCGCAGATATATCTCGCGACGCGGGAAACCTTCGTCCCTCAGATGCTCAATCTCGACCTGCTGGACGGCATCAGCTTCAGCAAAGGGTGCTATACCGGGCAGGAGATCGTCGCCCGTACGCAGCACCGCGGGCGCATCAAACGCCGGATGTATCGGTTGCAATTGCCTGCGGGTGAGTGGGCCGTGGGGCAGGCGATCCGGCTCACCGACGGGCGTGCCGGTCGCTTGACTGAGCTGGCCCAAGGCGCCGGCCACTCTGAAGCACTGGCGGTCCTGCACGCGGCGGCCGACGCGAGCGAGGGAGAACCGTCGCCGGACCACGCCGTCGCCGCGGCGCCGCTGCCGCTGCCCTACGAGTTCCCCTAACGCGCTGTCACTCCGGCCGCATGTGCGGAAACAGCAGGACATCGCGGATCGACGCGGCGTTGGTGAACAACATGACCAGCCGGTCGACCCCCAAGCCGAGTCCGGCCGTGGGCGGCATGCCGTACTCCAGCGCGCGTACATAGTCCGCGTCGAAATACATGGCCTCTTCGTCGCCCGCGTCCTTGCGTGCGGCTTGCTCCTGGAAGCGCTGCGCCTGGTCCTCGGGGTCGTTCAGCTCCGAGAAGCCGTTGGCCAGTTCGCGGCCGCCGACGAACAATTCCCAGCGATCCGTGATGAATGGATCCGCATCGTTGCGCCGCGAGAGGGGCGACACCTCGGCGGGATAGGCGTACGCGAACGTCGGCTGCACCAGGGTGTGCTCGCCGCTGCGCTCGAAAATTTCGATTTGCAACTTGCCGGCGCCGTCGCCGGGCTTGAACGGGATCTTCATGTGCTCGCACACGCGCCGCAAGTACGCGACATCGCGCAGCGACATCGGATCCACGTCCGGATTGGTGGCGAGAATGATGTCCTCGATGGTGCTGCGCGCGAAGCTTCGCGACAGGTCGATTTCCGTGCCCTGATAATTCACGGTACGCGTGCCGAGCAGGGTGTCGGCAAGACCTTGAAACAACGCTTCGATCATCACCTGAAGATCGGTGTAATCCGCGTATGCCTGATATAGCTCGAGCATCGTGAATTCCGGGTTGTGCTGGGTCGACACACCCTCGTTGCGGAAATTCCTGTTGATCTCGTACACCCTCTCGAAGCCGCCCACCGTGAGGCGCTTCAGGTAGAGCTCCGGCGCGATGCGCAGATACATGGCCGAGTCGAGCGCATTGTGATGAGTCTTGAAGGGTCGCGCGGCCGCCCCGCCGGGGATCGGATGCAGCATCGGCGTCTCGACCTCCAGAAACCCGCGCGCGTCGAGGAAGGCGCGCAGGTAGCGCACGATGCGCGAACGGGTTTCGAATACCCGCCGGCTGTCCTCGTTCATGATCAGATCCACGTAGCGGCGGCGGTAGCGCAGCTCGGTGTCGGCAATCCCATGCCATTTGTCGGGCAGCGGCCGCAGCGATTTGGTGAGCAATACGAGTCGCTCCACCCGCACCGACAACTCGCCGGTCTTGGTCAGGAACAAGGTGCCTTGCGCGCCGATCACGTCGCCGATATCCCAGGACTTGAAGTCGTCATACACGGACTCGAGCGTCTGCTGCTGCAAAAACAACTGGATCGATCCGCTCGAGTCGTCGATCCTGGCGAAACTTGCTTTACCCATGACCCGCTTGGCGCGCAGGCGGCCCGCCACTTTGACTGTCACCGCCTCGGCGTCGAGCGCGGCGGCGCTCTTGGCGCCATACGCCGTGAGGATATCGGCGGCCAATGCATCCCTGCGAAAATCGTTGGGAAAAGCGACGCCGCGCTCGCGCAGCTTGGCAAGCTTTGCCCGCCGTTCAGAGATCAGGTGATTCTCGTCTTTGTCGCTCATGGCTGCCGGCTAAAGCCCCTGTTTGAGGCTGGCCTGCATGAACTCATCGAGCGCTCCATCGAGCACGGCCGTGGTGTTGCCGATTTCCACGCCGGTGCGCAGGTCCTTGATGCGCGACTGGTCGAGCACGTAGCTGCGAATCTGATTGCCCCAGCTGACGTCGGACTTCGAGTCCTCGAGAACCTTCGCTGCCGCATTGCGCTTGTTGAACTCCAGTTCGTAGAGCTTGGCCTTGAGCATTTTCATCGCGGTGGAGCGGTTCTTGTGCTGGCTGCGCTCGCCCTGACAAGCGACCACGATGCCGCTCGGGACGTGCGTGATGCGCACCGCCGATTCGGTCTTGTTCACGTGCTGCCCGCCGGCGCCGCTGGAACGGTACACATCCGTGCGCAGGTCGGCCGGATTGATCTCGATGTCGATGTCGTCGTCCACTTCGGGCGACACGAACACCGAGGCGAAGGACGTGTGCCGTCGGTTGCCCGAATCGAACGGCGACTTGCGCACCAGCCGGTGCACGCCGGTCTCGGTGCGCAGCCAGCCATAGGCGTAATCGCCGGTCATGGCGATGGTCGCGCCCTTGATTCCCGCCACCTCGCCGTCGCTTTGATCGATGATCTCGGTCTTGATGCCGTGCGCGTCCGCCCATTTGAGGTACATCCGCAACAGCATGGCCGCCCAGTCCTGAGCCTCGGTGCCGCCGGCGCCGGCCTGTATGTCCAGGAAAGCGTTGTGCGAATCCATCTTGCCCGGAAACATCCGCTGAAATTCGAGCTGTTCGACTTCGCGGCTCAGCCGGTTGACGTCCGCCTCGACGGCGGCGGCCGTGCCGTCATCCGCGTCGGCGGAAGCGAGATCGAGAAGTTCGGCGGCATCCGTCAATGCGGTCGTGAGACGGTCCAGTCCCCCCACGACCAGTTCGAGCTTTGCACGCTCCTTGCCGAGGGCCTGGGCCCGCTCCGGATCATTCCAAACACCCGGCTGCTCGAGCTCGCGCTCTACTTCCTGCAGACGCTCGCGCTGATTGTCGTAATCAAAGATACCTCCGCAAAGAGCCCGTGCGCTCGTCGAGATCTTTGATGAATCGCTTGATCTGGTTGACTTCCATGGTAAGCGAGCCTAGCACACTGGCTGCGGCCAAGCTGAAGCCGACGCCCGCGACATACGGGCGCCGGCGGATTCGCCGCGCTCACTCGAAGTACTCCCACCAGGGCCGGGAGCGGCGCCAAAACCTCCAGCTTCCCCGGGCGGTGACGCTGAAGCATCGGCTGCCGGCCGACAGATCGAGCCGCTCGAGGCGCCCCGAGCGCCATGCGGCTGCCGAGCGTGCCAGCCAACGCTGCTCGGCATCGGACCAGCCCTCCGAACCCGGTTGCGCGCCGATCACGGCGACGCCCGATCCTGACAGCCACCGCTGCTCGGCATCGGACCAGCCCTCCGAGCCCGGTTGCGCGCCGATCCCAGCGACGCCCGAGGCGCCGCTGTGTTCCCCCGCGACGCCGCCGGCGCCAAATGCCCGGAAGAACACGTCGTTGCCCGCCGTCCAGCCGGTCAGGGGCGGCAAAGACCGAAGTACCGGTCCACCTCCCCACAGCCAGAGCCCCGTCACCGCCGGCGCCGGGGTCCGCGCGCGATTGACTTCATGCGCGAACAACCACATCTCGATCTCGCTCATCAGCAGCCGCAGACGTCGGGCGTCGTTACCGGCGGGGAGATACGCCTCGATGCGCTCTCCCAGTACGTCCTCGGGATCGCGAGTCGCGGCGTCGAGCGCCTCATCCACCACGCAAAAAAGCTCTGCCTTCCGCCCGGGCATCAGGCGGATACCCGAGCCGCGCCACACGCGATTGAAGTCGGCGGCGAGACTCAGGGCCTCCGACTCGTGCAACGACAGGATGCCTTCCGCAGCCATACGGACGGTGGTCATTTCGGCAGCGTAATGAACCGGCGTCGCGATGAACACCGACGCGCCGGGCACGGCGCCGTGCTCGGCGTACAAGGCGGCGGCGGCAATCCCCGGCATGGGGATCTCGCGCGGCGCAATTTTCTGAAATGCATCGGCGCGCCACTCGGTGACCGCATGGAACGGTTCAGCGCGCGCCAGCAACCGCTCCAGGACCGGGGAGCGCCGCCGCTCTTCATTGCCCCGCAGGTTGAAACGGAAGTAGTGCGTGGACACGAACGCTCCGGCGCCAATTTGAGTATCTTACCGGCATGCGCTTCACCCAAGACTCCAATGCCGGAATCCACATTCGCGGCTACGCCGGCGGCGAGCTGCGCACCAATCATGAAACCTACCGTGAAACCATCATCGTGAGCGCGGACCGGGTCGAGAGTCTGCCAGAGGTTCGCCACCTGGATGATCTTCTCTCCTTCGACACCTCGCGAATCCTGAGGCTGGATCCGGAACTCGTGCTGCTCGGCACCGGCCTGCGGCAGATCTTCCCTGCGGCCGCTTTTCGCGCCGCGTTTCTGCACGCGGCGATCGGGTTCGAGTGCATGGATACGGGAGCCGCCTGCCGCACCTTCAACGTGCTCGCGGCGGAGCAGCGCCGGGTGGTGGCTTTGCTGATCGTGTGATACCGACTTTTAAATATTCAAAATCAAAATGGCAGGGCGGCTGCAGAAAACATGCTTAACGCGGTACGGAGATATGTTTGTCTTCTTCTTGATCTTGTTAATGTTTTGTCCAATTACCCTGTGCTGTCTGCAGCGCCCTGCAAGCGGACTTCCCGAATCGCGCCACAGTTAAGCACAGGCGATGCAGCGTCGCAAGCTGAGACCGGCTCACAGAATCGGGATTTAATGTATATATATCAATGATATATAACATATTCCTAGGAATGATCTCACCTAGGCAGCAGGCGCCGCGGATCCACGGCTTTGCCGTCTTGACGTATTTCGAAGTATAGACCCGGCCCCTGCTGACTGCCCACACCCATGTGGGCGATCACCTCTCCCGCCGCGACATCCTCCCCCTCGCGCACCAGCACTTCGCGATTGAACGCGTAGGCCGACAACAGGCTGTCGGCGTGCTTGAGGATGATCAAGTTTCCATAGCCGCGCAGGCCATTGCCGGTGTACACGACGCGTCCGCCGCTCGCGGCGCGCACCTCCTGTCCGAGTTGTCCCGGCAACACGATGCCGCCTCCCGGCATCGCTCGCACCACCCCCTTGCGGTCGGTGGGCCAGACCCAACCTCGGCCGGCATCCGACCGGGGTAGTGGGAGGTCTCCGCCGGCGGCGGGCCGAGGCAATGAGGATGGCTCTGCTATGCCGCGGGGCGCCGTGGATGGCTCTACGCCGGCAGATGGCCGAAGCGGTGGGGATTGCTCAACAGCGGCGGATGGCCGGGGTGCTGGCGGCTCTCCGCCGCCTGGCCGGGGCGCCGCGGATGACGAGAGCTCTCTCCCGGCGCCCGGCCGCGAGAGTGCGGGCGACTGCTCGCCGGCGTCCAGCCTCAACACCTGACCGATCGAAATACGAAAATTCTCACCCAGGTGGTTCCAGCGGGCCAAGTCCCGGTAGTCGACGTTGTGGCGCCACGCAATGCTGTAAACGGTATCCTGAGGTTGCACGACATAGGCGAGTGGTGCCTGGCGGACCGCGCCGGCGCAGCCTGCCAGCCAGAGGCAGCACAACCCCACGGCACCGAGAGTGCGCGAGAGACGCAAGACGGGGACTGAGTATTCCACGTGGCCCAACCTAAGACGGATTTGTCTTACGGCGGTTGGGTATCACACTCTGGGTATCACCATCTCGGTATCACCCTAAGTCTGCAATCCCGACAGCAGGGGTACAAAACTCACGGGACCCAGCGAACGGCGTTCGATCCGCGACTCGCCCTTGATGTAGCAATACAACTCTTGGCGGCCCTCCGGCCCGACCGGCGCAATCAGCCGGCCGCCGACGCCCAACTGGTCGAACAGCGAGGGCGGAATGGCATACGGGGCTGCCGCCAGCAGAATGCCATCGAACGGCGCGCGGGCGACCCAACCGGCGTGACCATCGTCGTGACGGAAACTCACGTTGCGAATTCGCAGTTCCCGCAGCGTGCGGCGCGCCCGCCCCAGCAGGCTGCCGATGCGCTCGATGGTGTAGATCTTCTCCACCAACGGCGACAGAACGGCGGTTTGGTAGCCGCACCCGGTACCGATCTCCAGGACGGTTTTCGGATGCTCGGCAGCGAGCAACGCCTCGGTCATCCGCGCCACGACATAGGGTTGGGATATGGTCTGCCCGTGCCCTATCGGCAGCGCGGTATCCTCATAAGCGCGACTCGCCAGCGCCTCATCCATGAACACGTGACGCGGCACGGTGCGAATTCTGTCGAGCACGCGCCGATCCTTGATCCCCTGTTCCTGCAGGCGTTGCACGAGGCGCTCGCGGGTGCGCGCCGACGTCATGCCGATCCCGCTGAGGCGCGGGCCCTCCATGTAACTACTCAAGGTTGAGCCACTTTCGCAGGCCCGGCAAAGCACTGTGACGCGTCAGGTCGATTTGCAAAGGGGTGATCGACGCAAAGCCTTCGGCGACCGCGTGGAAATCCGTGCCCGGCCCCGCGTCCTGACCGCTGCCCGCGTTGCCGATCCAATACACGTTGCGGCCGCGCGGATCCTTGGCCTTCACGGTCGGTTTGCTGCGGTGGCGGCTGCCGAGCCGCGTCACCTTGATGCCGCGCAATTGACCGTCGGGCAGATCCGGTACATTCACGTTGAGAATCACCGGCCCGTCATCCGGTCCCTGCAGCCGGTCTTCTAACATCCGCTCGACCAAGCGCGCCGCCACCTGCGCAGCGGAGGCGAAATTACGGGGACTGCCCGGCTCGACACAGAGCGACACGGCGATCGCCGGAAGTCCCAGAAACCGGCCTTCCACGGCGGCGGCCACGGTTCCCGAGTACAGCGTGTCGTCGCCGAGATTGGCGCCGTCGTTCACGCCCGACACCACGATGTCGTGCTCGAAATCGAACAAGCCGGAAATCGCGAGATGCACGCAGTCGGTCGGCGTGCCGTTGACGTAATAGCAATCCGTATCGTAGCGCGCGGCGCGTATCGGCACATCGAGCGTGAGTGAATTGCTCGCGCCGCTGCGGTTTCGATCGGGCGCCACGACGGTCACGTCGCCCAGCGGCTTGATGGCGGCGCCGAGTGCGCTCAACCCTTCGGCCCGATAGCCGTCGTCGTTGGAGAGAAGAATCTTCACGAGAGTAACAGCCTGCCCATCTGGCGGGTGCCGCCGTGCGGACTATACTGTAACGCTGCCAGGCCCGATAGCGACGAGACGACTTTCATGCCCAAACATCGCTCCACCGGCCGCGTCGAACCGGACGATGCGGCCGCCGACGCAGAGGCGTTTCGCGCAGCAGTGCGCGGAGTCAAGCCCTTGGCGCAGGCGCCGGTGGTACCCATTCCCCGCAAGCCAAGACCCCGCGCACCGCGGCGCGACGCGGCGGTGTCGATGGAAAATCTCGATGAGGTCATGCCCCTGATCGGCGCGGAGCAAGTGAGCGGCGAAGCCGCGCTGTCCTTTCACCGTGGCGGCGTGCGCCTGCAGGTACTGCGCCGGCTGAGGCGCGGACTCTACCCGATCGAGGGTGAACTCGATTTGCATGGACTCACTCAATCGGCGGCGCGGGACAGGCTCGCGGACTTCATCGTGCGCAGCCGCGACCACGGGCTGCGCTGTGTGAGAATCATTCACGGCAAGGGGTCGCGCTCGGGTTCCCGGGGCGCGGTGCTCAAAGCCGGCGTGAACCTTTGGCTGCGCCGGCACATGGATGTGTTGGCTTTCGTGTCCGCGCGCGCCATGGACGGCGGCGCGGGCGCGATGTACGTGCTGCTGCGGGCATAACCCCTGGCTTAACCCGCTGCCGGCCATTGCTCATCTGTTGTCCTTCGCGTCCGCGCGCGCCATTGAACGGCGGCCCGGGCGCGATGTACCGGTTGCCGCGGGCCAAGCCCGGCTGCCTGTCGGCCGTGCCTCAGTCGTCGTCCGAGTCAAGTTGCGTCCCGTCGAACTCGCATATCTCGCGCAGCACCGACGTGGCAAATTGTCCGCGGCGCAGCGAGAAGCCGAGCGTCAAGGAATCCGCATCGCGCTCGCTCCATAACTCCCGAACCGCGCATCGCAGCGCGCGCCGCTCTTGCGACAGGCCTTCGGCGGCCAACAGAGCGGCCACCGCCGCGAAATCGACCGACACCGCGAGTTCGGTCTGCAATGTCCTGCCCTGGCTCGCAGGGTCGCCGCGGCCCCAGAGCGGTCCGGACGGATGGATATCGAACTCGAGCAGGCGGCGGCGCAATTCATCGTCGACGTGGTCGACGGCGAAATGGCTGGCGCTGCCGTCGAGGCTCGCCAAATCGCCCGCGACCAGCTCTGCCCAGTCGCCCGCCTCCACGCGCCGCGCCAGCGCAGCGTTGAAAATGAGCGAGCGCGCAGCCGACAGCGCAAAGCTGCGCTCGGTGCGGCCGCGAGGCGCGGGGCCGCCCTGCGCCCATGCCGCTACCAGTTCCAGGTTGCCGCCTGCGCGCCCGAAACGCTGCGCGCCGAAGTAGTTCGGTGCGCCCTGCCGACGCAACGCGTCGAGCTTCGTCTCGAGTTCGACACGCGACCAGGTCACGTTGCGCAAGCGGATGCGAAAGCGGTTCCCGGCGAGCGCTCCGCGCCTCAGCTTGCGCAAATTCGCATGCGCTTCCAACACCTGAAATTCGGGTGTGTGCACGCTTTTCCAGAATTCCGCCGTGGATGACCGCGCCGGCACGCTGAACCACTGCACGGCGATGGCCTGCCTGTCCTTGAGCCCCGCGTACCCCACGTCGCCGGGCGCCGTCCCGCCGAGCCTTGCGATCTCGTCGGCAACCCAGCGGGTATTGGCCATGCGCTTCTGCACACGGAGCAGCCAGTGCGGACCGCTCCCCGACGGCTCGAACGACAGCTGCTCCTCCACCTGAAAATCCTCCGGCGTGGCTTTGAACTGCGCCGCCGGCAAGGGGGGACCGTACGCACGCGGCGGCTGCAATGCTGCCCGCGTCCACGCCGCGGGCGCGCCGCCGCGGCCGTGCATCAGATCCCTACGGGTCCGAGCAACACGGAGGCGAGTGCGGCCAATCCTTCGCCCCGGCCGATGAATCCCAGCCGCTCGGTCGTGGTGGCTTTGACGTTGATGTGGCGGGCGCTGACTCCCAAATCTTCGGCGAGGTTGGCCGCCATCGCGCCGCGATGCGCGGCCAGTCGCGGCGCTTCGGCAAGCACCGTGATGTCGGCGTTCACCAGTTGCAGACCGGCTGCGCGCATTCGCTGGGCTACGACGCGCAGGAACACACGGCTGTCGGCACCGCGATAGCGCGGATCCGTATCCGGAAAGTGCTGTCCGATATCGCCATCGCCCATCGCGCCCAGCAGCGCGTCGCAGAGCGCGTGGATCACCACGTCGCCGTCCGAATGGGCCACGATGCCCTTGGCATGGGAAATGCGCACGCCACCCAACATGACGTGATCGCCTTCCCCGAAGGCGTGCACGTCGACCCCTTGTCCGATACGCATCGGCGTCTCCTCCGTCATCCGCAACACTCGCGCCGCGACCGCCAAGTCGTCGGCCGTCGTCACCTTCACGTTGAACGGCGAGCCCTGAACCAGGACCGGCTGCAACCCCAGGCGCTCAACGGCCTGCGCCTCGTCGGTTACCGCGACACCGGCCGACGCCGCTTCTCGCAGCGCGCGGCGCAATTGCGCGAACGCAAATATCTGTGGAGTCAGCGCGCGCCACAATCCCCCGCGATCGACCGTCGTCACGCGAGCCCCGAGTTCGCGCTTCATGGTGTCGACCACGGCGGCCGCCAGAACCGCACCGGCCGGAGGCGAACCACGCGCTGCACCCGACGCATCCGTGGAAACCAGTGCATCTACGCCGCCCGAGGCCCCCGACGCATCCGCGGAAACGAGTGTACCCGCCCCGCCCGAAGCACCCCACGCATCCGCGGAAACCGGTGCACCTGCCCCGCCCGAGGCACCCGACGCATGCCCGGAAACCGGTGCGCTTAGCGCGCCCGCGGAACCCGCCTCAGCCGCCGCACGCACCCCGACGGCGTCAAGCAGCGCTCCCAGATCACGCGCACCGAGGCAGGGGCGCGCGGCATCGTGAACCAAAACCCAATCGTCCGGCGCGGCGCGCGGCGCGAGAAACTCCAGCCCGTTCGCCACGCTGTCCTGGCGATTCGCGCCGCCCACGGTGGTCAGCAGTTTGCGGGATGCCAGCTTTGCGGCAATGGGCGCCCAGTGTGGATCGTCGGCGGCGAGCGCGACGACCACCGCGTGCACGCGAGATTCGGCGAGCAGCGCCCGCAGCGCATACTCGAGCACGGTCGCTCCGAGCAGCGGCGTGTATTGCTTGGGCAATGCGTTCGGATCGGACCCGGCGAACCGTACGCCGCGACCGGCCGCAGGCACGATCGCCCAGACGCGTCGCGCCGCCTCGGCCGGCTTCATTGCGTTCGGGCGGTCACGGCAGTCGCGGGGGCGGCGGGCATCGGCGTGGCCGCGCTGACGACTTGATAGAAGGTTTCGCTGCTGCCGACCATCCCCAACTCGCTGCGGGCTCGCTCCTCGAGCGCGGTCAACCCGCCTTTGAGATCGCTCACCTCCGCGGCCAATTGTCGATTGCGTCCGCCTTGCTGCAGATTGGCGGAAGCCTGCGCGTCGACCGCGGCCTGCAGGCGCGCTACCTCATGCAGTCCTTGGTCGGTAAGCCACAATCGGTATTGCAGCGAGACCAGAGTCAGGCCGAGAATGGCGGCTAAAATCCTCATTAGGACAGTAGCTTAGCATGTACTCTTAAGGAATTGGTACCGATAATGCGTGCGCGCCCGCATACGCGGCCTTGCCTTTCAGCTCGCCTTCGATCCGCAGCAGCTGGTTGTACTTGGCGATGCGGTCCGAGCGCGACATCGATCCGGTCTTGATCTGCGTGGCGGTGGTCGCGGCGGCGATATCGGCGATCGTCGAATCCTCGGTCTCCCCCGAGCGATGCGACACCACCGCGGCATACTTCGCCCGGTAGGCCATCTCGATGGCCTCCATCGTTTCGGTCAGCGTACCGATTTGATTCGGTTTGATCAGAATTGCATTGGCGATTTTCTTCGCGATGCCCTCGGCGAAAATCTTGGTGTTGGTGACGAACAGATCATCGCCCACCAGTTGCACCTTGGCACCGAGCTTCTTGGTGAGAATCGCCCAGCCATCCCAGTCGCCCTCGCTCATGCCGTCCTCGATCGTGACGATCGGATACTTGGCCGCAAGATTCGCCAGGTAGTCGGCAAACTCCGACGAACTGAAATGCCTGCCTTCGGATTCGAGCGTGTACACGCCGTTCTTGTAGAATTCGGTGCTGGCCACGTCGAGACCCAGATAGATGTCCTTGCCGGGAATGTATCCGGCCCTGTCGATGGCCTGCAAAATCGTGGTCAGCGCAGCTTCATTCGACGGCAGATCCGGCGCGAAGCCACCCTCGTCGCCCACCGCGGTATTCAGTCCCTCCGCATGCAGCACCCGTTTCAGCATATGAAACACTTCGGCGCCGTAGCGCACCGCTTCGGAGAACGACGGGGCGCCGATGGGCAAGATCATGAATTCCTGAATGTCGACGCTGTTGTCGGCGTGGGCGCCGCCGTTGATGATGTTCATCATCGGCACCGGCAGCGTGAGATCTCCGCTGCCGCCCAGGTGGCGGTAGAGGGGCAATCCCTTGTCCGTGGCTGCCGCACGCGCCGCCGCCAGCGACACCGCCAGCATCGCATTCGCGCCGAGGTTGGACTTGAAATCCGTGCCGTCCGCTTTCTGCATCCTGGCGTCGAGTCCGCGCTGATCCTGCACGTCGTACCCGATCAGCAGATCGCGCAAGGGTCCGTTGACGTGGGCGACCGCCTTGAGCACGCCTTTGCCGCCGAATCGCTTGGCGTCGCCGTCGCGCAATTCCACCGCTTCGCGCGAACCGGTCGAGGCGCCCGAGGGGACTGCCGCCCGGCCGACCACGCCTGAATGCAGGACCACGTCCGCCTCGACGGTGGGATTGCCACGCGAATCGATGATTTCACGGCCGCGTATATCGACGATACGACTCATAGCAAGGATTCCTCGAAGGGTTGTCTCTTCACCGCGGCATCCACTTCCTTGAGCGTGGCCAACAGCGAGGCCATGCGATCCAGCGGCCAGGCGTTCGGACCGTCCGACAAGGCCACCGCAGGATCGGGATGCGTTTCCATGAATATTCCCGCGACGCCCGCGGCGACCGCGGCGCGCGCCAATACCGGTACGAATTCGCGCTGCCCGCCCGAAGCGTCCCCCTTGCCACCGGGCAACTGCACCGAGTGCGTGGCGTCGAACACCACGGGACATCCCGTGCCGCGCATGATCGCCAGGGAGCGCATGTCGGACACGAGATTATTATAACCGAACGAAAAACCGCGTTCGCACACCATGATTTGCGAATTGCCCGTGGAGCGCGCCTTGTCGACCACGTTCTGCATTTCCCAGGGCGACAGGAACTGTCCCTTCTTGATGTTCACCGGTTTGCCGAGTGCGGCGACGCCGAGGATGAAATTTGTCTGCCGACACAGAAACGCCGGCGTCTGCAGCACGTCGACCACGGCGGCGACCTCCGCGAGCGGCGTATCCTCATGCACGTCGGTCAAGACGGGCACGCCCAATAGAGCGCGCACGCGGGACAGGATCTTGAGGCCGGCATCGATGCCCGGTCCGCGAAAGCTGCTGCGGGACGAGCGGTTGGCCTTGTCGAAGGACGCCTTGAATATGAACGGAATGCCGAGCTTGTGCGTCATGTCCCGCAACGCGCCCGCGACCTCTTGAACCAACGCTTCGCCTTCGATCACGCAGGGACCCGCGATGAGGAAGAACGGCCGCCCGCTTCCGACCTCGAAGCCGGTCAAATTCATGCGGTGGCGCGCCCCGGCCGCGACGCCGCGCGGTATTCGCGTGCTGCCCGCACGAATCCCGTGAACAGCGGATGCCCGTCGCGCGGGGTCGAAGTAAATTCCGGGTGAAACTGGCTGGCAACGAACCAGGGATGCGAGCGCAGTTCGATGAATTCCACCAAACCGTCGGCCGAGAATCCGGAGAAATACAGTCCCGCCGCGCTCAACTCGTCGAGATAGTGATTATTGAATTCGTAGCGATGCCGATGGCGCTCGAAGATCGAATCCCTGCCGTAGAGCGCGCGCGCCAACGACCCCGACGCGAGCTTCGCCTCCTGCGCGCCGAGCCGCATGCTGCCGCCGAGGTCCGATGCTGCGTCGCGGACTTGTTGACCGCGCTCCAAATCCTGCCACTCGGTGATCAAGGCGATCACCGGGTGATTGGTGGCGCGGTCGAATTCGGTGCTGTTGGCGTCCTTGAGCGCCGCCACATTGCGCGCGTACTCGACGATCGCCAGCTGCATCCCGAGACAAATGCCCAAAAACGGAATGCCGCCTTCACGCGCGAAGCGGATCGCTTGGATCTTGCCCTCGATGCCGCGGTCGCCGAAGCCTCCCGGGACCAAAATGGCGTCCATGTTCTGCAGCGCCGCCGGCCCCAGGCGTTCAATGTCCTGGGACTCAAAGTAGTGGATATTGACGCGGGTGCGGGTCTTGATCCCGCCGTGCATCAGCGCTTCGTTCAAGGATATGTACGAATCGCGCACTTGCACGTACTTGCCGACCATGCCGATGTCCACCACCGCTTCGGGATTCTGTTTGGCGGCAACCACGGCGCGCCACTCCGGCAAATCCGTGTGGGGCGCGTCCAGTCGCAACTTGTCGACCACGATCTCATCGAGCCCCTCGGCGTGCAGCAGCATCGGAATCTTGTAGATGTCGTCGGCATCGACCCCCGAAATCACCGCGCGCTCCTCGACGTTGGTGAACAGCGCGATCTTGCGGCGCTGCTCGTCCGGCAGCGTCGTCACACAGCGGCACAGCAGAATGTCCGGCTGTATGCCGATGCCGCGCAGCTCCTTGACCGAATGCTGGGTGGGCTTGGTCTTGATCTCGCCGGAACCGCCGACGATCGGCACCAGCGTCAAGTGCATGTACAGCACTTGATTGCGCCCGAGCTCCACGCCCATCTGGCGGATCGCCTCCAGAAATGGCAGCGATTCGATGTCACCGACGGTGCCGCCGATCTCGACCATGCACACGTCGGAGTCGCCCGCGCCCATGCGGATCCGGTACTTGATCTCGTCGGTGATGTGCGGAATGACCTGTACCGTCGCACCGAGATAGTCGCCGCGCCGCTCCTTGGCGATGACGCGCTCGTAAATCCGGCCGGTCGTGAAATTGCTGTCGCGGCCCGTGGTCATGCGCACGAAACGCTCGTAATGCCCGAGATCGAGGTCAGCCTCGGTGCCGTCGGCGGTGACAAAAACCTCGCCGTGCTGAAACGGACTCATGGTGCCGGGATCCACGTTGATGTAGGGATCGAGCTTGACCATGCTGATCTTGAGTCCGCGAGCCTCGAGGATGGCGCCGAGCGAGGCCGAGGCAATGCCTTTTCCCAGCGAGGACACCACCCCGCCGGTGACGAATACGAATCGAGTCATAAGGCACCGCCGATGATTGCCGGGACCAGCTTGAGAAAACGCGAATCGACGGGAATTCAGGCTAACAGAACCGGGCGCTTGCGACAACGTACTTGGGAGCCTGTCCGGTGATGATGCGCCTCCGGTCACAGGCTCTGGACGACGCGCGGCGCGTTTTGCCACGCGGCGGAGGCCTCCGGTCTCAAGATCTCAGACGATGGTCGGCGCGTGTTGCCACGCGGCGATGAGCCCCGGCGCACCGTCGGCTGCACACCAACGCGCATCCAGCCACAGATCAGCCACGGCAATCAGTGCCTCGCCCGCGAAAATCAAGGGCAGCGCGTCGCGCATCCAGGGCAGCACGCCGTGCGACTGACACAAATGCTGCACGCTCTGCGTGCGGGCCTGGGCGCCGGGCTTCAGGCTTTCCCCGCCCTTGCGCCGCCGCACCATCAGAGCGCCCGGCAATCGCGCCGCATCGAAGCCGCCGCGTTGCGGCACCCAGCGCAACTCTCCCAAACCCGGTCCGAGCGCCAGTGCGGACCCGGCCGCCGGGCTCCAGCGCCGCGGCTCTTCGAGTCGCGGCGGCGCCGCGGGTGTCAGAAAGATTCGTTGCCGATAACGGCGCAACGCCCAGCGTCCCCAGACGATGGCCGGCAAGCGGTCCGATTGAGATTCGAGCATTTGCCGCAACGCCTCGGTCAGGCGCGCGGCGGAGGGCGGCAAGGCGCCCGCCTCGCGCAGCCAGAAGCGCAGTGCGCTGACGCGTTCCGCTGCATTCAGCGCCCGCAAGCCCGGCAGGGACAATGCATCGCCGTCGCGCAGCCGGCCGACCGCGACGGCGGCGGCGTCATCGGACAAGCGCTGCGCCTCTGCCAGATTCGCGGCCGCACGCGACAGCGCGGCGCCCGCCCCAGGCCAGCGCGATTCGATGGGCGGCCAGACGCGTTGGCGCAGGTAGCCGCGCTCGAAACGCGGATCATCGTTCATCGGATCGCTGCTGCAAGCGGCGCCGGCCTGCGCGCCGAAGGCACGCAGTTCGTGCCGCGGCACGTCGAGCAGCGGCCGCAGATGCCATCCGGCGCCGAGCGCTCGGCACACGGGCATGGCGCACAGGCCCGGCACTCCTGCGCCGCGCAATGCCTGCAGCAGCAGCGTCTCAGCCTGATCCTCCCGATGGTGAGCCGTCAGGAGACACTCCCCCGGTGCGAGCTCGGCGCCAAGCGCCGCATAACGGGCGTCGCGTGCCGCCGCCTCGAGCGACTCGCCCGTACCGGATTCGATGGCGACGGAGATCACCCGCAGCGGTATACGGAGCGCGCCGCAGGCGGCCGCGCAGGCATCGCGCAGCGCGGCCGCGGCGCTCTGCAGCCCATGATCGATGTGCACGGCGCGCACCTTCAAGCCGCGGACGCTCCCGCCCAGGCCGGCGGCTGCGGCCAGCAAGGCTGCCGAGTCGGCACCCCCGCTGACCGCGACCACGAAGCCCGTGGCACCGCGGGGTGTTTGCACATCGAGAACCGCGCCCAGCCAGGCCGCGGAGAAGCTCACGGGAGATCGGGCTTTGCGCGGCCCGGATTGGTCACCGGCTGCGGGCGCGCGTAGCAAGCAGGAGCCGGGATTGCGAGTAAATTCTCCGGGGTGCGCAGCGGGTGTTTTGCCGGCAGTCATGGGAGCGAGGTAACACAACAATCATTGCGTCACGAAGGGGCTAGAGACTGCGGAATGCACCGAACTGACGCAATCGAGCCTGCCGAGCATCGAGCAATTGCGTCACCGGTTGATTGCGCAGTTCCGCCAGATTCTTGACCACGCTTTGCTTGAGGGTTTCCGCCATGGCCTGAGGATCGCGGTGCGCGCCGCCATGCGGCTCCTTCAGCACCTCATCGACCAGCCCCAGCCTCTTGAGGCGCTCCGCGGTTCCGCCCATCGCATCCGCCGCGGTCTCCTTCTTGTCGGTGCTCTTCCACAGGATGGAGGCGCAGCTTTCAGGGGAAATCACCGAGTACACGCTGAACTGCAGCATGATGAGGTGATCGCAAACCCCGATGGCGAGCGCGCCACCGGACCCCCCCTCGCCGATCACCACGGAGAGCACCGGCGCCCCGAGATTCGACATTTCGAACAAATTGCGCGCGATCGCCTCGCTTTGTCCGCGCTCCTCCGAGCCGATACCGGGATAGGCGCCCGGCGTATCGATCAACGTGATGACCGGGATGCGGAAACGCTCGGCCATCAACATCAATCGCAACGCTTTGCGGTAGCCTTCGGGCTTCGGCATGCCGTAATTGCGCCGTACCCGTTCCTTGGTATCGCGGCCTTTCTGCTGCCCGATCAGCATCACCGGAATACCTTCGATTCGCGCCAGGCCGCCGACGATGGCGAGATCGTCGCCATACATGCGGTCGCCGTGTAACTCATGCCAGTCGGTGAAGATCATCGACACGTAGTCGAGCGTGTAGGGACGCAGGGGATGACGCGCCAATTGGGTGATTTGCCACGGCGAAAGATTGGCAAAAATGCTGCTGGTGAGCGCCCGGCTCTTCGACTGCAAGCGTTTGATCTCTTCGGCGATGTTGACACTGGCATCGCCGCCGAGAAATTTCAGCTCCTCGATTTTCGCCTCCAGCTCCGCAATGGGCTGTTCAAACTCCAGAAAATTCATCGCCATGAAGACGTTTCCTCGCCGCGGACTTCGTTACGCGGACCATACACCAAGTACCAGCCGTCGCGCCCGACCAGCGCGGAGAGCGTGTCGAGCAGCTCGCGCGTCGGCCGCACCGACCAGGTCTCACCGAGATTGAGCCGTCCCTGGTAATCGGGCCGGTTCACCGCGACGCTCACGCCGCACGGCCCTCGCAGGTGCGGTTTCAAGATCTGCTCGAAACGATTCATACCTTGCGGCCCATCGAACTCTTCCGGCCACCGCAGCCACAAACGCCGCGCGAAGCGCTCGCGGGCGCGGTCGATATCCATCAAGGACTTAGCCTGCAAGCGCCACGCCTCAATGAAGTCGTCGTAGCGCAGGGTGCCGTCGACGATCAGGATGGCGTCTTTGACGATGATGTCGCGATGCTGCTGGAAAATCTCGTCGTACAAGCTCACCTCGAGCCGGCCGCTGCGGTCGTCCAGTATGAGCGTTACGCGATTCGGACGGCGGCGGATTTCCAGCACCAAGCCCGCCACCGTGGTCGCCTTGCCGCCCGACCAACTTCGGGCGCCGTCGACCGACGGCGGCGGTTTCGGGCCGCCGACGTCCGCCAGCCGCGCACTCACCAGGAACTTCAAATCCGGTTCATAGGGCGTGATCGGATGGCCGCTCAAGAACAGACCGAGCGTCTCCCGTTCACCCGCCAGACGCTGCGTCTCGCTCCAATCCGCGACCACGCTGTCCGCGGCGGCGGTCAAGCCGAACAGGTCGACTTGACCGACGCTCATGGCGCGCGAATTCTGTTCGCCCAAGTGCATCGCGCGATCCAGCTCCGCGGTCAGCGTCGCCCGGTTCGGCCCGATCTGATCCAGGCTTCCGGAGCGGATCAAGGCATCGAATACACGTCGATTGACCCGTTGCAGATCGATGCGTCGGCATAAATCGGGCAGGCTGGTGAACGGTCCGTGGGCGCTGCGCTCCTCGATGATGGCCTCGACCGCCGAGGCGCCGACGCCCTTGATGGCGCCCAACCCGTAGCGGATGCTCATGGGACCCGAGACATGAAACGCAAAGACCGATTCGTTCACGTCGGGCGGCTGCACGGTCAACTCCATGCTCACGCATTCATCGATCAGGGTCACCACCTTGTCGGTCTTGTCCATGTCCGAGGACAGCACGGCCGCCATGAAGGCGGCGGGATGATGGGCCTTGAGCCAGGCGGTTTGATATGACAGCAACGCATACGCCGCCGAGTGCGATTTATTGAAGCCGTAGCCCGCGAACTTCTCCATCAAGTCGAAAATTCGCGTGGCCTGGGCCTCGGGCACGCCGCGCAGCACCGCGCCGTTGACGAACACCGACCGCTGCTTGGCCATTTCCTCGGGCTTTTTCTTGCCCATGGCACGACGCAGCAGATCCGCGCCGCCGAGCGTATAGCCCGCCAGAATTTGCGCGATCTGCATGACCTGCTCTTGATACAGGATGACGCCGTAGGTAGCGGCCAGCACCGGCTGCAAATCCGGATGCAGGTAATCGATGGTGGCACCGCTGGTGTCATGCTTGCGCGCGATGAAGTCTTCGACCATGCCCGACTGCAGTGGTCCCGGGCGAAACAGCGCCACGAGTGCCACGATATCGCCGAAGCGGTCCGGCTGCAGCCGGCGAATCAGGTCCTTCATGCCGCGCGATTCGAGCTGAAACACCGCCGTGGTCTTGCAGCTTTTCAACAGCCGGTAAGTTGCCGCATCATCCATGGGCAACGCGCCGATTCTGAGAGGGGCTTCACCCGGTGGCGCGCGGTTGTTGATGTCGCGTACCGCCCAATCGATGATGGTGAGGGTGCGCAGGCCCAGAAAGTCGAATTTCACCAGCCCGGCGGCTTCGACATCGTCTTTGTCGAATTGCGTGACCGGGGTCGTGCTGCCGGCTTCGCAGTAAAGCGGCGTGAAATCCGTCAACACCGACGGCGCGATGACCACGCCGCCCGCGTGCGTGCCCGCATTGCGCGCGAGGCCCTCGAGACTTCGCGCCAGGTCGATGAGCTCGCGCACGTCGGAATCGCCGTTGTACAGCCGCTTCAGCTCCTCTTCCTGCTCGAGCGCCTTGTCGAGCGTGATGCCGATCTCGAAGGGGATCAGCTTGGCGATCTTGTCGACGTAGCCGTAGTTGTGTCCCAGCACGCGGCCGACATCGCGCACCACGGCTTTGGCCGCCAGCGTGCCGTAAGTGATGATCTGCGATACCCGTTCGCGTCCGTACTTGTTGGCGACGTAGTCGATCACTCGATCGCGGCCTTCCATGCAGAAGTCCACGTCGAAATCGGGCATCGAGACGCGTTCCGGATTCAGGAATCGTTCGAACAGCAAATCGTGTTCGATCGGATCGAGATCGGTGATGCCGAGCACGTAGGCGACCAGCGAACCCGCACCCGAGCCGCGGCCCGGTCCCACCGGCACGCCGTTCTCCCTCGCCCAACGGATGAAGTCCGCCACGATCAAGAAGTATCCGGCAAAGCCCATGCTGCAAATGACGCCGAGTTCGAGCTCCAGACGCGCATCGTAGGCCGCAGCGCGCGCAGCGCCGGCCCCGGGGGCGCTCGTCCTCACGGCCTCGCCGGCGGCGACGGCCGGCGTTCCAATCCACCCAGCGGCGGCGGTGCTCGCCCCCACTCTTCCGGTCTCGCCGGCGGCGAGAGCGCTACCCCTCCCGACCTCGCCGGCCTCGCCGACCGCGACCGCCTCCTTGCCCACGCCCAGCGCCGGCGCTGCCGCGAGGCGTTCGGCGAGCCCGCGCGCTGCCTCGGCTCGCAAAAACCCCTCGGTGTCGCTGCCGGTAGGCACCGGATAGGCCGGCAGCATGGAGCTGCCCAACAGGATCTCCAAGGAGCAACGCTTTGCTACTTCTACCGTGTTATCAAGAAGTTCCGGGACATCCTTGAACAGATCTGCCATCTCCGCGGGCGACTTCAAGTACTGCTCCTCGGAGTAGCGCCGCGCGCGATTCGCGTCCGCCAGCAGCGCACCATCGCGGATGCAGACGCGCGCCTCATGCGCCTCGAAATCGGCACGCCTCAGGAAACGCACGTCGTTGGTCGCCAGGGCCGCCACGCCGCGCGCTTCGGCCAGATCCAGCGCCGCCTCGAAATACGCCTGCTCGCCCGCGCGGCCGGTGCGGTGCACTTCGACGTAGAAACGATCGCCGCACAATTCCTGCCAGCGCCCAAGGCAGCGCAGCGCCTCATCGTCCCGGCCGCGCGCCAGCGCCTGACCGATGTCGCCCTCCGCGCCGCCCGACAGCACGATCAGTCCCTGAAGCACCTCGCTCTGCAGCCAAGACCGCTCCAGCATCGGCGCACCGCGCTGCTGTCCCTCCAGATAGGAACGAGTCACCAAGCGCGTCAGATTCCGATAGCCCGCAAGATCCTGACAGATAAATACCGCGCGCGAGGGCGGCGAGCGTTCAGCGGAGCCGCGAATCCACGCATCGACGCCGATCAAGGGTTTGATGCCGTTCGACAATGCCTCCTTGTAGAACTTCACCATGGCGAACAAGTTGCTTTGATCGGTCAACGCCACCGCCGGCATGTCTGCCGCGGACACCGCTGCCATCAACTCCGGCACACGCACCACCCCATCGACGAGGGAATACTCGGTGTGCAGCCGCAGATGGACGAATTGGCTCAACGCCTAAGCCTTGCCCGCGAGGCGCACCGGCGCGAAGCTGCGCCGGTGTAGCGGGCACGGACCATGCTCTTCGAGCAGCCGCTGATGGCGCTTCGTTGCATAGCCCTTGTGATCTGCGAAAGAATATGCAGGATACAGCGCATCCATATGATTCATATAACTGTCTCTGGCAGTTTTGGCCAAGATGGAAGCTGCGCTGATCGCCGCCACGGTGGCATCGCCGCGGACGATCGCGCGAGCCGTCACCGTTTTCCCGAGTCCGCCCAAGTGCGGCAGTCGATTACCATCCACCAACACATGATCCGGCGTCAAGCTCATGGCCAAGAGGGCGCGGCGCATCGCCAGAAACGTGGCCTGCAGGATGTTGAGCGCATCGATCTCCTCGCGATCGGCCCAACCGATGCCGAAACACAGCGCGTCGCGGCGGATCACGATGCTGAGCGCGGTGCGTTCAGCGGCTGAGAGCACCTTGGAATCGGCAATGCCACGGATGCGACAGCCCGGGCGCAGCATTACCGCCGCGGCGACCACCGGGCCGGCCAGCGGTCCTCGTCCCGCTTCGTCGATGCCGGCCACCTGGCGCCTCATGGCACGTGCGCCTCGGCCCGTCCCGCGGATTTCAGAAGCGACACGATGGCCTGCGCCGCGCGGGTACCCGCGTCGCGGCGCAATTCAACATGGATGCGCGAGAACTCTTGTTCCAACGCGCCGCGGCGTTCGGCATCGTCTAGCCACATCAAGAGCTCCGCTCCGATCGACTCCGGGACAATTTCCTGTTGAAAATACTCGCCGACGACGCGCCTGTCCGCAAGTAGATTTGGCTGCGAGAAGTATTCGAGTTTGACCAGATTGAAACGTTTGAGTATCCACGCCGTCATTGCGCTGAGCCGGTAGACCACCACCATCGGGCGTTTGCTCAAGGCGGTCTCGAGACTCGCCGTCCCGGAGGCAACCAGCACGGCATCGGCGGCGGCAAGTACCGTCTGGGCGCGGCCGTCGATCAATTCAACCCGGATCGCGGGCGCGCGACGCGCCAGCATCTCGCCGAAAATCTGCCGCGTGGCGGCGCTCGCCATGGGCGCGACGAACTCGAGCTGCGGCCGCTGCGCCGCCAGCCAGCGCAGCGTCGCGACGAAATCCGCCGCCAGACGCGCCACCTCGCCGCGGCGGCTGCCCGGCAGCAATGCGATCACCTGCGCGCCCGGACTCAAGGCCAACGCCGCGCGCGCCGCCGCGCGATCGGGCTGCATCGGAATGGCATCGGCGAGCGGATGCCCGACAAATTCCGCGCGCATGCCGCGCGCGTCGTAGAAGCGCTTCTCAAACGGCAGCAGGCACAGAACCAGGTCCACGGATTGCTGGATATGGCGCGCCCGGCCCGGCCGCCACGCCCACACCTGCGGGCTGACGTATTGCACGGTCGGAATCCCGGCGCCGCGCAGGTCGCGCGCCATGCGCAGATTGAATTCCGGCGCATCGATGCCGACGAACACATCGGGCCGCAGCTCGAGAAACTGCGCCCGGATGCGCGCCCGCAGCTTGAGCAAGCGCGGCAGATCGCGCACGATCTCGATGAGTCCCATGACGGCGAGCGATTCGGCCGGTTCCCATGTTTCGCAGCCCGCCGCCTGCATCTTCGGACCGGCGATGCCGAAGAACTGCGTGTCCGGCGCCAATCGACGCAGCGCGGCAATCAAATCGGCGCCCAAGGTGTCGCCCGATGCCTCGCCGGCCACCAACCCCACCCGCAGCGGACTCATCATGAGCCTGGCTGGCTAACGAGCGCCGTCACGGGGGTGCGATGCACGGCTGGCCATGGATGGGCACCCCGGGGTTGCGCGCCGCTTAAGGACCGCGTAGCGCAAGGCCGCTCAGGCACATCATGAGTCAGACATTCTCCTAGCGCACGATGCTGCGTTCGCTGCGCTTGATGAAGTCGACGAACGGCCGGATTTCCGCCTGCCCGACGGCCGCCTTGTCGAGTTCCTCGAGAGCCGCCGCGAGCTTCCGCCCCGAGCGGTACAGCACGCGGTAGGCGCGGCGTATGTTGACGATTTGCTGCGGTGTGAAGCCGCGGCGCTGCAGGCCGATGACGTTGATGCTGTGCGGCACGGCGGGCCGGCCCACCGCCATCACGTATGGCGGCACATCGCGGGTCACCGCGGCGTGGTGCGCGATGAAGCAATGGGCGCCGATCTTGGTGAACTGATGGACGGCCGATAGACCGCCCATGGTGACCCAATCGCCGATTTCGACATGGCCGCCCAAGGTCGCGCAGTTTGCCATCACGATCTGGTCGCCCAGCTGGCAGTCGTGGGCGACGTGCGAGTACGCCATGAATAGATTGTCGTTGCCGATGCGCGTCACTCCCTTGTCGTGCGTGGTGCCGCGATTCACCGTGACCGACTCGCGAAACACGTTGCGGTCGCCGATCTCGAGGCGGGTCGATTCGCCGGCATACTTGCGGTCCTGCGGCGCATCGCCCAGGGAGGCGAACTGAAAAATCTTGTTCCCCGCGCCGATGTGCGTCGGACCGTTGATCACCACATGCGGCCCCACCCACGTGCCGGCCTCGATGATCACGTCCGCACCGATCACGCTGAACGGCCCGACCTCGACGTCGGACGCGAGCTGCGCCTGCGGCGAGATCACCGCGCGCGGGTCGATCATCCCGCGTCTTCCGCAGGTTTCGGCCCCTTGGTCTCCGGAGCGACCATGATCTCCGCGGAGGCCACCAGCACCCCGTCGACTTCAGCCAGGCCGTGAAACTTCCAGATGCCCTTGAAGGCACGCTTCAACGTCACCTTGAGGATCAATTGATCGCCAGGTTCGACGGGCTTGCGGAAGCGCGCGTTGTCGATGGCGACAAAATAGAACCGCGTCTCCGCGTCCGGCACCACGGCGGCGGTCTTGAAGGCGAGGATTCCCGCGGCCTGGGCCAGGGCCTCGATGATCATGACGCCGGGCATCACCGGCCGGTGCGGGAAGTGGCCGGGAAAGAACGGCTCGTTGAAGGTCACGTTCTTGAGCGCGTGAACGTATTGCCCGGATACGCACTCCAAAACCCGATCGACCAGCAGGAAGGGATATCGATGCGGCAATTGCCGCATGATCGCTTCGATATCCATCCTCTCGGATTCCGCCATCACCGCTCCTTTGCGTCCAGCCGCCGTAAATGCGCCACCATGCGGCGCCACCGGGGAGTCTCCACGGTCGGCATTCCGCTCGAATAGCTGCCGGCATGCCGGATGGAGGCGCTCACCAGGCTGCAACCCGTCACCACGACATCGTCCGCTATCGTCAGATGGCCGGCGATGCCGACGCCGCCGCCGATCATGCAGCGTTGACCAATGGTCGTGCTGCCGGAAATACCGACACAGCCGGCGATGGCGCTATGCGCGCCTATGCTGACGTTGTGACCCACTTGGATCTGATTGTCCAGTTTGACGCCGTGCTCGAGCACGGTGTCGTCGATGGCGCCGCGATCGATGGTCGTGTTGGCACCGATCTCCACGTCGTCGCCGATGCGCACGCCCCCCACCTGCGGCACCTTCACCCAGGTACCCGCGTCGGCGGCAAATCCGAACCCATCGGCGCCGATGACCGCGCCGGCGTGCACGATGCAGCGCCGGCCGATGCGTACCCCGCCATACAACGTGACCCGGGGCATCAGGCGGCTGTCCTCGCCGATGCGGACCCCGCGCTGCACGACGCAGCCCGCGCCCACCGCGGCGCGCGCTTCGATATCGACATCGTCCTCGACCACCGCCAGGGGTCCGATGCTCGCGGAGGGCGCGATGCGCGCGTCCGGCGACACCACCGCCGTCGCATGAATACCGGCAACCGCCTGCGGCCGCGGATGCAGCAGCTCCGCGATGCGCGCGTACGCCAGATACGGGTTGGGATCGATCAGCGCCGCCACGGGACACTCAGCGGCGAACTGCGGGCCCAACAGCACCGCCGTCGCGCGGGTGGATTGCATCTGTTTGCGGTAGCGGGGATTCGCGAGAAAACTTAAGGTCCCGGACTCCGCGTGCCACAAGGTCGCGACACGCGAGACTCGAAGGCCGGGTTCGCCGCGCAACTCGAGGCCGAACCGTACCGCCAAGTCGCCGAGATTGAACTCTCCCTGCACTCGCTCACCACATCAGCGCCTTCAGGATCCGCCTACTTGCCGGTGGGCTTCGCGGCGGGGGCGGGCGCGGTCGCCGGCAGACTGGTCGGCTTGGTCGCAAGCACCGCCAACACATTGGCCGTGATGTCGAGCGGTCCCTTGGCGAAGAAAACGCCCTCTCCCAACACCAGATCGAAGCCCTGGGCATTCGCGTAGGTCTGTATCTCCGACACCAGGTAGCGCTGCACCTTGCCGATTTCCTCGTTGCGGCGGGTCGAGGCGTCGTCCTGGAATTCGCCGGCCTTGCGCGAGAATTCACGCTGCCCATCGCGCAGCGTCTTCTCCGCTTTGGCGCGGTCGGCCTCGGACATCACCGCGCCCTCTTTCTGCAGCTTCTCGTCGCGCGCCTTCAAATCGTTCTGCATGGTGAGCAGCTCGCGCCGCCGCGGTGCAAACTCGTTCTCGAGCGACTGCATCGCCGTCTTGGTCTGCGGTGCGTCCTCGAGGAGCTTCTGGAAATTGACGTAACCAATCTTGATTTCCGCACTCGCCTGGGCGGATAAAAGCCCCAAACCCAGGCACAGGCCCAGGCACGCAATGCTGCGATTGAAAGTCGGCATGTTGATGGTCGATACCTCGAATAATGTGCGGTCAGAATGCCTGACCGATCGAAAATTGAAAACGCTCCGTTTCGTCGCCGAACCTTACGGTGTCGCCCGCGTAGGCATTCAAAGGCACCCCGTAGGAGAAGCGGAACAGACCCAGGGGGGCAAGCCACTGCACCGCGATCCCGGTCGATCTTTTCAGGTTATCATAACTGAAGTGGTAAGTGACCGGTGTAATGTCGTCCACCCCCAGGAATTTGACCTTGTCGCCGGTTTGAAACACGTTCCCCATGTCGTAGAACCAGCTGACGCGGGCCGCGCTTTTCCACTTCTCGGGCACCGGGAATATCAGCTCCATCCGGTTGACGACGCGAAAATTGCCGCCGTACGGATTGCCGTAACCGATGTTGTCCTTGGGTCCCAAGCGGCTCTCGCGAAAGCCGCGGACGCTGTCCGGGCCGCCGGCGAAGTAATTGAGGTAGGGCGGCAGCGAGGTGGTACGTCCGAGGGCGGACGCGTAGTCGACCTGCGCGGTGAAGGACAGCAGCCACTTGCGCCAGATCGGCACGTACTGCAGATACTGGAAATTGGTGGCGTAGTAGCGCACCTCGCTCGGCGGTATGGCGTAGCGCCCGGAAATGGCCAGATGCAGGCCGCGGTCCGCGAATAGCGCGCGGTTGCGCGCGTCGTAGTTCCAGCCGCCGGTGATCTCGTAGGTATAGAAATCCGAGCCGAACACGGTGTACGGATTGTCCAGCGAATTGATCGCGCCGTCGCCGTTGGTGTCGAGCAGGTCGCGCTGGAAGGTGTTGCCGTTGTTCATCACCCAATCGACGGCCTGCTGCGAGCTGTAGCCCTCCGACACCACCAGCGTATTCTTGTTCGCGGAGAAGCCCGCCTGCAGGTACTGGTACTCGGTGATCGGGTAGGACCACTGCAGCGCGCCCGTGAGCTGCTTGGTCGAGAAGGCGGATGAGGCCGCGACGAATTGCGTGACGTCGCGGTAGGTGAACGACGCGGTGCGCGCCACGCCGTCGATGGTCGTGTACGGATCGGTGTGCGAGATCACGTAGCTCTTGCTGTATTTGCCGGCGTTGATTTCCAGCGCGATACGGTCGCCGGTGCCCATGAAATTGCTGTGCACGAAGTTGCCGTTCAAGCTGAAGCGCTGCGACTCGGAGTAGCCGATGCCGCCGCCGAACTGCCCGGGCAGGCCTTCCTTGATGTTGAAGTC
>Ga0209611_10000978_pt1 | contig 46670 bp, 20 predicted proteins | sample S1TSphgellanicum_3_FD_187693 | JGI IMG/M metagenome (GOLD analysis project Ga0209611, IMG submission 187693) | Host-associated microbial communities from peat moss isolated from Minnesota, USA - S1T2_Fc - Sphagnum magellanicum MG (SPAdes) (version 2) | ecosystem: Host-associated > Plants > Peat...
TTTCCAACGCCATGTCGCACGCTCAAATCGGACGTCGGGAAGAGGTCGATTCCCGACTTTTAGTGGTCGGGAGTCAAACTGCCAGTTTGACTCCCGGCCCTTCTTTTGCCCATAACTTGGGCTGCAAATGTCCGAATTGCCAATGCGAGGGCATTTTCGATATCTACGTTTCAAGACCTTTCCAATGACACCAAGAACACCCCAATGCGAGGTGTTTTTCCCTTTGCTGTCGAGCTCTGAACATTTGGGAATCCCGGAGGACTCCCAACCTCCAACTTTTCCAAGTGTTAGGCTTCACCCCCACACTTGGCCAAAGTAGGGTTGCGACAATGGGCATGTTGTATGGAAAGAGCGATGATGTGCCCTTATGTCAAAAGTTTCATTATGAAATGATATTTACATGACTTGAGAGGACCAAATCTTTGTTGCCAATTTGGTGGTTATTGACCCGATGTGGGAAACCGTGGCTTTGAGTGTCATTAGTCAACTAGTAGGTGCAATTGCAAAACTTAACGCCATCGCTAAGATCTGCAAGTATAAAAGGCTTCATGAAGGGCACCATTTTATTTCGATGGCCATGGAAGTGCATGGCACACCTAAGCGTGATATGGATCGTTTCATCAATGAATGTGTTCGTATTTTTCATGATAGATGATCGAAAGGTCATTTATCCTTATCTTTTCGCATTCAATTTTTCAGGCAATGTGTTAGTATTGTTGTTCAACGTGCTTTAGCCTCTATTATAAAAAGGAAGATTATGTTGATAGGTGATGCTTGTTTTAGACCTCCCATTACTATTAGATCTCATGATTTGCATGTAGACAACATTAGAAGTCCATGGGCGAGATAACTTCCTAACACGAGAGGGACTAGCTCTTTCCCTTTCTTTTTTGGTTCCAGCAGGCTATGCCTCTTTTGGCCTTTCTTTGGCCTTCCCTTTTTGTCTCCCCTTGATGGTTCCAGCCATCAATCTTTTATTGGATCTTTGTGACAATTCTCTAAGGGGTGCCCCTGGGGGTGGGTAATATTGCAGATATTGTAGCAACATCGACAAATAGTGATCCATATTCCTTAACATAATAACTATTTTACTAGTCTCAGATTTCTCGTCATTACACATCCCTCCTTAGCAGTGTTTTTTTTTTCTTTCCGGCAATTTTTCACAAAATCTGGACCTTGAAAGACATAGTAAAGGAATGTTGTTTTATTTGCAAATTCTCACTTAAGAAATTCACCAAGTTTTTGAGAAATAAAATTTTGTTTGTTTGAAAGGGAAATTTTCACCACATTAGAGATATCCATAAAGTAAGAAAAACACAGCACCAAAACCCTGAGTTTGGTCATACACAGGGTGAGATTAAAAAAAAAACCTCCAAAAAAGTACATTAGCATTCAAGGGGGGATGAAACTCAAACCGTCAATTTTGGTAGTAAACTGAGTTTCATCCTATCTTTCCTTTGCCTGAGCGCCTCCACTGTTGCTACATACATTTTTATTGACCCTAACTTTACAACTACTATAATTAGTCTCGAACCTGGTGCATTAAATGGTGAGCTTCAGCATTTCCTACTGAGTTGGAGCATTTTATGCTGAGATTTAATAAAATGTCTTTACTTTGCAGATACCACTGAAATCGTGGATAGGGGGTGAAAGCAGGCCCAAAGACAGGATGAAGACAGGGTTACTTTACAGATAATTCTATATTAATAGCTTGGGGGCAGTTTTTGGTCAGTTTTGACAGCTTTCTGAAGATGCGTCACCAACAAATGCAGTGATGCTACTTTAAAAAAAGTGCAACAAAAGGAATAAAGTATATATCACTGATCCTCAGCTAAGCAATATGTTCAACATGATGACATAATCTTGTGCAAGATAGAGAAGAGGAGAAAATCACGGATATCATATCTGTTAAACTTGACTAGTTCTCAAAAGGATAAAACAGTTGTGATGATGATCTGAAGGTGGGGGAACCCACAATTTCACAGATATTCAGGTTAAATCATGCAATTCTGTAACATTAGGTGTGTTTCGATAAGGCCCACCACATCAAAATGAATCATATTTGCCTACCAACCATTCCCACATGGTTGGATGCACACATTTTTGTCTCTGAATTGTTGGAATCTAAATCCTGGGAAACTAACTAACTAACTAACCCACCCGGTGTGTGTTTTTGAAGCATAAAATTGTGTTGTAATCTGCAGTGTCCACCACCATAACATGAGACATCCAACAAGAGGAGCTTGCTTGTGTGGAACATGTTCCAAGACCAGCATCATGCAACTTGTACATAAACATGTATAATGGACGGCCCCAGCTTGATGTAAAGCTGAATTTGCTTGCGTGCACATGAATCCAATGCTCTGATCTGTGATCTCCCAGAAGTGGTACAGAGGCAGAACCTATATGATATCCTTCCTTCCTCTTCCATGTACGCCATGTGATTTTGTCCTTGGTTCTTCGTTTTCTTATCCACCAACAGAATCAAACTTATCAGTGACACAGTTTTGTCATTTGGGTACTCATCTATGTAAGATATTTTAAATTAAAAAATAAAATAAGAATGTTTTTGGTTTGTTTTGGGTGCTTGTTCAAAGTTTAAACCAGCCATCCAATGACACACTCCTTTTTAAAAAAATTAAAGCAAACATAATCTACCTTGATATGCGTGAAACCAGATGTGCTAAGTATATATATAATCAACTCCACATCTGGACCTGATAACCTACCTACTCACAGTGCTCAAAAGATTGACATGAACAAAGTATTTCATCAAATGCATGGAAAACATAGTATCTCCATCACCTAGTCAAAGAGTTAACTATGAATTGGCATCTGAGGTGATAAGCTTCAAGACTTTAAACTTGTTCTAAGTTGTACACATAGGTTGCACACTTGAATCCTAGTGAGATTGTTTTATTCTGCAAGTAAAGATCATGCTGCAATTCGTACATGACACATAACTTCATGAACAAATTTTTTCATTTTTCTAATGAGACCCATTCATCCTGATTCTCAACTGAATTACTTATGCATACATCTCCATTTCTTCATACATTAAAATCAGTTAGTTGGCTTGGAAACAAAATGTCTTCAACTCCAAAAAATTGTTGAATTCAGTACCTATTCTTTTGGGAGGATAGAAAGATTAAACACTTCATTCCTACCAAAAATGACATTTAAAAAAATAATAATCAACTGGGGTTTCTTTCTAGTGTTGGGCATTTTTCTCTTTTTCAAAGAAAGAATGGTCAGATAAGGGCGAAGGATATAAGGGTACGGATATATGATCTTGACACACAATTCTCAACACCAGTCTTCCATTTTCAACCAGTGTTGGCCGGTTTTTGATTTTTACAAGAATCACTGGGTCTGGGTCTAGAGATAAATTTACATAAATTTTTTTAATGGAAGATCATTTGGTTTCAATTCTAAAGAATATTTTCAAAAATAAAAAACCCTGCTGGGTCAAAATTTCAGAACCAACAGTTTCAGGTTTGATGGGTTCAACCTTCTATAAGAAACCTCCAAGTCCAGGTTTCAGTCAATTCTGGCTTATTTTTGGGGATGGCTTCAAAGTTTATTTCTAATTGGTTTTCAATCCTTTGGATTTTGGTGTTCCCAAAGTTTTCTCACCAAGTTCTCATGACATTCTTATGATGTTCCTTTAACTTGCCAATGGATTCCCAAAGTTCCCAAAATGTTCCTCAACATGTTCCCAAAAACAATAATGAAAAAAAATTAAGGAATATCACAGCATATTTGTGTAAAGGCCACTTTAGTTCAGCCGTTGGAGATGCCTTTATATATTAAAGCTTAGGACTAAGACTTAAGACCCCAGAACCCTAAAACTCAAACCTAGAATCCTAGAACCTAAAAACCCTAAACCTTGTCTAAATTAAGACCCCAGCCACTACTAACCCTATGACCCAAACATGCTCTATAAAAACCTTAAGACCCATTGAGTCTGGTTTTTAGACTTGGATCTGAATCCAAACCCAGATCTAGACTAGAACCCAAAACCACCCAACATAGGTTTAGAGGATTAGAGAAATGTTGATTATGGGTATCTTTTAAATTTTGAAAATAATTAAACCTCTCTGGTCATGGGTATTTTCGACAAGATTCATAAGTTGATTAAATCAATTTGCCAATATTTCGCTCACTTAACCTCCAGTCATGAGACTCAGGTATGTGGGTATGGAACCAGCCAAAGAGTCAATGAAAGAAGAATTAACCAAAGAACCTAGGGTAGACTGGCCAGTGATTGAACAATGTTATTTCTGGTGTCCAAACAAAACTTGAACCCCTATCTTGGCACATCTGACACATTAACAATCATCAAAAATGGACTAGAAAGGAGAAAGTTATGGGCCCCCAAAGTAAAGGAGACCACAAACAAAAATAAATAAAATCACTGAACACTACAGAGGCTGGTTCCCGAACACCTCAAAAATTCTTTGTATGTTACTTTGTTTTTATTAGAGTTGAAAGATGATTTGTAGAATTTCAGGTGACATTCTTATAATATTTAAATTGTTTAAAATGAATAAGAAATAAGAAAGTTATGAGGTTTGAAAGTAAAAAGGGTCCAAAGAGAAGGAAAAAAAAACCGTGTTTTATAAGTTGGAAAGCTTTTTTAAAAAAATTCATTACTCCTTCTGCTTTGCACTTCAAAGATGATTTCTAAAGCTTGATGTAGCACTCCCATAACATTTTAAATCACTCAAAATGAAGCACATATGATGAAAAAATAAATAAGTGTTTGGTCATAGGCAAGTGATGAGTGATGGGCTGGTCTACCCTACCCTAAACTACTGGTTCTTGGACTCTTCAATTTTTACACAAAACCCAGAAATGGTGGCTCTTTGATTCTGAGAATTTTCAAGAACCTGAAACCAGAGGTTGTAATGAATTCAAACAACCAGGCCCAACACTGGCTATGTCCATGAGTGTTATGGACACGCAGAGGAGCCTTTGAGCACACACCTTGATCCAGCTAACCACCCCCACTGCTTTACCCAAGCAAATCTCAATCTGAACCATAACTTCGAGACGTCATAAAGCCCACCCAGTGTGTGGGATCATCACTCACTCACTCACTCACTCACGGGGTGTACAAGAGCTGTCTGTAAAGCTGGCAATGTTTGATTTTCTGATGTAGTTAGTAGTTTCAATATTTCCAACTCACCCGCCGACCACTCTTTCTACCTGAAACTCGTGCACATGACATTGTCCTTTGCTCGATGTTAGGCAAACTCAATGTTGCGAACTATATCACTACTACAACCAGCCACGGTGCTGTTACAGTTGGCTGGCACATGTGCAAATCAAACTGACCCGCCATCCATTACCAGCAGCATTGTCAATTGTTTATATGATGCGCATGGGAACAGCCTCTCAGCAGAGATGTGTGTAGTTGGCACACATGATCGATTGAAACCATCATGTGGATCTATTGTGGCCTCAGCCCAGCTGAATAAAAAAGAGTACTAGTTTTCTTTCCCTCAAACATAGTTTAATTTTCCATACTCCCTCCCACTCCAGCCTTTTTCCAGTGGACCCGGCAGCTATGAGCTCATATTTGCCATTGTTCCAGAACTTGTACCCATACATCATTGCAGCCAACTCACTTGGCAACTTTGGGTTGGTGGGAGGGGAAGACAGAGGTGGGGTTAACAAAACATTGGTGGTTCAATCTCTTTAAATATTCTGCCAATTTGTAGCCTGGTCCAACCACGCTAACTCCTCATGGAGCTTCTTCCTTCCCGCTAGGTAGGGTAAACATGCCCCCCACTGGTCATCACCCGGTAACTGAACACCCCTCTTGTGCAGACCAGTGTCAATGGATGGTCACAATCCTTTGTGTAACCCTATGGTCGAACACTCGGTCTTGAAAAAATATGTTCGATCTTTTCATATAATTTAAATGAAATCTTTTTGTGTGTGTGCGGTTATGGGCATGGGAAAAAACAATAACAAAAAATAAAAGCACAATGTCATATGTAATCAAGTTTGGTTATGGGAAAGGATTAGCACATTACATGAGTAGTCATGTTTGGTTATGGTAGAGGACCAACCCATTGTAATGCACATACCCTCACAAAGAAAAACATTAAGCTTGGGTTCAAAGTTACAAGTATTTGGCCCTTCAATTCCAAGGCAATGGACAACAAGACTTAATTTTTAAAAATTTACATTGTAACAAACATCAACAACCATGGAAGTGATCAAAAGGAATACACATCAATTAAAGAAATTGATCACAATCAAAATCAATAATGGAAGGAGGAATCTGTTGTTGCAGAACTTCTCCATATAACTAAAACATTAATCCATTAAACAACACTTGAAGATCATCCTACCAACAGGTTAGAATTTGACCAATGCTACTATGTAGACATGCCTTACAGCCCTATTGTGATAGAAGAGCAATTAGACAACATTGTAAACCTAGATGAAGTTGTTTTTGTGTCGCAACTTTAACTATGGGCTCATGACCGAGACAAAGGCTTGCAAAGGTGTGGGCCAAAAGTGAAGCCTAAGAGTCACATTTCATGTTCCCGGGAATGTAAGAGAGTGTGAGGGAATGAACCCACACACTCCCAAGTGGGCTCCCACTTTGGGAGTTACAATCCCGATGGACTCTCGAATCTTCAGAGGGCAATTTCATGGGTCAAAACTTAGTGGATTAAAAAGTTCCTTATAACATTGAAAAGTTCTTGAAACTTAAATTTCTGAAATGGGCTTGCATGATCCATTCGGGTACTTGAAACATAAGTTATGGCCAAAAGAAGGGCCGAGAGTCAAATTGGCAATTTGACTCCCGACCACTAAAAGTCAAGAATCGCCCCAATTTCCTTGTGTGCAGGTGGCATGCCACATATCGTTGGAAAGTTCTTGACGAGGGCTACAACTTTTCTTTAAACCTCACTTCAATCAGAGGTCTAGACACAAAGTTATGGGCCTTTAAAGTTGTAGGAGTCCTAATTTCGGAAATTTCGAGACTCTCAATTTGGGAGTCCCGGGACAAAATGACATTTGGGTGTTGGCCTTGTGGCTAAACACAGAAAATACTATAAAGGGGAAGGTGATGGTTTTCACCCAAGTTCGGGCCATGGTGAATCTTATGAGTCTATGTTTATTCGTGGCTCGTTCGTGCACCAAAAGTGTTTCAACTATGCAATAACCAACTTGTTGTTTAGTTTATGCAGGTCCATGTGAATAATTGACTTGCTTGTCATTTGTCCTAGTCCCCATCCTAAAGGTTTAGCACGCATTTTTACCCCCGAAATGTTACAAGCTAGTGAGCGTACCCCAACTTTTCATCCTTCTGTTGTTTCAACTTGGACTCACAGTTGAATCTATCAAAAAGCTTGGAGGTGCATCATTTTGAGTTAGTCCAGAAAACTTAAAGTCTTCCAAATCTGAATTCAAGAAGCCATGAGGTTGTACAATTTGCTCTCATTACTTTATTTACCTACAAGACGCATAAGGGGAAAGGAGCCATTAAGTGATTATTTTAGTCACATGTTGGGACTTCTACTAAATATCCAAACATTATAAGGAAAAAAATCATGGACAAGGTAGTTGTAAAAAAAATTAGAGAAGGAAAGAAAAGAAAGAAAAGATGAAAGAGCCAAAAAAATAATAGAATTGGAGATTATAGTAGATAAGAATTTGTTAGAATTGCTAAAAAGCGTGCTAGAACACAATTTACTACAACTTGGACTCCAACAACTATCAAGGAGGTTGGTGATAGATTTCACCAAAATTTTCAAGCAGGCATGTGAACATATCCATGTAGGTACATGAGTGTTAATCTTGGATGCATAATTTGGGTTTAGTAACAGGTTAGGCAGCGAGCACATGCTAAACAACAAGCAAAAAGGTGTCAAGTAGCAAGGTTGTTGCCTTCTAATGATTAAATAAGAAGGATACATATGGTCACCACCAGGACTAGAACTAAAAGAGAACATGATCTAGGATCACCGAAGTGTGAACCAAGTAAAAGCATTTTAAGAACACCCAAAAGACTAGAAGACCACAATAGGTTTCAACAATATTAAAATTTTGAATTCAAAGTTTCAAAAACATGTCCAAAAGACCAATGCAAGCCATAGTAATGATGGAGTTTCAAAGCGGAAGTTTCAAGAACATGTCCAAACTTGAATAAGCTTCAACAACATTGAAATTTCAAGTTCAAAGTTCAAAAACATGTTTAGAAGACCAATGCAAGCGACAACAATGATGGAGCTTAGAGCTAAAAGTTTCAAGAACATGAAATATAACCAAAATCTACAAGAACATTTAGGTGAGCTCAAGTGCATCTTCTTCTTGGTGATGTATTGTTCCTATTGATGTGCTTCTTTTTCTTAACGTTGTCATCTAACACATGATGTGTTGTTTGCTGCTTCTTCCTCGTTACAAACCTTTAAGAAAACCTACACCCATTGCTCATGGTGATAGATGTCCAAGAAAACTAATGTTTGCTGGCATTGAACCTTCAAGAACCATCACTATGATAGAAAGCAGAAGTAGAAAGCTCCCACTTCTACCTAATGACTGTGCATAAAAATAGGCACCCGATGTAGAGCCATGTTTCTTGGTGACATGTGTCCAAAAACTCTCACACCACAAACATGCATTGGGTTTGTCATGCCCATTGCTGCACCCAAAGACTTGTGGCAATTTGGTGAATGGGAGCTTTTACTCCCATTATCATCGATTCATAGCCCTAGCTTTTGTGAAGATCCTGACCACACGTTCAAAATTGAATGGTTATTTTGTAAATGTGTGGGTTTGAGACTTTCATCTATTTTTATGATAGGATAAAAGAATCTATAAAATAAGATATCCTTGTTTGGTTATAGGTGAGTTAGTGAACTCTCTTGAGCTCTGATGTGTTTGAAGCTTTTAAAAAAATTTGGGTCATTTTTCACCACCAGATCTTTAGAGGGGCATAACTTCCTCAATTTTGACTCGATTTAAGATTTAAGTGATTTAAAGGGCGTTGGGTGCACTCTCTCCTCCTCTACACTTTATCTTCATACACCAGAAACAAAGGAGGCACCCAGTAAGATTCAGAGCTGACTGACACACTAAGTGTTCAGTCACCAGCCTGTTTACCCTAGGTTTCTTTTGTGAGTGAAACAAGGCATCACAAACACGCTGGCCCTGCCAATAAGACGTTGTACATCTACCTACTGTGTCCACACTCTGAACACAAAAAAAATCGGTTCCAATGTAAATAGCCTAAACACTTTCACCAAGGAAACCATTTCGCCTAATGTGAAACCAGTTCGAATAATGTAAAACTTCCAAAACTTGGATCCAATGCAATAGTGCAGGGTCCAACAAAAGACAATGCAAGAAGAGCACTTATTCATAGTCTTCCCCCACCTCACCTCACCCCCCCTCTCCCAACTTCCTTTCAGTCCTGTCAGAGGTCTAATATGCACGACATGGGTCTCTATGTCTAATAAGTCACAGCAGCTTTGAAGTTTGGCTACATTCAATACTACTTGATAATGAAGTCTGAAATACTTATATACATAAAATTGTTCAATTGTTCATTTTATTTCTAATTCAATACCCATAAAGTAACACCATGATGGGCCTCTACTATTCCAATTGCAGTAGTAACTCTTTTTGAAGTAAAGTAGTGAGTCAGTTTGTGCTCCTTGACGTTGAAAAACAAGTAGTGAGCCAGATCTTACCTTGTAATCCCCCTGGCAGTGGGATCTTCTAGCAGAGTGTGAGGTTGCTCTTTATGCTCGATAATGCACACAGGTGAGGAGGGCATTGCTACAATGAGGCAGCATTTGGCTGCTACCTCATGTGGGCCCTTATATTGGTAATGCCCTTGCCCTTGTGGTTTACCTTACACTTATTTTGGGAATCCCTACATCCCACACCCGGGGAGCTTACCCTACACTTGGAATGAGGGCACGAGATGCACGCATGCCCTGTAGCTAAGCTCACCCCACTTTAACCTCCTAGAAATAGGTAATCTTCTTCCCTTGGCAAGTTCACCCATCTCAAGATTCTGTTGCAGGCCACTCTGATACCTCGGAAGTAGTTGTAATTGATCGTTGGCATATGATCTGTGGATTCTTCTCATCCATGTGATGTGGTCCTGGCCCAGACCAGACCCTTGCTTTCTTTCCCTCACTAAATTATCAATCTTCAAGATTGCTCAAGTGGGCTTGCTCAAGTTTGGACTTGACTACACAAGTAATTAATTGCCTTTGAAACCTTGACTCCACCATATCTTGGCTCCTATTTCTCTTTTCAGAGTGCAGAGCAAGTGCAGGTAAAAAATTGTACTTTACACTTCTGCACTTGCTGGAGCAGTTGATACCAGTTTCTACATGCAGCCCATATCTGGATCCAGTTAGCTGCTGCTCAAAGTGAACAACCACTGCATGTGCAGGAGAGCCATAGCTTTCTGTTTGATAAACAGACAGAGTGTGGCAAATGATTTGATTGCTTTCTGTGTGAGCAACAGAGTTGCAATGATTTCATCCTGCAAATGGCAACCGATTCAGGTCTCTAGCTCATCTATGCTACAACTAAACTTAATGTTGAATTTAAGTTTGTATGGGTGTACTTCTTCACTCTTTAGTCTTTGTGTCAAATTATTTTGTTCTCATCAGCATGATGTTGCTGATGGCAGCAAGTAGAAAGGACACCAACTGCTTAGAGCATCTCCATCCCGAGCAGGAAATTGGCCTTGATACATTGTTTTGGATGAATTAGTACGGCCCTTGAAAAGCTTTGAAACTAGTGTTGGGTGGTGCCAAGCTGGAACCCTGGTATATTTATATTAGTTATTTATTTATATACTTTTTAAAATCTTTTTGAGAGAGAGAGTGGTAGGTACTGGTGCGTGTATCAAAGAACTGACCAAATTGGTATGACATTAGACAATACCAACCTCATACTAATACATGCCTGGAAGGGACTTGAGAAAATAGAGTTATCCGTAAAGTAACCCTGGGCTTCACCCTGTCTTTGGGCCTCCTTTCATCCCCTATCCTCTGTTTCAGTGGTATCCGCAAAGTAAAGACAGTTTAATAAATCTCAGTATGAAATCCTGACACAGCATTTAATGCACAAGGTTCGAGACTAATTATAGTAGTTGTACAGTTAGGAGCCTTGAAAACATATGTAGCAGCAGGAGGGGCGCTCAGGAGAAAGGAAAGACATGATGAAACTCAGTTTACCACCAAAATTGATGGTTTTCTGAGTTTCATCCCCCCGTTGAATGCTAATGTACTTTTTTGCAGGCTTTTTAAAAATCTCACCCTGTGTATGACCAGACTCAGGGTTCTGGTGCTGTGTTTTTCCTTACTTTACGGATAACTCTAATAGGTACTAGTTTAATATCAGGGCTATATCAATCTCAATACCGGGTACATATCTGCTACATACCGGCCAAAATTCAGCCTTGGACCCCTAAGACGAGGACCATGCTTTAATGAAAGTTTTTAAAAATCCAATAGCCTACGAGGCTGCTAGCAAAAAATTTTAAAATATTTGATACCAGTACAAGCTGGTATGTTCAAAAGTTTGATACCAGTTCCAGGATGTGATACCTTTTGAGAGAAATGAATATTTTCAATTGGATAATCATAATGATTGGCCCAGGTGGTGAAATTTAAATAGTCTCTCACTTTATAAGTCCACATTTTTATGTTTACGGGTGAGGATGGAAGACTGATTAGCACTTATAGAAGCTCAAAAAGGGACTGTGCAGCTGGAGCTGCTCTTATAGGGAAGAATGGTTTGAGTGAACCAGCCCCCATGACTGCACCAGTCCCGTTTTTGGATGGAAGGCAATCCATCCAACGACTTTGGGTTGACCAACTATCTGCAATAGTTGGGCTTTTAAAAAAGGTTCCCTTATTTTTGACATTTTTTTTTTCAAACCTGTTTTACAAACTTACCAATCCCATTCTAGGGCTTGCAACCCCTTTCCATCTTCCCCTTCCTGCATTTTTGGTGGGCCCAACACTCTAGCATCAAGTGTGTCCAAGAGCAATGTGCACAGCTCCATCTCCAACGCATTGTTTGTTCCAATGTGAGCTTCATTGTGCCATCACCATGCCTATGTCTCCAAGTACACTTTGCACTCTACCCCCTTTTGTTAGCTTTTTTAATTTTCTTTTATTTTGCATTGTGATCTAGAAGATGACGATGAGTGGTTATTTGTTGTCATCTTCCTCTTCATTTTGCCCTAGTACAAAAGACAATGATGAGTAGTTGCGTTGCTCGTCTTGGTTTTCTTTGTGTTACTAAAAGTGTTTTAATATGTAATACCCTCATCATGCTTAAATTAAACATATTAATTTTTTTTGTTGTATTTTTTTGTAAACTCAATTCCAAACCCACATCCTATGCCTCAAAAGGTTCCTCTTCTAATGCAAGATGAACATGGAGATGGAATGGAATAGAATGAATGGGTTCATTAAGGATCAATAAGGTGTTGCAAGGTGAATGCATGCACTAGTTCTTATGCAGTCAAGTGGTTGCTTCATAAAACACTTGGACCAAACACATGGCATTCATATGCAACTGGGTATATCTAGGCATACATCTACTCATTTTGGGGGTCATAAGCAACAAGACCACACTTCTATAAAGGTTTGTATTTTAAACAACTTGCATGCAAAGCAAAAATGGAATGAGAAGAACACTTTTGATTGAATAAAAAAGAAAGCAAAATTTAAATGGGATGAACTTCAAACCCCCAAGTGTAACAAATGCAAAAGGTACAATGGCCCTTGTTGGTATGTTTAACCTTTGACATGTTGTTGGGCATCATTGGCATTTTGGCATGGGGGGTGGGGTTTATCCCACAAAATGCATGGGCATGGCTTTAGAAAGATGACAACCTTGTTGAGGCAATCTGAACAAGTGGAATTACCTATGCAAAACCTTTCAAAATTGCATGGGGTACTCGGAATTGAACATCAAATTCCACTAAGTGTAATCAAACAAAAAAATGGATGCAATATCAAAATATCATAATTTAGAAATTATTCATGGATGGTATGTTTGCATACTTAAATTGTTTTTTATATTAACATTATTTACATCTTTAAATTGAAATATATAATTTTTTTTAACATTTTTTTTGTGCCAGGCTTTGAGGCACAATAAAGGAAGCTTTTATGGCCGATGTGATTTGACTTGTGCTTACGATTCGTCATTTGTTCATTCATCATCATGCAACAAAAATTATAATAGCTGTAACAAACTATTGTACAAATATGGGCATTGCATTTAATTCATCCTCCTCGGATGAATAATCATAAATATGTCATTATTTCAAGCTTGTAATGAAGTTTTAATGCATATACCCACCATTTTTGTATCAAACCATTGTAGCTTAATGTGGCATGATATCTTTTTGTTACCATCATTTTTGTAGTATGGTTACTTGAACATTATACTTATATATAATTATACGTGTATATAATTATATTGCTCGCTTTCATGAAATGACCCCTTGGTGCATAGACTAGTTTGTTTATGTGGGTATTATGAACTCTTGATCTTCTATTGTCAATGGTTTGGGTTCTCCATAAAACCCTCAATTTGCAATACCCACATCATCCACTAACCCATGTTCATGTTACACTACCTTCATTTAAACTTTTGTTTAATATCTATTTTAAATAAATTGGGAGGACATTAGGTTTAAGGTAACCTTTTTGTTGGCATTTATATTATATTTTCATAAAATATTTTAAAGGCGAATTTATGTATTCACATACACATATATATAAGGAAGTTCATGTTTTTCTTTTCTCTTTCACGTACTAAAGAAAAAGAGAATGAAGGACTCCATGGCAAAGGTATGAATGATATAAACCTTCCCACTTGTTTTGTTTACATTTTATTAAGGGTTGGGGTTCCTCCCCCCAAATTAGGTTTAAAGCACAAAGTTTATTGGTACTTATATAAAATTGTTTCATATTTTTATTATAATTATGTATCCAATGTTTATAGCATGTACACAATTTAGGGTTATGCAAAAATAATTCCAAAATTAAGTTTAACACCTAGTTGTAAAAAAATTGTTAAGTTTTAACATTAAAGTTATGCAACCAATTCTTTTTGTGTTTATTTGATTAAAGGTCAATGTAGGGATTTTTTGATGCATGAAAAGGTTTTAACTCAACATTTTAGGGATTATTTGTACATGTCTACTTAGTTTTTCAAATTTAAGCCTATGCATCCATTAGGTTGTAACATCTACATAATTTATGGTTTATGCAAACAAAATTTACAAATTAGGTTAAGGGTTTTTTGGTCATTTGTATGAAACTATTTAGTTTCTAGATGAGGTTAAGGTTCCAATAGTTCAAATGTTTACATAATTTAGAGTTGATGCAATTGATTGTGTAGGAATTATGCTGACCTAAACTTGGACATTTGCATTAAATATTGATGATGTGGGTATTGTAATTTCCTGAACTTTTTAATTGCCCTAACCTAGGTGGTGGATGAGAAGTATTTGCAATACTTGCATCTTCCAACCTTTTTATGACCTAAATATAATTGTTAGCAAAAATGATATGGGAATTGCAAGGACTTGGGTTATTTGCATTTCAATTTTGTAATAGGTGCCCCATCTCAACATGAGGGTATTATGGAACTTGCTCCATTGTCATTCAAGTTTCATCACATCATGATTGGTCCAATGTATGTAATACTCTCAACCATAATTTTGCCATTATGATGAAAAATATTTAAAAGAATAAAATTATGCAATACTTGCATTTGAAGCATAAAATCATGGTTGGATTTTTTATGTTTTAGGTAATACCCAAATGTTGCACATAAGATATCCATCGTTAATGATAAAAAAAAGTACAATGATAATTTTGAATTTTTTTATAATTAGAAGAAAAATAAAAAATTAAACTCATGATTTTGAAAAAAAAGAATAAAATATTTTATAACAAAAAAAGGCAATACAATTGTAGAAAGAAAAATAAATTTACCCAAAAGATTTTTTAAATTGTTAAAAAGAGATAAAAGCTTGGCTAGTAAAATATATAGGTCTTGCCAAAAGATATAAGTTTAACCATTTGAAAAGATAAAGGTTTTGCTAAGAAATTTAAAATTCATACATATTTAAAAATATGATTCCTATTAAAGCCTATTACAACATGGATAATTAAAAATTAACAATGTTAATGTTGAATATGGCTTTACATTTTAAGTTGACCTAAAATCCAAAAAAATTATGATTATGAGAATCCAAATAGTCCTCCAATTAAACTTTCACCCAATAATTTTTTTGCCAAGCTCCAAAATCATTAAACTCCTTATTTTGATAGACATTTCCACATGGCGAAATGCGAAACTAAAGCAATAGAATGCCATGATGCCACTACCTTTTAAGTGTTAACTTGACATTCAACACAACAAAATTGTGCTTAATGGCAACACAATGTTGACCAAAGCCAAAAATCGCACCACAAAATGTGTGCCAACAATTGTGATTTGATGTTGAATTAGTCACAATTTTAAAAAATTAGTAGTTAAATTCACAAAATAAAATTACAATGATCATAAGGGTAATAATGTTTAGTCAAGTTATTGAAAATAGTCATGATGCACCCTTTAGGTTTAAGTGGTACTATGGGTAAAAAACCTTTTCAATTCCCAGATTTGTAACAAAATGAAAAATCAAGGGGACACAAGTATTGCTGGGTGGACCCATTCAAAATATCATACCTTCAATTTATTAAACCCATCAAAAAAAAATTTAAATTAAGAGAGTTCTAAATAATGTTTTGGTCAATATATTAACTAGGTTGTATAAATGAATTAGATTTTTTAAAATAATTAATTTGATGTTCCTAATCATTGCACCTTTTCACAAAAAAAGAATGTAACAATGTTTGTTGTCTTTAATTTTTTTGGTTAGGAACACAAGTTTGAAACATGTTTTGGTTTTTTATTTTGGATATAATTTTCAAAGGTACTTCATATGACATTCTATTTGATTTCTCATTAATTAATTGAATAAAAAAATTTAATTTTGAATTTCCAAAGTTTAGGAATATCATTTTGAAAAAGGCCATTCAAATTGGGAAAAAAAAAATTGTAATAATTCTCACCTCTTTTTTATTCCATTGAACACTTAATGCCACACAATTTGGCATGCAATGGATAAACATGAATAAAAAGGAAATTTTATAATTGTAAAAACATTTAAAGGGAAGGGGTGAAAAATATTATATGGCTAATTTTATAAGTTTCATTATTCCTTGAGGTGGTTCTTAGTGGGTTCACTTGATGATATTTTTGCTTAGGGTGTGTTCCCTAACTCTCATGAAGAAAAAAAAGCATGAGAGTTATAAGATTAAAATGAAATCAATTTGCATAAATCAAGAATTTTTTTTTATGTGCACAGATAATGAATGACATACAACCATGAAACAAATGGAGTCAAGAGGTCAAAGGAGTGTTAGCCAATGTGTACAAGCCCTTTGTTGGCCTTGCCTACCAAAGGCAAGGATATTGTGTTTAGATTCATAGAGTATAATAATTAATGGATTTTGGCCCCTAGGTAATAATAGGTCTATTTTTATATGAGGATTTTTGAAAGATGATATTTTTGGCTTGTGAGGAAACTTGAGATTAGTTATAATATCTTGAAGGATTTTGGTTTCTTTTAGAGGATTTTTGGAGATTTTATTTTTGCATAGTGAAATATTTGAGTTTCCATCATTTTTCTTTTGCCTTAAGATACTTTTTAAAATGTAAATGGCAAGGCCACAGTGTGACACACCCCTTGTTTTTGCTATGGGCCATGGTTACTTGAGCTTGCAGATATAACACTTTTAAGCACTGATAGTATTTCCCTTAAAGTTTAATAGTGGCTTTGCAGATAGATAGATAATGGGTGGTGGAGCTTTTTGCATGCAATTGGACACTTGTTTATTATCTTGAAATTGATTTAGCAGTTGCCCCAAGATGAAGAAATTAAAAAAAAAATTGATACATTAGGTAAGTGCATGTGTTGGGTGGTTCTTTATTTTTATGAAAAACCTCCCATTCTAGTACCAAAAATTAAATTAGAATGGTTCTAGTTCCAATTGTGGTTCCACACATAAATGAAACTTGGAATTTGGTTCCAAGTCTAGTTTTTCACCCCAATTTTTAAAAAATAAAAATAAAAATCTTGTTCTGGTTCTAGTTCCAATTTTGAAAAATTAGATCTTGAACTTTCAGTTTTTTTTCCTTTTTTTCTCAAAACATTATTGGGATTTTTTTTAATTCAAAATTTTCATCCATTTGGAAGATTTTTTCATCCATAATCTGATTTTTTTTTCATTTTTCATTTTCACCCATCTAGTTGTTGAATGAGGATTAATAACATGATAAGGGGATTCTTTTTTTAAAAATTAAAAATTAAAAAAAAATTCTAGGACATTTTCAAACCATGTGGCAGGACAATAAAAAATTAATTAATTAATTTCAGATTTCAGTTTGGAATTAATTGGGAAATTTCTCCATAAATTCATATTTTTGACATACAAAGTTGTATTCCAATGATTTTTGCACCATTGGTTTCTTAGAGAGGAGACCTATGCATGTGAAAGGTTTTAACCCATTTGGAGGGATTCTAAGGGGTGCAAAAGGTGGTGTGTGCAAGTTCAAATTTCATTAAATTTTTGGCGTTTTGTCACTTCTGTTGGGTTAGCATGAATATTTGTAATTAACAAGTGGTGAAATGTCATGCCATCAACATCATAGAATGTTGTGCCACCAACTTTTGACTTTTGCATTTGCATTTGTCATAATTTATGAGCATAAATTACAAAAGTGGGAATTAATGTTATATGAAAAAGTTCATTTTCATTTTGTGTTATTTACCACTTTGTTATTTTGACATATTTGTGAAAGTATAAATGTGAGATATGCAAGGCTTGGTAGGGCTTGTTGTTTCATAATGAGTTTGTGAGACATAGGTGATACAAAGTTGGGGTTAACCATGCAAGCCTAGCTTGTGCATTTTTTCCATTAAACAACAAAACCCTTAGTGTGTAAAAACAAGGTTGGGAATTAGTGAGAATCCATTTTGGCATTGTTGTGAACATTTTTTAATTCGATCATCAAATTGTACCATTAATTATTATGGTGGTGAGATTGACTTGATAGCAAATAGATCACAATTGTTTTGTTCACAATGAACCCCACATTTGTTTGGCCCTATGAAATGTTTATGATGAGTGCAAACGCCTTGAATCAAGGTTGGGTTAAGCCCACATGTTCAACATCCTTTAAGAATTGGGGTTTAGAACCCAAAGTTCAAGGATATATAAATAAACCATGAAGGTGGCATGGGATTGAGAATGAAGGAACATTTTGTGCACAAGTGGTATTAATGGGTTTACAAGGTGAGGTGTTCGATTTTAACAATTGACATCATTGTCATCATTTTCATCAAAAGGGGAATTCAAATTACGATTCAAATTCTGTGACAAATCAATTACAAATTGTTGCGCCATTGTTGTGGGACATGGATGAGCTTTATGGAATCACTAAGGGGTCGCATTGGTATTTGAAAATGGTTAGCACCATTGAATTGGATGATTTCATATATGCATAATTCATAGTTGTTCAAAACCTTCATTACATGGAAAGAGTTGTTTTAGCATTTTGAGGGTTTGTTGATGGATCCATCAAACATAGATTGAGGAATGATGGTTGTATCAAGCCACCCAATTGTGTTCCCATCACCAAGGGTATTACGGTTTTTAAAGTGTTACTATGACTTCAATTGTAATCATGACAACTTTGAATGGCAGTTCAACAATGGGTATTTGAGAGTGGACATTTCCATTAGTGGGTGAGGTCCTTTGCTTGTAATTAACCTTATTAGGGAGTTTTTCCAAAAGTTATGGAAAATTACCAAGGGGTTCAAATGAAAAAATTCAAAGTTTGCAAAAATTCTAACATAAACCCAATAAAAGTTCATGAGACTTTCTTTCAAAAGGTGTGTAGAAGGAAACTTTTAAGGTAGATTATGGACCTTAATTACCTCATATGGATATTAAGTTTGGGTTTGGTAGGACATCAACATTTTACATAGTTATGTCCACCCACCCACCCTACTTCTATTGTTAAACCCATAGTTAGGATAACCATGTTGGCACAAGGGGGGGGTGACGTTTTGTCAAATTGAGTTATGCACCTTTGACAATTATGGGATCAAGAACAAGAGGGATTTTTTAGTGTTGGAAAGGAAGTTGGTGATGTGGGGGTGCTAGGATAGTTCAACATTGCCCCACATTCTGTGTGACAATCATAGGCCATGCTTTCAACCTCAAATAATGGGGATAATTTGTTGTCCTAGCCCAAGGAAAATTGATTGTAGAAACATGAGAGCTGAAAATTGTTCTAGTGGGTATAGGCAGTGAAATGCATAAAACATAATGACTATTATAAAATTATACTAGATGTTTTCCATTTGGGTTGAAGGAAATAAACTAATTGAAAAAACAAAATCATACTTGAAGATGATAATCCAATTTTTAGGCAACCTTTTAGGCTTAATGAGGCGAAGAGAACATTGTTTCAAGCTCATACAACAAAATTGTTGAATGTTGGCTTAATAGATTTATCCACAAGTAAGTATGATTCAACAACACTAATGCTAACCAAGAAAAATATCTTTGGCAATTGCATTAAATGTCATATGTGTGGGAATTATCATCCTATGAACAAGTAGATGCACTTACAACAAATATGCCATGCCTTTGCTTGAAAAAATCTTTGATGCCTTTAAGGAAGTTAAGATGTCTAACACTTTGGATTTACATTCTAATTAACACTAATTGTCATTGAAGGAAGGTGACAAGGTCAAAATGACTTTTTGGGGGATTGATCTTGATGAGAAGGATTATTTATGTTAGTGGCAATTCTTGCCATTTTGTTTAAAGAATGCTTTTAGTAAAATTTCAAAGGGTATGGATTGGGTTTTGGTCAATTTTGCCTTTGCCAAGTGCTACATTTATGATATTATTATTTAAAACTTAATTCAAGGGGACCACATGAAACACTTATAGGAGTTTTTTTTTAGACTTAGGGAACATACACTTAAGTAGCATTTAGGTAAATGTGAATTTTTTCACACTCAATGGAATACCTATGTTAAATGTTTTATTTAGGTGGATTGGGGGTTTAGAAGGCCAAGGTTGAAACCATTTCACAACTTCCTTAACTAATGGATGTTAGCAGGTTATAAACTTCTTTAAGGTTGTGTGGTTATTATTGAAAATGCATCAAAGGATTTAATAATATTGCCAAACCTTTGACCTAATTAATGAAGATTGGCTAGGTTTGCATTTAAGGTGAGGCATAGGATCAAACCTTTCAAGAATTAAAGGCCAAGCTCCCAAATTTTTTCATACAAATGATTTTTTAAATGATTTTTTGAATGATTTTTGTGTAGCTTGTTATGAAAAATGATTAAAATTGTTGCAACAAGTCAAAAGAAAATTTACTAATTTTTAAAAAATATGAATATGTAAAAATGTATAAATTCCTTGCAAATTTTATGTTTCATCTTGAAAAAAAATGTATTTAATTAATTTTGAACTAAAATATCAATTTTGAGTTTCTTTCTAACCTCATCGTTGGGATCAAGTTTGAAAGAAAATATTGTTAATATATATTTGTTGGATCATATAATGAAGTAACCTTATTAATATTTGTTGTTGCAGCATCATTTGGTGGCCCCCAAATGATTTTTTTAAAATTTTTTAATTTCCAAATGGTCAATTATTACTTTTGGACTTTTCAAATTTTTGAAATTAATTAAATACATGATGATAAAATGGTGATAATTTGAAACTATACCAAAAAAATTAATTTTAAAAAGTTGAATTTAATCTAATATAAAATCCAATTTTATTCAATACATCATGTACATTATACCCCATTTATATGTGGTAAAACATTATTGAATTTTTGAATTTTCAAGTGTACATACTTTGAATTTTCAAATTTTTAAAATTCCACATTTTTGAAATTGTGAATGTTTTTTTAGTGTGTCTAATAAGATATTATCAACCCATCTTTTTTACCATCAACTTACTTTTCTTATATGAGTCTTTTGAAAGTCCTTTGTAAAAATGTCCTTTTTTAATGATAGAAAGTTTTCATTTTTAAAAGTCCTCAACTAAACCAAAACCTAAAATTTAATCAAATGGATTTTTAATTTGAGTTTCTTGACATTCCAATGTGTTAAAAAATAATAATGTGCCATGATTACCATGGTTTCAAATTGCAAAAAAAATAACTCTAATTTTGTATGACAAAATCTAACATGCAATGCCTTTTTGTGGTTCCTTTGAGTGTGTTTTGACCCCATTAGCTAACATTTTGTAACAATCTATACAAAAATAACCTTTTTAATTATACATTGACTGGAATATTTTAAGGTTGGGAGCCATGCTTGCCCCACTTGATGACGATGGTTGAGAATTCATGGTGGCATATGTTGTGACGGATGCAAACATTATCTTCATCCATAATGTTCATCCATAATTCCTAATTAACTTTCAGTTAAATTGAAATTAATTTTCAATTAATTAACTCTTAGTTAAATTTTAGTTAAGCCTTAGTTAAGTTCGAATTAAGTCCAAGTTAATTCCTAATGAAGTCATAGATAACTCCCAATTAACTTTTAGTTAATTTTTAATTAATTTTGAGTTAAGCCCTAATTAAATTTAATTAAATCTTAACTAATTATAATTTACTCCATTTAATTCCGAGTTGATTTCTAATTAAGTCCTAATTAAGTTTCAGTTAATTCATGGTTGATTATAAATTATGAAAGTTTTCAAAAAACTTCTTTATTTGATGCACACATAAAAGCCTATTTGGAAGCTTCATTAAGTTAGGTCCCCAAAGGGGTGTAAATAGAAGTAGACCCCTCATTTATTCCAGTTTGTTCAACATTAGTTTTAGGCACGATTTTACACCATAACCTTGTCATGTTCTTTCATATTCATGTTTGCAGATGTTATCATAATAAATATTCATTTTCACATGTATCTCGCACATTTTGTGTTCTTGTTTTTGAATCAAATAATCTTGTCTTGTTCCTTGTTTGAAAGTTGGATTTAGACCTTTCCTTTATCCTTTGTTCTTGTGGTTTTTCGTATCCATGACATATGTTAGTTGATCTAACAACAAAACGAAAACAAAATATATTTCATATGAAAGGGAAGGCCTTAGTTGTTTGGGTTGTTTCATCATTTTGATGTTAATTTTTGGGTAGTTCATTTATTTTGGTTATTGATCACCAACCATCAAATTTTTTGAAGGAATCAAATTGTTTCACAAGAAAATTTATTATATGGGCCTTTATTTTATAAGAATACATCAACATTATTTATAAAACTAGTAGAATTAACTGAGATGTTCATGGATTGAATTAGAACCCAAATTCTAATGAAGAGGATACCATGGGGTTCATTGGCATGGTGATGTGCGTTAAAGGTGGTCTTAAAATGGCATGTCGATGCATATTTATGTACCTTGTTGGGATATTATGAGGATGTACCTTAAACTAACATGGGTAATGGGGATTCCAAGGATACATATGTTGATTTAAAAGACGATGGTGCTTTAGACATATATTAGGATACATTTATTATCACATATTTGAAAAAGGAGAAATTCCATGCATAAGGCCAAGTGGTTCAAATGGGAAGGTAATTCCTTCCTATTAGTACATAGTGATGAACAAATGCATTAGGTGTTTCATTTAAAACAATGTGAGGGCTTTGTATAGACATGTTCATAAAAAGTGGGGCCATTTTGGGATCCAAGAAATGTATAATTTGCTTTAGTCATAGTAATGGTGGTGGGAGATGTAATTGCAAGTTCAACATTTTGTTTTTCAATGTGTGTTATCATTACACCAAAATGTGTCGTAGTTCACACTGGGTTTCATTAGATTTTGAGTGAATTTGGACATTTTTACCATGGTGAAATCAATTAACTCCTTAACGAACGGGGACAAATTGGTATGAACAGTGAATTAGTCTATTAGTATTTAGTGAAACAAGGTTACTTTCAAATGGAATAAAAATTTACCAAGCCATTTCATTTACTAGTTAATTAACTAAGCAACATGGAAATCAATTAAATTTAAATTATTTAATATTTAATGTAATATTTAATATTATTGATAATTTCATGATTTTCAGCTTATGAATTATTGACATGTGTTATGTTAGGTTGAAAACTTAACTTAGGTACATAGGCCATATAATCAACTTAAATAGGCACATATTCTAAGGAACTACGTAGGAAAATATTCAATCAACTTAGCATTGTTGACCACAAACAAACCATTTGAAATTTTTTGATTTTTTAAAAATCATTATTTAATAACATTCAATGACCATTTTTTTGAAAAAGAAAATGTTTAATAAATGGATAAGATTTTTACTAATATAATAATGTTACTTATGTTAGGCTACTTTTAGTTATTTTAGGGTTATTTTTCATTGTTTTAAATTATTTCACCTTTCATTATTTATAATTATTTATGGTTATTCTCAGTTTTTTTTGCTCTTTTTAATCATTTCACTTTATGTTATTTTTGGTTATTTTAAGTTATTTTCGACTATTTTATGTTACTTTTGGATATTTTAGATTATTTCACCTTAGGCTATTTTTGACTATTGTAAGTTATTTTTGGCTATTCTATGTTATTTTTGGCTATTTCATTTTAGATTATTTACAATTATTATAAGTTTTTTTTGCTATTATAAGTTATTTCATCTTAGGTTATTTTCAGCTATGTGAGATTATTGTTAGTTACTTTTGGCTATTGAAGGTTATTTCACCTTATGCTATTATTAACTATTTTAAGTTATATTACCATAGGCTATTTGTGGCTACTTTATTAGTGGCTATTATTGGTTATTTTATTGGTGGCTATTAATGGATATTATATTCATGGTTATTTGTCACCATTTTATTGGTGGCTATTAATGGATATTCTATTAATGATTATTTGTCACCATTTTATTGGTGATTATTAGTGGCTATTCTATTAATGGCTATTGGTGGTTATTCTATTAATGGCTATCAATAGTTAATTTATTAGTGGTTATTGGTGGTTATTTTAGGTTAAATTACCATAGGCTATTAATGGCTATAGGTGAATATTTTATTGGTGGATATTGGTGGTTATTTTATTAGTGGCTATTGGTGACTATTTTATTAGTGGCTATTGTTGGTCATTCTATTGTAGACCATTGGTGATTATCTCATTGGTGGCTATTCTATTAGTGGCTACTTTGGTTATTTAAAATTATATTACGATTATTGGTGGCTATTCTATTATAAGTTATTGTTGGATATTCTAAGGTATATTATCATAGGCTATTGGTAGTTATTTTATTGTAGGTTATTCTAAATTATTTTTCATAGGCTATCATTGGCTATTCTAAGTTATTTTACCTTGGTCATTATATTATATTTTAAGTTATTTTAAATTGTTATACTTAGGATAAAATAATTTATGATAACATAAAATATAATGACCTTGAATAACCTAAAATATAACTTGAAATAACATATATTAACTTAAAATAAAATAGCCTAACATATAATCTAAAGTTAGTTGAATAATTTAATTAAAATTAAAAACTAATAATAATCTAGTTAGGATACCTTAAGGTAAAATAACATATAATAATTTAGGGTATAATAATTTGTAATAACCTATAATAACTTATAATAACTTAAAACATAAATTAGGATATAAGTTAGAATAACTAAAGTAACTTAAAATAATATAAGGTATATAATAAAGTAGCATAGGATATTTTTTAAAAAACATATTGATCATAATAAATTATAATAATGAATTATGTCAACTAGTAATGAAATACAATGTTTACATAGTGATATTATATTGAAATAACTTTAACCAGTGTGAAATCACTAAAGTGTAATGAACTTATTTCACTTTTAAGGTCCCACAATGATTTAGGTTAGTGAATTACACCCCACTTTTGTACTAGTGTATGTGACCAAGTGTGGGTGTCATTCAATACAACTACATTTCATTTACAACCATTGCCCACAATGGGATTTGGTATCAACAAAATTTGAATTTTGCCAACCCATTAAATATGATAACATGACATTATAATTTGTTTTGGTTATGATCAAACATTTTTTGAAATGATTAATGTTGGTGCCATGGGAATTGTCAATGTAATTTTGGACATGGTGTTTAATAAGTTTGGCATTTCAATTGAAGTATTCGTCAACCAAGTTACAAATTATGTGGGGAAATTTCAAAAGTTTTGTGAAAAAACATTAATTAATCATCACACAACTTTATAAAATCATCCAAAGGTAGACTTGTTAATTGAATGGATGGTCTAGATGGTGAAACAAGGTTTGTATAAGTATGGATTTCAAAAGGACCATGGGAATATTCTTAATCATGGTATCTAAGAGGACGGTCTAATGAAAAAAATTGCAAATGACTATTTTGGATTTTTATTATATTTACTATTTCATAATTATAGTCAATTGGTATATGACTATAACTAGAATGATGTCATGTCAATCTAATAAAAAAATTCAAGAATAAATTGAATATAATATAAATGTCTTTTTTAATCCTTTTAAGTAATTTGAATCCTTGCTTTAATTGTAATTGTCATTTTAAAGGATTTAAAAGGAATATATTAAACAACACAATTGACTTCAATTTTCTTTCATAAATAAGTAATGCATACATCTATGTTTGGCAATGGTCATATAATGCATTTGATTCAATAATATACAATATAAAAAATTTGAAGGCTACAAAATCCATTTTGAAAAGGCAACAAGGAAAATGATTCCTTTTTTTCATTTGATTGATTTTTTGTATTCATTAGGCTTAGAATTTGTGGCCCCAAGTGTCAACAAAATGTGCAAAAAAATTTCATGTAAACATGTTAAGTTGTAAAAACTTATGTATGCATTTTTTGCATTTTTTTTTACCAAAATATTTATGCATAATTACATACACATGTGAAAAATCACCACCACCATGAAAATTATCATAATTTGAATTATCCAATATCTTTCACTTAAATTTATTCCATTTAAATTTTATGTTTGGAAGATAGCAAAAACAAAATCCTTGAATCATGTGTCCAAAAAGGGGTACCATGATTGTGAATATACCCCATATTAGAGATTGGGACTTGTATTAACTGTCACAATTAATTATGAGGTATCAGTTTAATCAACAAGCTTTCTTTTGCATCTTTTTCACCATATTTTTAAAAACTTGACCATGACCTTGAACTACTAGCTTCAGTATGATGTGATGTTATGGCAATATTGAAATTTGGATGGTCCAAAGGTGTGGCTTTATGCATATTATTGTTTCACCTTAAAACCAAGTTGTTCATTTTTGGTGAATTTACATTAAAAAATTCCAACATTACTATCTAGCTTAGGGGGACTTTTGTTCTAGATAGGGGGTAGTTTGAATGTGATGCATTATGTTATTGGTTTATGTGTGTGTGAATAACAATAGTTGAAAATTTTAATATGGTAGTGCATGATAATTGTTAAATTTAACTTTCTAGTTAAGTTATAATTGGGTTAGTCTTAAGATGGGTTAGTACAACTAAATGTTTGTTGTTTCAAAACTAGTTCTAATGTGAATTGTGTTTAAGAATTTTTTTGTTTGAGATATAATCCCAAAATGTGTGTTTTTGAATCGCTTTTGGTGATTTGAGATTTAAAAATACACATTGTTTTTGTTTTGCAATTGTTTTTGTGTTATCCAAGTTTTCTTTTGCAATTGTATGTTGTTTTCTTATTTTGTTTTGGGCTTGGATTCCTACTTATTTATAAATGAGTTATATTTTGATTTGGACACGATGCACCATTTAGAACGATTCTATGTTTTTGGTTTTATGCTTGTGTGTTTCTTTGCTCTATTTAAAAACCAGACATCTTATGGTTTGAAGACACCATATGGCACACATGACACATTACACACAATGCAGCTGGGATTAATGAAGGTTTACACTCTTTGACAACTGGGTTCTGGGTATGTAAATTGTGGGTTGGAGTGAGTCACCAGTGCACCATCCATTGGAAACATGTTATGACTCAGTTGTAACTGAACCCAAATTCAGTTCACGTCAGATTTAACCTTTGTTAACTTCTCCTGCAAAAAAAAGTAAGTCCTGTAGGTAGGACAATAGGTGGGTACTGGGTATGTAAATGCATCTAGGTGGTCACTAAGTAGTTAAAGGTTATTATGTTGTTGTTAGGTAATAAACACAGCATTAACTCAGGTATCCACTGTGGTTTGTTAGTAAACCGAGAAATCAATGGAAAAGTGTTTCCTGTCCACCCATTATCCATCCCTTCTGGCGGGGTGGAGGCTCACTTTGGCCATGGATGATGATAGATGAGACTGGGTTTGAACCCAGCATAACTATGCATTTAAGAGCATCTCTAGCACTCAGCATGTGTGACCTTGCAAAAATATTTCTCACATCCAAGTTTAGTTATTTCCTATTTTTCCAACCCCATCGAACTAAAACTTGGACTTAGGTGGAAGACTATGGATAACAAACCACTATTGGCCAATCAGAAACACAAGTGTAGAAGTCAGATCATATTTATTACACTCTTCTGTGCCTTTGACCAGCCTCAGCAAACTATGCAAAAATGTTGGGCCAAAACCATTTTGCTGAGCCAGAGGGGTATACATACATTTTGACTTTTTTTCATGAAATTTTAATTTGTAAGGTCACATATACTGGGCACAGGTGGAGTTACTCTAAGCTGATGAACAATTAAAATCCTAAGAACAAGACTGTTGTTGTGGATGATGCCTCCCTCCAAAAGGAGCCTCCAGCTTTGACTGGGCTGCAGCAACGGCAAATTGAGTGAGAAGGTTCTGTTTTTTTTTTGTAACTGTTGTCTTAGGTTCAGGATATATTATGTTGTTGGAGCATGTGTCTGTTATCACTATTATGTGCCATCATGGAAGGCCCCAGACAAAAAAGAAAGTGATGAGAAAAAGCTTGCATATTTTGTTGCAGCTTGTAGAAAACAATGTCAGAAGTTTGCTACTGGATCCCATTGGAAAGATGAGAACATTGTGGGGTCGTGTTTTTCAAGATTTCTGTGAAGCTCAGTCAAAAAGCTCCCACCCCATGACTAGTCAGAAGTTGGTAATGGATCCCATTGGAAAGATGAGAACATTGTGGGGCCATCCTTTCAAGGTTTCTGTGAAGCTCAGTCAAAAAGTCCCCACCCCCGCATAGTCGGTCTCCACTCCCCTCATCTGTTCTTGTCTATACTAACCCATTAAACACTGGTGTAGGAAAAAAAAAAAGGGAATTAAGTACTAAGTACTAAATACAAGTCAGTATGTTTGTGCTGCATGTCGGACTTTCTAGAGTATGGCTGCACATGGATCCCCACTCAAGAACAAAACACAATGGGAGTATTATATGGGAAGACAAAGTATCAAACTAATGCAAACTAGTACCAGCACGACAGAAAAGTTCACAAGGGAAACATTTTTGTGTGACAAATTGTGCAAATTGTGAGTTTTGGGAGTATGGAAGCTCTGCACACCCAACCCCCCCTTCCTATCACAAAACAGGAAGCTGCAGTATTGTAGATCAGAAGAGCAATAATAGGTCAGGATTCAATTGCTGTGAGTTATAATATACACACTATAAACCTACCGCATGTGAGATCAACAGTATGTGCTACATAAGATGGCTTCCCAGTACAGATTCTTTACTTGATTGGCTGCTCCATAGTGAGATTGAAAGACAGGACCAAGCTGGTATGAAAGTCTTAAAAAGGACCCAATACCAAGACCAGGCTGATATGATAGTTTTAAAAAGGACCCAATACCAAGAGACCAGGCTGGTATGAAAGTTTTAAAAACCCAGTACCAAGACCAGGTTGGTATGTTCAAAAGTCTCTACAAAAACAACAATGGTTTTCTCTACTGCAAGATAACTTGAGCTGTCAAGTCCGAGAATCAAGCCATCAGCAGCTCAGAAATTTGCAAACTTTTTTTAAAAAAATGCAACAAATGGATGGATACACTGAGTTTGCACCAATTCCTTAAACCCATGTGACTGCTGGAGAAGATGAGCAACCCACTTCACTATTCACATCATGGGTGAGAGAGAGAAAGTTCTGGCAAAATTAAGGTTTTAAAAAGAAAGCTATCTGATGTCACCCAATGGTAAAAGCTGTTTTTGCAGCAAGGTGCCATGTGGTGCAATGGTCAATAAAGGATTGTAGTAAGCATGGATGCACAGCAAGCCTGTGTAATATATGTAAGATCTGATTTGATTTAGGGTCCTACCTGTCCTGCCTGGCAGCCTGCCTGCTTTGCCTGCCTTTCTTATGTTGCTATACCCTGGCAGACTGCAAAATCACACACCTTGACTCCATTGAGTAGCCCACATAGCTGCTGACAATGGGAGGGTCCTGTACAAGATCTCCAAACCACCGAATAGCCCTAATAACTTACTTACCATGACTTTTCAGGTTTCCAGCTCTAAAACCCCAAAAGATGCGAAGGCACAACTCAGGTCAAAAATTGTCAGTGTTTGTTTGAATGAGTGGACAATCATGCAATGAAACAGGGGATGATTTTAGGGTTTGGGTTTAAGGTTACGCAACAATTCAGTCTTTTTCCCAGCCCCTTCTCTGGCCATTATCTTTGTAGTTTGGGACTCCAACCAACATACTGCTGAGAAGCCAGGCAATCCCTGAAAATCAGCGTTTTTTAAAAGGAATTTCTTCATTTAGCTTTAAGTGGAGATCATCCGTAGGAAGATTTGTAAACAAAAAATGGTGATCATCCTTAGAAGATTTAGCCAAATCTGGCAATATACCAGATGCTGGAGTACATTTCTTTAATCAACCTTCTATGTTCATGGCTACACACTGAAAACGAAATATAGAAATCTGGCGATTTTCACTATTTTTCTTTTTTCACTTTTGGCAATGGAAACCCTCCAAAATCACTACTTCATTTTTGAATTTTTCTTACTTCACTTTTTTGGCTACGTTTCGCCAGTAAAAAAAAGGCTGCTGAAAATACATGTAAAATTCCAACAGCTACAGGGATCTGGACAACAAATTTAGCTGTTGCCTTCAGGCTAATAAATCTTTCCACTGGGTCTTGGATCTTAACAACTAAGATTGAAGAAAGTTCCATGATTACACCTTCATTCAGACACTATAGACTCTCAAATTATGTCAGCCCAAGATGTATCTGAAGAAATCTCAAAACTCAAATGCAACTCCTGCAATTCTAAGAGCACATCTGAAGCTAGGATGCCAAATTAAAGTGCACTATATATTATGCTGCAATTCCCATTCCTTGTGGGATCAAATGGGTTATGTCTTAGTGCCAAGTAATTAGATTGATTTAGCTCCTTTACAAAAGACAGATTTTTATTTCATTTTTTCATGGAGTTGTACCTCACAAGCACTGAAATAAACAAATCCCATGCACAGGGAAATTGCAGATCAGCTCACCCACTGAATTCTCCCAATGGCTTGCAATAGATCACGGTCAGAGTATCACTACTAACTAAAGGACTTCTGAGCTTCTCTCTCCAGTGACATTTGATTTTCTGGCATGGGTCAATGTCATAACCTTCTGAGGTAAGATTACAAAACCTTTAGCCTCCACTTAAATCAGACAAGTGCTCTTGGGATAGAGTTCAATGTCATCAGAAACTGAGATCTTCCTTAAGATGTTTGGGCATCATTTTTAGATTGCTCAGAAAAATTGGCCTCTCTGGCCATTCAGTCACTGTGTTAAAACTTTTTTGCAATGTTGTTTTACTGCTTTTGTTGCATGCATTTGGTCCTGTGCTTGGCCTTTGTGTTGTAGTGCACTTGATGAATCTCTAACTATAAAAACATTAGCTATACAGTTTCTATTCCTTCCTAGAGAAACTTTAGTGAGGATGGCTGGATTGCAGCAACTTGGTTTGGACCAAGGACAATAAACTCCAATCATAGTTTGGCTAGTAACAAGATGAACTTCAACCTTACATGGTTGTTTCTATGCCTCAAATGGATTCTGCACATCCAGTTACCCACAACTGTTGAAAGCCCATTCAATGCTGAACTTATTACAATTTTAGCCAACTGAAATAGGATTGAGAGATAGTCCCACAGAAGAGTTTTAGGGGTTTCAGATCTTATGACATAGCAGTGCAGAAGAATGATGGGAAAAAAAGGACTGAGACCAAATCTGAAGAAACAAAGAAAAGACAGAAAGGGTTGGTTTCAACAACCATAGTCTTTTGCATCAAAGCAATGCTTGTGTAATTGATGAGTGATCATAACATCGCCCATGAGTCCATCAACTCCCGCGAGTGTGTGGAGGTCAAGACAGTGTATACTCACATATTGAGTTTTTGTGTCAAGATTGTTAGTAAGGGGAATGACATAGATTACGTTAGAAAACATGAAAGATAAGGGAGAAACCAAGAGGAAGAGGAACAAAGAGCATTGAAAGATGGAACAAATTACAACAAAAGAGCAAGAGAAGAAAGAACGAAAGACGGAGAACTTTCAAGAACTTTAAGAAGATGGGTTTTGAGAATTAATGGTGTTCTAAAAAGGTCCCAAGTTGTAGAAAACCCTTGAGATGATGATTTTTGAAAATTCCAAAACTAGAAACAACAATTAGGAGTTTGTCTTTGTCTAAAAACTCAATTGTTTTGATTCAAAAGAAATTTGAACATAACCTTTGTTCTTGAAAATAACAATTAAGCTCAACATTTCAAATATGAAGAATCCTTTTGAGCTACACAACTTTAAGAACATGTATAACAAGATTGTTGATGAGTTTGAATTTGAAAAAGAATGGATTATTGGAATCCGCATGAGACACACGAATCATGTTTATGATTGCATATTTAGATTTAGAATGCTTGTTGAAAATGTCATTATTTAAGACTTTGGAACTTGGGTGCTATCAAAACCAAGAAATTAAAAGAAAAATCATTTAAAGCATATCTTCAACCAAAAATATGATGGTGCATACTTGTGGCATCATCGATAGTCTTTGTCCAAATATTCATGAAATTGGAGATATTAAAGCTATTAACAATTAAACAAATTTTTTTTCAAATCTTTTCATTGAAGATAGTTTGAAAAGCTAAATTAAACAACCATCATCTTTAATAAAACCTTTTAAAAATCTGAATTTATGGGTGAATGAATAGAAATAAAAAAGAAAGATTGCACAATTAATAATCATTGGGATTCATTTTTTCTTAGAACCTAATTAAAATGTGAAGAACAAATTAAACATTGGATGAAATGTAATCAAAAGTGTAAATATGAAGCTCTTTTCATTATCTTGAGGCTTTGGAATTGATTAAACCTCATCTCTTTGTTTACTCATCAAATTTTGGTTAGAAGTAATTGTTATTATCCCATGAGAAGTAAATTAACTTCCAATATATATAATTAAGTTTCATGGGGTGTATATGAAAGTTTCAAATTATAACACAACAAAAAAAAAAATGAGGAATTTTTTTTGTTTGAAACCTATTTCTAGCATTGAAAGAACTTTGAATATTTAAACTCATTTCACATGAGTGCTGTCAATGAATTAATTTTATTGAAACCTAAAGACACATTCAAAAGCTTTTTATGAATGAACATAAAAAAATTATTACATTTTTTGATTACATGATCATACTAAAAATTCATTCAATTTTTTTTGAAATAATTTGCACCACAATTGTCATTTGATGTTTAAAATAATAGTTTAATTGTTATTTATAATGAAATCAATAGTTGTAATGCCCTTGACTTTTGAAAATGCCAACATGATCATTCATGTGCAAAATTGCATTAGAAGACTTCTAAATCATGGATTATAATACCACAAATTGTTAAGCTTTAGTTCCATAGTTTTCCTTAGTATTAATGACTTGAATCTTGATAAACCTTCAAGTAATAATTATTAAGAGTTGAATTAACCTTTGGATATTTCAACATAAAAGACTTTTTTATTTAAATTGATGCAAGGCTTAGTTAATTTTAGGACTTGGTAAACTTTTTTAAGTGCATTATCCTTTTATGTTGTAGAGAAGGGAAAGAGGATGTAGAATTAGATGTGATTTATTGATATATTGGAAATACAAGCCCATAATTAACAATAACATTTCGCCATGACAATATTAAGTTAGTCTAAAAAATAATCTTCAGGCACGAATGATGTACTTGAAAGATTTCTAGGATATAGTCCTAATACATCTTTATTTAGTCTTCATTTCTATCAGACTTTTAAATAGAATCAAAATCAAACTTAAGTATTAACCTTTCAGTATTAACCTTTCCACCTAAGTGGCTTCAGGTGAATTACAACTTAATAAACAACTTTAAGGGGATAGATCACAATTGCAAAAACTCCAGAATGCGATGAATAATGCGAGCTAGGTAGTCGGTTCGATGCTCCATGGAAAGGGGATTGATTGGGCCTCATAGCCAATGATAATGGCCATCATCGGAAACCCAAGTTCGACAATGAAGACGAACATTATTGTCTTCACATTGACATTCTTGAAACCTTTCTGGTGCGGTTCCACAAGCAAGAATAAATTCTAAATAAATTGTTAAGGGTTAGGAGACAATCGACGATCCCATGTTAAACAATCGATTCGAGTGCGCAACATTTTTCTAGACAGTTCTTCTTCGCGCGACCGTTGAGAGACATTCACGTCAAGTGGTGCTTCTTCAAGCTCTTCCTTTTTTACTAGTGAAATTGGAGGATTTGAGGGCATAGCGACATCATCCGCCATGACTACATTCTCACCTGCATCAACAAAAACCAAGAGGGTAGCAGAAATAATGTGGTACTTGCGTTTAGAAGAGGTCGAGGTTTTTTAAATTAACAAATTAAGGTAGGCGTAAGATGTGGAAGTGACGGCGAAACCTCATGAAAACTCGAACATCTTAGATCTAATGAATTCATTGAGCCCTAATTTTGATGGTGGATCTAGAAATATGTGGGGGTTTTTGTGATGCAAATTTTAATTTTAATTTTAATTTGCTATGTACTACATAGTTAATTAGTGCATGGAAGAAAAAATAAGTAGGGGTATCAAAAGAGTAAATGGTATGTGGGGATGTTATTTCAACCATTGAATTGATTTAGTCAAGTAAGGACTCAAGGATGTTTACTTGTTACTACCGATAAATTGTCCTAGTAGTTAATTATTTGAAATAATTAGGATGAAAAAGTAGGATGTGAGGGTTAACGTACGGAAGGGGTAAGGATTAAGCTCAAAAACCTCATCAAAATATCTAAGATAAGGGGAAGGATAAGTCCTCCAATCCCATTAGTCATGAGGATTGTCATCTTATTTGATTGGAGGATGGAATATTTTTTTGTGTCTCATTGTGACGCGCTCCCAAGTCATGGGGTGAAACCCACTTGAGGGTTTCACAAAGTCAAGTTGCGGAAAGTTGAGACTTGGTAGCACGCTCCCGGCCTCCAACTCTAAAAAGGGGTAGAGGGTCGAGTTAGGAGCCCAAGGATTAGACTAGGAAGAGGGACTAGCTTAGTTCGTGTGAATCTACATCCAAAAACCAACCAAATCGGGTTAGTTTAGCATTCGGGACACCCTTGGGTGTTGGGACTTGCCACGGGCACTTGGACACACAAGATTCACCACGGCCCGGACTCGAGGGAAGCCACCACCTTCCCCCATTATAGTATTTTCTACGGCTGGTCGCGGAGGCTACATCCGAATGGCACATTTTGTTGGGCTCTCGAAATGGAGTCCCGTAAGTGTCCCGGCTAGACTCCCGGGACTTTGAACGGCCATAGCTCCTCGCCTCGAACTCGGATCGGGACGAGTTTTGAATCAATGTTGTAGCTCTCATCGAGAGCTTTCCAACGCCATGTCGCACTCTTCAAGGAGACATCGGGAAGAGGTCGATTCTTGACTTTTAGTGGTTGGGAGTCAAACTGCCAGTTTGATTCCCGGCCCTTCTTTTGCCCATAACTCCCTTCTTTTGCCCATAACTTGGGCTGCAAATGTCCTAATTGCCAATGCAAGGCCATTTTCGATATCTACGTTTCAAGACCTTTCCAATGACACCAAGAACACCCCAATGCGAGGTGTTTTGAGCCTTGCTGTCGAGCTCTAAACATTCGGGAGTCCCGGAGGACTCCAAACCTCCAACTTTTCCAAGTGTTGGGCTTCACCCCCACACTTGGCCAAAGTGGGGTTGCGACACATTGGGCCCAAGAATTCTCATCCTAAAATTAATTGGAGGGCAAATCATTTTCAATTCTCATTGGCTCTTGAAAGATGAAGAGGCCATTGATTAGAGGGGAAGATTTTGAAGCTTCCATTGGACAAGGGGAACAAATTCAAGGAAAGGATATGGAGGCTTATTAAGGGAGAGGGGAGTTTTTTGGGTTAGGGGAAGGGAAAAGGAAGAGAAGAAATGTGTGAGGAAAAGATTAGTTCTTATGTGTGGAAAGGTGTTGTTCATGAATAAGATGTGTGCAAGAAATAAGCATGGAAAGATTTCCATGACAAAGCCTTTGGAGTTTTATTTCAAATAATTATTCCTCCCAAATCCACCGTTGGATTTGTGTCAAACTTAAAACAATTCTTGTTTAAGAGGTGTAGAAGGTTTTCTCCAAATTTCAACATCATTGGTTTGGCTGTAAGGGAGCTACACTTGCCAGGAATAGAGGGTGTTATAGTGGAGTTCATGGAAAGATTTTCATGACAAAACCTCTGGAGTTTTATTTCAAATAGTTGTTCCTCTCAAATCCACCATTGGGATTTGTGTCAAACTTTAAAAAATTCTTGTTTAGGAGGTGTAAAAGGTTTTCTCCAAATTTTAGCATCATCGAGTTTGTTATAAGGGAGCTACACTTGTCGGAAGTAGAAGGGGTTGAAATTGTCTGTTTTTTCCTCAATCTAAGCAAAGTGATTTTTAGTCCCAAGGCATAATTCTTGATCAAAAAAATAAAAAAAACTTATAAGATTTTGTAACATGGTTCCTTTTTAGATTAACTTTTCAAAAATCCAATGCATGTTAGATTAGGAGGTTATATGTAGATGTTATGACGAATGGAACAAAAGAGGTTCAACCATCAAGCGTGACATTGAATGAACATCAACATAATGCCCCTTCACATTCCATCATGGTGAGTTACGATTCTCCCACAATGTCTTTGTTCTTCCAAGTGAACATAACGCATTAGATTCTTAGTGAACTTCATTGCATTATATTAAACCACCTTACTTGTTAGACTACAATTACATAATAGTTCCACTTCCAAGCGGGTTTTGTGAGTGCATATCTTCATGTTGAAGGTGTGCAAGAACGCCTCACAAGACTATTAAAAAGAAACTTTGATTTGACCATGTAAAGGCATTATGCAATTTTGTTATGCCAAGGGTTCCTTCTTCCATTTGAAGCATACTATTGTACTTGGGCTAATTCAAGACATTAATATATTATTTTCAAAAAGTTGAATTTTTCAAAAATATCCATTTTTGTTCTAAAGGAAAACTTTAATGGAATATTTGAAAATATATCATTTGTCCAAATGGAATTCTCAAAATTAATCATTTATTCAACAAAGATGTGTTGGGGTGGCCAAAATACTTGTTGGTATTTGTTGATATGTATAAAAATTGAAAATTGCAATGGATTTAAATTAAAGGGAAAATTTTATTATGCCAACAAATCATACATAAACTAATGAATGAAATTGTTATAATGTTTTATAAATGAATTTCTTTTTTCATGGATGGTTACATCTAAATGTATTTATATAAAAAATGACCATATAGTGTCAAAATCCACAACCACTTTATCAACCCCCATCAAGAAGTCCTAGTTTAATATTATTGAGATCGCCCATGATTAGTCTAGTTTTAAAACATCAATGACTATTTTTAAGGTATCTTTTATCATTAGTTACAACATTTCTTTTTTCATGCCTACCATTTTGCCCCTTTCCCCTTTCCTATTTCTTTCTCCTTTATTTTGTTCAACCAACTCCATTTCCATAACTATTATTTTGAAAGATGAAAAAATAAAATGAAATAGTGCATATGTCATTATGTGATGTGATTATTTATTTGTGTATTTTGTTTTATATGGTGTGTAAAACAATATAAGTGTAAGTGTTTTTTATAAACAATTACACTTACACTTATCATCTTTTATAAGAGGTTAAATAACTTTACACAGTTTTACATTTACATGTCCAAAGTTATACACTTAACACATATATGAATGTAAATAAAAATTACACACTTATATTTACCCAATGTATACAATTAAAAACCATATACATGCACAACACTCTAGACACACTCAAAACCAAGTGAAAGCCAATTATCATTGGTAGGGTTAGCCATTTTTTACCTACCCCAAATTAAAAAATTTGTTTTTATGTAAATGGATAATAACATGATTCTTTTATGATTTCCAATCCATATGTTAGCTTTAGGCATAAAGGATGTTGAATATACATTCATCTAGATTGGTTTTGGAAACTTCAAGAGATGAATTTTTTTTATCAAAGATTGATATTTGTAAAAAATTCAACTTAATTAACTTGCTACTACTTTTCATAATGTTTAAATCTTGTCCTATGGTAAATTTGTTAAACACCATAAAATCTTCAATTTATAATCTTTATTTCAATGAACTTACTTATCAATTTTAACACGTCATGTTAAACACAATTCATGTTCATCCAAGTAAACATTTATTATGTGATTTTGACACATGTGAGCTTGATATACAAGCTTAGAATATTACTTAACCATATCATAAACACATGCATTGATTTGTTTAGTGTAATTGGAGGACACCTTACTTGGTGAGTTCTTCCATACCACTATTTGTGAGGCACTTTAAAAAACGAAATGGCCATTCAAAACATAATGCTTGCCAAAAAGGGGCATTATGTCTTTTGAAACACCTTGCATTTCATTATTTTTTTGGTGATGGTTACCAACGAATATATCAAAGGAATTTTTTAAAAATAAAATGGATTAGTCTTTATGTTCCATAAAGCCCATGGACTTCAATTTTACCCTACACAAAAACACCCTATGAAAACTTAAAGGCTGTTGATGAAATGTGAAACATCAGAATTTTTTTTAAAAAAAACAAGTTTAAATATGTCATAAATGTGCCACTACTATTGTATTGGTTGCATTAAAGATTGTTAACATATATAATCTCTTTCTTTAAAATGTAATAATATCAACATTTTTTAAAAAATTGGGCAAAAATTTGCCACTTGGTGACAAAAAAATGGTGTTGCAAATTATAAAAAAGGTTCCTCTTTTGGTTGGAAAAATGACCCAAAGTTGTCATATTTCAAAAAAATGTTTTTATAAATAAGATTTTTTAAGCAACACAAATGAAATGAATTCCTAGAACGTCTCTTTGATCTCTAGGTACAAAGAAATGCCAAAGTACAGAGCCAAAGTAAAACCTCTAGGTCAAAGATATTCACAATGCAAAAACAACCATAGGGAAGGGGAAACAAACCAAGAACTAAGTGAAGTCACCCAACTTGGGCAAGTTGTATATCCACCTATGTTTCTAGATCATTTTCATATTGTATAGATGAATTTGAAAATTTGTTTACATGGATTTAGTTTGAGGATATCAACTTGAATATGTATTTGTTGCACTTTTTGAATTTTCATAATCAAGAAAACCACAAATGGTCCAATGGTCCATGATGCATTTGTTAGAGACTTGATTTTGGTTGGATAACATATTATGAAAATTGTGTTTGAAATTTTTTGCATGATGACATTTATAAGTTTTTATTTATAGGCTTTTTGAACAAGCTAAAAAAAATTGAGTTTTGTGAAAATTTCTTAGAATACTAGAATAAGAGGTTTTTGGATTGCTCTTTTGCACATGTGTTAGGAAAAGAAACCTCCAATTGGGCACAAGATCAAATGAAAAAAATGTTCAAGGAATCAATGAAAAACCCTTATCATTATCTATAACCCACAAGAAATTTGTGCATTCTTTGTACTAAAAAGGTGGTAATTTCTTGAAACACATTGCTCCATTCATTCTTGCACCCATATTATAATTTGTTAATATAGACTTGATGTAGGTTATTAACTTGAGGATGTACATAGGATATGTATTTTTTATGCATAATTTGAAAATTATTAAGAGCTATGGACTTTTAAAGTTGAAATAGTGAATTGTAATCCTAACAACATGTTTCAATATGGACTTCAAAATGGTTCAAAGATTAGTATTGTGCATATTTAGGGAATTGTTTTATTAGGACCATGGGTCAATATGAACAAATTTGAAAAGATTTGCATCATGTCAATTGCAAAAAATATATGTGTGAATTTTAAAAACATGGTTTTTTGAAAAGTCCGTAACGTATTGAAATAAAAGCATTGTATACAATTTTTTCCATAAATGCATTAAAAAAAAACCTTTATTTGTGATGTAATTAAAATGAAAAAAACCACTTATGTCATGTCACTCAAACCAATAAAAAGAAAATATGTTATGGTATGGACGCATGGGGATATTTTTCTCCCCCAAAATTGGTGCATTGTAACTTGCATTCAACAAAATTCTTTCTTGGCTCACTTTTGGTGCCACAATGGTTTTCACCCTAGCTTCACATAATTGGTAAGACAATTTCTCCACTTTTGTTGGACACTATTTTCTAGGGCTTGTTGTGGCTTCAACCATTGTTGACCCTTTTTTGATAAATAATTTACTAATTAGGTGTCTTGATTCCAACTTTACTTGTTGAGATCACATTGCAAGTCATTTAATTTCATTTCAAATACCATGAATTCATGCTTAATCAGTCTTTTTCTTTATATTACTATTCACTTGGACTTGATTAAAAGAGCCTTGCATTTCCTCAAATTCCACTTGAATATCACTAACACATTTATGCATTAGGTGGTTTTGGGTGCTGTTGAATACAACTTTGAAGGTGAGGGGAGGGTAATCTAATCTCCTATGGAGCTCACATGCGGGTTTGCATTGGTTGTTGACTTGGCACACTAACAAGGGCTCATTATAAATATTTGTAAAGTAAAGGAAACACATTAATAGTATCCAGAGTTTGATCATAAAGCAAGGTGAGATTTTTTTTAAAGTAAAAAAAATACAATGCCATTAAATAGGGAGGAAACTCAATTTTCCACCAAATTCAATGATAATATGAATTTCACCCTATCTTTTTTGATTTTTTCGGCATGTTCACAATTGTAATGTGTACTACTATGATAATTAATCTCAAATCGTGTATGTTAGATGTAATGATGCTATATGTTTCTAGCATTTTATATCTAGATTCAAAAAATTTAAAATTCACTTTATGAGCAACAATGTTTGAAGGTTGAAAGAGGAGTTCCAAGTGAAAAGAAGGCCCAAAGGCGAGGTTACTTTGCAAATTTCTCTATTATCTCCACCCAATCTGTCATCTCCTTTAGCACATCCACCACCCCCTCTATGAAACTTTGAACCCACTTACTTCTTTGGTAAGCTCTCAACTAGTCGCTCCCAAATGGGTTTCTCATTATCTTCTAGTTTATGGCTCTTGGCTGTTCCTTACATCTTTCCATGACTCGAGTGTATTAGTTTCTGGATCCCACAAGTCTCCCACAATGTACAAACCTTGCATAGGTTGGGCTGCTCTAGGTATAGATATGCCAAAGTTTTTCCTCCTCTAAGTTACTTCTTGTAGCCCAACCAAAGATGCACCTTGCGGATTTCCCAAATGGATGATTCCAAGGAGCAGAAATTGATCAGCTTCATCATCACCTTCTTCTTCTTCTTCTTGTCAGGCCTTTGCAAATTTTGAAACCTGAGGCTGGCTGATAGGTGGTTGTGAACAAAAAGTCCAATTTATTTGATTAGGTGGAGTCCATATCCTGTGTCTTGGATTCCGCAAGCTGCTTGTATCTAAGGAGTTGAAAGAAACTGTGGAAATTGTCAGATTTACTCAAACAAAATGTTCTAGAACGTTGGTAAACTAGATGGATTGCAAGTTTATTTTCTACTTTCTTCTCTAACTTGTAGCCAAATTTGGTTGAGTCCTCTTGTGGACATGATCGATTCGCCCGTCCGCCTTCCTCACAAAATTGTGGGAAAAAACCACTGAGGCCTGGACAGCCGTTGCCCAGTCAGTATGTATATATGAAAGTCAAGCGAATATAATTAAGAATTGACCCTCATTTTAGTCATGAGCTTAAGATCAAACAAAATTAGTGGGAGACGGACGGTTTCTATGGCGAGACAATTGTCAGAACCCATATGAGGTAAAGAATCAAAACAGACACCCTTCATTCACGCAGCCACGCAACACACGCACACTTCAGACAGAGGAGGATCAGCGTAGCAGCAGACCCTGCAACAGTGCAGCCCTCGTCAAAGTCCCTGCACTTAATTCTCTTCCGAACAGAGAAGCTTCTTGCCTGACGCCGAGCCGAGCTATGAAGAACAGATTCATGACTTGGGTGACGACGGCCTGGTCTGGCACCAGTTGTGTGTGTTTTTGTCAATTTCGTGATGCACCCAAAGTGGCGATGATGATCCACGGGAAGATTTAGTCAAATTTGGCTACAAGCTAATGATGAAAGTAGTTTTTTTAATATTTAAAAAAAAAACATCATTCTATATTTTTGGCTATAGCTACTTTGAACCAAGTACATAAAAATATGGCAATTCTTTTTCTTCTTAAAATTGGGTCAAAGTATTATTATGGCTATTGAAAATCTCAAAAAGCACTTGATTTTTGCACTTTCTAAAATTTTAATATAGCTTTTTGGCTATACACCTGATACACTTGATTTTTGCACTTTTAAAATTTTTAATATAGCTTTCTTGGCTATACACCTATACACTTGATTTTTTGCACTTTATAATTGTTTAATATAGCTTTTTGGCTATACACCTATGCACTTGATTTTTTCACTTTAAATTTTTTAGTAATAGATTTTTTGGCTATACACCTATGCGCTTGATTTTTTCACTTTAAATTTTTTAGTAATAGATTTTTTGGCTATACACCTATGCGCTTGATTTTTTCACTTAAAATTTTTTAATAATAGATTTTTGGCTATACACCTATGCACTTGATTTTTTCACTTAAATTTTTTTTTAATAATAGCTTTTTGGCTATACACCTATAGCCAGGAAAAGAAAGGCTGTATACTGGCAGGCAGGTCCAGGTGTGGTGTTTCACAGCTGCAATAATGGGTTGCTCAAGATTCTGGTTCAGAACCGTCTAGACAAATCAGCTATGGCACTGGTATCATTGCAGCTGAGATCATCAGCTTGTGGTGAAATGTCAAGCTGCTGGATCTACATTGATTTCTTAGCTGCACCTGGAGTTGCTGCAGCTGCCAGTTTTTTTGACTTTGATATTCATCATTAATGTCGCAAATGATTTGAAGATGTAGGACCAAACATAGTCGCAGCAGCTGCAGGATATTCTTATTATAGGCTCCAAGATTGATGAGAGAAGTCAACGACACTTGTGTGTGTATGTGTGTGTGTGTGTGTGTTTTTATGTAGTTATATCTGTTCTAATTTGCTGCATTATGATTATTAAGCTCCTGCTGCCAGGAATACAAATCCTCCACACAAGTCTTATCTACACCGTTTTGATCTCCAGTTCCTAACTAGCTAGTTCAAGGCCAGTAGTAGTGGCGATCACAAGGCTGTTGGGTTATCAAGATCATGTCGATATAATTCACATATATACCTGAGCTTGGATCTGCGGAGCTCTCCTTGGAAGCGGAAACAAAGATGATCATGGGGTCACGAGCTGCAATAGACAAGTACGTCGCACTTTGAGCTTACTCATTCCTTCTATGCGAGCTCTAGCTAGTATTGTGTCTCAGCTAGATCTCTCATCATAGATCCGGACAGTACATGAAGCTGCACCAGTGAAGAATTAATTATGTAAGTTTTGAATGTCGATTGCAGGGCACCTGCTGGTACTTCCTCCATCTTCCAGCAGCTGGTGGGCATGGCGGCGATTGTCTTCTACCTCATGAGCACGATGATCACCTTAAGTACGGCATATGAGTACTCAGAGGCCTCGGCCAAAGAATCTACGTATGTCCTCCCAGGACCCACCAATATGGACGTTTGCATGATTTGTGCGCCGAAAGGGGCATCCACAGTCACCTGCGATGCAATCGAGTTGCTGCCACAAGGGACGACTGTTCAGATCATATGCAAAGAGCTTGGCGAAGACCATGCCATCTGGTATCATGTGTGTGCGGTTGCTGGGGGTCGAGCTGGTGCGTGTGGGTACTTGCCGGAGTCTGTCATTCAATGCAAGGTGAAAGGCTGCCATGCACCACCCTGCTGTTAGGAAAAAAAAAACGAACAAACACAGCGCGCAGTCCACATCAATGTGATTGCTGCAATTCTCGAGTCGTCCTCACTCATAAGAATACATTTTCTTGTTTGATTTATGTTCCGCTTCTCTCTGTACTTACACACTGCATCTTGTGTATTGTACCGTATTTCACTTCTGGGCAATTCACGACAAATCTCATGCTCCTCGTTTGCTCATCTCGATGTTATATGTACTAAGCTTTTACGCGGTGTGATTTCTTCAGTGCGTTTTTGCTCATTCTCTTCAACGTCTCCCATAGGATTTAGGGTTTAGCCTGCATTTAGGGTTCAGGGGGCTTTAGGATTTTGCACAGTTTCTGGGTCTTTGGGGGATTTAGGGTTTAGCACCGTTTCTGGTTTATGGTATTGAGGGTTTAGCACAGTTTAGGGTTCAGGGGCGCCTTAGGATTTTGCACAAATTCTGGGATTTTGAGGGATTTAGGGTTTAGCACAGATTCCAGTTTATCGTATTGAAGCTTTTGCAGAGTTTAGGGTTCAGAGGGCTTTAGCATTATGCACAGTTTCTGGATTTATGGGGGATCTAGGGTTTAGCACAGTTTTCGATTTAGGGGGATTGAGGGTTTAGCACAGTTCAGGGTTTTGGGAGATTTAGGGTTTAGCACAGTTTCCGGTTTAGGGTATTGAGAGTTTAGCACAATTTAGGGTTAAGGGGGCTTTAGGATTTTGCACAGTTTCTGGATTTTTGCAGAATTTAGGGTTTAGCGCAGTTTTCAGTTTAGAATGTTGAAGGTTTAGCCCCGTTTTAAGTTCAGGGGGCTTTAGGATTTTATACAGTTTTTGGATTTTTGGGGGATTTAAGGTTTAGCATAGTTTAGGGTTCAAGGGGCTTTGGGATTTTGCACAATTTTAAAGATTTTTGGTGGATTTAGGGTTTAACATAGTTTAGGGTTTTGGGGGATTTAGGGTTTAGCACAATTTTCAATTTAAGGGGCATTTAGGGTTCAACTTAATTTAAGGTTTTGGGGGATTTAAGGTTTAGCACAGTAGGGGATTTTAAAGTGTGCGTTAGATGTTAATGGCAACATATTCATAACGTTATGACCCATTTTATTGGGCCCTACCCCGACAAGGGATAGGGTCCTTTGCATTGGTTTTTTGGTTTTAAAAATTGTGCATGAGAAAATTAGTTCCAAATTGGTGGAAGCATTGGAACTAGTTTGCTAGTTAGAGGCATTTACACGAGGGGAGGTTTCAAATAGGTTTGTGTTCATGTGTTCACACAAGGGGCAAATACAAAGCGGTTTAAGGTTTAAGGAGATAATGGCAAAATTAGGGTTACGTCATTTGGAGTGCAATTGAACTGGGTAACAATTGCTAGTTTGTTTGTGTGCAGTTTGTCATGGAGGCCATTTGTGGCAACACAATTGTTACTCATTGATATGTTTTGTTTATGTGTGATTTCACATGGAAGTGGTTTGAAGTAACATTGTTATGGGTCATTGCAATCTATTGTTGGGTTGTGAGGGTGTAACGCAATTAGTAGTGTTATTGTTTTTTAGTGTGTAATGCAACTAGTATTACTATTGTTTTGTTTTGAGCATGCAAGTTCCATTAATAGAAATGAGCTAAAATGTAACCATTACGTTGTGATTACATGTGACTTGTAATTGTTTGCAATTAGATTTGGGAATATTTCCAACTATAAGACCAAATTTCAACTATTTTGATCATTTTCACAACTATGATGTAACTATTGAAAATTTTCAACCTATTGGTTGGATGGATTTTATGCATACTTTCGTTCATTAATAGAATGATATGTCCCATTGATTATAGTACTCACCAAATTAATTGCATCCTACAAGTATTATATCTTCAAATAGGGGTGTGTTTTTACATAGGTATTAAAATTATATGCATATGTATGTATATTATTCATATAATGAATCTCAAAATTAATATTTGAATTTTGGAGTTCGTTATTCAAATCTGAAAATTGTTATTTCAATTTGAAGTTTTGAATCTGAATTCTTAAAATTTTTGTATGCAAAAATATATGTTTAGGTTTAAAATTCTAATTCCAATTATGAAATTTTTATTTAAGCATTATATTAATGTTTTTAATTTTTAAAAAATTTATTTGATTTTTTTAATTATTTGAATTTAAATTTTTAAAAATTTAGATCTCAGAATTTATATTTCAAATCTGGATTTTCAATTTTAAATTTAAAAAAAAAATTGGTATGAGAAATTATATATCAATTCTAAAATTGTTATTTTAATTCTTTAAAAAAAAATTTCAATTTCAATTTTGATCTTTGAATCTGAAAATTATTATTTCAATTCTTTCAAACAATATTTGAATTTGAAATTTTTTATCTGAACATGCAATTTTCTATTTCAAGTAAAAAAACTTATTTGATCTAAACATTGATATTTGAATTCTAATTATTATGCTCGAATCCAAACATGAATACTTCAATATAGAAAATTATTAATCGATTATTAAAAAGATTTTTTTTAATTTAAATATTTTTATTTCAACATTGAAAGTTTTGCATTTAAATTTTAAATAATCATTTGATTTGAACCTTGAGATTTCAATTTCGAATTATTATTTTGGTTTCTCAAAAATTAATACCTTAATGTTGAAAATTATTAATTGAATTTAAAATGGACATTTCAATTTTGAATATTATTATGTGAATTGAAAATTGACAATTCAATTCTGAGAAATTTTATTTAAATTCAAAAACTTATTTTATCTAAAAATTAATATTTGAGTTTTAAATCATTATTTTTGAATCTAAAAATTAGTATTTCAATTCACAAAAAATAATTAAGTCTAAAAATTAACATTTTGATTTTGAATATTTTATATTTGAATCTGAATTTTTTCTTTAAACTTCAAAAAATTTAGTTGATCTAAAAATTGATATTTGAATTACGAATTATTATTTTGGAATAAAAAATTTATTGATTGAGTTTGAAGGGTTTTTTCTATTAGTGTTATCCATAATAAATCATTTTTATAAATAATTATAAATGATTATTTTACTAATTATAAGTTATGCTAAATAATTATTTGTATGATATATATTTTTATATTATACTAGTGTGAACCTGGTGCATAATGCACCCGTCGAGCTTCCCCCCGCCCGGTCCTTCCCCGCCCGTGCCCCCCACCTTGCCCGTGC
>Ga0209611_10000979_pt1 | contig 46668 bp, 24 predicted proteins | sample S1TSphgellanicum_3_FD_187693 | JGI IMG/M metagenome (GOLD analysis project Ga0209611, IMG submission 187693) | Host-associated microbial communities from peat moss isolated from Minnesota, USA - S1T2_Fc - Sphagnum magellanicum MG (SPAdes) (version 2) | ecosystem: Host-associated > Plants > Peat...
AAAGGATGTTGGCATGAAGTGTGGTACTACTCTTGGGAATGGCTTGGGGAACACATGAGAACTTGGCATCACAAGTGGGAACCTAGTGAGAACACATTTGGGAACATTTGTGGGGACACTTCAAAACACTCCCCTTCCCCTCTCCCCAAGAAAAAAGCGTTGCCCCCCCCCCCCACCCCCCTGGGCAAACCATCTCATTGGCTGAGTGAAGTTTCTATTCTTAAAACCTTTTTGTCACCATGTGTTGCCAGGGCTAATACCCCTTCCTAAGGAAGTGGGTTACCTATTGAGTATCACCGACCTATCTAGAGGCCAATTCTGCCATTTCTTTACAAAATACTTTGGCAGCACATTATTTTCCACAATCAGCTCATTTGCAGCATTCATAAACCCTTCCATATGACACATGTCATATGAGATTGGTCATCTGGCAGAATCGACCTCTCAAAAGCTGTTAAAATGCTGGAATGGCCTGCCAACTTGTGCATATATGGCCGGGAAATGAACATCAGGAGCCCTTGACTCTTAGCCACTCTTGAGTACACACACACTCGTGTAATTGTCATTCAGGAGAGATTCCACCGTCCGCTATGAAGTTCTTAGGGTCAATTGCTCTTTCAAATGCACGCCAAACGGTCACACAGAAACATCCTGAGGTTTTGCGGAATACTGTCTGAAGGTCGTAATGGTGCAGTGGAATCTCTCCCAAGTGCCAATTAGATCAGATAATGGCCATTGGGCAGCAGATCCGGCTGGTTGTCCGAGCCTTGTGCCAGTCCTCCCCCCAAGGTACTTACTACTTTTCTCCCAGGCTTGGTGTAGGCTCGAGGCCATAACTTAATAATACTTCTCTCTACCAGGCTCGGCCTAGGCTCGGTCGAGCTTCACCACAGCTAAATGATGTTGACGAAGGAGGTCTGGTGCTCCCCATGCCAAGGTACATGATTGGAGTTAAAGAACGTTTACCAGAATACTGTCTTTGTTACTATATGACAAAAAATCTACGATAAAATATGGGGAAAAAACACTTTTACCGCTGTCAACCACAAATGTGGGTAAGTTTTGGTAAGTTTTGGTAATTTGGCTATTCTTAGCCGCACCTGCATTTAGTTACTAGAGTAGGTGATTTAGTTAGTTTTTGGCGAGGCATGTATTTCCACTGTGACTCGCAGTTCTTATATATATATATATATATATATATATAATATTTAAAATTATTAATTAAAAAAATCTGATCAATTTTTTGCCAAAAAAACCCCTGATTTAGCCAAACTTGCATTTCAACAGAGGAAATGAAATGAAAATAAGATGAAATTTAAATTAAATTGAAAATTGTGATAATTTGAGTTTCATCATTTTATTTTATTTTCTTAATCACTTTCGTCGTTGGTGTGCTTATTTATTGCTACCATAATTTTTGTGAATCCCATGCATTAGATATTATCATATTGAGTTTCACCTTTGATACAATTTTTTATTTTATTTTTTCACTTTTAAAATAGCAAGATTTAAGATTAAAATAAGGGTTAGGGGGGTTAATGAGGACCCCAAAGACAAGGTCACTCATTTCTCTATTTATGAGAGAAGCAATTTACAAGTTGCCATATTTAGACAATAGGTTTCAACATTTTGCTAGAATACACTTAGGAGGAATCCTATATTTGTCGACCTTTCCTTTCTCACATGTAGCCAAATTTGGTTAAGTCCTATTGTATATCGATTAGCCACCCACTTTAAGTACCTCACAAATTTGGCAAAAACCACAAATATGAAACTAGCAATCATGGTTTTTTAGGGGGGCAATTTTTTGCATTTTTTGACCTGAAAAACATGATTTGGACACAAACAAAGGGTTTTTTTAAGAAAAAATCATTAGCCCCAGTTAGCCCATTCACCATATTTGTACAATAGGTTCCAACCATTGTTTTTTTATTTTTTAAAAAAATTGATTCAAAAACTTGATTTTTAAAAAAAAATTGATTTTTTTTCAAATGTAAATTTGAATAATTTTGCTAATGCTCAGCAGACATTCAACAAATTTTTGATATCACAATTTTCTGAAAAACAAGAAGAAGACCCATGGTTCCAATAGGTAGCCAAAATATAAAAGGATTCTTAAATTTGATTTTTAAATCTGTTTTTTTATTGTTTTGCCATTGGCTAGCAACCTAAGAGGGATTTCACATTAAATGGTGATGGGTTTTCAGAACATGTCTAAATTTTTTTGAAAACTTGTTTACAAAATGCTACCAAACTAAAATCAAAGTTCAAATGTGGCCCAAAATGTTTTTCTAATTTTTAAATTTATTCAGAAAAAGGGATTATTTTATTATTTTATTCCATTTTGGTCACACACACACAAAAAAATGATGGCAATCATTCAAATAGGACTTAGCCAAATTTGGCTATAGGTCAAAGAGAAAAGTAGAATCTTTTTAAAAACCCAATATATTCTAGCAACATGCAAGAACCTATGGTCTAAATATGGCAAATTACAACTTTTTATCCTGAAAATCTGGAGACTTTTCACCCTTTTTTTTTCCCAGAAAAATCCTTATACAACTGCAACAACCCCTCTTTTTTTTTTGGTTGCCAAGTGGCAAAATTATGCCACAAAAACAAATGCTGATCACAATTTTGGGGAGGAAAAAAGAAAAAAAGAAAAAAAAGACACCCCTAATTTTGACACGTACAAAAGGGTTTTTTGTGAAAAAATAAGGCCCTAATTTGCCAGATTTCCAAAAGGAAAGAAAAACAAAAACAAAAATGCCAGATTTCTACAATAGGTTTCAGCAGTTAGCCAAAATATAACAAAATTCTTGCATTTTTCTACTAGTTTATAACTAAATTTGGCTAAATCTAATGTGGCCCATTTCCCTACCCCCCCTTCCCACCCAAAGAAGTTTCTTTGTATAATTGGGAACCTGTTGTCTAAATATGGCGAGTTGAGCATTGTGTTCCTCATAATGTGACAAATTATTTCCCAAAAAACAGTTCTTTGTAACATTGGATTCGCCACTTTTTTCAGTGAGAAAATTCGCCAAAAAAAACAAAAAACAAAACATTAGCACTACAGTCTACCTACTACTGAGTTGTAAAAAAGGGGGTGAATTATTGAGTGTCTTTTTTTTTTTTAAAAACATTACTAACGGCGAAATGGGGGGCGAGCGAATTATTATTGTGTGTTAATTTTTATATATTACTAACTGCGGACAAGGGGAGGAGTGAAGTGCTGCGGTTCCATCCAGCTGGGTTCCGCGAGGCAGTCTTCTGCGTCTGCCGTGTGGGGGTGGGGGGCCCTCCTTTTTGGCCTCGGGAGCGGAGATCGAAAGTTCGTCGCACGCCCGGGACAAGAGACGAGAGAGAGAGAGAAAGAGAGAGAGAGAGAGAAAAAGAAGGAGAGAAAGAGTGTGCAAAGAAGGAAAAGATTTTGCAGCTGGTGATGCAACTTCTTCTTCTGCTCCTTTCTTTCTTTCTTTCTTTCTTTTAAAAAAGTTGTTGGGACCCTCCTCCCCTGTCCCCCGGGACAGCAATGCTCTCGCATTTCGTTAATTTTTGTTGCTAATCACAACATCAGGTGGTTTCTGTTGCGGAGTGTTGCGAGCATGAGCACCTCAGTAGTAGCAGCAGTAGCATTCTTTGCTTGTCACCTTTTGTATAAAAACTCCGCAGAATCTGTTACAGAAAGGCAGGAGACAGGGACGCAGGTGGGGAGAGACCAAAGGAGGGAAAGGGAGAGACCAAGGGAGATCGTTGTTGACGACATTAGTTGTGGGAGTGAAGCTGCTGCTCCAGGAGGAAGGCCGGGATAGGGGAGATGTGAGTATCAACGGGAAAAGTGTTGGTGCGTTTTTTCTTTTTCTTTTTCTTTTTTTTTCCCTCTCCTCTTCCTTCTTCAGAGCTTGATCATCAAGGTGGAGATTGGAAGAAACGTGGTGCTGTGCAATGAGAGCGGAGGTAAACACGGGACTTAGGTTCATGTGGCAAAAGTGTGGGCGGTGATGGTGATTGAGCTGGGAACGAAGAAGACTAGAAGAAGAAGAAGAAGAAGAGGAAGAGGAGGAGGAGGCCTGCGAGGTTCCTTTTCTCGTTGATTTGCTGTTTGTTTGTTTGAAGAAGCAAAAGAGGTTTTCGAATTGGTGAATTTCTCCAGGAGTAGATTCTACGGAGGAGAAGCTTGTTGTGGAAGTCATTTGAAGAAGAGAGACAGTGCGTGGTTCAAGAGTGTTTTTTTGTAGAGAATCATGGTAAGGATTTTGAGGACGCGAGGAAGAGCAGCAGCAGCAGCAGTAGTTCTAGTAGCACTCCTTCTGCAAGCTCTGTTTTCGTGGACAACAGTAGAATCAATCAGGTTCTCGCAATTTGCCTTTGATCAGAAGAGTTCTTTGGGAGGAGGAGGAGGAGACGAGCTACTACTACAACAACAACAAGAGGAGACGACGCAGATTTCGACGGAAGTCGAGAACCGACCAGAGGATTGGCCGTCATTCCGAGAAGCACCAGCATTCAAGAACGACAAGCAATGTGTGTCCGCGGAAAGGAAGAAGAAGAAAAACAACGGCGCGGAAGAAGAGATTTGCGACGCCAGCGCCGTTCACATAGCCATGACACTAGACGTCGCTTACCTCCGCGGCTCCATGGCGGCTGTTTTCTCAATCTTGAAACATTCTTCATGCCCGGAGAATGTGATCTTCCATTTCCTTGTAGGGAACCGAGACGCAGGGCTCCGCTCTCTCATCTTCTCCACCTTCCCGTTCCTCAGATTCAAGGTCTACCACTTCGATGAAGCGCTGGTGAAGTCTCGGATCTCCGCATCGGTGCGACTTGCGCTGGAGCATCCTCTGAACTACGCGCGGAGCTACTTGGCCGATATTCTGGAGCCCTGTGTGGAGAGAGTAATCTACTTGGATTCCGATCTCATTGTCGTGGACGACATCGTCAAGCTCTGGGGCATCAGACTGGGGTCTAGAGCCATTGGTGCTCCAGAGTATTGCCATACCAATTTCACCAAGTACTTCACTGACTCTTTCTGGAGCAACAAAGCTTTCACCAAGGTCTTCGACCACCTCAGGAACAAGCCTTGCTACTTCAACACAGGTGTGATGGTGATGAATTTGGTGAAATGGAGGGAGCAAAACTACAGATCCACGATCGAGAGCTGGATGAAGAGGCAGAAGGAGGCAAGAATTTACGAGCTTGGATCTCTTCCCCCTTTCCTGCTTGTGTTTGCTGGCAATGTTGAGCCAATTGACCACAGATGGAATCAGCATGGCTTAGGAGGTGACAACCTTGAAGGCAGATGTAGACCTTTGCATCCAGGTCCTGTTAGTCTTCTTCACTGGAGCGGCAAAGGAAAGCCTTGGATTCGACTTGATGCCCGAAAGCCATGTTCAGTTGATAACCTCTGGGCTCCTTACGATCTCCGCCTTCCTTCTATGTCATCTTATTTATGATTGATCAATGATTCTTCAGCCCGCTCAGAGCTTGAAATTCTCCAGCAAGTGAAATTCTTCAGCAGTTGGAGCAAGAAATTCTTCAGTGCTTGGACCTTGAAATTCTTCAGCACTTGAGCTCGAAATTCTTCAGCAGTTGGAGCAAGAAATTCTTCAGTGCTTGGAGCTTGAAATTCTTTAGCACTTGGAGCTTGAAATTCTTCAGTGCTTGGAGCAAGAAATTCTTCAGCAAGGAACTTGAGATTCTTCAGCACTTGGAGCTTGAAATTCTTCAGCGAGGAGCTGGAATTTGAACAAATTAGAACTAGGACACAGCAGATGTACATTACTTTGTGGGGCTTTTTAGCAAGCCCTGATTTTAATTAGTATTTTAGGTAGGGGACTCTTTGTGGAGCTTTCTGCTGCTAATTAGTGAGTCGTCTGATCAGACCCCATTCGTGCTAACAAACTAACAGATGGACAATAAAATTACCGCTGCGCTGGATAACTAACTAATCAGCTAACTAGCTCAGGGTCGAAGAATAATCCATGGAAGTTTTGCTTCTTCTTCTTCGTAGTAGTAGTAGTAGTAGTGGGTGCTGCCAGCACAAGGGTCATGCCAAAATTCATGATCAATAGGAATTTGAAGTGTGAGATTCATGGGGTTGAGAGAGAGTAGTAGCAGAGCTGTGATTTAGTCTTTGTACATGTAACACGGCAATGACGTTGCGATGGTTTTTTGTGTACACAACCCACCCAAACACATTTGTTGACTCACTCAAGCTTGTTGGATACACCAGATTTTGTAAGTATTTTGTAGCAGACTCTGTAGAAAGCTCTAAGTCTATGTTTTCTGCACAATTTACAAGATCTGTGTCACTCTAGTTTTGCCTTCTTGTCTCTCAAAACTTTAAGATATAGCCTGGTTTCTTTCTTACCTCTTTCTTCTCTTGTTAATCCATGTGAATTTGTGAAATTGACCCTGGATCGACAGGATTTCTCCATCATGGGCAGAGAGACACTGGAGTGCCCCGCTGCACCTTGAAGAGTTCTTATTTCTATGTGCACAGTCCAGAAAAAGAAATCCAAGACATTCCTGAGGTCAGTGATCTAGAAACATTATTGTCATTTGTTCCAAGTGGAAAAAAGACTTTTTCTGCTCATAAGAGCACTTGTGAACAACAACTTCTGTTGCATAGTTTGTTGGTCACTCACAACAAATTGATTTATGGACATGGGATAGATAGCAGGCTGCAGCATAGGACTAAAAGTCGAAAACAAAGATCCAAATTACATTTTCACAAACACCTTGATTGGTTCTATGGTGACTGCCTACCATTTATGTGAATTCCAGATGCAGCAAATGGTTTAACGTTTTCAACATGGGTTTTAGAGGGGGGCTGCACTCTTGGCAAACTGCTGAAGATGGAGATCCTTCTGGCCTGTGCCCAAGCACCCACCCAATTTACATTGGTAAATAATTGCTGTGAACCTTACCATATGTTCTTCATGTTACTATGTGACAGGGGTGGGCGAAGTAGTTCGGATATGCAACATAAAAAGAGGTGACAAATCTCACTCAGTGATTATATTCTAATATTCTCTTCATGAAATATTCAGCTCAGAGATTCAGTTTCCTCGAATTGTTGGAAAAACAGCACCTAGTACAAGACTTGCATCTTGTATGTAAATGTGTGCATTTAGTGATGTTTGGAATTGAGGTTTGGGTTTAGATTTTAAGGGTTCAGAGATGCAACTAACACGATTGTGATCAAGATAGATGATGGATTGCTCGTGTTTTGTTTTGAGGACAGAAAATCACTCAACAAAAAAAGCAGTACCATTCAGATACCATTCAGATATCATCATGTTAACTGTTCATTCCTAGAGCTGTGCATGGCGTCACTTTACTGTCCAAATTTCAATTTGTTTATGTCAATCTCAATTTTGATTTCACTATATTACATGACATTGTGATTGCATTTTCATGTCCATGTAGGTGGGTAGAGGAAAAGAGTGAGCTAGATACTTAGAAAGGAGTGAGATAATGTGCATGAAAAGACACATGGTATTGTGCCTTTTCAGATTTTAAAAAAAAAAGGTATTGAAATAATAATCATTTTGAATATATATTTTTGAATTATTAGAACCCCATGATGGCTGGCAACAAAAGTTTTGATTTATGGAATGTGAGACAGAGGTAAGAATAATGGTAAAGGAAATGTATCAAAATTTATAATGTGTTAAATTATTGATGAATTGCACTAATCTATATTACACAAAATTTGAAACCTAAAATTTGATATTTGAAATTTCCACAACAATTGCATAAGATTTAATGAAGTAATTTTAAATTTGTTTAAATGTTCTTGTATATTGTGTTTTGAAATTGAACAATAACTTTTTAAAAAAAGTTTTATGTATTTTTGGGTATTTTATAGCATATCTAAGTGTTGTCAACAAAAAGTTTGAAACAAAAATCAACATTTATGTTGAAATCATGTTGGAAGACTTGAGTGAACAATTAAATTCATGAATATTATCATTTGCAAGATATTTTAATACCTTGTTGAAGATGGTATTAGCATGTGTTTTTATCATCACTTTTGTTTCCTTCACTTTACTTTAATGTTCATTCCTTAATGTGACTTTTTTCAAATGTCTTAGCAAAATGCCATGTTTCATTTTTACTCTTAAGAAATGAAAGACTTCTGTGAATAATTTAATCCATATGTCTTATGTATTTCAATTCTAATATAAGAACAAAATAAAACTTGTATGCATTTTCCAAGTTGCATTTTTAATATTGATGGAATTCTTTAAATTTCATTTACAATGATGTACCAAAATTTTTAATTATTGTCAAATTGCCAAAGTCACAACAATGTCATAAGATTGAATGAAACAAATTAAAAATGAAAAAAAATTCTTACATTGTGTTTCAAAATTGAACAATAAAGTTATAGGCATTGGGTGTTTTATTATAGCATATCTAGGTGTTGCCAATGAAGAGTTTGAGAAGTAAATTGGATTTACATTTCAATTCAATACCAATAATGCATCAAATTTTATTTTGAAATCATGCTGGAAAACTAGTGTGAGCAATTAAATCTATACATATGATCATTTTGCAGCAGATTTCAATTCTAATATAAGGATAAAGAAAAACTTATATAAATTTTCCAAGTTGCATTTTTAGTATTTTAAATGATTGATATTAGTCTTCAAATTTCATTTACAACAATGCATCAAATTATTAAAATTTGTACAAAGCTTTGATATTTAAAATTACTACAATAATTGCATGAGACTAAATAAAACATACCTAAAAACTACCTCATTCTTTTCACTTAACCATCTACATTGACATGAAAAGGCATGCTATTGTGCCTTTTCATTTAAAAACTAAAAATTATTGAAATTATAATTATAATAAATATTTGAATAAATGTTTTTTGAATTACATAAAAACATATATGACCCACTTGAAGCCTAAACTTTGGATAAATCCAGAAAAAAATATGTATGTGAAAATCATCCACCCAATGCTCATTGGGTCTTCTTGAAAAACAATAACCTTAACATTTGTATAGCTTGCATTGAGTCTACTCAAAAGCTCATGTGAAAACCTTAAATGCACAAAAGTAAAAAAAATGAAGCATTATAACAACAACTATGGATGGTCATGTAGCAAATACTAATCAATTACTTAATGTTGATCGTTGGAAGTTGAAGAGTACAACTTGAACATCTTGACTAAAAACTAAATAACCATTGATGATATGTTGTTAGAATGATTTGCAAAGGAGCCATGCATATGTACTATGATAGGAGTTCACGTCTTGCACATGTAATAAGAGAACATAGTTGTTCAATTCTATGAATGGCCACATTAACAAAAACGTTGAATATATGTTGTATGCCAAGGAATTCCTATTTGACCTTTTCAAGAAGAAAAAATGTTCTTGCATTGAGCAATTGATGTAATTTTGATTGAATGGCTCCTTTATCGATAAACTATTGTGATGTGCACCACAACTTTCAAGCTTCTTACAAGACACCGTTGATTGACACCATTATTACGTTGGACTTTGGAGGTCTTTTGAGCCTTGACTCCTTGTCAATCAACATAAGTTTTCTCCAAACTCTTTGTTAATCAATCATAAGTTTTTAGAATCCATGCAATGGCCATAATCAATGATTTATGAAAATTAGATTTAATAGTCTATAAGCCACTATTCTAACCGCTAAGACCTAAATCATGCAAATAAAATAATTCAACAATGTTATAGTGTTGGCAACAAGCATATGAACTTACATCACTTGTTGTTCGTGAATTAAGGTGCACATTGGAAGGTGAAGTGACGAAGAGTTCTTTAGTGATGGTAGTGTTGCTAGTGAGAAGAAAGTTTTAAGGTTTATTGGATGTGGTGAGACCTATGCATTAGGGTTTTGGGGTTGTGGCAATGGTGCCGCGTGATGCTAAAAGGATTAGGCAATGGCAACATTTAAAAACCCTAATTTCTAAATGAACATGTTGCACAGTCACTTGTGGTGTCACCTTTTGGTTATTTTTTGCCAAAAGCAAATGGATGGTTCCCAACATTAAAGCCCTAGATAGGTTTTCTTCCCAAAACTAGAAGAACTCAGTTGTGGATGGATGAATGTCAACTTTGGTGTCAATGAAACCGTGATAACCTATCATCCTATGCAAAAAGGGGTCATGTAGGGTAGGGTAGGGTAGGTAAGAATGATAATAGGTGGCTATACTAGGAAAGTAGATGGTTAGATGGTTAGTGATAAGGGTTTTAGGGCTGGTGGGTTGTTGATAGGTAGGGAGTAAAATGAAAAAATTGAGCTAACCATCATGGTTAGTTGGGGAACTAGAACCCAATGGAAAAATGTTTCATGTCCTCTCTCCCTTCCTCTTAGTGATGCACTGGTTACCAAATACCAAAAGAGCCAATGTATTCCATCCTCAGGTCAAATTGTTAAAAAATGTTTCAACTATGGGCCAAAGTGCTAATTTAAAAAAAAAGCCTAGGCTGAATTGCCAAACAAGATTTTAAGCTTAGGCCATATTCCTAAAAACATTCTAATATGCCCAAAAAAATTTCCAACCTTAGGCCAATATGCATATGCAAAATTAGTTTCGTCTTCCAAGATAAACCCTCTTGGCCGGAGGTTTAACATTAAGCCAATATACGTGTATTATTTTTTTTAAGCATGTGTATTTACACCAAATACATAAATTCTCGTTCCAATGACTTGGGGCTATTACATATTGGGCCTAAGGTAATTGTCTTAAGGATGGAAGAAATTTGTCTTAGGGGTGTGGGGCAATTGGCTTAAGGTTCAAAACATTTGTTTTAGGGATGCAAGACATTTGTTCTAGGAGTGTGGGACCTTTATCATGAGGGTGTAGGACCTTTATCATAAGGGTGTAGGACATCTGTTTGTAGGGTTATGGTCATTTGTCTTTAGGGGTATTGGACATTTGGTTTAAGATGCAAATATCTTAATCCTTAGGCCTGAATATATTCTAACCCGTAAGCTAGATTCACATTGAAGCAATAAAATGGATAAACTAAAACAATAAACTAACCCTAATGCCATCCCATTCACATTAAAGGGGTAAAATTTGAATTCGCAAATGATATGGAATTGGGCTTAAAAGGGGGGATAAATATGTTGGGATATCTTAACACCAGAATTAAATATCTTCATTTTTTCTAGATTTGGGATGAAAAGGAGGTTAGTTTGAGCACCTGGTTTGGTGGGCATAAACAAATTTTTTTTTCAACTTTAATAATTTGCCCATGGTTATTGGGTAGCATAGAAATTCCCAAAACTGCCCGAATATTTTTCAAGCTTTAGGATTTTTCTCAGAGTGCAATGAATGGAAACTTTCTTCAATTCCCAAAATGTCAAAAGATTTCAAGCATCAAGAATTTTCCAAGAGTGCCCAAAAGTTTTGGGCAGAAATGAAAAAAATAAATTCAAACTTTATATTTTTCTAAAGTAGCATAAAATTTCCAAAATTGCCTCAAATGTTTCCGGAGCATTGTGGAAATGTTTTCTCCCAAATCCTTCCAAGCATCAAGATTTGTCAAGTTCCTAATTTTTGAGCAAAAATGAAATTTTTTTGACATATATATCAGGCCTCAAATTTATTGTGAGCATAAAATTTTTGAAACTGGCAAAATATTTTCAAGCATCCTGGAAAACATATCTTAGGAATTTTTTAGAATGCCCAAAATATTTGGGCAACATGAAAATTTTCCCTAAATTTTCCCAAGCTACCTAAACTTTTTGTATAGTTAAAGAAATCCCTCAATGTGAATAGTTCAAGGTAAGGTTAAATTAACACATCAAACTATTCTATTTAACCCTTTGTGTGAAGATTTAAAAAATTAGTTTGCTTAGTCATTTTAACCTCCAAATCAAGAAAAGGAATTAAAATATCCTTATTGATCTTTAGTGTGAATCTTAGGCATCAATGGATTCTAACCTTAAACAAAATATTTATAGAAAAATTAATTATAGGCTTCAATTGATGTTGAAAAGATTTTATCCTAAGCCAAAATAAAAGAAGATTTTAACTTTAGGGTAAAGTGCTAAATTTTTTTAACCCTAAGCTGAGTGGTTTTAAATATTTTAACTTTAAACCATAACAATAAAAAGATTTTAACATGTAGGCTTGAATAGGTTCCAACCTTAAGCTAAAATAATTATTTTTAAAAAACTTTAAGCTTCAGTGTTAAAATATTTTAACCCTAGGCCAAAATAATAAAAATATTCTATCTCCAAGCCAAAATGGTAAAAAATTTCAAACCTTGAGCCAAAATAAATTTTAATCTTAAGTTTAAAAAGAATTTAAACTTAAGCCAAAATATTAAAAAGAATCTAAACATAATTTGCCTAAATGTTAACAATCCAACCCTAAATCAAAATGGTAAAAACATTTTAATCCCAAGACAAATACTAAAAGATTTTAACCTTAGGCTTGAACATTAAAAAAATATAACCCTAAGCCAAAATATTAACAAAAACTTTAACCATAGGCTAAATTATTTAAAAATTTCATCCTTACATCAAATTTCAACCCGAGGCCAAAGTTTCAAAAATATTCTAATTGTAAGCCAAAGTGTTAAAGAGATTCTAAGTTGAAGTCAAATTACTAAAAAGATTTCAACTTTATGTCTTGGGATGTTCAATACTTAATCTCAGGGACAATTTTTCATTATTTTCATATGATAAAATGAATATATTTTAGAATAGTCCTAAGGTTGAACCATGAACCAAACAAAACTATTGTAAAATCCAAACTCAAATTATTATTAAAGACCTATAAATTTTTATTAAGAAACACATCGTAGATTAGGGAAATGTACAAATGAATAAAATAAAGGAAAAGGGAGAAGTGATAGGGTGTCAAGTTGGCTCAAAGTTGCCATGAAAATCTATGTATGTCCATAATCGATTGCTTGTGGAAGGTCGGCCATATTTACATGTTGAAAATCGACAACTTGCAATAGGTCGGTCGTGGTGATGGGAGGTGTGTCTTGAAGGGGTGGAAGTTGGGAAGTAGCTAAGCTTATGGCTATCACTTGACTTAAGATGGAAGACGCTTGCATCTTTTATAATGTGGTCAAAACTTTTTTATGAAAAAAGTGACCAAGGTAGAAAGATGAAAGCTTTTTGTCCCCTTCAAACTCCCAATGGCATTGGCTTGTTTTTATGACCCCAATGTGAGTACTACAAATGTTGAGTTTATTTCAATGGCAAATAAATAAACACCGAAAATATGGGTATTACATCTTTTGTATTGATGGTTCTTTGTGTTTATGGAAGCATTGTGAAATCATTCTTTTGCATATGTATTGAAGAATTAGTAGATTAAAGTATTGCATCACAAAACATGGTTACAAAAAAAGAATTTCAATAGGGCTTGTAAAAAAAAATATTGACAAGTGCCAAAAAGTTTCATGGAAAACGTACTAATCCACACGATATAACCAAATATGCTTGAAAAACTAAAACAAATGCAAAAATGTCACACTCATCTAATTCAAAAACTATCATCATTAAAACCATGAGTTTGGTGGTAAACCTTTACCACCTTTGCAACCCTAGTTACATGATTATGCATATATATTTGGTAGTGTTTTATGGCAGCACAAACTACATCCACCACATTCAATCCTTTATGGTTCCAAACAATTTAAATCACAATTAAAACATAGTCGTTATAGACTTAGAACTTTCAATTGAAGTTGAATTAATGGAAGGAATTGAAAACACATATCATTCATGAATACTCTTTGGTGTGTGAAATCATGGATTATTTGCATCTTTTCAACTCTAGTGGATTAATTACTAGACTTTCACTCTGAAAAGGTAACATTCCATGTGACCTTTACCTTTTCAACATAAAAGAATTAGCATTGAAAGAGGGTGTTAGCAAGAACCTCATCCTTCTCAATCCTTTTTTTTGCCTTGTTTCTCTTATTGCCCCACCTTTTTTTTCCTTTTTTTACCCTCTTCCTCTTTCCCCTTTTTTGGCATTCTTGTCCTACTACCCCTCTCTTTCTTTCCTTATTTTTGCCTTGCATGTGGGTGAAAGTATGGTAAAGTGTACAACTAAAAATACTTGTTAGTCTACTTGTTAAGTGAGCAAAAAATAGAATCAAAACTTATCACAAAATTGTTGTACATTTAATCTTTTTAATTGAATGGTAAATAACAAGACACTTCTTCATTATAATGCATTAATTTTTTAATTTTGCATTGGAGAAATAGGTTTCAAGTAGATTTTTAAAAATGCAAGTAGTTTTTTAAACCTACTTTCTATAATGTAACATTTGATTCAAATATATGTCAAGTATATTCTACAAAAGAGAAAGTAGATTTGTTTTTTGGTGAGGCCCTTGAATATACAATGATCTTTATGTTATAACTTCATACATGTATATTTCATTAAATTTCTAATGAAAAAGTAGGTTTGAACACCATATTGATTAGTCAATTTCAAACCTATTTATTCCCTACTTGTATTATTCCAAAGTTTTTGAAATTTTGTAATTGATTCACAATAAACCCAATTGAGGACTCAATAGTTTCAAAATGAAATTTAAGTCACATTTGAATCTACTTTCTTATGTTTTTGTGAAAAACTACCTCTTTTCTAACTTGATATTTTTTTGGCAACTTTTTATGTATACTTTACCATGAAAACACTATCCTATTGCCACACACACTCTCTCTCCTTCTGTCTTCTTTTTATGTTTTGTAGCCACACACCTTTCCTCCTTTTTTATGCCCTACCTATCCTCCCACACATACACACATTCCTTCTTTCCCTTTTTCCCTTATTTGTCCTACCACACACTCACAAAATTTCCCTTTTTTTCCCCCACCCCTTTTTCTTTTTTTATCATGTTATCGCACACACACACACAACATATCTCCCATCACTGGTGGGTGGATGATGGGTCACAATGGCCCAAAATTAGTACCTAAATCAATGTTGGGCAAGTATATTGATGTACCAATGTTAGGTGAATGTAATCAACAGAACCTTAATACATAGATTGGTACAAGTCCTTACATCAAGAAACCAACTAATGTATAACTTTGCTATAATACTCTTATGATATACATCTTACCCCATATGGTTGTTCAATGATATGTTAATTTGTATTATATTAGTGTGGCATGTGCCATTGGCCCAAGTGTTATCACATCCTCAATTGATTTTTCCTTCCAAAACTTGGTTATTTAGAATTTATTTGAATTTTCAATGGCAAAAATGATTTAAATGTCAATATTTCCCACTATCTAAATCCAAATCTTACCAAATAAATTCCATTAACTCATGTTCATCAAGACCTTTCCAAAACATTAAAAGCAAATTCCAATTCTTTCAAAATTTTCAGCTATGATTTAATTTAATTTATAGTGAAAAAATCATTCAATATTTAAGAACTTTTGCACTGCCAGTCCAAACATCATGGAGCCAAACCCATGCAACCACCCCCCCCCGGTCAAGAACTTTCCAAAGACACTAAGAACACAATTTGAAACATCTTCTTTCAGTGGATTTCATAACTACAAAACAAAACAAAACAAACTACCTTCCTTCATAGATATATCATACCAATGTTATGTGGTTATTAAAATTTGTTTTGAATACTTGTCAGTTATCAAACTAGGCTTATACCCACTTGCCTAACAAAGGCGAAAAAATTCAAATCAAGCCTATAAAAAACCTCTAAAGGTGAACAATTTAAATAACTTTGTAGACTAAATAATCATGGTTCACAAAAATACGAAATTTGTTTGAACTCTAATCATGATTTTCCCAAATCTCAATTGGTTCTTTGAGTTGTCATGATTATGAGTGTAGTGTAAGGTTTTTTGTTTTCTCTTTTGGGCATTAAATGTTTGTAATGGATTTTGAAATTGGAGGTGTTGGAATATGGAACATTCATGGTGTGTTATTGAAAAGGGGGGGCAATATTAGTTACACAATGGCAACAAGTATGTGATTTGATTCATCTAATAATTTTTTTCATTTTTTATGTTGTGTTCAATTCTTGAAAGTGCAAAGTCAAGAGGTTGAATGTATTATTTTGTTTTTTCTTTCCAATAGGGTGCTTGATTTGAGGTTTGGTCATCATTTTTTTATTTTGTGGTTTTGTGTTTTCGTTGTTGTGGAACTTTGGTTTGGAAATTGGAAACATTCACCATCATGAATTGAAAGCAATAGAGTTCAATAACTTGAACGTGCATTTTGTAATTTATGTTATATGGTTGGTGGTTTTGAGTTTGGGTGATAATGAAATATTTTTTAATTGTTCAAATTTTCTTACTATCAACAATCAACAATAGGGGTTGGCATTACAAAATAGATTTTGATGATCACATTTTTGTTAACATTTTCAATACCTTGTCTACAATTCTTTATAATGTTAAAAAAAAAAAACAATGTTATAGTAGGGGGTGCATTCACAATAAAAGGAACCGAAAGCACCAGGGACTTAGTGTTTTGTAATGACTGGGTTTAATCATATTTTACACCATTCACATTGAAATATATAAAAAAGTTCTCCCAACTTTTGGCAATGTTATCTACTTATATACATTAATGAATTTCAAGTACAAAAAATTAAATGTGTAGACAGAATGATTATTCTTTGAATATACGAAGTGATTACATCTCCAAGATAAACTACACATCCCAAAATTGTATATTAAAATGAACTTTACATTATTTGGAAGAAGTTTATCACATAAAATCATTTTCTAAACATACAAAAGTTGAAAATTGAACATAATTTATGCATTTTTCAAAACAACATGAAAGAAATCAATGAAAGAAATTATTTAATTAATAATTTTTCCTCCATAAAATTTATCATGCCCTTTGCCATATAAAAATGAACAACTTTTGTTAAAGACACATCATCAAATTTTGTAATTTGGAAGGTCAAAAACACTTTTGAATGAAATGTGTAGATATGTGTAACAAATAAGTTTTTTATTAATCTCAACTCCTTTTGCATTTTTAATCATAAATATGAATCTCCTCTCAAATTTGGGGAATGAATGGTGCACATTTGATGAACAAAAAGGACATTCAAATTTAAAAACACTATTCGACAATTGCATTTTAAATGTTTTATGTGCATGAAAGGACTTTCAAAACTTAATGAAATGACTTTAAATTTGTGGAAGATCAAGATCATTAGCAAATAAATATAGTTTCAAAAAGAAATAGTAATTTGAATAAATACATTACACAAACATGTCTTTCAAAGTAAACATGGTATAATATCACATTACATTTGACAACTTCTTTGGCTCCTTTTATTGTGAATGCACCCTATGGGCATCAATATTGTATTATTGAAGTGGGGATCAAGGAGGTCTTACCACCCTTGTGACACAAACCTCATTGCAAAAAACTTGTTTTAAAGAAAAAGTTGTGTTTGCACAAACATTGTTACATGCAAGTGAAGCTAATTAGGAACTTGGTGTGCATGTTATAGAATATCTTTTAAAAACATTGTGTTTACCAAGTAAGTTTAGTTTTCTCTCTTATTTTCTCTAACTTGTTGAAATTTTTCACTTAAAAATTTCAAATTAAGGGTTTATGTTGTGTTTTTCAATTTTGTTTCAATTCAAAGCAAATTTGCACTCCTCACTGTGATGACATCAATTATACCCGCACCATAACACCTAAAGATGGTGGGTTGGTTTGTCATTCTCCTCATGCATGATGTTGATTCCAAAGTTTTAAATGGCCGTGGATAGAAATAATTTGTTATTCATTTGTAAATTCATCATAATGTTATATAGTTCATTTGAGCTTATGAATAGTGATTCATATTCCAATTGTAGATTCAAAGCAACTTGTGGCCTTTATATAAAGGGGCCAAATCATTAGGTTCAAGTACTTGGCAAAGGACCACAAGCTATAGAAATTCATATTGGGTTGTGTATGTGTTTATCCTTGTGTGTCAACAATAAGCTTACCATGAATCACATATGCAAAAAAGACACTCATGAGAGTTGCCCATATTGACTTCTAAAGGTTCAATCTTATTTAGTTTACTCATTTGAGCTTCTATACATTGCACAAGTTGAAATGAAAGGTTCTTTTTTATGAAATGAAGAATCAAATATCATTGCAAAATATTACATAGGGTATTCACTCTTTATATATTTTATGGATTGTGTGAAATATAATAAAATTTATTGATATATGCTATGAAGTAATTAAATATCAAAGATGATTAAAATTAAGATTATATATATATATAATTTAAAACATCTTATCTACATTTAAATAAATGATTAGTTAAAAAATTGAAAACAAATCATGCCTAATGTGATTTTTATTATAAATTATGTTTTGGTGTTTGATATAATAATTAACAAAAAATAGAGTGAATCCCTTTGAGTGGGAAGGATAAAAAAGGCAAAGCCTTAATTAATTTGAGTTGCTTTAAACACTTGACAAGAAAAATCCAAAGATTGTTTTTCACATCACACAAATCATGGTACAAATGATAAAAGATACCAATTTTCCTTAAAAGACCCCTTAAAGTTCAAAGTACAAGGTTCACAATTGATTGTCCTTGAGGTAATAAGACATTTGTTCACCAAGTATGAAGTTGACTTAGATAGAAGCTTTCAAAAAGATGATGACATGACCTACATACTTATGATTGGAGCAACTTATCAAATTTCATGTTCATTGGAACAATGGTCAAAACATGAGTCCAAATGTTTGATCACCAACAATTAGGAAATGTGTTGTGTCTACTTAATCAACCAACCTCCTTTTGCTAAGATGTCACACCTCCCTTCTTTGGGTTCCCCTAGGATGTTACACAATAGCATGAAAACATGAATGTGTGGGAACTTTCAAACATAGGTTTGAAAGATCATTTGAATGATTTTAACATTTAGGATTCAAGTTATAACCTCTATCTAGGTTGTGTAACCTTGGTAGAGTTTTAGAATTATTCATAAATAGATATAAAACCCACAATTCATTGTTTTTTTCTATGAATAATCCGCCTTTCATCATCAATGTCCTTTTTCCATCTATAATGAGTATTTAGGAAGGTTGATAGAAAAGGTTCTGTAAATAAAAGGTTTTAAAGAAGTTATATAGTGTTTATTTTAAGATTTTGCTTTTATATTTGGATAGGCCATAAGGGTAAAATCGGATCCAATGTCAAACAACTCCACTTGGGTCATCCCCAAGGAACAATTATGGAGTTTGGAAGTTCAAAAATGTAATTTTTATTTAGAAGTTTCACATGTGATCCATTGAGACTATTTAAAATAACTTTCCTTTCACATTAACCTTTAAGCATAAGATAGTTTGCCAATTTACATTAAAAAGTTTCCCATATTGAGCATGTATAACTTTTAAAGGTTAAAAAAGTAAATTACAATTATGGTGTTGGATTAGTATGTAAAAAAGGATCCAAAGTTATTTATTAAAATTATATGATTAGTTTAAGCACAAAGTTACTTTGTGAATGGATTTTATTTTCCCAAGTACCTTACATCACAAGCAACCTTGTCAAGATGGTCCAATGTTTTACATTAATGGGGTTTGGTTTAAAATTAACCTAGTTTTCAGGACATCAAATAAAAAATGGGACTAGAACCTAAATAAATATAGTATTGTAACTTGTGTGTACAATTGATTTTTTATTTCAAGAACAAGACATAAACATGAATAAAAGAAGGTCAATTATCATAGGTTAAATATGTGTGTCTTTTAATTTTGTATTGGGTTGGTAATAGGTATGATAATATTTTGACACATGTTAAAAGTTACTTTCAACATGTTGTTTCACAATTATCTACTAATAATTTGAAAACTTAAATTTTTATTCAATATTTTTTTGGCTGAAATAATTTAATTTTTTTCTTCTTATTACTGATTGTATAATATATTTAAAAGGTTTTTTTGTGGTCAAAGATAAACCTTAAATACATTTGAATTGCCATTGGATGTATGGTGGATCATTTTGTATTGATTCTAATGTTCATCAAAAAATTGAAAGAAATATTTCCCAAGTGAAAGATTATGCAATTCAATTGGTAATTTTTTATATAATTATTTTTAGGTCAAAAAAATTCATTCCAATCGTTTTCCTCTTAATTTTGATAAAGAATTAAAATGTTGATAAGAGGGTCAAAATTTTTTAAGTCCATGATTTTATGATAAAATGCAATGGATTGGTATTCAAATTTTGATATTGCCAATTATATCTTGGGGAGAAAATGAACAAGTTTCATTTTCACACCATTCATGTCTAATTTATTATAACAACCTCAAAGTTTTATAAAAAATATGTTCTGATACACCTAAATTTAGATTTGTTACTTCAAATCATTATTGTTTGTGTTTACGTTTAAAACAAATTTTATTGTTTTCCTAGATGAATCTTACATGTATCAAAGATAATGATATTTATCACAAAAAATAATTGATGATTTTTATTTCCAAGGATAGTTAATTTTTGAAAAAAAAAAAGTGGAAAATGAAAAAACTTCATGAAATGTTTTGCATGACCTATGATATAAGATATGTTCATCAATGTTTACTTTTTGTTTACCTTTAAACATATATTGTAGTACCATGGGAATTTCAACATTTCAATATCAAATAATTGTTTTAGTTCAAAGATTTCATTTCAAAAAAAAATCCATAATATTTTGAATATTTTTTAATTTTCTCTCACAATTTTATTTTATTTTTTTGATTTTTTTTGGGTGAAAATTTCAGCGTTTTGAAAATATAATTAGTGTCAAAGCTACCAAGGTATTATGGTCTACCAAAGACAAACATAAAGCCAAGTTATCACCACCATCTTTGTTTGTCTAAGACATAATTATGATGTTGTGATTGATAGGTGGTTCAAATGGTTTTGATATGATATGTTATCAAAGATATTAAGTTTTTAAGTGCTTAATATTATTGCACCCACCACTCACAATTGGCAAAAAATTATTGATTTATTTTGTCAAAAAAAGGTTTGGTAGTTTTATTTTTAATATTCAAGAATTTGTACAATTAATAATTAGTTTGAAAAGGTATATTAACTTTGTGAAGAAAAAGGTGGTAATGTAATGGTTGGGATAGACTAGTCCAAGGTTTAAAAATGAAAAAATATACAACTCAAGTTGAAAGTGCCCATGCTTTAACTAGGGAAATTAAGATAGCCCCAGTAGGGCTTAACAAAAAGTATATTTAAATTCTAAACCTAGGGGGGAACATCCTTAAAAATTCTAGTAAACTAGGACCTAAGTTTATGTTCGGTGAGTAGGCAAGGGAAGCCATAGGGGTTTTGGGTAGTGTTGAGAAAATTGAGTAGGGCTCTCGGTTGATTAAGTTTGGAAGAATAATATTTTCCCATTAATGGAGATGTCAATGTTCCCTTGTTCAATGAGTTGTCTAATAACTTGAAGAGAAACATTTAAAAAAATGTCCCAAAGAGACTTGTGTTTGATAAGTCTCTTTTAAAGCAAGTCTTTCATGTTCAAAGTTCAAATCTTGAACTCTCCTTCCTTTTAGATGTTTTCCAAAACATTGTTAACATCTTCCATTGCACTAAAGCCAATGGTGTCCTTTCCGATCATTCCCCATCTATTTATTCACATGACCACGTATTCTTTATAAATTATTCATCTATTAATGCTATTTGCTTAAGTGGGGAAAACCTATCATGAACTCATGGAAAGGGTGAATGTCTTTTAGGAGCAATTGTTCCCTTTTTTCAATGATGAGTAGGTTTTGACATTGGTACAATTGGGTTTTGACATTGTTGGGCTAGTTAGGTTTGTAATGTTTAGTGTTGAGCTTGAACACCATCCCACAATTCTCATGCAACAAAGGTCACAATGTTGATTGAAGGTTGTGATTGTGCATGTTTAGGTGTCACCATGTTTTGTAGGGTAGGGAACTTTTAAGTGCATGATTGTTGTGTGGTGTTTGTTGTAACAATCGTGGTGTGGTGATTGTAGGATTCAAAAGATATTATAACTTCTTTCCTAGTGGTGATTTCTTCATTCATCATTTTGAAGAAATCATTGATTGTTGCATAAACACTTGGATGTTGAGTGTTTTTTGGTTAAATTTTGTGTTTAATAGGAGGGATGTGAATGCCTTTGAATATTTGAGAATGTTGTATGTTGTCATGGTTGGGTTGTAAGGTAAAAGATTAATAGTTAGAGGGATGGGTTTACATTTTATGGTCTCATTCTCAAGTTGGTTGCAAAACATTTTATGTAAATCCACATAGTAGCAAGTTGCATTTCATGTTCCTTTGTTTTTTCTAAACTTCTAGGATAATGATTGTTTTTTCTCATAACCTCCATTCCAATGTTAATGTTCATTTGCCAACTCTTGAAAACAATTGAGTGAATGCTAAAAATTCCTCCCTAGTTACGATCATGTTCACACCTTTGTTAGAGAAGATTTATTTTCAATAGTTTCCATGGAGTTTTGAGGTTAAATAAAGCATGTGGGGAAGATGTGTGACAACTACTAATTACTCCTTATGCAATTGCAAGATTAGATGGGCCTAGATCCCCTTTGAAAATCTAATCCCAAGTGGCAAACATTAAAGGCAAGTTTGTTGAATTTATCAAGGTTTGAAGCTTAACCAAAATCTCCAAAACTAAACTTCACTTTTTGAATGGATTTTGAAAGTTTTCTAAAACCCTTGTCCCACATAAACTTCAATCACCAAGTTAGCATATATGCCTTTTCCACGCTTCCACATGGCTAAGATTTTGGCATTCAACGTTTTTTACATTCATGGAAAACGTAATAAATGGCTTCTATGGGGGATGGAGATTGGATTGTTAGTCAATCCCTTGTTTTAAACTAAACCCAAGGGCTAGGGTGAAAGGGTGGGATGCTATATTACCCCATCAAAGTTCATGAAAGCTAAAGCAAAGTTTTGTATGATTGTGCACATGTTCTACATTGTTTTGCATGGACCAACATGCATCATGGTTTTTTTTGTAGATTTAAAAAAAAAAAATTGGTTTTGTTGTTAGATTCAAGATTTGAATCTTGCACCCATTCATTATAGGACACAATGGTTACCACTAGTCCATTTCTAGCTAGCATTCTACAACTTGTTATTATATTTAAAAATAAAGCTTCCATTGACATTTGTCCAACCTTGTAGTAAAACCACATGGGGGCTACATGGGGCACCATTTCAACCCTCATGTTGAAGTTTGATGGGGGAAGTGTTTATTGTTTTGGGATCAAAGGCATGTTTTTAATCACCTTTTTGTGCAAAACATGAAGCATGTCCCAATCAGATATATTGTAATCAACATCGAATAATTTCATGCTTAAATATACTTATATCCAATGTAGGCTTGCCTATTATGACAAAACATTAAAATACATCATGCATTTGATATTTATTAATGTTGGTAGGTTTAGGGTATTAGGCAAGTTTGTTCTTGCTTAGATTATGGGGCATAGTAGTTTAGGGTCATTTCCACATTGACAAAACGAATGATTATTTTTTTTCAAAAATTTAATTTGTTTTTTAATTTTTGAAATTATACATTTTTCCACAATATATTATAATATTGTGATATAAGTAGTGAAATTATTCAGAATGTAGCTTATGGCAATTATGATGATTTTCAACATGACAACTTCATATTTTCACAAAATATCATTTCACTATTTTGAGGATTATTTAATAACAAAACTAACCTTAAGGTAAGATATTCAAACTAGATCTAAATTTTGTGAATTTGGATTTGAATTCAAATTGTGCAACTAATATCTTGTTAAAATTAAAACCCAAATCTAAATTGAATTCTTGTCCCTTTTTAAATAGGTCTAAGTTCTTAACTTATATGAATATGCATTTTCTAAACATGCAACAATGAAGCCTTAAATTTTAAACAAGTTATTATTTTTAATTAAATAACAATTATTGCGCAATCTTTGATCTTGGGTGCTATGCATAGTTGGACAAAATCAATATTAGAAATAGTTTTAATAGATTTAATGGGACACAATGTAAATGGAATTAAACTTGGTCCTAAATTGCACCACATTCCAAATTTTATGGCTTGAGGTCTTCATAATTGAAGGTTTTATAAATCCATAAAATTGAAAAATTACATTAGAAGTTTGTGAAACCAGGAAATAAAACAAAAATTGAAAGTTCCTTTCAAAATCTAAATTGGCAACATTAACATATATATTAGTCTTAGCAAGTTTAGGGTAGTAGGCAAGTTTGAATCCAAATTCTTGATAAGTTGTGGAATATTCAAAATGGAGGTTCGAAATTTCACTAAAAATTGGATTTGTAACTGACCTCTTGTTGAAACTAAAAAGTTAGTGTTGTGTGGTTATTTGAATGTTCAAAAAAACTATTAGTTTCAGTTTTCAATATTTCATAATCAAAGAACTACTAAATTTGGTGCCTGCAAAAAATTAGAATCAAAGAATTGCTAATCTTAGTTATTAAAAAAATCTTAAAGAACCTATGGTTTTGATGGAAAATCCGGTAGAAAGTTGACATTTTTTTGGCTAGTTACTTGAATTTTTCAGATTTTTTGAGAATCGTGGTTATCCACCAATTCGGTCTTTGATCTTTAGAGAATTGTGGTTATGAATTCTAAGAATTCTACCTTGATAATTGTTGAGGGTATGTTTTTATTTCTAATAATTGCAAGTTCTTGGAAAGGCAACAAAAAAGTTTTATTTTTTAGGTAACTTAATTACTAGTTTCAATTGGCTATACATAACAGTTACCTGATACACAATCTTTTATTTTGGGCACTATGCACTTGATGAACAAATCTCATATTATTAATAATTGAAAAATTTAGTTGGGTGCAATGTAGATGGGACCCAATCCGGACCTACATTAATTAGGGTAGGCTCCAATTTTGAAAATGAAGTCTATAAATCAAAAAAATCGATCTTAGAATTGTGTTGAAGGTTCTTTCAAACCGACCCAAAAAAAAAAAAACCTAAAGCTGGAACCAAAAATTTCTTTGTTCCTTACAGCATCCCCACAGGTGATCAGTATGTGACTCTGCACATTAAAATTGGACGAAGAAAAATCAACATATGCCGGTGTGGCTCAGGAAAATGGTTTTCCTCCTGCATATTTGCTCAGTTTGCTGAGGCTGGTAAAATGCGCAGGAAAGCAAAGCTGTGCACATGCTAGAGAAGAGTGTAATAAATATGATTTGACTGTTGATCCCTGTTTCTGATTGGCCAATCACAATGATTGCTCCAGGTGGTTTGCTATTAGTAGTTACCACCTATTGGCAGTCCTCGTTTCAGTTTTATGGGTGGGGTTGTGAAAAAAAAAAAAACTAAACTTGGATGTGAGAAATATTTTGGCAAGTTCACATAATGATCCATTCATAAGGTTACGTTAGATCCAAGATCTCCATAACCTTATGAATGGATCATTGCTCAAAATCCTATTCAGGTTGACTTAATCTGTCAGTATGGAGAAGTTCTCAGTAGTTGTGAAGATAATTGTTGTAGGGAATTTCTTCTGCAGTCATGTTCATGTATTATGTTCCATGCAGTTTGCTGATGGATTTGTTAAGCAGAGTAAAATGGTTGTCATATATAGTAGATGTATCGATTTCAGCTGACGGTGCTTGAGGAAGCCTTGAATCCCCTTACCCCACCCCAGCAGCTGGAGGCGATCCAGAGGAGGGCAGTGAGACATGCTCCAACAAGGTACCTGCCAACTGGATCAGAGGAGGCTTTACGGGAATTGACAAATGATTCTACACATCTGCTGTCTGCAGTATCTCAAGTAAGAGCTTCCCAGGTAGCACAACTCTTTTTGAGAAATGGGCAGGGATGAGATCAAAGTGTTTTGGACGGTGGGGGACCACTAGATTCTGGTCAATACATTAACTAAGTCCATGGGGGTTGAGGCCAAGAAGATGTGCAGCTGAGTTACAGCTCTGCAGAAGGAACTGACTGCTTCAAGAGCAGGAAAGGAGCAGCAAAAGTTGGCCAGATGATCCAGCATGACAAAAGCACCTGCTGCAAATTGTTCCTCTACTCATCTTCTTGATTGGTAGTACACTGTCTCTGTTCTGTGTCTTTATTCTCCCAAATTGCTGTGGTGCATAGACAGTGCTCCTTATTGGGTCTTAGCCTTCTTTCAGGAGTACATGATGATAAGCACATGTGGGGTTTGCCCTCTCATAATATGACTTGGAGATGGAGCTCCTTCCTTCACATGGCATTGTCTTCTATAGTTCTACATGTTATCTGTCCACAACATGGATTCCTTCTGCTTACTCAAGAGATATTGTTGGAGTAAGGGCACTCAGATACTTTTGCATTGTCGAATATTCACCAAAGAATTTTCACAATGGAAGTTTCCACAAGTTTCTAAGCATTAGATGTTAGAACTTCACTTTGAAGGCCTATTCACAGTGTTGTGTGAAGCAGATCCCAAATAATAATAGTTTTTTTCTGCTACAGCTAGTGAAAACTTGCGTGATTTATTGCCAAGTTTTCTTGTCCCATCTTTTAGAGGATGCCAAGCTTGCTGTCTAGGAGCTATCTCTCAGGCAACAAGTGAATCTATGCTAGCAATGGATTGACTGGGTGATCTAGTGCAATAAGTGAGTCACCTACCCCTATGAATCTGTAACCCACAAGCATCCGTACTGGTCTTCTGATATCTCAAGCTATGCAGACTGCTTCAGTCACATTTTTATGGACCTGCATTTGAACTTCAATATTGTAGACTTCTTTTATGTTTTCTCCCCAGGAATCCATGAGATGTACATAAGCCAGCTCTTCTGCAATCATGGAGTAAAAAACAAATGATAGAGCTGTGATATGCTTGTTGCATGCAGAACTGGGAGGAGCTAAAGACACTGCATGAAGCTGACTTTGACATCTGCAAAAGGTGTTGATATTTGCTCGAAGATCTTGGCCCACAAGAAACAAACATAGAATGTCACTCTAAATAGTACCAGCTTGGAATGGGTCCTAGTCCTTTAGAGTCTGTCATTGTGGGTTATGATGTCAATGCTGATCAATTCATGCATCTTCATTTTTGACCCAATGTGGAATATGGAGGTCTTGGGCTTGAAGATGGGTTTGAGCTTCCAAGGTTACTGGGGCGCAACAACATGAGGCTATCTTGCATCTGTACTAGTTTGTAAGTTTATTAGTTCCATTGACAGTCAAATGCCTGGGCTTTGGGGAGATCTTGCTTATGAGCTTAGTGTGCAGGGATGATGATATATTTGAACAAGGTGCCCAACTTTGTTATGAATTTATATCAGACATCATCACTGTTCTGCTCTTTGCAGCTTACATCTGCTGAAATGGCTTTTATGTTGCTCTTTCTTGAAGGCACTTGATTATTCAGGTGATGAATACATAGCAAATGACTTATGACCTAGATTTCTATTGTCAGGCCCTTTTTTGTTTCTGAAATTATGGCCATGTCCTAGTCTCTCTCCATCGTATGCTCTTGTATTCAAATTCCCCAAAAGTCTTCTTTTGTGTTCCTTTACTCACACAAATGTACCCACTCTTTTGACACTACACTTTTGTGCACACAATGTTGGTTGGATGATCGCTACAATTGTCAGACAATATTGGTTTGCTCCTCCCACAATTTGTTGCCGTATTGCAATGAGTGGCAGCTGGTTTGTGACACATTTACAATGGAAGAGGGGTGCGGGGGACTGCTGCTTCTTTTGTATCTTGAGTATCATGTTCAGTAATTCCGTTTTTCTATCTCATGTACAATGAACAAATAAATACTTTGGATCCATGAATGCTGCGTCCTTTCTATCTTGAGTACCATATTCCAGCACTTCCTTTTTCTACCTCAATGAACAAATCCTTTTGATCCATGAATGCTGTTTCTTTTGTATCTTGAGTACCATATTCCAGTAATTCCTTTTTCTACCTCAAGTACAATGGGCAAATCCTTTGGATCCATGATGTGTTGTTCCATGTTCACATGCAATTTAAACTCTATGATTTCTAGACTTCAGGAAGCATCTGGGGTTTCTCTGTGAATGTGAATCTAAGGAAAATCAAAGTAGGTGCAGTGAAAGGGTTTTGGGTGAGAAACCAAAGTGTGGGTGCAATGTGTCGAATGCCATTGCAGCTGCATATTGCAACCAAATGGTCTCAAAGAGGAGTGCACTGACATTTGCTATGAGAAGAAAACCTAAAGAGGGTCTCCATTGTTTTGCATGGTGAGTTTTTGTGTGTGTTTCTAACCCTCTCTTGTGCACAGACAAGGGTTTTAAGGTAATAGTGTAGAAAATATACACATAGATTTATAGGGTCTCAGGAATAGGCTTGTGCCTTAGGGGTGAAAAAAAAGCCTATGTGGCCAATGAGATTGTTGTTTCAAAGAGTTGCCTTAGTGAATCAGTGTTGAAAATGTTGCATGTCTTTCGCAGTGTGGCCCATGCAAAGGACATGCAAATAGCAAAGAGCTTTGGTGAACAAGATGCGCGTAGCTGCTTTTAACACATGCCTTCTTCGATTTTAATGAGGGGTGCACAAACACCGACATTTCTGTATACAATTTCAACCTTGCAACCTCCTGTTCATACTAACAAACGGGGTTCATTCATTCTTCTTCTTCTTCTTCGCATGCATATTCATTACTTTGGTGTGCTCTGCTGTTTACTCTTGATTCTTCCATGTTTTGTGAAGAAGGAGAAGGCAATTCGGGCATCATTTGATCAAAATCTTCCATGATTTTGCAAGGCACAACATGTGTTCCTTCCCGAGCGTTAGATCCTAACCACATGATGCATGTGTTCCCAGTGCAACATTATTCTCACAATAAGAATACCTATATGTATAAGATTGTGGATCTCTTCTGGTAAGTTAATGATGCCCTGATAACTAGAACTATGTACTATGTGCAATGTGCACTGACTGACTCTTATGCATTTGTTGTTCTTTTGCATGTTTTCTTGGCATCTTTTTTCTTACACATTTTTCCCTCCCTTTTTGTAACCTGCCTTCTTGTACAATTGGAAAATTGGTGAAAAGATGATGAAAAGATGAGAGAGTCCAGAGTCCTCCAGATGGGTTAATTTTTTTTATTTAAAGAAAAAAAAGGTGACAAAGGAAGGAAATTTTTCTTTATGCAAAATTTTATTTTCAGTTTTTAAAAAATAAAATAAAAATAAAAATAAATATATATCTGCTTTCTGAAGGATGATGGCAGAAAGGTGAATAAGGCCACTAAAATTTCAGCTCAATTTTCTGCAATTCAACAAAGCAAGAAAAAGTTAAATGAGGGAAGAAGAAGGCTTTTTCTTTTTGGTTCTGGAGGGGGAAAAAAATTGGAAGCAGAAGAAGAAGATGAAGAGGAAAAGAAGGCTTTTCACTTTCTTTCTGGAGGGAAAGAGAAAAGGGGACTTCTTGGCTGTACCGAAACAACAATTTTGTACAAGAAAAAACAAAAATAAGTTTCTTAGTTGAGATTATTGAGGCCCCTGTTTGAGACCCCCGTTCGTTGCGCCCGCGGGGGCCGGCCCTCAAAGACTGTAGTCGCCAGAGTCCTCTCGCGCTCAATTCTAGGTCTTTTTGGCGAAGGACCGTCTGCGCGCACGGGCCGGCCTAAAGAGTATAGTCCCTAGAGTCCTCGCGCTTATTTTAGGTCTGTTTGGCGAAGGACCGTCTCCGCGCTTTTGTCGTTGTTGTGGCAAGAAGGTGAAGAAAGGAGGGGAGAGGGAGAGAAGGACGCAGGGGGGAGACAGAGAGAGAGAGAGAGGTGCGGAGAGTTTGTCTGGGAAAGCAATGTTGCAAGCAAACTGGAGAGGAGGGATGACGGCTTGCCATTGCTGCTGTGCTTGCTGCCATGTTTTTTATGTTTGGTGGCAATGTGGACGCGAGCAGTGGAACGGAGACGAGAAGCTGCAACTCGTGGTATGTTGACGAAGAAGTTGAACGACGATGAAGACGACGACGGCGACGTTGTTGTGCATCTTGTAGAGGACGACTTCTGCTGCTTCGTCTCTTGGTGGTGCATGGTAGTGGAAGGGGGCGGGAGTGGCGGGGTATCCATAGAACTTGTTTTTGAAGAAGGAGGGCTGTACTAGAGTTATGGAAGAATCACTCAGTGGTAGTGTAGACCATGACAATGCCGCAATGGATGGAATCTACAATAACGGCAGGCAGTCGGTTTTCGACAATGGAGGTGTGCCGGTGTCGGGGAGTTTCTCTAGAGCAGCAGACTCGAAACCTAGGCGCAGGAGCATAGGGCGTTCTTCTTTTCCTGACAGCGATGATATAATAACGCAGCTACATGGTTCGGATCCAGTCAAGGTGGAGCTGAACCGCCTGGAGAACGAAGTTCGGGGTAAGCTTCACACACACACACACACACACACACGGTACTATAGCAAATGTTTTGCTCTTCCATGATGCCGAACCCTCGTAGGTCCAGAGTCAGTCAGAATGGTTTCCATCTCTTTCACGGCAATCCTACATACATACGGCGAATTGAAAGCTCGTCTGCAATTTCCGTTTCCATTATGTGCATTGCGCTATTGTCTGAAGAAGATAACGTTTTAGCTCTTGATATGGACTCAATACCTGAAGCTCAGATCTGGAGGCTTATTGCAACTCTGCTTCGGAAGTATGTATTTCAGTACAGGCGGCCATACACAAGACTTGTTTAGTTCTGAACTTAGTCTGAACACAGAGAGTTTTAGCTACCAACTTTTCACCCGCATAGGAAATTCCTTGCTTGCCATTTCTGTGGGAGTGGCTTGCTTTGTTCCTGGAGACTTCTTTTGTGTTTTGTGTGTGAAAGAGCATTTCTGATGCAGCTCTCAACTTGTGTTGGATTTTAGATAAGGACCGAGAACTGGCTGAGGCTCATTCTGAGATAAAAGCTCTGAAGCAAACTGAGCGCACGGCAAAAAGAAATGTTGAAGAGGTGATCTCCTTCTCAATACCCATGTTTGTGTACATGTCAGGGTTCCTCAAGTATTTGAGATCAAACTCTTGCATAGTTTCTGGTTCTGAGAGTTTCCCTGAGATGAGCAAGTACAACCATAGCCATTGCTGAGAAGCTGATGCTGGTCACCAGTCTCTCACCAAGAAGAAGACTGGCACAGGGCTTGTGTAATTAACACTAGCTTGATGTTTTGTGCTGCATTTGGAATCATGCAGATATATGAAGAGCTTCAAAAAGTTGATGAGAAGCTTAAGGCAGCTGAAATCGCATTAGAGAGCAAGGTATGAAAACCTGCCGATTTGACAATTCTAGCATGTTTTCCTGCAGTTAATGTAAACTTGGTTCTTGGCTGTCCTGTGAGCCATTTTGAGTGAGCTTTGATATTGTGAAATCTTACAGTTCTTGCTGTGTGCAGAATCTTGAAGTGAAGAGGATTAATGATGAGAAGAAAACAGCTCTTGCTGCACAGTTTGCTGCAGAGGCAACTCTTCGAAGGGTGCATGCTGCCCAGAAGGATGAGGATCTTCCACCGATAGAAGCCATCCTTGCACCTCTTGAGGCTGAACTGAGGCTAGCTTATAAAGAAGTATTGTGACTGGCCTCATCCTGTGTGCATGCATACCTGAAAAAGTGCTGTGGTTACAAATGTTTCACATAAAAGGTTTCAAGAATTTCGATGCAGTTGATCGGATTGCTGTATGGATATGGAGTACATTTTACACTTCACACCGCATTTCTAGTTTCTGATTTAGACTGTCATGGCAGATAGCAAAGCTCCAGGATGACAATAGGGCCCTGGATCGTCTGACCAAGTCCAAAGAGGCTGCTCTTCTGGTGGCAGAGAGGACAGTGCAGACAGCTGAAGCAAAGGCTTCTATGGTGGATGACTTGCAGAATCGTAATCAAGAATTGATGAAACAGATTGAGATCTGCCAGGTTAGATCAAATGACTTTGCAGTTGTGGTCAGGGGTTTGTTCCAAGTATTGCATTGTGATTAGTTGTTGCAGCCAAGTCAAAAGTGTGAATTGGATCAAATGTTTGTTGTGGCAGGAAGAGAACAAGATCCTGGACAAAATGCACCGTCAAAAAGTTGCTGAAGTTGAGAAATTGAGTACCACAGTGGCAGAATTGGAAGAAGCAGTTCTGGCTGGAGGGGCTGCTGTGAATGCTGCAAGGGATTATCAACGGCAAGTGGAAGAGTTGCTGGTAAGCATTTTGGAACTGCAATGCTGACAACTAAGATTGCCGATAGTTTGTTGTTTGTGAATTCATCTGAGGTAAGTCTGTACATTGTGTACATGGCTTGGAGTTGTTTTTCAATTGCTGTTTTTACACTCCATGTCCCAAGCTCAAAGAAATTGCACCAGGCTCATCTGATGCTAAATCCCATACGCAGGAAGGAAAGAAAACACTTGAGCGTGAGCTTGCACGAGCAAAAATATCTGCTAACCGAGTAGCATCTGTTGTGGCAAATGAGTGGAAGGATGCAAATGATAAAGTGATGCCTGTGAAGCAGTGGCTTGATGAACGAAGATTTCTTCAGGTAAGCAGTACTTTGTATTAAGTCTTGTTGTTTTGCTCAAAGGGCAATATCTTTTCAATTTCTTTGGAGTACATGAGCAGTAAATACTCTGAATGTGTAGTATGTACTGCTCATGTGAATGTGCTGATGGGATGGTCATTCCAATCACAAAGTTTGAATGTAAATGCAGGGTGAGATGCAGCAACTACGGGACAAGTTGGCCATAGCAGAGCGAACTGCAAAAACTGAGTCTCAACTGAAGGTTGGTTATCAATGTGCAAAATATGGGAGGCAGGAGGCATTTGTTTACCATCTATGTTATTGTAGATTTTTCTATACTTATCTACATCCATGGTTGGGAGCTGATGAAGTCAGTGTGGAGTAATGGTAGCTAGTCACTGCCATGTGTGACTGAGGTGATGGTCTGACTCATTTTGGGTCATGTGTGCAAGGTTATGACCACATTCATTCTTTTCATGTTTGTTTTGGTTTGGCTGGAGTTACTGACATAATGCAAAATGCAAAATTCAATTGCGGAGTTATCTCTGCAATCTTATAGGTAAGTTTCCCAGTGAGTAAAGTGGATATATTGCATCCAAGTAGTCACCAGTGGTGTGTTTAAAGGATATGTTCAGGGTGCAGGAAGCCCTGACCAGTAGCCTCTATTTCGGCTTCTCATGCCTTAGCTTAGATACTTACTTGTACATTATTCAAGTTACATGAAATGAATTTAAGCCTCACAAGTTTGTTGCAGCTTGAATAAGGGTACTATTTACCTTTTGATTAGCTACTTCTTTTGCATGCTAGCACCATCATGACTGAGTCTCCTGTTGCTTTTGTAAATGCAAGAGAAACTAAGGATGCAGTTTTCTGTAGAGTTGTTTGCCTGAACATTGAGCAGACTGTAATGTACTTATTTACATGCACTGTTGGGATCCAATGAAGTTAATGTGGAGTGATGGCAGCTAGTCACTGCCATTGCATGATGAAGGTGATGGTCTCATACTTTGTAAGTGACAGGCACAAGGTTATGACCACATCTATTCTTGTAGTGTTTGTTCTGGCTTGGCTGCAACTGATATAATGGTTACCTTTAAAGTGTTGTGGAGTTTTCTCTGCAATATTGTAGATATATTGTAGGGTTTCTCTTGAAGTGATGTTGATATAATTCATGCATTTGCTGCTGAAGCTGAATTTATAGCTATACTGTACAGGAAAAATTCCAATTCAGGCTGAAGGTGCTTGAGGAAGGGTTAAGGCCATCCACCTCACGCCGACAGTCTGGAGGCAGTGCAGAGGAGGCAGTGAGAAGTGCAAGCAATGGTCCAACAAGGCGCCTGTCAACTGGATCAGAGGAAGCGTCACGACTACTGTCAAATGGTTCCAGACGTCAAAGATCTGCAGTATCTCAGCTGAGGGCTTCAGTAGCTAGCACAACTCTTTTGAGAAATGGCAGGATGACTTCACAGTCCTTTGATGGTGGCAGACCGCTAGATACTGCCTCCTCAAACAGGCTGAGAGCTTTTAGTAATGGATTTGAGGAGTTGCGTGCAGGCAGGAAAAATGCTGTTGAAGCAACCAAGAACCTGGAGGGAGCTGATCTACCAAGTGAGAAAGCAGATATTGGAACTTCAGTTGGTGCAGATGATACTGTGTCAAGCTTGCTGTATGATATGCTACAGAAGGAGGTAGTTGCCTTGAGGAAATCAAGCCACGAGAAGGATCAAAGCCTGAGGGACAAGGATGATGCTCTTGAGGTGTGTAATCTGGTGCTGTATGAGTTAATTTGATATAATCAAAGACAGCTGAAGCAAGCCTAGTAGGAACATTGGCCATTCTTTAGTTACTGGAAATGTGTCTTGGATTGAATTGCAACAGGACTAACTCCCAACATTTCCTTGAATGATCCATTTGCAGATGCTGTCAAAGAAAGTGGATACACTGACAAAGGCCATGGAGGTTGAGGCAAAGAAAATGCGGAGAGAAGTCACAGCTGTGGAGAAGGAGGTTGTAATTTTAAGGGCAGAAAAGGAGCAGGAACGAAGGGCAAGACGATCCAGCATGACAAAGGCACCTGTAAATAGTTCCTCTAACTCTGCTCTTGGAAGGTGAGGAGCTCGCCTTTTCTGTGTATTCTTCTCCAAACTTCTCTGTGCAGTAAGTGCCCACTAGTGGGTGTGGGCCTTAGTTTGTGCTTTGCTAGTTATGAGTACATGTAGGTGGTAAGATGCTTGGAGTTGGAGCTCCATTCTACATGTGGCATTCTTTCTTTTCTCTAATTCTTTCATCTTACCATTGTATGCCTTCAAAAACCTCATTTGGGGCGAAGAGCACTGTGGTGCTGACACAGTAATTGGATGTATAAATAAAGAGAAATTCATGGTCAGCAAGATTTTTAGAAGTGTGGCTTTGAAAGAATGTTGACATATGCTATCTGGAGAAAGTGAGTCCAGGGGAATACATGAGTCTATGAATTCATTTGGTGCTGTATTTGCTAGTGATCAGCTATCTGGGTCATCTAGCATGACAAATTTAGCTACACACCTATGAATCTTGAGCCCACAAGCATTTTGCATTGTCTACTCAGATCATGAAGACTTATCTCAACTGCTTATTGCCTGTTCATGGCACTTTTTTTCTTTTCTTAGGCTCTGGTAAATGTTCATTGACCGGAGACATGAGGCACCACAAATGTAAGGTGTTTTGCCATTTTGGAGTTTGATATGTAACAATGCCGTGATGCTATCATTGCTTTGCAGAAATGCTAGGAGCTGAAAGTACTCAACATCAACTTCACTTTGACAGCCCCAACCAGAGGTTATGCTGGTTTCAGAGTTGTCTGGATGCGGCCATGCATAGCAAGATGGAATGTCTTTGAAATGTGTAATGCCAAAATTCTTTTGGTCATTACTACTTTGGATGTTCTCCAAACTTGTTGTCAACAGGATGGCAGATAAATGAGAAAAGAGTTTTATGCCTCTGGTACTAAACACCTTAAAGAACAGTTAGTTGGGATTGTTTGCAGGGTTGATATAATCAAGCAAGATGCCCCTCACTTTATTAGCATTTAGAGTATGTGCTTTTGTCCTTCCCTAAACATTGTCTTGGCATGCATGTGTTGATTTGGTTTTTGGGTCTTGTGTGTGTGCAACTAGACAAAACTGGATGATAGAAAGCTTTGTGAAATGTGGATGCACATGGCAACCGGCATGTTGGGAGCCAAGAGGGTGCAGAGAGAATTTCTTCTTGGTAGGTTCCTGAAGCAGATGACCATATATAGATCCAATACCTATGAGTAGGTACCTATTAGGTGAAGTACCTAAGACGTACCTATTTTAGATATGTCTTAATTAGGTAGTAGGTATCTACCTCACTACTTACCTAGAGTAGTAGGTACCTAGGTGAATATGTTTTTTTGGGTACATATTTACCGACTTTTAACTACTAAGTAGGAGGTATGTACTTACCTTAACTAAGTATGTATGTAGTAGATACTTACCCACCTTGGAAAATATTACCTATTAGGTAGGTACTTATTTTAGCTAGGTGGGTAAACCTACCAAGGTACTTATGAATTAATAGGTGCTAAGTAAATACTTACTAATTATTAATAATAGGTTATAAAATTGTGGATCTAGCAACCTAATTATCAATAAGGAAAGGGTTGTTGGATAAAAATAAAATAACTAGAAAAATGAAAAGACTTGAAAGTAGGGATTGTCATTTGTTTACTTATTGTCATATTGCAATTCTCATCTTGCAATAACTGTCATCTTTAGTAGACCTAATAAAGACCTAGTTGTTATTTGTCGTTTATAGTGCTTATAAACATTTTGTAGCTGTTGTTTATCGTCTATAGCACTGTTGTGGCTATTACCTATTGTCTGTAGACCTTTTGTGGTTGTTGCCTATCATCTGCAGCAACGTGCAAACCCTTTGTGGTTGCTACCTACTGTTTTCAACACCTATGGAATTTTGTGGTTGTTGGAAACTATCGTTTGCAACAACCTTGTCTTCCTTGCAAATCTCAAATCTCATGTCTATTTTTTTGTTGTTATTTTGAATGGTGAATACCTTCCTGTGGCAAAAACAAAATTCCTATTCCAAAGACTATAATAAAGAGTAAATAATATTTTAACTTTGTAAAAGAAAAAAATTTATTAATACATAATAGTAATAAAATTTTATAGAAACTTAATATGAATTATTCTCTCTTCTTTTATTACATTATAATATAATACAAAAGAAGAAAAAACTTTATTTGCATACAACCTTCTACCATTCTCCATTACATAAGGATAAATACATCTTTTTCTTATGTTATTCTCCTTTTCTCTCACACAAGAATGTCACACACAAGCTCCTAATGTTAATGTTTAATGTTTCATGAATAATGAAAACTAATGATAAAATCTTTCATTCCCTCCCAAAAAAAAAAAGGAATTAAAAAAAAATGTTCAGCACACAAAGGTTGAGTCCTTATCCTTTTAGATATCATTTTAATTCCTTACTCACATCCTAATTAAAAAAATCCATCCATCCTTTATCCCCTTAAACTAATTAACCTAGATGATTTCACCTTTTAATAAATAAAAAATGGTAAGTAAACTATTTATCATTAGTAATTAAATAGTTACTAAAATGTTTTACGAAGTAAATTAGATTATGATATTATTTCTAATAACTAATATTATTTTTATTAAAATTTTTTAAAAATTAACTTTTGATTATTTTGCCCCATTAAAGTAATTCATTGTATGGACGGTATTACTGTAAAAGACCATTTTCATTCTATGATTCTCATGTGATTATTTTGCCATTTGATGGTAACTATCATTTAGTGATGATAGTACATTATGAAAAAAAAAATGTTTTATAATTGGCCTTGCAACTCAATTTTTGAGTTGTAAAGGTCACTTGTAATTCACTATATTTATATGTCGTGAATGCTAATGGATAAATTGCATGAATTGCAAAATTGCAACTCATCGTATATATGGTGTAACTCATTGCAATTCAATTGCAATTCAATTAAAACAACTCATTTTCAACTATTATGTAATTCCATTACAATTGCACCCATGATGTCATGCTTATGTCATTGATTGTCATCCACCTATTAAAATTTAACACGTGGCATTATGAATTTTTTTCACATAATTTTATTTTTTTTGGAAATATTGATTTCCATTGTTCATTATGATTGTTAATGATGGTCTGAAATTATGACAAATGGCTCAATAAAAAATCATCACATGTCATATTAATTATATTTTGGAATAAATAATTAAATAAAAATATCTATTTTAATAGCTAAGTTGATAATACGTAATTATAAGTTAGTAGGTCCTAAAACCTACATACCTATATATTTACTTAAGGCTACTTATTTACCTACCTACATAGGTAGGTAGAAAAAAATAAAAATCCATGAAATTTTATTTTTTAATTTTATGTTTTGCCTTTAGGTTAAGTTTTTTTGAATTCATTCCAAAATGACACTTGTATTTTAATGTGAAAACCTTCTTTATATAATTTGTAACATGAGATTCAAAAACAAAACATATGGGTTAAATCTTTTCAATCTTTTAATTTTTTAGTTGCAAAATAAATCACAATTGCAACTATAACATTTAAGCACTTAAGGCAAGCTAGATCCAAGGGGAAGGTTTCATTGTTTTTAATGTCTAAACAAAATTTGAACCTTTCTTATTGGTGCTTTTGGGACACTAAAAATCATCAAAAACAATATAAAATAAAGAAAATTATGGGCCCCCAAAGTAGATGGGGTCAAAAATTCAAAAAAACAAACCACTGAATGTTACAAAATTTAGTTCCCAAACATTTAATTTTTTTTAATATGTTGTTCTATTGCAATTAGAATTCAAATACGATTTGTGGAATTTTAGGTGGCATTCCTATAGGATTTTAAGTCATTTAAAATGAATAATAAATAAGAAAGTTATGAGGTTTGAAAGTAGGAGGGGTCTAAAAAGGAAAAAAAGGAAAAAAATGTGTTTTGTAAGTTGGAAAACTTATTTATCTTCTTGTTATGTTTTCATTACTCCTTTACCTTTACATTTCAAAGATGATTTCTAAAGCTTGAACATTCCCATAACATTTTAAGTCATTTAAAAATGAAACACATATGATGAAGATATAAATAACTTATGAGTATGTATATTAAGTTATAAGTAGTTGTATTATAGTCATAACACAATTGAATAATAGAACTTTAGTAATGGCACATTAATGGTTGGGCTAATTATATCAATTGGAATTATAATAAAAAACTAGTTGCAAATATATTTCGTATTGGGTGGTGGAAATGTGGGCATGTGGCATGATCGCATGTACATGTACAAATGTATCTAGTTACAACATAGTTATTGCTTTAATGACGCATTTACAATGGTTTTAAAGTAATTAGCAAATGCAACTATAATGCAATTCTTGAAAAAATCAAACATGGTCAATTACATATGTATATACGATGTGTATAAATTACCATATAGAAGACCCATTTTCATTTTACTTGCAATTATAATATAACCAATTGATTTTTTGATGTGGCAATTTATTTATTAATACACCATATTTCTAGGGGGATAATTGCACATTAATTATAATACCCAAGAGATAGTTGCACAATAGTTGTATATTAATTATTTTTTGAGTTTTAGTTACAGGGTAATGTGGTTTCAATGGACATAATTTCTCATAGTGCTACCATTTCCTAACATCCATGGTTTTTAACCAACATAGGATAATTTCTACCTTTAACATAGGTACTTACTAGTAGTTATCTTACATACATACTACTTAGGTAAGTACCTATTAGTACATACCTACCCCACTAGGTACTTAATTATTAAAAGGTACCTATTTATTTATAGCTAGCTACTAGTAGCTACCTAGGTAAATATGTACCTTAATAACTATCTTTGGTTAGTAGGTAGGAAGTACGTACCTATGTAGGCTACATATTAGTTACTTACTCGCCATGGTACAATGTATTACCTATTTTAGCTAGATCATTAAACCTATCAAGACACCTATGAAGTTATTAGGTAGGCTATATGTTATTAGGTAGGTACTTTATCTAGGTAGTTAGGTTATTTAAGTGTTAGAAAACAATTCTTTATGATAATATGGTGACAACTTTTATCATGTAAAAAAATGTGGTGCAATGGTTAAGGATTTCATCCCTCAACGTGGAGGTGAGAGGTTCAAATCTTCACAATTGCAACCTAGTTTTATAAGGCTAATTAGGCTATGCTAAATTGTTAACTTAGCTTAAGTACCTAGCCTAGCTTAGGTTGTTAGCTAGATAAATTAACCTATATTCCTAGGTAGGTTAAGGCTTACATTTTTAACATGTAGGCTAACTTTTGAGCTTAACAAATTTTAGGCTTACCTAACCTAGGTTAGTAAGCTTGGAGAATAACCCACTATCCATGTTTTGATAGTTATAATTGCAATTGTCATAGTTGTAAAAGACATGTCTTTCATGAATTTTGTTGTAAAAAACATTTAAAAATATGACATGTCCTCTTTGACTACATAGTCATCTGGTCATGGATGTTTTGAAAGACTAGCAATGCAATCATAGATCGAGTCATGAAAGACACATTTTGGCCTTGTGTTTGTTTTTGCAAACTTAATATAAACATATTTTAGATTTTTACACACTTTTTTATATGTTTTGCTAGATTAATTGCTTTGAAAAAAACATGACCAAAATAAGTTCTTCAAAAACTTTCCTCCAAACAAAGAGCTTCACAACTCACAATTGATCACAATGCACTTGTCATTGCATTGACATTAAACCTTTTATCTTTCACATATTTTCTTAAACCATACTTCAACAAATCTTTGAAAACTTCAAGCCATGTCAACTTATCTTGTGAGCATATTCATGGTTAGGATACCAGTTTTTGGACACATGATTTGAGGACTTCATTTTTGCTATCAACTAAATACAAAATATACATGGAATCAATTTGAGTGTGAAAATTTGGATAATTCCTATGCTGGTGGTGTTTTTTCACATGTGTATGTAATAATGCATCAATATTTTGATAAAAAACTAGAAATGTAAAAAATGGGTACATACTTTTCTATAGACAACTTGATATGTTTTCTTGCAAGATTATTATTTTTACATGTGATGTGCATTTGGGGCCACAAATTTGAAGTATAGAAAATACAAACAATCAACCAAGTGGAAAAAAATAGCCCTTTTCCTTGCAAAACTTTTGGAATGAATTATGTAATTTTCAAATTTCTCATACCATGTATGATCTAATAAAATGCATTTAATGAACATTGCCAAACATGGATATAATCATCGTTTATTCAGAAAAAAACTTGAAGTCAACTAGACCATTTAAAGAATTCCTTTTGATTGCTTTAAGATGAAAATTATAGTTAAGATAAGGATTCAAATTATTTAAAAGGATTTAGATAGACATTTATATTGTATCTAATTTATTCTTAGATTTTTGATTAGTTTAACATGACATCATTTTAATTATAGGCATACAACAATGCACATAATTATAAGGCAATAAATATTATAAAAATCCAAATAATCATTTGTAGTTCATTTTTTGTTAAATAATTGTTTTGGGTACTTCAATTGTGAATATGCCCTTTTCATCCCATTATTAAGATGAAAATTGCAATTAGAACAATGAATCAAATTATTTAAAATGATTCAAAAGGACATTTATATCCAATCTATTTTTAGATTTTCACTATTTTAACATGACATCATTCTAGTTATGGGCATACAACAATTCATTATAATTATAAGGCAATAAATACTATACAAATCCAAAATAATCCTTTGCAGTCTTTCTTTTAGTAGACAATCCTTTTGAGTACCCTAATTGTGAATATGCCTATATAGTTTGATTAGCTTCAAATAGTTCAATAATGACATATTTGATTTCCAACCATTTCTTGAAAAGTTAGTATTAGAACAAACGCATCATATGCCTTTTTGAACATTTGAATATTAAAGTTGGTAATTGCATTATCATATTTTACCAATGCTAGAAAAACATAAAGTTGATTAGGTTTTTCTACCAACCCTAATAATATTTCTTATGAAAGTTTTCTTCTAAAAAGGAAATTAATTATTGGACACAATTTACAAATGTAAAGCCAAATGCTTAAGCTAAACAATCCACAAATTGGATTAGCAAATTGTGTTTTAGAAGCAAAAGAACAAGATCAAAGAACTCAACCACCATTTTGCACTTGCATGTTGGTTGGAGTAAATTTTGCATGAAAACATTTAATAATTGTCACCTAAAAGATATTACGTTAGATTAAATTAAAGATCATAATCATTTTGTGAAATTGCACACTATTAACATATTTATTTTCATTTTATGCATTCAAATCTTTAATTATTGGAGATAAAATGAATGTAAAACTTTTAGTTGCTTCAAATTTCTAGCAATTGGTCCTATGGAAAAAAAAAGAGGAAATAAAGAATTTAATATTTCTCTCAATGTGAGTTGGGTATTTGAAAATTTGTTGTGCAATTGAAGAAGGTGCGCTCAAATGCTTTCATCCACGACCTTGCTAAAGATTGAGTGATAAAGTTAGGTTTTTAAGAATTGATTTCTTTTGGAGGTTGTTACCACAACTTTGATTATTGCCAAATTTGAGCATTTGCCTCCATTGTGTGCTTCAAGAAGTTGTTCACATTATCTTTTGAATCTATTACCTTTTGTACGAACATTCAAATCTTTTCAAATTCTCCTTCTCCATCTTTGATTAGTAATTATTTTCCACTTGCATTTTTTCTTCCTTTAATAACAAGGGTGGCACAAGCCGAAGTCCGAACTCCCACATATGGAATCTATGTGGAAGCTTAACTATGTTGAAAAGGGAGCTCAAGGATATGACTATTGTGGATTCACTTTTTTCAAAACCCTTTAGGATTTTGATTCTATGTTAAAAATTTCCACCTTCACATACATGATTTTTTGCAAAAGATGTTCAATGTGTAATTCTATATGCTGGTATTTTACTCTCAATGTGATTATGGTCAAAATTGTTAAGTTATTTAACAAAATGTAATGCAAGGAAGCATATTAGTTTGGATCATTTATTGTTTTCCCTTTATCAAAAGCTTATTATTTTGTGTGTGTGTGTGTGTGTGTGTGGGGGGGGGGGGGGGGTGGCGGTTGAAGGGGCGACTTTTAAGGGTTTTTTTTTGGGTGACATGGGTTATTTGTATTTTTTTTTAAGGATTTAGGTTTAGGGTTTAAGGTTTCAAGGTTTGATGGAATAGGCCCAAATTTTCAGCATGACCTTAGACATCATTAAACACAAGGTGTTACCAAAGTTTTATGCATATTCCAAGAATCTTTAAAAAAACATAGTGGTTTAAAAATGTGGGTGTGATTTTTGATTGAACATTTGTAGCTTAGTCCTAAAATTGCAAGTTAGTTTTACATTATTGGAATAACAAGTTATTATTACAATATTATTACAATAACATCAATTATTAGTCATTAAGTTTATTACACCAAAAATGGCATTTAATTATGACCAATCCTTTTTAATTAGATTAGTTGCTTATGTAATCTAATTAAAATCAAATCAGGCCCATTGTTTAATATGCCATTTTTGGTATAATGGTTACTACATTAATCTTGGAATTTAGTGGAGCTATTACACTAATGTGGTTCGGTTTAAGGGTTAAAGTTTTTAATGTTTAAGGTTATAGGCTTTAAGCTCAAGGTTTGATGAAATGGGCCTAAATATTCAACATTATTTAAAACATGATAAGGCAAGGTACTCTCAATATTTTATGCATTTGGGACTTTGTTTGTTAAGGGATAGAGTTTAAAGTTTTGGTGCTAAAGTTAAAGGATTAGGTTTTGGGACTTAATGAAATGGGCATAATTTTGTGCAAACTTGCAAATGCCATAGCTCCATGTATTCCTAAAGTTTCATGCATTCCTAAAGTTTCATGCATTTTTTCCGTATTCAACTAGATTTTGGACGTGTTTAAATATTGCAATACCTTTCTAAGTTCTACACATAGGTGCTGAATATTTATTTTATTTTTCAAAATCCAGTTCAAAATTGATCAATGATATTTTAGCAATAAATAATGGTAGTTCTTTTGATATGTTTTTTAGAATTTGAACCTTTAACATAATGAGATTCTTAACAAAAAATTCCATTGATATTAAAGAAATGACATAATAATGCCAATAATTGTCATTAAATAATCCTTTTGATAGGTAGTGAAAAGAATTTTCATGAAAATACCAAGTTGAGCTATGGAAAACCATCATAATTACTACAAGATAGAAATAATAATAATTTCAAAAATGAAAAAAATCAATTAATTAATATCTCTCCAATGTTGAAGTTGATCTTAGAATAAAAAAAGGTATTTGTTCAAGCATTAAAATTTCCAAATTATTTTGTTAAAAACAATATAGTGCAATCTCAATTGAAACCACTAAATTATCAAATGAAATGTTGAAAGTTTTCACTTGATTACTTTTGCCACATCAACAAAATTTCTAATTAATATTCCCTTGCACAGTTATATTAGTCAAATGTTACTTGTAAATCATAATAGAGTGCTTGTAATTTAGGACATTTATGCCATGGATGACTTTCATGTACATTGGGATGGATGCCTTTGTTTCAATTAGTTGGAGCATGCCGAACAATAGTCCACCATTAGTATTTGGGGTGCATTTTTTTTTTAGTTTCTCACAATTATAACAAAAGGTGTCCCTATACACTAAAAGATTATAGTATATTTTGATTGAATTTATTAATCTTAACAAAATGAGGACTAGTTGGAGAGTAGTTAATTCACTAGTCTATTGAACCCTCGAACAAACCGTCCAATGAACTGCACCCACCTTGCACCCATGAACCTGAAAAGATGCACTGCACAGAGTGAGAGACTATTTGACTCTAACCACTTGGGCGAATGATTGTAGTTGGCCAATGAGAAACAATCATTTATTGTTGACAAACAATCATTTTCACCTACTGGTAGTCTAGGAGGGCCCTGGGAACATGTACACTTTCCTGGGTCACAAGCATGTTGGTAGTGTTTTTCTGTAAATCTTCATCCAAAAGTAGTGTACAAGGGCATTTTACTGCTGCTGTTGGGCACAGTCTTAGAATGACCTTAATCACAAATTGAATAGAGAACCACTTGCAAAGGTGTTCACACATACGAGGCACATTTGTTTACATGACCTTAACCCCTAAATGTCATGGGGGACTACACTAAATCTACACTAAATAGGGGACCAAATTGGTCTGCCCAATGATTAAGGGTTAACTATGAACTGAACACAAAACTACTTGCAAGGTGGTCATGGATCTAAGACACATTTAACATGACCTTAATCATGAATTGAACATACATCCACTTGCAATGTGATCATACATTGGGCCCACTAGGCTATCAACTTTTTACGGTCAATGCAAATAGTAATTCTAAGCTCCATCGGTTTAGAAAAAATATATTAGGGTTGTGCAATTTCTTCCATCTTCCACATGAGGAGATAAGATTTTGTTTTTTTCAACATTACTTGTTGAAACTAAAGCACCTAGAGGTGCATGCTTCTTTGTTGAAAAAGAAGGACATTGATCCTTAAAGATTTGAAACTTGTTGAAACTAAAGCACCTAGAGGTGCATGCTTCTTTGTTGAAAAAGAAGCACATTGATCCTTAAAGATTTGAAACTAAGACATTTTATATAGGATTGTATAAGAAACAACCGACATAGAATCAAACCACAAGCACAAAATCATGAAGGAGGCTACAAATACCTCTCAAATAAACGGAAACAAGAAGTCCAAGCCAATTCACAAATTGGATGACAACCATTCAATTTTTTAAAAAAGTAACATTAGTTGGGAACTTAGCTTCTTGTGAAAGAATGCCTCTCTCATCCAGTGTTTTCAATTTTTTAAAAAATTGCAAAAGTGGAAAAATGTTGTGTTTTAAAAAGCAAATAAATTTACAGTGAAAACCTTTTCAAGTTTTTATAATTTTTTTTTCCCTCAAAATAGCAAAACTTCACCAAAATAAAATAAAAATGTTGAAGAAATCTCATTGTAGCCAAATTTTCATTACTTTAGATTGTCGGAAAAAGTCCGACAAACCAAAAGTGTGAAACGTGCAATACTTAACTAACTTTTACCCTATGGAGGCCACTCTACTGCCCCCTTAGTGTGAAGTATGAACCTGTTGCTCTACAACAACATGTATATTGAGTGTTTGGTTTGAAGCTCATAGATGGTTGGGCTTTTAGTGTATGCATGTTGTGTAAATATTGGCTAGATGCAATAAAACATGCTTGCCCGTCAAAGCACAAGCCCAACCCCGACCGTTTTAACCTTAATTCCCAACCAAACTATACTCGGGGCTTTGGGTTAAATCCCATCCCAACCCAACCATGGTTGGGTCCTTGTGTAACTGCAGTAAGGAATGCCATAAAACGTGGCTCTTGCAGGTGGAAGCTGGGAATAGAACATACTCATGACAACTTGCACCCCATCAAGGCATTCATCAAACCAATTGGGAGAATTTTAATTCCCTTTGGCGTCAAGTGCCTTAGTTAGTCTCAACTATAAAGTGTGCCTTATTAAGTGTTCAACTGGGGAGCCCAATGGGCTTATTGATTATACAAATGGGAGGGGGGGGGACTCCTTGCACATTTTGTGTGTGATAAAAGGGGTGTGATAAAAGGGGGGGTGTGTTGTAAGTATAAGCAAAGGGTGGTGTGTTCTTGATGAGTCATGACCCACTATTACGTATCTATCATCTATGGTGGGTCCTCTATTGATGGGTAGTCAGAAATATTAACTAGGAAAATTTAATATTTTAATATTTATTTATTTATTTAAATTTGATTGCTGCCTTTGAGAGCCCATATAAGAATTGCCTATGTAAAATTACTAGTTTACAAATTTTCTAACGTGCAACCATCTTTTAGTTACCACAAAAGAAAGCATACCCTACTAACTACCTAGTAAGTTACTCAGTTGGATGTAACTCACTCCATTACTAGGGTCCTCTTTGGATGAAACTTCTAAGCTTTCATCAACTATTTTTTCTCTTCACTGAGAATATATCTATATATATATATATATATATATAAATATAAAATTTACTTATTTA